>ENA-UOOK01003599-UOOK01003599.1-fermentation-metagenome-genome-assembly--contig:-NODE-3599-length-17449-cov-5.363516_pt1 | contig 17449 bp, 16 predicted proteins | sample MGYA00245777_ERZ724023 | MGnify/ENA primary metagenome ERZ724023 (study PRJEB28704, sample SAMN03018312) | fermentation metagenome | biome: anthropogenic terrestrial biome; feature: soil; material...
CAGCCACAATTTTATCTCGAAAATCCGTCGATTTTTAATTTACAAACAAGGCCTAGTATAAAAGGTATCATAGAGATCCCAAGAAGTCAAGTAATAAGCAAAGCTTTTTATTGGAATCAAACGTATAAGACAACTAATTGCAAGAAAAGTCAAATAAATTACTGACAAAATAGCTATAAATTAGATCAAAAATTGATTTATTTAGAAAAAACATTGAAAAGCAATTGACAAATTCAGATCAATATGATAACTTATACTTGCGATCGCAAGTAAATTTCTTGTTTTTTATAGCATATCACAATTTTCTAAGGATGATGAGCACATGAAATTGCAAATAGCTTTGGATTTTGACTTTAATTATTGCAAGACAACCCAGTTTATTCCAAAGGTAGCGGACCATATCGATATTATTGAAGCAGGGACTCCCTTTCTGATGGAGGAAGGTCTGAGCTTGTTGAAAAAATTGAAGAGCAACTATCCGGAAAAGAAGGTACTTGCCGATCTCAAAATCGCAGATGCCGGTTTCCGTGAAGCTGAGAACGCTTTTCTTGCCGGGGCCGATATTGTTACTGTGTTATCGGTTGTGGAAAATGCAACGATTTTAGGTGTTTTGGAAGCCGCGCGGAAATATAAAAAAGAAGTGTTGGTTGACATGCTTGGCGCCAGTAACCTGGAACAGCGGATCCGGGAGATTGATGCAATGGGAGCTGATTACATCTGCCTTCATACCAGTAAGGATCTCCAGAAACTGAATACGGATGTTTCGCAGGCGTTTTCAATGGTTCGTAAGGTGATAAAACATACGAAGCTTGCTATTGCAGGTGGAATTACCGCAGAAAACATCAAAAAATATGCCGCAATCAAACCGGATCTCATTATTGTGGGAGAGGGTATTACCCTGTCGGAAACACCTGAAAAAACTGCGGAGCACATTCGGACAGTCATGAGTCAATACTCCTGATTCGAACAATAAGAACTCACGACTGTATTTTGGAGGTTACATACATGGTCGAGCCGATTAGAGCGATCGTAAAAGAATTGGATAAAACGTTGGAAAATATCTCTTTTGAAAAACAATCCGAGCTGGCAGAAATGATACTCAAGGCAAACCGGGTATTTGTGGCGGGTGCCGGACGCAGCGGTATGATGGCTCGTTGCTTCGCAATGCGGCTGATGCATATGGGAATTCAGGTGTATATGGTAGGCGAGGTTGTGACCCCATCGCTGGCTGCTGGTGACTTGCTGATTATAACGAGCGGATCCGGCACTACGGGATCGTTGGTGAAAATGGCTGAAAAGACAAAGAACCTCGAGGGCGGATTAGCGCTGGTCACGATTTATCCGGAATCCACCATTGCCAAAATGGCGGATTTGGTTATTACGATCAATGCGCCTACCTCAAAGGGAGCAAAAATCGAGGGAGTGGCTTCCATTCAGCCCATGGGAAGCCTGTTTGAGCAAAGCCTCCTGATTTGCTTGGATTATATTGTCCTGATATTGATGGATAAAAAACAGATTACAGGCGAGGAAATGTTTGCGCGTCACGCTAATTTGGAATGAACGCCTTGATCTTCAAATTGTTAAATCAGGGAGGGGTTAAATGAACAGATCTATTTCGCCGTCTCTTATCTGTATGGATCTCTGCAATTTAGAACAATCTATACATGAACTGGAGGCTGCCGGATGTGAAATGCTCCATGTGGATATTCTGGATGGATATTTTAGTCCAAGTATGCCCATCGGTTTGGAGCAGGTAAAACAGTTGCGGGCGAAAACCGACCTGTATTTTGATGCTCATGTCATGGCGAAAGACAATACATTTTTTATGGAACAACTGGCGGAAATCGGCATGGGGCGCATGTGTTTTCAAATTGAGACAGAAACGCATGTAAGCAGAAAGTTGAGCTGGCTCAAATCAAAAGGAATTGAGGCTGGCGTAGCGCTGGCCCCTGGGACACCGGTTCAGGATTTAGAATATGTCCTTGAACAGTGCGATTTTGTCCTGCTGATGATGGTCAATCCCGGTTATGCTTCAGATAAGACAGAAGGGGTTCTGGAAAGCAGCAAGCGAAAAATCCTTGACCTTAGAAGGATGATTCAACGACAGGACCTGCCGACGACCATCACGATCGACGGCAGAACTTATCTGGACATGATTCCCCAATATGCTTCTTTAGGCGCTGAAACTTTTGTAGCTGGAACATCAAGCCTTTTTCTGCATAATGGCTGCAGCATAGCTGAGAATTTTCATAAGCTGAACGATGTTGTTCAGACCGCACTCAAAAAGAGAGGAAACATATGAGTATTTCAATCCCAGATGCAAAAAAGTTGGTTTTGGAAGAGTGTGAAACAGCCCTTTTCCGCATTGATGATGAAGAGGCCGAAAATTTGATCGATGTCATTTTGACCTCGGAAAAAGTGTTTTTCGTCGGTGTCGGACGCGTCCTTCTTTCCTTGCAGGCTATCTGTAAAAGGTTTGCTCATTTGGGGATCGATGCGCATTATGTCGGTGAGATCACCGAGCCGGCAATTACTTCAAAAGATCTGTTGATTGTTGGATCCGGAAGCGGGGAATCGCTTTTCCCTGCAGCTATCACTGGAAAAGCCAAATCTATCGGCGCAAAAGTCGCGTGGATTGGTTCCAATAAGGAAAGCACGATCGCCAAATTGGCAGATTACAAAATTCGTATTCCTGTACAGACCAAGTTGAACAGACAAGACGAACTGAAATCCGAACAGCCGATGACCAGCCTGTTTGAGCAGACTTTGCTGCTTTTCGGCGACTCTGTTGCAAAAGTCATCATTGAAAGAAAGCGGCTGGAAATCAATAAGCTTTGGAAATATCATGCAAATCTGGAATAGGGACTGTTTGCCGTCTTAAACATGGGAGCCCTACATCACGGCGGCCATTAATTTTTAAGGAGAATTGTATTATGGAAACAATGAAAAGGGCACGGCTGGTTTCTTTGAAAAATATCCAAATCGAAACAGTTGAGAAACCCAAACCCAAACGCGGAGAGGTCTTGATCCGTGTAAGGAAATGCGGCGTTTGCGGCTCTGACATTTCCGCTTTTTATGGGAAACACACCTACATTCATTTCCCTATCGTGTTGGGACATGAGTTTTCGGGGGATATTGCCGAAGTTGGGGAAGGCGTGAATAATGTTGCGGTTGGCGACCGGGTTACAGTACTGCCCCATGTGGGCTGTGGAAAATGCGATGCCTGCAGGCAGGAAAAGTATAACCTTTGTAATGACCTGATCGTGATTGGCTGCCAGACGACGGGGGCCTACGCCGAATATGTGATCGCTCCGGCAAAAGTAACCTTTAAGCTGCCCGATGAGATGACCTACGAGCAGGGGGCGTGCGTGGAGCCTTCGTCGGTAGGATATCACGGCGTAAAACGCGGTGTGAAAAAAGGCGACGTCGTGGTGGTGATGGGGGCTGGTACCATTGGCTTCTTTGCGATGCAGGGCGCTAATGCGGTGGGTGCCTCCAAGACAATTGTCTGCGATTTTAACCGGGAACGTTTGGAAATGGCTTCAAGGTTCGGGGCTTCGGCTGTGGTGAATCTGGGGAAAGAGTCGTTAAAAGAAGGCCTTACGAGGATATTGGGTAGCACGGTTCCGGTGGATTGCTTTATGGACTGCGTAGGATTTGACGGCTCGGCCATGAAGGACATCATTTCGGTTGCCCGCAGGGGAGCCACCGTAGTCTCGATTGGGATTATTGCTAAGGAGTTCAATATCCCGAACATCCCCGATCTCACTGAGCACGAGCTGAACGTTCTTGGTTCGTCAATGTTCTGGCCGCAGGATTTTGCGGATGTGATCCGCCTGATCTCTGAAGGCAAGATCAAGGCGGACGGCATTATTTCCCACCGGTATAAAATTGCGGATATCAAAGAAATGTTTGAGATGGTTGACAAACATAAGGAGAACTTCATGAAAATAATGCTGGATATTGATTTTAACTAATCGTTAAAAAATCCAGCGGATCACTGCCGATTCAATTGTTTTTTATAGATGATTGAACAATATTTTGATTTTGGAGGAGATTGAATTGAAAAACAAATTCTTAGCGACGTTATTGACAGGGGCGGTTTTAACAGCAACCATATTGAGCGGCTGCCAAGGCAATAATGGCAAGGCGGCAAGCGGAACAGTTTCCGGCGGAGAAAACAGCGCGTCGACATCGGAGAATGCCACTCAGAAAAAACTTAAAATTGGGGTTACCGTACAGTCCTTAAACAATCCGGTCTGGGCGGGGGATTGCGCTACGATGAAGCAGCTGGCGGAAGCGGATGGAAATACCCTTACTTATATGTCGTGTGACGACACTTCTTCCAAACAGATTTCGCAAATTGAAAATTTTATTAGCAGTAAATGCGATGCCATCATGGTGAATCCATCCGATCCAAACGCGATTGAAAATGTCTGCAAGCAAGCGCGCGACGCGGGGATTAAGGTCTTTTGCTGGGACAATACGATGAAGAATACGGATATTAACTGGGTGATCGATAACAATAAACTGGGGTATATGATTGGGGAACAGGCGGCCGGTTTTATTCAAGACAAATTTAAGGATGGAAAATGTGAGGTTGCAGTCCTCGATTATCCCCAGACGGCAATTTTGTTGGAAAGAGAAAAGGGAATTATGTCCGCATTAAAGGAAAAGGCTCCAAACGCAAAAGTTGTTGCCCAGCAGCCTTCCATTGATGCAAGCCAGGGATTAAATGCAATGGAGACCATTTTACAGGCCCATCCGAACGTGAAGGTCGTATGCTGCATCGGCGGCGGCGGAGCTGTCGGCGCAAACGAGGCGTTCAAGGCCTCGAAAAAGATTTCAGCCGACGTTGGTATCTTTGCCGCAGATGCCACAAATGAGGAACTGGCAGCCATGTTGGCCGGTGAAGCGAACAGGATGTCCGTCATGGTTACCGGAACTCCGGAAGTTCAGGCTCAGGCTGTTTACAAAATGCTTGTTCAGCTTGGAGAAGGCCAGAAATTTGAAAGTCAAAATATCTACAGGGATATGTTCCCGGTCACTGCTGAAAACGCAAAGCAATATTATAAACCGTAATGGCTGAACGATGATTTATAACATGATATGTCTCATTGATCCGTGATGATTGACTTTATGGACTTTGAAGGGCATGTTTAAAATGCCCGGCGATATGATGCAAGCAGCAGATATGGGTTGGCTTTAGAGGTATCTGCTGCTTTGTCATATTTACTTATCGCGGGTATGCCCTTTATTTCACATGGAAACAGTTTTTCGTAGGCTGTTCCATCCTTTATAGAGAAAGGAAAGCTTTCATGAATGATTCCGAGTATGTTTTACAGTTACAGCATATCAGAAAAACATATCCTGGTGTGACAGCACTTGACGATGTGTCGCTTGAAGTTAAAAAAGGGGAAATCCATGCCCTCATTGGTGAAAACGGAGCGGGAAAGTCCACCTTAATCAAAACCTGCAGCGGAGCTGTCGTTCCGGATTCGGGAAAAATAGTAGTAAACGGCAGCGAGTTTTCTTCCATGACGCCTCAGCTTTCCATAAAAAACGGGATCGCCATTATTTACCAGGAGTTCAATCTGGTCGGCGGACTGTCTGTTGCGGAAAACATTTTTCTCGGAAGGGCCATCCGAAATGGAATTGTCGTTGATAAAAAAGCAATGGTTCAGGAAGCAAAAAAAATATTCGATCAGTTAAATATTGACATAGATCCCAATCAGCTTGTCCGGAACCTTACCGTGGGATATCAGCAAATGGTGGAAATAGCCAAGGCAATGCAGCAGGATGCAAAAATATTAATTATGGATGAACCGTCTGCTCCTTTGACGAAGGTTGAAGTGGACCATATGTTTCAGATCGTGGATAAGCTAAAGGAGTCAGGAGTTTCCATTATCTATATCTCTCACAGGTTGGAAGAAATCTTCCGGCTGTCGGACCGGGTTACGATCCTTCGGGACGGGAAGTACATCAAAACGCTGACCACCAAAGAAACGAATGTCGATGAGTTGATCTCTCTTATGGTCGGAAGAAAATTAACGGAAAAATTTCCTGCCAGGAAAGCCTGTGTTCAAGAAGAACCTGTTTTGGAAGTCCAGAATCTAAGTGGAAATGGAGACGAAAATATCTCCTTCATGGTTCGAAAGGGAGAAATCCTGGGCCTCGGGGGATTGATCGGAGCGGGCCGGACGGAATTGGCTCAAATGATTTTCGGCGTGGTGCGTAAAACCTCCGGAAAAATTATTTTTAACGGCAGAGAAATCGATCCGAAAAGTCCCAGGGACGCGATCAACCTTGGGATTGCATTGGTTCCGGAAGACAGAAAACTGCAGGGGGTCCTTTTAAGTCTATCTATCAAAGAAAATATCAATATGGCGATATACGGAAAGATCTCAAACCTGTCCGTGATTCATAAGAAAAAAGAAAACGATATCGCCGATCAATATATGGAAGATATCAGAATCAAGGCCCCCAGTGTGAAACAGCTGGTTAAAAATCTGAGCGGCGGAAATCAGCAGAAGGTGATATTGGGGAAATGGCTTGCCGCCGATTCGGAGCTGATCATTTTTGACGAGCCCACCAGGGGAATTGATATCGGAGCCAAATATGAAATCTATAAACTGATGAATGAGTTTGTCGAAAAAGGGAAGACCATTTTGCTGATTTCTTCAGAAATGGAAGAACTGATGGGCATGTCGGACCGGATCGTGATTCTTTCAGAGGGAAAAATCACCGGCGAAATAGAAAAAGAGCAGTTTAACCAGGAAATGATTATGAGTTACGCATCGGCGGTAAAGGAGAAATGACTTTTATGAAAAATTCGGTTCGCGTCTTAAAAGAACAAGCCATTTTTGTGGTTCTGATTATTTTATTCATCTTTTTCTCTTGTGCCAGCTCGGACTTTTTAACAGCATCGAATCTGCTGAATATTGCGAGGCAGGTTTCCATTCTGGGAATAGCTTCCGTCGGGATGACCTATGTCATCCTGATTGGCGGCATTGATCTGAGCACCGGCTCGATTATCACTTTTGTCAATATCATCACTGCTTATTTTATGGTGAACATGAAGATCGATTTATGGCTTGCCATTCTAATTTCTTTGATTATCAGTACCGCTATCGGCTTTTTGAATGGATTTATGGTTGCAAACTTCAATATGCCGGCGCTGATCGTGACTTTTGCCACCCAGATCATTTTTGAAGGGCTTGCCTATATTATCTCGGGAGGAATGCCTATTTTTGGTTTCTCGGAAACGTTCACACAAATTGGGCAAGGATATTTGGGGCCGATCCCCATTCCGATTATCATTATGGCGGTAGTTTTTGCAATCGGGGCCTTTATTCTGAACAAAACATATTTCGGTAGATATTTTTATGCGCTCGGCGGCAATGAAACGGCCTCTCAGCTGTCAGGTATCAGGGTAAGAAAAGTGAAATACTTGATTTATTCCCTCTCGGGCTTTTTTGCCGGTGTTGCGGGAATTGTGATGCTGGCGCGCACGAATTCCGGCCAGCCGACTGCGGGAAAAGGATATGAGTTTAAAGTGATTACCGACGTTGTGCTTGGCGGCGTAAGCGTGGCTGGCGGGTCGGGCAGACTTTCCGGCGTTATAGCGGGTGTTCTGATCATGGGAGTGCTGGAAAACGGTATGGTACTTTTGAATATCAGTTCTTATGTACAGATGGTAGTAGAAGGGATCATCCTCGCGTTTGCGGTGGGGTTTGACTGTGTCCAGAAAAAGGGCCTGCTGAAGGTATGAATTTGGGAACAGAAATGAAAGTTTGTAAAGGAGACGGAACCTGTGGATGACGTTGTCGCATTAGGAGAATTGTTGGTCGATTTTACATTTGCGGGAAACTCACAGTCTGGGATGCGCTTATTTGAGCAAAATCCCGGAGGCGCGCCTGCAAACGTTTTAACTGCTTTGAGCCGCCTGGGAATCAAGGCAGCCCTGATCGGCAAAGTTGGGGACGATATGCAGGGGCGTTTTTTGAGAGATGCTTTAAATCGGGATGGTATTAACACACAGTCTCTTCTTCTGGATCAAAACTATTTTACTACTTTAGCTTTCGTGGATATCGATAAGGATGGGGAAAGAAGTTTTTCCTTTGCAAGGAAGCCCGGCGCCGATAATATGCTGAGAAAAGAAGAGATCGATGAGAGGCTGATCCGGGAGGCGAAAATCTTTCACATTGGTGCATTGTCGCTGACGGGAGACCCTTCGAGGGCGGCGACGTTTCAGGCCCTTGAAATAGCCCGAAAAGCCGGATGCATCATCTCGTATGATCCCAATTACCGTGCTCCTTTATGGGAAAGTAAAGAAGCGGCCGTAAAGGAGATGCGCTCTGTTTTGCAATACGTTGATGTAGTAAAAATATCAGATGAGGAAACGGATCTTCTGACACCAGAGAAAGACCCGGAACTGGCGGGGCGATATTTGATCGATCATGGTGTAAAGGCCGTTTTTGTTACACTTGGTGGAAATGGAGCCTGCATCGTGAATCGGGACGGAAGCGATTATCAACCTGCCGTTCCGGGTAAGGTCATTGATAAAAACGGAGCAGGGGACGCTTTTCTTGGCGGCGTTCTTTATCGTCTCTGTAAAGAAGAAAGGAAAATAGAGGATTTAAGCCTTGCCCAATTATCGGACTTCGCACGTTTCGGGAATGAGATCGCAAGCCTCTGCATAGCAAGGCATGGAGCAATCCCATCGATGCCGACATTACAGGAAGTTCGTGAAAAGTTAGGCGAAAATTTTTAAAGAGACCGTTTAGGGCCTCTATCTGTGACAGCGATGAAAAGAAGGACATGCGAAATGGAAAATCGCATGTCCTTTCTTATTGTGCTAGAGCAGAAGAGCCATTCAATGGGAAAATCTGAAATACAGCACGATTTTTTGTATCTTAAATTCAGGAAGCAATTCGGCTGTTAGAAAGCAAACGCATCAGGTTATCCATTGTGAGCGCAAGATCGCTTTTCGACCGCGGCTTTGCCATATCGAAAGGAATCGCTTTTCGGTTAGTGCTGAAGACGGCGGTGACGCCTTCCTGATAAACACCCTCGATGGGATCGTCAATATCGCCTACAACGGCAATCAGCGGAATATTTTTCCGTTTGGTCCGGCGTGCGACCCCGACGACGACCTTGCCCCTTAAGGACTGAAAATCGATTTTCCCCTCGCCGCTGATTACCAGATCGGTATTTTCCAGAAGCTGATCGAAATGAACAACATCCAAAACGGTTTCGATTCCCATTTGCAGTTTGCTGTTCAGAAAAGCGGCCATCCCACCGCCCATCCCCCCGGCGGCACCGGCACCCGGCAGATTTCGAATGTCTTTTCCGGTACCGTTTTGTATCAGGTCGGCCAAATGGGACAGATTCCGATCCAGCTTCCGTACCATCGCTTCGTCGGCGCCTTTCTGCGGGCCAAATACGGCGGATGCGCCATGAGGGCCGCAGAGAGGGTTGTCGATGTCGCACATCGTCACGAATTCGACATCCGAAAGCTCCGGCTGAAGGCCGTTGAAGTCGATCGAAGCAATTTCAGAGAGCGTTTCCCCCACGGGGAGAAACGGCTTGCCGGCAGAATCTTTGAACTGAATCCCCAAGGCGGCCGCGGCGCCGACGCCGCCGTCGTTCGTGGCGCTGCCCCCCAGCCCGATAATGATCTTTCTGCAGCCGGATTTTGCCGCGTGGTCAATCAGCTCTCCAACGCCGTAGGTGGTCGCTTTTTCCACCTGACGCCTTTCACCGGCAAGTGGAAGGCCGGCAGCGGCGGCCATTTCGACGATTGCCGTATGATCCGGCAGACGGCCGTAAAATCCCTTTACGTCTTCAAAATAAGGGCCTTTTACGGTCAGGTGGATTTTTTCTCCCCCAGCCGCGGCAAGGAAGGAATCCACGCTTCCCTCTCCACCATCCGCCACCGGTATGCTGATGATCTCTGCATCCGGATAATAAGGGCGGATGGCGTTTTTCATGATTTCACATATTTCACTGGAAGACATCGTTCCTTTAAAGGAATCGGGGATGAGCAGGATCTTTTTCATGGACTGTCTCCTTCATAGATTGAAAATCAAACGATTCGCATACGCAGAATTTTACCGGCGGATTACAAAGAAACGGATGTAAAAACGCATTTGGGCCAGGCCCCGTTTCAGGCCGGCTCTGTTTTTTATCTCACCAGAGCGGGCTTTTTGGGATCGAACTCCCAGCCGGGGATCAGATACTGCATGGCCGCGGCGTCGTTTCTGTCGTGGCAGTCGATTTTATGGTAAAGCGCGTTGGCCGCCCTGATTTTTTCCATGTTCGGCTGAATCCCAAGCCCGGGCGCCGTTGGAACTGCCATGTATCCGTCTTTGATCTCCGGACTGTTTTCACATAGATTCTGTCCGTCCTGCCAGACCCAATGTGTGTCAAGCGGGGTCGGATTTCCGGGCGCAGCCGCGGCGACGTGGGCGAAAACGGTCAGCGTGATATCAAAATGGTTGTTGGAATGCGAACCCCACGTCAGCCCCCAGTCGTTTAAGACCTGTGCCATTCTCACACTGCCGTTCATGCCCCAGAAATGGGGATCCGCAAGCACAATATCGACTGATTTGAGCGCCGCCGCATGATAGAATTGTCTCCAGTTGGTGGCGATCATGTTGGTGGCTACCGGAAGCTGGGTCGCGTTTTTGAATTCGCACATGATCTCGCGCCCGCTGAAACCGTTTTCCGGTCCGCACGGATCCTCAATGTAAGTCAGAACATCCTTCGTGCCCTTGCATAATTCGATTGCTTCTTCAAGGCTCCATGCGCCGTTGGGGTCAATATTGATGCGCGCTTCGGGAAACTGCTTCTTCAGCGCCTTGAGCGTTTCAATTTCTGTTTCTCCATCCAAAACGCCGCCTTTCAGCTTGAAATTCCGGAACCCGTACTTTTCCTGCAGAGCGATCGCCTGTTCCACGATCCTGTCCTTAGTAAGCATTTCTGTACGGCGCATACGGAACCAAGGGTCCGAACTGCCGCTTTCGTCCCGATAAGGCAGATGCGCTGCCTTCTTTTTATCGGATACATAGAACAGGTATCCCAGTGTTTCAACTTTGTCCCTTTGCTTGCCCTCGCCCAGAAGCTCGCACATGGGAAGCCCCAGATACTGCCCCAGCAGGTCCAAAAGCGCGCATTCGATGGCCCATTCGGATTTCACGACGAATTTCAGCTTGCCGATATCCAGAAGCTGAATGCCTTCTCCGTCGTCCCCTTTTGATTTTTTTGCGCCGGAGTCTTTGTGGATGCTGTTCAGAATGGAGCGGTATGCGCCGACTTCCTTTCCGACCACCAGGGGAATACAGCTTTCAAGAGCAGAGCGGGTATATTCCCCTCCATGGATTTCGCCGATTCCGGTATGGCCTGCGCTATCGGCCAGAATGACCAGGTTTCGCGTAAAAAACGGAGCGTGCGCACCGCTTAGCGACATTAACATGCTGTCATATCCCGCCACCGGTATCACTTTCATATCAGTGACCGTCGGGCTTCCTGTCTTCATAAGAATCATTTCCTCCCTTTTTATGCCTATTCGTACGATTTCCTCATTTATCAGCCATAAACAATGCGGATTTTTAGGAGATCTGTTACAATTCCCGATCAGTATATCGCTGGGACAAGGATTATGTCAAGCTGCGCTTTTTCAAAGACAGCTTGTCTTTGTTAATAATCAGTGCTGATATTTTGAATATTTTATATAAAAATAAAACAATTTTACTTAAAAATATTGGTACTGCAAAAAACGTCCGAAAAATTGAAACAAATGGATTTCAAAAAGGAAATCACAGTTTCAAAAATTGAAAGTTTTCATATCTCTTATGAAATTTTGGTTTTATTGTTGGGTTCCTCGTCAATGGATTTCGGAAAGGAAGTGTTATACAATTTTTTGGTGAAATGGCTACAATGTTTCAAACATGGAAGAACGAATCTGTCAATCGTTCACGAAGAACAGAAACAATGATAGGAGGATTTGAAGAAAATGTTCAAGGTTGGATTTATTGGTTTGGGAATTATGGGAAAACCGATGGCGAGGAATGTCCGGAAGGCCGGGTATGGGCTGATTGTGTACGACCGCAACGCAAGTACCCTGGAAGCCTTTCGGAAGGAAGGTACCGAGATCGCCGCAAACGGCAGGGAAGTGGCGGAAAAATCAGATGTCGTCATCACGATGCTGCCGAATTCGCCGCACGTCGCTTCCGCGCTTTTTGACAAGGACGGAATTGCCGAAGAGCTCCGGGCGGGTCAGGCGGTCATCGATATGAGCTCCATCAACCCGGTGGCCAGCAAGGAGTTTTATTCCAGGCTGAAAGAACGGAAGGTGGATTTTCTGGATGCTCCCGTTTCCGGCGGTGAGCCCGGCGCCATTGAGGGAACCATTGCCGTCATGGTCGGCGGCGATAAGCCGGTGTTCGACAAGTACTACGACCTGCTGATGACGATGGCTTCTAGCGTGACGTACATCGGGCCTGCTGGCTGCGGCAATATCACGAAGCTTGCGAACCAGATGATCGTCGCGGTCAACATTTCCGTCCTCAGCGAAGCTTATGTCTTTGCCAAAAAGGCTGGCGCAGACCCGAAGCTGGTGTTTGAAGCCATCCGCAAGGGCCTCGCGGGCAGCAAGGTGATGGAGCAGAAGTCGCCGAAGATTTTCAGCGGCGATTACGATCCCGGCTTCCGCGTCGAGCTGCATATCAAGGATTTGCAGAACGTATTGGACACGGCGCACACGGACAATATTTCGGTCCCGTTCAGCGCGGCGGCGATGGAAATTCTGCAGTCCTTAAAGGCGGATGGCCTTGAGAAAAAAGACCACTCCGCGATTGTCAAATATTTTGAGAAGATCAACAACGCAAAAGTCATCGGCTGATTTTTTATCCGCTGCCCCTTCCTTTAGGCCTTGGCTGAACCATCCAAGAATTAGTCTGTCGTTCTTTATGGTTTGGACAATGACTGGGGACAGCGGATCGATTTACTGGAAGACCGGCAGAAACGAATTTGGATCAATCCCAGGAAAAGATGAGGTAGCAGTTATGAACTTGGAAGATATAGGAGGAATCATCGTTCCCCTTATTACACCGGTAGATGAGAAGGAAAAGATCGACGAAGCGAAGCTTCGATTTATGGTAAACCGCGTAGTGGACGGCGGAGTAAACGGAATCCTCGTGTTTGGCAGCAATGGGGAATTTTACATGTTTGATGAAAAAGAACATGAAAGAGGCCTGAAAGCCGTTATTGACGAAAACGGAGGAAGGGTGCCGGTTTATTATGGAATCGGCTCCATCGGTACGGCGCAGGGAGTGCGGGAGGCCAAAATGGCGGCCTCGGCCGGCGCGGATGGGATCTCCGTTTTGCAGACGATGTTCATCAAGCCGACGGAACAGGGGCTGTACAGGCATTTCCGCACCATCGCCGAGGCGGTCCCGGACACTTACGTCCTTCTTTACAATAACCCCGGCAGATGCGGGTATGGTTTGACGGCGGATCTGGTGGAGAAGCTGGCGAGGGATGTCAAAAACATTGTGGGGATCAAGGATTCGAGCGGGAATTTTACCCTGGTGAGCGAACTGATCCGCCGCACGAGAGATATCGGTTTCAAGGTGTTTACCGGCAAAGATACCATGGTTTTCGGCGGGCTTTGCATGGGCAGCTCGGGCGGAGTGTGTTCCATTGCCAATCTTTTTCCCCGGCTGGTGTGCGGGATTTATAACAAGTTTATGGCGGGCGATTATATCGGCGCCAGAGAAGACCAGTTCCGCCTGAATCCGGTAAGGCTCAGTCAGGATGCTGCAAGCTTCCCGGTTGCAACGAAGGATATGGCGAATATGATTGGCCTCGACGTGGGAAATCCTGTGCTGCCGAGCGAACCCTCCGAAGGGGAGGTCTTAGAAAAGATGAGGCGCTGTATCGAGGAGGCGGATCTTTTCCAGGAGGATTCCGTGCCATCCGCGGAAAAGCAGGGATAAAAGGGATGTATCCGGTGGCGCCGCCCCGGAATTTTCCGGCTGGAGGCATGCGGGGCCGCCGTCTTTTCAAGGAGAGGAAAAAAGCAGGCGAAAGTCTCATTGGGAGAATTGTATGGAAAGGGGAGGTATTTTATGGACAGTGGCGTTTTAAGCTTAATAGGAATTCTGCTGGCGATGGCTATTTTTATCGTCGGTGTTTACAGAGGGTTCCCGATCATGGTAATCGGCCCGCTGTGCTCGGTTCTTGTGCTTGCGTTTTCGGGCCTTCCGATCATCAAAAACATGGAGGGCGCGTATGCTGCCGATTTCGGCGGGTTTGCGGCGAACAATTTCCTGCTTTTCCTGCCAGCGTGCGTTTTGGGTGCGATGCTGGGGGATTGTGGGGCCGCAGAGGATATTGCGATCAAAATCAAGGATTTAACCGGGAAGAAAAGCGGGAGGGTGGGAAGATTCTGGGTCCTGATGGGCCTTTCCCTCATCACCGCGATCCTTTCCTTCGGCGGGGTCAGCGGATTCGTCGTCATTTTCACGATTGCGCCGATCTGTTATACCGTTTTTAAGGAACTGGATATCCCCTGGCATTTTGTCATTGCCGTGGCCGTGTACGGCGGTTCCATGTGGACAGCGATCCTGCCGGGCTCGCCCGCGATTCAGAATCTGATCCCGATGAAATCCCTCGGCACCAATCCGAAATCGGCGCCGATGATCGGAGTCATCTGCGCGCTGACGTGCATTGCTTTCGGCGCATGGTATATTTGGTTTCAGCTTGGCAGAAATGAAAAAAGAGGCGAAGGTTTTGCCGTTACCGGAGCACTGATGGATCAGGAGTCCGGTTCTTTAAATACGTCGCTCCTTGAGAAAAAATGTTCCAATGTGCAATTTATAAAAGCTTTGGCGCCTTCGATCGTCCTTCTGGTCGCAATGAATGTGTTCAATGTGGAACCCTTCGTGTCGCTGACGCTGGGGTGCGTGGTATGCTGGGCGCTGTATTACAATAAATTTGAACATGTCGGAAAGACGCTTGCAAACGGCTGTACTTCCACAATGAAATCCATTATGAATGTGGCTGCGGTTGTCGGGTTCGGGGCCACGGTCGAGCTTACCGCCGGGTTCAAATTCATGGTTGCGAATTTGGATAAGCTTCCGGGTTCTCCGCTGTTTCAGCTCTGCCTGGCCACCAACATTGTGGCGGGTATCACGGGGTCTGCCTCCGGCGGTGAGGCCATTGCGCTGAATGCATTTGCGCAGAAATTTCTCAATATGGGCGTTCCGGCGGATGTCATACATAGAATCGTCAATATTTCCTGTTATGGGCTTGATTCCATGCCTTATAACGGCTCTACGATCAACCGGCTGAATTACACGAGGCTGACGCACAGGCAGGGCTATTATCATGAGTTCATTTTGGGCGCAGTGTTCCCGTTCCTCCTTTCATTCTTTGCCGTAGTGCTGGCCAGTTTGGGAGTGCATTAATCGGGAGAACAGTAGAAAATGTTGAAAATCCCGGAGAATGAAACGAAAGTTACATTTGACGGGATTTTTTTAAAATGTCTATCTTTCAATTCAGTAGAACAGAGGGACGAGGTTATGCAGGTAGTAAAAGGAGGCGCGGTTTCCAATCTGTTGAAAGCCGTACCGATCCCGAAAATGTTTCATGCAAAGCAGGAATTTTCCAAAGACAGAATTGAGCCGGAGGATATTCCGCCGCTGATCTATCGTGAATTGTCGAAGCCGGGGTTCGGCTCCAAAATCAGGCCCGGCATGCAGATTGCCATTACGGCGGGGAGCCGGGGGATCCGGAATGTGGATATCATCACGAAAGCGGTTGTCGATTTTGTCAAATCGAAGGGAGCGGTTCCTTTCATTGTCCCCGCGATGGGAAGCCACGGGGGTGCGGATGCGCAGGGCCAAAAGGATATGCTGGCCGGCTTTGGGATTACGGAAGAAACTATGGGGTGCGGCATCCGTTCCTCCATGGAAGTCGTAAAGCTGGGAATTTCCGATACCGGAAGGACCGTCTATATGGATAAAAACGCATATGGCTCCGACGGCATTATCGTTTCCTGCCGCATCAAGCCCCACAACGCTTTCCGCGGCCGAGTGGAAAGCGGCATCTGCAAGATGATGACGGTGGGGCTTGGCAAGCAGAAAGGAGCGGAGGAAGTCCACAGCGATGGTATGAATCGAATCGCGGAGAACATCCCTTCCATGGCGAAAGTGGTTTTGGGGAAGGCTCCGATCCTGTTCGCGATTCCCTGTATGGAAAACGCTTACGACGAAACCTGCCGGATCGAGGCGGTCGCTCCGGAGGAGATCCTGACCAGAGAGCCGGAACTGCTGAAATTCGCGTTCTCCAATATGCCGTCTATTTTGGTCGGAAGCGCCGACGTGCTGGTGGTGGATGAAATCGGGAAAAATTACAGCGGAACGGGCACCGACCCCAACATTACCGGCACATTTTCCACCCCGTATGCGACGGGCGGGCTTCAGGTGCAGAGGACCTGCTTTTTGAGGCTGAGCGAGGTATCCCATGGAAATGCCCTGGGGGTTGGTTTGGCAAGCTGCATTACCAAAGCAATTTTTGACCGGATCGACACCGGGGCGATGTATCCGAACTGCGTTACCAGCACGGTGATTCGCTCCGCCATGATTCCGGTGGTGGTGGCGACCGAGAAGGAAGCGGTTTCCCTTTGTATCCGTACTCTGAATCAGGCGGACAAAAATCACGTCCGAATGGTGCGGATCCCCAACAGTCTCCACATTTCACAGATCATGCTGTCGGAAGCCTATTATAAAAAAGCGGCGAACCATGAGTTTCGGGGGCTGGAGGCGCTGGACCGGCCCGCGAGCCTGACCTTCGACGAACAGGAAAGGCTGGCAACTCCTTATCTGACGGGATAAAGGTTGAGGCTATTTTCCGGAAAGAGCCCCGGATGAGCGGGCCTTTTTCCGTTCCCAAAATACGCGACGGAGATCGTCTCAGGAAGGGATGAAAAATATGGCACGGCAATTTGATGTGCTGATTATTGGCGCCGGTGTCGTGGGCTGCGCGGTTGCGCGGGAGATGGCGAGGCACCAGTTGAGGATCGGCGTTCTGGAGAAGGAAATGGATGTCGCCTATGGCAGCTCGGGCAGAAATTCAGGGGTGCTGCACGGCGGATTTACTTATAAAACGGGTTCTCTGAAGGCACAGTGCTGTGTGGAGGGCAATCAGGAATTTGACCGGGTGGCGAAGGAGCTGGATGTTCCATTCCGGCGCTCGGGAAAAGTGGTCGTCGGGTTCAACGAAAAGGATATGGCCAGCCTGAGGCGCTTTCAGGCGCGGGGAGAGGCGAACGGCGTGCGCGGGCTTGAGATCGTCGATCAAAAGAGACTGCGGGAGCTGGATCCCAGCGCTGGGGGAGAGTTCGCCATGTACTCCCCGAATTCCGGCATTCTGGATCCGATGG
>ENA-UOOK01003601-UOOK01003601.1-fermentation-metagenome-genome-assembly--contig:-NODE-3601-length-17446-cov-3.676327_pt1 | contig 17446 bp, 15 predicted proteins | sample MGYA00245777_ERZ724023 | MGnify/ENA primary metagenome ERZ724023 (study PRJEB28704, sample SAMN03018312) | fermentation metagenome | biome: anthropogenic terrestrial biome; feature: soil; material...
ATAGGTTGCAGTATATACCGCGTCAAGTATGGTGGATTTATTTCAAAGAGTGCAGTTGATTTGCGTAAAATAATCATAAAAATGCATGAATGAGCATTACCAGAAATATCATACTTGTTTGACGATTTATGACATATCATACGGCAGACGCTGAAAGATGCTGTGCATATCAAGAAAGTTTAACTATAAATATATCTTCAGCTTTTTCATAATTTACATTTAAAGATTAATTATGGTATGATATTAGAAATCACATTTTTAGGCACTTCCCTGCTTTTATCCATCCAAATGGCAAGTATAAGAAAGAAGGTGATATTTTATGAGGACATCTCTGCGCCGGTACTATGAAATCCTCAGCAAATACCTGGCTAATCAGAGGCTTCTGTTTCTGTTGCTTACCGTACTGTTGTTCGGAAGCATAGGTTTCAGTCTGATCATTCCGCAGATCATGCGTTATTTTATTGATGCCGTGCAATCGGGAGAACCTATGACAAATCTGATCGCGTCGGCACTTGCTTTTTTGGGTGCGGCACTTTTGCAGCAGCTGTTGTCCGTCAGTGCGGCATACATGGGTTCCAGTGTGGCATGGACCGCGACGAACGCCTTGAGGGAAGACATCACCGCCCACTGCATCGATCTCGATATCGGGTTTCACAAGGAAAAAAGCCCGGGGGAATTCATTGAACGGATTGAAGGAGATGCGACAGCGTTCAATCAATTCTTCTCGCAGCTCGTTATCCGCATAGCCGAAAATATTCTATTGCTGGGCGGCATTCTTACAGCCTTGTTCCTGATCAATTATCGGATTGGAATCGCTTTTACCGTTTTTTCGTCCGCGGCACTCTATGTTCTCAATAAGGTCAGAGCGATATCCGTCCCGAAGCAAAAAGCCTTAAGGGAAGCAGAGACAGATCTGTTCGGTTTTTTGGAGGAACGGCTGGAGTATTGCTGGGCAGAACGGCAATTATTATCGCGCATCGTCTGGCTACGATCCATCGGGCGGACGATATCCTCATACTGGAGGAAGGAGAAGCGACAGAATACGGCAGCCGCCAGAATCTGTTGTCAAGATTTCTGTCCAGTACGGTTTTCATACGGGGTTTCAGAAAATATGAGGGAATTACACCAGGAGCATACGACAAAATATATGGCAATATCGGAACCTGATTGTTGCATTGTTAAAACGAAAAGGGGCAGATATCATCTGCCCCCAATTGATCAGTTAATCTATCAGTTTATAATGAAGTCACTCATTCCCCCAGAGCTTTCCGTTCCCTTTGGATTTCCTCCAGGCATCCCTCCATTTGTGGACCTCCACTACACCAATCGCAGGCATATTTTGTCTCTTTCCCTTTGACAGGATAGCCGGGAAAACCTTATGAGGCTCTGTCTGATACCAATAGGCTACCGAAGATAAATCCAGAGTCAGAACATTGGCATGGCCGTGCTCAATGGACCCTCTCAGGGATTTTTCAAAATAGATGGGATCCTCCAGAAAGAAACGATAGCAATGCGTCCTTCCCATCCAGCCCGGCTTTTCCGTTATCCTGGCATATCCGAAATACGGATGCTGGTAAAGTTCGTTCGGACACCAGGAAGAGTTGAAGAAATCCTCTGTACCGGTCCCGTGGAGAGAACCCGGCCATGGCTCTCCATCCACCATCCACATGTCGTCCCCTTCTCCGTACCACATAGGGCCGGGATTGTCGACATAATAGTTGACGCCTACGAAGTGTCCCTTGCCTTCTGCTTCTACAAACAGATAATTATTCTGATCCGACGGATTCTTGGCGAACTCGCCGAACACCGACCATTCGTTTTCACCAAGATCCCCGTGAGAATCGGTGATTTCCCTGTGCCACCACGCATGGAATCTACCCGCGTCGGCCGGCATGGATGGGTGTTCCTCATAATCAAGATAGAAATAGAAAGCGTTGATCGGTTGATCGGATTGATTTTCAACGGTAACCCGTGCTCCGTCGCCAAACGGCATGGGGAAATAACAATTGAGGGCTCTCCCGTCGCTTGGAGCGGCAGCCAGGGGAAGGGAGATGTAATTATAATTTTCTCCCCATCCCTGTCCGAAAAAATCCCCGATGGGAGATTCTACGCTGGGATGCTCTTCCCCATCCCAATACATTCTCAGAATGGCATTCCGCCGGATCATGGGATCTTCACAGGCAATGGTGATCCAGATGTGCCGGATGATCCCGGCTCCCTGAATTTCCGCAATGGTCCTGGTCTCTCCCTCTTTGATGAATATGTTGTCTCCATTGCCTCCCGTACGGTCATAGCTGGAAATCCGTCTTGTCTTTCGACTCTGCAGTTGAAAAATATTACCCAAAGGTCCTGTCATCTTGTCTTCCACCCTTTCCTGTTTCTTTTCCATCTTTTGAATGTGCTTTTATAACTGTAAGTCTTAAGCAAATTATATCATACTTAAGTCGAAGGCTTCCATCCGGAGTTCAGTTCTTTGAGTCGATATTGCCTGTTGAAGACACCCAACAGCATGGCAACAAAATATGTCTTGATCGTGTTTCCAAGAATCTCTTCGATCACACGGGGGATCCATATGACTGTGAACGGCAGCACCTTCCATGATGCGTAGACCGTTTCGCGCAGCAGTACGGTGTTGAGTGTAGTAACAATCAGTCCGGAACCAATCATAGCGATAAGCAGCTGCATGATTTGCCCCTTGTGCACGTCATTGAGGAACTTCTTTGATATAAAAAGATCGACAGCCAATAAAAGGATACCGAAAGCGGCACTTCCAATCAGACCCGACGTTGCGAAAAACAGGTACGTCGCCAAATTCCCGGAGGGGTCCTTCATGTCCCTTGTCCTTGTGATGAGCATTTTGCTTACAAGGTGCATATCTTCCGTATTGACATCTTCCATCTGTACAGTATCGTAAAATGATTTATCAATCCCATCGGCCGACAGGAACACAACGTTGCAGATGCCGAAGACCAACAGGAGCACCGATAGCACCGCTACCGTAATCCGCATATTCTTACTGTCTCTGTTACGCAGGGCAAGCCATAGTGAGCCCCGGATAAACCCACCGGCAGCAGCAATCAGCGTCATCAGCGGAATATATGGTCCCGTAGGTTTCAGAAGGTAGCCCAGCAAGTCAGAGAGTCCGGAGGTCACGGCTCCATAAACGGGTCCAAATAAAATGGAAGGCATGATGGAAAAGATGCCGGAGATGCCGATGCTCATTCCATTCTGCCCAAACAGAGGTATCTGAAAAGAGAAGGCTGTCTTCAGAACGAGTGAAATACTAAGAAAAACCGCAGATATTGTGATACGGCGCACATGTAGAGATGACTTATCCATTTAACTGCTCCTTTCTCATTTACATAATATGGAATGTTGCTGTTAAATGGATATGCTATGTCGAAATCATAAAAACACCTCCTGCTATGCAGCACAGCTACATAACAAGAGGTATCAAACACCGCTTCACCTTATTATGTAGCAGCGGGATGCGAACCTTGCACCGCAAGCCTGTTAAGGCTTTTCGTCCTCCTGACAACTCCCCGTCCAGAAGGCACTGACAATCATTGATCAACGCGCAAGATCCTACTCTGCTCCTGATTCATACTATCTCCGGATAACGTTCCGACATCCGGAAAGCAACAAAAACGCCAATCCGAATATTATGTCCGGATAGTCGGGCAACAAATTATATTTCTGTGGTTCATCCTCTTCCAACAGTCATATAACAGTTTTATCATAGCAAGGATTTATAAGATTGTCAATTCCCGGTTCCAATCGGGTTTCAACAGAGGAAGTTTTGCATTAGGAATCATTCTGGCTCAGCATTTTTCTCAGATAATCGATACTTTGCTTCGTTTCTTCATATGGGTCGCCTACCCCTTCATATTCAAGAGATAAGTACCCGTCATATCCTGCCCCGCATAGGATCTTTATGATCTTTTTCAGATCGATGTCTCCCTTCCCGGCAGGCGTTCCCTGAAACAATGTCCCGTCTATTGCAGTATAACTTTCCAGGCCATTCGGTTCCTCCAGACTTCTAAAATCCTTGAAATGAACAAAAGAGATCCTATCCTTCAATTGTTCGATAGACTCCACCGGATTTTCCAACACTAACAGAAAATTACCGGTGTCCGCATTGACTCTTAAATTTGAAGAGCCAATGGATTCGATAATATTCCGAACCTTGGAGGCTGTCCCGGCAAACAGACCGTGATTCTCCAATACCATGGTGATGCCTTTTCCCTCTGCATAGGAGACACAGCTTCGAAGCCCTTTTATAATTCTCTCCATACCTTTTTCAAAAGAGATACCCTCCTTCGGATTTCCACTGAATACTCTGAGATTTGATGTACCCAGACGGACCGCTCTATCGATTCCTGCTTTTACACATGCAATCGGTTCCTCCAAATTCTTTTCCTCTTCCACTACAAAATCATTGCTGATGGAATATGCCGATACGACCATGTTTTTTCTCTTGAGCATCCATATGATGTCGTCCACCTCTTCCTCGCTTTTGAAAAAACAATCCAGCAGTTCAACTGCTTTTACGCCCCATCGGTCTGCTAATTCCACAAACTGTTCCGTAGCAGTGAAAATGCATGAATAATTATAATGACAACGAAAAGCGTAAGCGTTTTCATTTTGACAATCTTTACTGGTCGGATCCCCAGGATTATGAACTGATCACCCTGTATCAGGTAGGCGATCTTTGCTGCAAAGGCGGATATGATATTGAGGGGCATATTCAGATGTGCTACGAGATTAGTTATATGGTATCCGGCATGGGCTGGTTTGCGACCAATGGGACAAGGCATCCGGTAAAGCAGGGAGATCTCTATATCAGCATTCCGGGCGAGTACCACAGTGGAAAAGCAGATGAAAAGGATCCCTTCCGCTACTTCTATATGGGCTTTAATTTTAACAAATACCCATATATGCAGAATACATTGATTCATATTGAAAAAATGCTTCAGAAGATAGAAATGCCCTGCATTAAGGACCGCCTGGGTATCGATATCCCTTTTCGGCAGGTGCTGGGGGAAATCAACCATGTCAATGAGTTTTCCCAATTGATGATCAAGACATTTCTTCATCAGATTTTGGTATATACCTACCGGAACTTCTACTCTTCCTGGGAACAGAAGTACACACCGGATCCGGAGAAACTCCAGAATGGAAATATTATATACCGTATCATCAGCTATATTGACAATAATCTGCTGGACCTAACGGAACTGCAGGATATCGGACATGAACTGGGGTACAGCTATCCCTATTTATCGCGGGTATTTTCCGAAGAAACAGGATTGACCCTCCAAGGGTACTATACCAAAAAAAAGATGGAGAAAGCCATGGAATGGCTGCAGTCCGATGAGTTCAACATCACGGAAATTGCAGACAGGCTGGGATATCAGACCATCCAGGCCTTCAGCAAATCCTTCAAGAAGACCATTGGAATATCACCCACCCAGTACCGACAATTTCATAACTAAAGGTACCCGTTCCTGAAGGGCCTTCGCTCATTTATGCTTTCTTAGCAGAAGCCGCTCCACCCATCCCTTTTTATATTTTAAGGAAATATATCCAAGGCCGGATATCGCACCGGCTCCGACGACATCCACGATCAGATCCTGCATGGTATCGGAAACCGCATCCCGGCCGGCCAGGAGGGTTCCATCCTGCAGGGCAAATTTTTGCATATTCAGTCCAAGCAGGCCATCAAAGGCATATTCATAAATTTCCCATGCGACGCCTATGGCAATGGCGAAACAAAAGGCAAAGAAAGCGACGAAGACAGGGCTCAGATTGATTGGTACCCGGTCGGTGTTATTAAGCAACACGATGACGGAGAACCCGAGAGCCCCCAGCATACCGCCGCTTGATATATGCAGGATGGTGTCCCAGTAGGGGATGACAAAATAAAAGTTCCGGACCTCGCCCAGATAAATCGCGCCATATAAAAACAAGGCATACATGATCATCATTCTCGATGGAATGATGATCTTGATTCTATGTTCCAGCATGCTTGGCAGGAACATGGCAAGGATTCCCAGCACACATTGCAGCAACATCAGGGAATAATCGCCCTTGGTACGGGCGTTCGGCTCGTTCGACATCGTTTCCCAGGGAGACTTAATCATCATAATAATGACAAAGACTACCGAAAAAATTAATGTAACCAATACCGTCCAAACGACGACTTTTTCCCAATTGATCTGTTTTCGCATCCGACACCCTACTCCGTTTTTTTACATTCATTCCTCCATATATAATATAACATGATCTGTTTTTGTTGTCATCGTTTTTTCTCTTGCGAATAAAGATTCTATAAAATTCCCAGGCCCGATCGATTCCTCCCGGCAGGCCTATTATTTGCTGATAAGGTCGTAGACCTGCTGTGCCGTTACAATATTTTCTTGCTTGAACCACGCTTCAGCAGCACGGAATCATAAACGATATGCTGCGATTCCCCTCCCTGCAGCATATCAAAAAGCATCTCCACACTGGAAAGTGCCATTTCCGTGGAAGGCTGGTATATGGTATCCAGGGAAGGCTGGTAATATTCCGTCATTTCTATCCCGTCGAACCCGATGATGGACATATCACCAGGTATACTGAGTCCCATGGAAAACACTGCTTTGGCGGCGCCGATCGCCAGACTGTCCGCAAATGCAAAGACTGCCGTCATGTCCCGGTTTCTGGTATATAGCTGCTTCATTAATTGAAAACCCACCTTGTAACCCGTATCATCCGTCGTGTAATTGATTGCCACCAGACCGGGATCAAAGGGGATGCCGTTTTCCTTTAAAGCCCTTAAATAGCCGTTATACCGCAAGGTGTTGGGGGTTGCATTTTCATTGGGAGTATGATGCAGAAACCCGATGCGCCGGTGGCCTAAGGAAATCAGATAGTTTGTTGCCCGATAGCCTTCCTTCTCATCGTCAATTCGGACACTGGAGTAAATGGAGGGATCCACCTTTTCGCTGGCGGATATGGTGACAAGCACGCACGGAATGCCCAGCTGCAGGAACTTCTCCTCGGAATAATTATAAGACCCGCCCATAATGATGGCACCGCAGAGATTTCTATCCTGTGCTTCCCGTATTGCAATATCCAACTCATGGGAGTTGTCATTTACATTTGAAATCATAAGGGGATAGCCGCGTAGTGCGATCTCCTGCTCGATGATACGGATCATTTTATTGAAAAACGGGTTGGTAATGCCTTTCACCAATAAAGCAATATTTTTGGATTGCGCAATTTTCAAGTTGCGGGCACTGTTATTGGGGATATAATTGTATTGGCTGATCAGGTCCATGACTTTTTTTCTTGTTTCGTCACTGACGGAACCGCTATTATTAATGACCCTTGAAACAGTAGATATCCCAACACCAGCTAATTTTGCAATGTCTTTTATTGTAATGCCCAATTTTTATCACCTGTTCTAAAAAACGAAAGGGAGTTATCCAGGATAAGTCCCTTTCGTTATAATAGTCCCTTATGTCAAGATTATCTTATTCGAGTACAATTGTCAAATGTTAGTTTATTCTCTCTACTGATAGATCGGAGTAAAGCTCTCAAGCTGCTTTTTTAGTTCCCCGATCACTTTTTCGATGCCCGCCTGTTTCAGCTGTTCCCTGTATTGCTCCACTGCCTTGGCAGGATCATTCGTTTTCCCCAACATGATCTGTATCCCAAGTTGGGAGTTGACATTGGCGATGGAAGAAAGCTCTATGTTGACATGATTCGGATTAAAGCTGAATCCGGTAAAAGGGTTGTCGATAGAGGTTTCCTTCCATTTGTCAATCAGTTCGTAACGGCGGGGATCCTCCGTCTTGTAAGGAATATTGAGCCTGTCATTCCGAAGCGCCCAGGCAGCGAAGCCGCCGCCGTCCACATCCGCATTGAAGCCGGCCGGTTGTTGTGCCAGGCCGTCGACAACCTCATACTGCCTGCCTTCCAGTCCATACTGGATCAGCCGGTAATAGGATTCGTCCGTCATGAACTTCTCGATTACCATCAGAGCTCTTTCCGGATGATCGGAATTGACGCTGATAACAGTCGAGTTTTCCACTCCCGCTTTCTTTTTGATCTTGTCGTTTTGTTCCGCAGGGCACCAGAATTCCGTCTCAACATTCGGCATGCTCTCCTTAAGCGCGCCATAATTACCGGTCCAGTCCGGCATATGCGCAATAAAGCCGCCGGAAACGCCGTTGTTGAAATTGGTTTTACCGCCAACCTGGGAGGAAAGGATATCCTGCTGCCAATACCCCTTATCCGCCCATTTATCCATCAGAACAGCCCAGTCTGCAAATTCATCGGTAAATGCAGGATGAAAAATCTCGGTATAGTTTTCCGCACTTTCTGCGACCAGATGCAACTGTTCCAACGGGATACCCGGAGCTTCGATCCAGGAGCCGGTCAGATCTACAAACAGACGGTAAAGGTTCTGCGCATCGGTGGAATCGCCGTTCAGCGCGGGAAAATTTTCGTTTTTCACTACCGCATCCATATAAGCTTCCATTGTTTCGATCGAATTGATCTCACTCAGGTTGTATTTTTCCATCAGATCCTTGCGGTATACGTAGCCATAAGGAGTAAATTCACTGTAAAGAGTCGGAACACCGTAGATCTTGCCGTTGAATTTTGCACCCTGCCAGGTTTCTTCCGGAATTTCCGCCTTCAGGGTAGGCGCATAGGTGTCTAACATATCGGTGATATCCACCAACGCGTCCTGTGCGGCCAGGGCATAATAGGACACCGCGGCAGTCGGCGATGCATGGGACATGTCGAATTTTTCACCCGAAGCAAACAGAAGCGGGTATTTCGTTGCGACATCGGGCCAGTCGATGTATTTGACCTCCAGGGTGGCATTCAGGTCCTTATTCAGCTTCTTGTTGATTTCAGCCAAAATGTCCGGATTGGCCGCACCTTCACTGCCCCACAAATAGTAAATAAGATGTGCTTCTTTCAGCTTCTCCTCCTGAGGCGCTTTGCTCGAGTCCGACGTATTGCCCGGCTCTTTTGTCGGCTCGCCGGAATTGTTGTCCGGGCCTCCGGTACAGCCGGCCAGTATACCCGCGGCAAGAGCGATAACGAGGAACAGAGCCAGAATGTTTTTACTTTGCTTCATATGGTAAAACCTCCTTTGATTGGGTCAGATGACCTTTTATCCTTTTTATGTCAACCGGTCTGGTATACAGATTTTGCCATATATCTGTAAACAGATACCGGGTGGATCCTTATAAAATCTGCCGGCACTCATCCCTTCACGGCGCCGAGGGTCAAACCGGAAATAAAGTACCGTTGAATAAACGGATAGAGCAGAATGATGGGCCCGGTTGCCACAACGGCGGTAGCCATTTTGATCGATTGGGTCGGAAGCTCCGAAACATCGATGATGATCCCCTGTTTGATGAGCTGCTGCACGTTTGTCTGGTTGATCATCTTCTGCAGGAAATACTGCAGGGGGAATTTGTTCGCAGACTCGATGTAAAGCATCGCGTTGTACCATTCATTCCAATAGCCCAATGCCTGGAAGAGCCCGATGGTCGCCAGGGCGGGAATGGACAGCGGCATATAAACCTGCCAGTAGATCCGGAATGCCCCCGCTCCGTCGATGGTTGCCGACTCATACAGGGAATCGGGAATAGACTTCATGAAGTTTCGCATCAGAAAGATGGACCATGCGCTCATCAGACCCGGCAGGATCATGGCGAGCATACTGTTTTTCAGCTGCAATACCCTTACCATCAGAATATAGCTCGGAATTAAGCCGCCGCTGAACAGGGTCGTAAAGTACAGAAAGAAGGCAAAGAAATTGCGGTATCGGAAATCCTTGCGATTCAGCACATAACCCGCCATGGACATCAGGAACAGTCCGGCAGCCGTACCGGTAACCGTGATAAAAAAGGTTACCTTGTATGCATCCAGGATCTTTTGGGGATTACTCAGCAGGAATTTATATGCCGAACCCGTAACGGTTTCCGGAAAAATCTTGAATCCCTCCGTGATGATCTCTTTTTCGGTCATGAAGGAGGAAGTGATCATCAGCACAAACGGAAACAGGCACAACAGTGCGAAAGCCGTTACAAAGAAATAGCATACGATCTTAAGAGAGAGACTATCGAAGCTGTGTACTTCATGTTTTTTATTCAGGTCCATTCTTTCCCCTCCCATTTAAAACAGCGCATAATCCGGTTCGACTTTTCTGACGATAGCGTTGACTGCCAGCACCACGATCAAACCGAATACCGATTGGTAAAAGCCGGCTGCCGCGCCCAGAGGCAGGTTGAACTGTCCTATCAGGCTGCGGAAAACATAGGTATCGATAATATCCGTCTGCGGGTAAAGGACCGAGTTCATGCCGATGAGGTTATAGAACAGATCGAACGCGCCCCTCAGGATACCGCCCAGGCCAAACAGAAGCAGTAATATGAAAGTCGGCTTGAGCATAGGTATCGTGATGTAGCGGATCCTCTTCCACTGGCCGGCTCCATCGATATATGCGGATTCATACAATTCCTTATTGATTCCGGTTATAGCAGATAAATAAATAATCATGCCATATCCGGTTCCCTTCCATATATTGAAGAATACAATGATATATTTCCATATGCCGGCATCGGAGTAGAACTCATGCCGCCGGAATCCCATAGATGTCAGAATCGTATTTGCAAATCCGTAATCATAGTTGAACAGGTTATAAGCAAATACCCCTACGATAACCATGGAGATGAAATGGGGGAGCAGAATTACAGACTGGCTGATTTTCTTGTACCATTTGCCGGTCATTTCCGAAATCATAACGGCAAATGCTATCTGGAATATATTTCCCAATGTCAGGAATACAAAGTTGTAAAGCAGGGTATTTCGCGTGATACGCCAGAGATCACCGTTCCCTATCAGAAATTCAAAGTTGCGGAACCCGACGAATTCGCTTCCGAAAATACCCTTGCTGATATTATAGTTGACAAATGCAATATAAGCTCCGGGCATGGGCAGATAGTGGAACACGACGAAGTACGCCACTATGGGCAAAATCATGAGAAACAAAACCCTGTTTTTCTTTATTTCGTGCGTAAAGTTCTGCCAATGGGATTTTCTTCGCGCCACCGGCTCATCCACCGGAAGGGTCCTCGCCATACCGATCTTCCTTCCCCTAAATATTTATACAGAACGTTTTCGGAAACGTTACCATATCCATTTGGAACAATTTAATTATAATTCGTATATTCCATATTGTCAATACCTTTGTTACGATATATTAAAGTTATTTTTGCTATAATTCCTTTCTTATCTTATGCATTTTATATAAACCATAACGCAGTATTCAAAACATCTTTTTTTGAAAATTAGCTTATTCTGTAAATTTTCACCGTTTGATTGGTAACGTTGCCACAATACAGCACTGTATGGAGAGAAGTCGTCTCTCCTTCCCCCCATACTGCCTAATATATGTCAGATATTATTGCTGCCGCCGCAGAGTAACATGCACGACCGGATCCCGTTCCAACATGTCAAGCATCCATTTCCGATCAATACTCACTCCGCCCCGCCGGTATGGATTCTCAAGCCTTACGGCCGGCACAACCCGGCCTCCGCAAATGACGCTTGTTTCGAGGTTTTCCTCACCGATATGGTATACAAAGGTAACTTTTTTCCCACTGCAGGTAAAATCAAAGCGCAGTCCGTCAAGTCTGTCCGGCAGGACCGGGTCGATCACAAGCCGGTCGGCGGCGAACCGGATACCCAGGATATTGGAAATGATCTGCCGGATCAGAATGCCCGAACCGCTTGAGTATATCCTCCATCCGCCTTTCACCGCAATACTGCCATTCCGGAGCTTGTCGAAATTGTCCTGATAAGCATAGCGGTCTGCAAAGGCGCCATCCGAGCTGCTGAAATATGCATTGGCCTGGCGGAGAGCCGCATTGGGCACAACCTTCCGGATATCAATCGGAATGATTTGGAACAGGCCCTTCCATACTTTATCCGCCCTGCCCAGCTTGGCCATGGCTTCAATATATCGGATATGGGCGTGTACATATTGCAGGCTTATTTCACGGCCGACGTTGGCCGCCTGTTCCGCTCTTTGAAAGGTCCGGCTTACACCGCCCTCATATCGTGCCGGTCGGTCCATCAGTCTGACTCCGTCCGGAAAGGAAAGGTACCTGTCGATGAGTTTTTCGTTTTTCTCCGCCTGCTCCTTGTCGACGATTTCGGAAAGTATGCTTCTGGTCAAAGGCAACAATCTGTAATGGATACCTGTTTTCCGGTCGTCCGGGTGGAGCATGCAGTCAATGGAGCCCGCATCTTCAAAACAGACAAAGCCGGCAATCACATCATCCCTGATCAGAAATTCATGGAAGGATTTTCGAATGGCTTTGCACAGACCCGCCAACTCCCCGGAATAGTCCGGATCGACCTTCTCCAGCACATCGGACAGCCGGGCCAAAACCTGATAAGCAAGGGCTTCCGTCCAGGCGCTTACGAGCTTATCCTTCATATTGGGGTCCGCGGGCTGCAGGGTATCATCCCAGTCCCCGCCTGCATAGCTGATCAATGCGGTATCGGAAAGAAAGCGGGATTTGACCGTTTTGACCGCCTCTTTTACATGTTCCAGCAGCGTACTCTTTTCAACCGTCGCCTTGTGGTCGGTCAAGTGCCGGTAACCCAGACTTTCCTTCAGAATGGAGAAATCGCCGGTGGCCGTGAGATAATCGCCGACGCACTTGAGCGGCCAGAATACGACATCCCCGTGCCATTCCTCCGCTTGCAGGTCATAGTCGTCAAACATGAACCATTGGGGCCATTCCCCGGTCTCCAGATACTGATGCTCGAACAGTTTCACCAGCACGTCCCGGGCTAACTCATAATGGCCAACGGACAGGAAAAATTCCATGGGTCCCTGGCATACGTCGCGGGTGCCCCACGCGGCCCCTCCGGGCTGTTCCAGGCCATGCGGAACGGCAAAATGGACCATGGCGTTATGGGTATACCACCAGATCATTTCATTGAGCTTTTCGATTTCGTCTTTTTCGTTTTCTCCCATTTTCCCCTCATCCGCATACAAGCGGAAATTTCCGAACAGCCTCTTATAGAATCCGGAAAACTTCTCAAACTCCTCCTTCCGGCATTTTCTTTCTGCAGGGAGGGCTTCCGCTTTCTCAAGCCTGCCTTCCAGCATCAGCTGGAAGCCGTCCGAATGGTTGATGGCTATGGTGAGCAGTGTCCCGTCTTCGGGCTTGTCATCCTCATAGAATATCCCGTCATCGCCAAACCTGCAATCGGAGCTGATAGCACGAATCGTAAGATTCAGATCCGGATAGGGATCCTTTTCGGAATCCGTCTCCGCTTTGGTGATGCGGACAGCTTTCTTCCCGTCCGATGTTTCTTCCGGGCGAATCTCTATCGGGCGGACGTATTCGTGTTCTCCCATTACCAGTTGATTGGTGACGATATAATCATACTTTCTGCCATTCCCCGAGGAGACATCCAGTACGACAGCCGGCTCTTCCGCCAAGGCGAAGGCGGAAACGACCAGGATATCATCCTTTATTTTATAATACCATTTTGCATAATGAATGCCCATTTCATAGGCGGCGGGAAGAGTGAGGATCCGGTATACTCCGTCGACTTTCAGGTAGATTCTTTGGCCTGCGTTTTTCTGTATATTCAAAAATCCTCTGGCAGTGGACAGAAGTTTGTTCATGGAGGTGTTGCCCACCGCCAGCTGGGAATGGAATATGCCGTACATATAGTTCGTAGAGGTAACAAGGCCGCGGGAAACCTGTTTTTCATCCATCCGGGTTGTGATGATATGTCCATGTGGGCGTTCGACAAGTACTTCCTTTTGCTGTAAAACAACATGAGCATGTTCCGGAGTAAAGAAGGAAAGGATTCCGCCCTCCCCGGTTTCCACAAACTTCTTCTCCGGAAAAAGTTGGCCCAATTCTTCTTCTGAAAACTCCTCCGATACGAAAGGTTTGCCGAACTCCGCTTTCAGAATCGGGGTTTTTATCGGATGAGCAGACTCCTTCGGGTCGTCGGCGTGCTTTACCCTTTCATAAGCAGCTTCCAATTCCTGCCAGTATAAAAGCTTTGTCACCGCCATCGGCAGGTCGGGCCTGAAGATACCGTAAAACGCCACGGTCTTCTCGCCCCTCCACGTCAACCTGCACGTCTGCAGAGCGATGTAGGCCAGCTCGAACTGATAATTCAGGTTGGGCAGATCACCGGCCAATGCCTTTGGCACATAGGTCTTTCGGTAATCATTCCCGAAAAACTGCGTACCGTCGGTGGAATATCCAATAATTTCCGTATCCGGACTGCCCTGCTGAAGATACGGGAAGTGGCCGGACTGGGGCAGATTCTGTCTGGAGCTGACGGTATATCCCTTTGGGCCTTTTATGACCCTGTGATCAAGGTATTGACTCATATAGAGCTCATTGGTAAGGACGCCGCCCTTCGACGCAACGCCGACATCCTGGCCATAGATCAGGTCAGCGGTTCTGCTCTCCGCGGAAAGCAGGTTGATCCGCCAGAACCAAATCCCGTCCTCCGCCGGCAGGAAGGCAACTTCATACGAAATCCCGCCGGCATTGCCAGTATAGACAAGCCGGTCGCCGCCGGCACGGATCCGCGATCCGGACGCTCTGCCCAACAGCGGGTAAGAGGTGATCTTATCCCGTTCGTATAAGCGCAGGTAAATATTGTTGGCGGAACCGTCGATGCAGTTCCCCCGATATCCGTTAATCATAACGTCGTCATAGGTAAATTCATAGATGTCGCCGGTGGGCAGAAAGGAAAAATTGCTGCTGCCTTTGGAAAAATTTATTATCTGTGTCTGTTGTCTTTGTATCACTGTTTCACCGCCTTGGTATCAATCGTTTCATAGGTCCCATCGTTTTGTTGGAAACGTTTCCTCTATGTACCGTATCTATTATAAATCAAAAAATCATTTTGTTCAATAAATATTTCAAAATATGTACATTATAGTGTAAAATCCATCTCGCTGTGATGAAGGATCCTTTGAGTCAAAGGATATTTTCCTCCTATGAATGGAAAGGTTTCCATAAGTTTAGATGTTTTTTCTGTTTGGAGACATGTCAGTTTAGGGAGTTTCGGTATCCATACATCATCATATCATCATCATATTTCTCCTGTTTTGTGGTGGAGAGGAAGACAAAAAAAGGAATTTATGCTATAATGAAAGATAAGAAACCGGATGCAGATGAAATTATCGTTTCGAGGATCTATAGGCGAAAGGAAGCGCATTTATCATGGAAGTTCAAAAGTTGAAATCGTTGATTTCTCAAAGTTCCAATATTATATTTTTTGGAGGCGCGGGGGTTTCCACGGAAAGCAATATCCCGGACTTTCGAAGCGAAAACGGCATATATCGGGCAAAAACAAAATACGGATATTCGCCTGAAGTCATGCTGAGCCACAGTTTTTTTATAAAGCATACGGAAAAATTCTATGATTTTTACAGGAACCAGATGATATACAAAGACGCGAAACCAAATCAGGCTCATCTTGCGCTGGCGGAGCTTGAACAGGCAGGAAAGCTGAAAGCCGTCATCACGCAGAACATCGACGGCCTTCATCAATTGGCGGGAAGCCGGGAAGTGCTGGAACTCCACGGGTCGATCCACCGGAATACCTGCATGAAATGCGGGCAAAGCTACAATCTTGACTATATCATAAACAGTACGGGGGTACCGAAATGCAGCAAATGCGGCGGTACCATAAAACCCGATGTGGTCCTTTATGAAGAAATGCTGAATGAGGATACCCTGGACAAAGCAGTCCGTTATATCCACAATGCGGATGTCCTGATCGTAGGAGGAACCTCCCTGGCAGTTTATCCTGCAGCCGGACTGATCGAGTATTACAGAGGCGATAAGTTAGTGCTGATCAATAAATCCGCTACCTCCTATGATGAGAATGCAAATATCATTATCCATGACAGCATTGGCAAAGTGCTGCGGGAGGCGGTCGGATAAAGCCGGTATGGGCAGTGATGCCGTATGATATAAATATTGCAAATATAAATACTGTAAATGATTTGCAAAATATAAATCATAAAAACAAAGTAAGATGATATAAAAGGAAGGTGACCTATTTGAACAAAAAAGCAAGCTATTATATGCTGGACCGCATCACAACACGAATGGCAAAGGAGTTCGACACCATTGCGAATGGGGAAGAGGAACCGTATGTCATGATGCTGCAAACGATGGAAGGGAATATGATGAAACAGATCCATCCAATTCTGACGGAACAATATGGCGAAAATGGGTATTTCAATTTCATTGAATCCCAAACGGGACAACTGGTGGATGACGATGACAAGATGCACTTTACCTGCAAATTGGGGGAGGAAGGCATCAAAAAATTGAACATCGACCTGCCGGAAAATCGGAAGGGGACCTTCAAAAGTGGGGTAATTTCAACCGCGCGCTAACATCTCTTCGGGTTATTCCAACCCGAAGAGATCCGATATCTTATCCGCCGCAATCACCCGACTGCTTTTTTTCCCTGCGTTTTTCAGCATGCTGTCCAGCTTCTGGTCCACCGATTTCCGGATCAGCGCATGGGAGTCGATATCCCGCAGCTCGAAAAAGAGCATGGGATCCTGATCCAACCTTGCGCCGATTCCGTACAGGACCGCCGCCACATGTTTGCACATGCTGGCCCAGTCCGGGCAGCTGCAATCAAAATGGATTTCCTTGGGAGATGGGAACATGGCATATTTCTTGTCCTGGAACAAGACCTCCAATTCCTTTGGAAATTTTCCTTCGATCAATTGCTCCAAAGAATCGATCCTATGATTGCATAATGCCGTGACCTGCTCCCATCTTTTGCTGTCCAGGGCGTCGATCCCAATTACGACATCGTAGGGCTTCGCTCTGCTCCCCTGTACTTTGGCTACTACCTTCCCTTTCGATATCTTCAGATCCAGAACCGCATTGTTGCGGACATAGGTTCTCCCCCTTGGGATTCGGTTACTGTAGTCCGCATAGCTCTCCAGATTCTGGTTCCACGCCTTTCCCCACCAGCTCTTTGCCAGGGATCTTCCTTCCAGGATCACCGGCTCGATATTCGGATTTTTCTTTCTCAGTTTTGCAAGGGATCGATTGGCCTTCGCCCTTTTTTCCTCCGCGGATACATATTTACCATATCCATAGTCGCTCATGCTCCGTCACCGTCCAACGCAAATATTTTCATCAGTTCCTCGTTGCTGTATTCCGTAATCCACTGTTCACCGCCGGCGCTTAAGATATCTCCCGACAATTTTTGCTTGTCCGAAATAATGGCATCGATCTTCTCTTCTATCGTGCCTTTGGTCACAAACTTATGCACCATGACATTTTTCTTCTGTCCGATACGAAATACCCGATCCGTGGCTTGATCTTCAACCGCCGGATTCCACCAC
>ENA-UOOK01003604-UOOK01003604.1-fermentation-metagenome-genome-assembly--contig:-NODE-3604-length-17440-cov-3.457923_pt1 | contig 17440 bp, 17 predicted proteins | sample MGYA00245777_ERZ724023 | MGnify/ENA primary metagenome ERZ724023 (study PRJEB28704, sample SAMN03018312) | fermentation metagenome | biome: anthropogenic terrestrial biome; feature: soil; material...
TAACGGCGTAAAAACCGGAGGCTGAATCTTCGGTTCCGGCCCGGTCGGTCCGGAGGTTATTGAAGGTGATGTTACTCCCGGTTCGATCAAGGACTTAGGTTCCGGTTTAGCTTCGGCTTTTTTGGGAACCACAGCATTATCGGAGATTGTTTCATCAACCGCCGCAATCACTTCGAAGCGGCGTCGGCAGAAAAACCCTAAAAAACCTCCTTCTTTAAAGGGTTTAGTATGCAATATGATCGCATTGCGGCCCAGGTCATTTTTGACCCGAGTGATCGCCTCTTGAATCGAATCAGCCACATAACGTTTGACTCTCATTGATTAACTGACACCACCCCTACAGAATGAACTTCCGCTTCAGCAATTATCTCGTTATAAGAAAGAACCATAATTCTAGCAGCTAGCCTCTCAGTTAACTTCCGGAAAGTTAGTCTGATCGCCGGCGAGCAAAGAATTACCGGTTGGTAGCCTGAACCAGTCACTTCTTTGACCAATTCTCCCAATTGATCGTAGATATTCTGGATCAGCCGGGGATCCAACGAAAACGCCCCGGTTTCTTTAACTTCTTTTTGAGTTTTCATCAGTATCTGTTCCAAACCCGGATCAACCGTTATTACCCTGATAACGCCATCATCCGCCTGGACCATTTTGGTGATTTGTCTAGCTAAGGCTTGACGAACTGTTTCGGTTAAATAGTCAATATCTTTAGTTAACGGAGCGTTGTCGGCCAAAGTCTCTAAAATCGTGACCAAATTGCGAATCGGTATCCCTTCTTTTAATAAATTAACCATTACCTTCTGAATTTCGCCCACCGACATTAAATTGGGTATTAACTCGTTGACCACTACCGAATATTCTTCTTTGATGTTATTGATTAATGATTGGACCTCCTGGCGTCCTAATAATTCATAAGCGTGGCTCTTAATGACTTCAGTCAAATGAGTAGCTAAGACTGACGGTGGATCAACTACGGTATAACCGGCAATCTCAGCCTCATCACGTTGGGCTTCGGTAATCCATAAGGCCGGCAATCCAAAAGCAGGTTCCTTAGTTGGTATTCCCTCAACCGGTTCAACTACTATTCCTGGATCCATCGCCAAATAATAGTTAGGTATAATTTCGCCGCCCGCTATTTCAACTCCTTTAATCTTAATCACATAAGATGTAGGTGGTAATTGCATATTATCCCGAATCCGAATTGGCGGCAAGACCATACCCAGTTCCAACGCGGTTTGGCGCCGGATCATGGTCACTCGTTCAAAGAGATCGCCCCCTTGGTTCGGATCAACCAATGGAATCAAACGATACCCAATCTCCAGTTCCATCGGGTCAATTTGCAGTAAAGAGCTTACATTTTCAGGCCCTTTTTGTTCCTCGCCGGATGCGGATTCATCCTCAATAGTATCTTCTCCAGGTAACGCAACCGAGGCCTGGTTCAAATAATAAGCAAGGACGGCAACAATCCCGGCCATTGTAAAGAAGGAGAATTTCGGCATATTCGGAACCAATCCGAACAAAGCGATCATTCCGGAAACGAAATAAAAAATCTTGGGATAAGCCATTAATTGCCTGGTCAAGTCGGCGCCTAAATTATCTTCCGAGGCTGCTCTGGTTACCAAAATACCGGTGGCTGTCGAAATCAATAATGCCGGGATCTGGCTGACCAACCCATCACCGATTGTCAGCAAAGAATATGTCTTTAATGATTCTGGAATTGAAAAACCTTTTTGAGTGGCCCCAATGATAAATCCGCCGATAATATTGATAAAAGTAATCAGGATCCCGGCTACGGCATCCCCTTTAACGAATTTACTGGCGCCGTCCATAGCGCCGTAAAAGTCAGCTTCCCGTTCGATCTCCCGTCGCCTGGCCCTGGCTTGAACTTCGTCAATTAAACCGGCGTTTAAATCGGCGTCAATACTCATTTGTTTACCAGGCATCGCATCCAAGGTGAATCGGGCGGCGACTTCGGCGACACGCTCCGAACCTTTGGTGATAACCATAAATTGAATAATTGTCAGAATGATAAACATCACAAACCCAACTATCGTATTGCTCCCTGCCACTACATTGCCGAAAGCGTCAATCACCGCTCCGGCTTCAGCGTTTAACAAAATCAGACGGGTTGATGAAACGTTCAAGGCCAGTCGGAAAAGGGTAGTCAACAGCAATAAACTTGGAAATACCGAGAACTCCAGACTTTTCTTGACATTCATCGTTAACAACAAAATTGTAAAACCAATTAACAAATTGATGGTCAACAAAAAGTCCAGTAGCCATGAGGGCAACGGAATTATCAACATTATTAAAATTAAAATGACAACGATGATTACCGATACTTCACTAAGCTGTGTAAAACGTTGCGCTGTCGTAGAGTTTTCTACCTGGGCCACTCGTTTTTACTCCTTCTATGTATTTTAACCTCAAAGACAAACTTGCCCTAATTTGCTCTCCAATACCACTCTTAAGAAACCTCAAATCCTCACTTTCACTACTGTCTCCTGACTCCTATCTCCTGGTTACTGCCTTTAGGCATGCTTCCGTTTCAATCGATACACATAGGCGAGGACTTCGGCAACGGCTTGGAAAAGGTTGGCGGGGATTGCTTCTCCAATATCGACTGTTTTATAGATTGCCTGCGCCAGCGGTCTATTTTCCACTAACACCACATCATTGGCAGCGGCAATCTCCTTGATCTTTTGAGCAATGAAACCTTCCCCTTTGGCGACCACTACCGGGGCGGACATTTTCGAAGAATCATACCTTAAAGCGATTGCCAAATGAGTAGGGTTGGTAATTACCACATCAGCCTTGGGCACATCCTGCATCATACGTCGCATGGCTATTTCGCGTTGGCGTTGCCTGATTTTGTTTTTAATTTGAGGATTGCCCTCAGTCTGTTTAAATTCATCCTTGACCTCACGTTTAGTCATTCGTAAACTTTTCCGGAATTCCCAACGCTGGTATAGATAATCTAAAACAGCCATTACTAATAAGAAAATGCATATTTTGATCGCAACTTGATAGATAATCCGCCACACTGCCATCGCCACATCAAAAGGCGTTTGACGGACCATGTCTAAAAATTGAAAGAGATGCCCTTGAATGGTTGTATACGCAAAATAAACAACAATCACTAATTTAATTATCGACTTAACCAATTCGACAACCCCATGAGCGCTGAACAAACGTTTCAACCCAGCGATGGGATTCAATTTGTTAAACTTAGGCCTCAATGGTTCCAAGGTAAACATGGGGCCTACTTGAATAAAGTTAATCACTAAACCTAGCAATAGAGCTCCCAACCCCATCGGGAGAAACAGCCTTAAAAACATTATTCCGTGCCGAATCAGTAAATCCCCTAAATTGCCGTCGCTAAGTTCCATGTTGAGTTCATCCGGAGAAAGATATTGTTCAATGTAATTAACAAGTCCGCTATAGAACCAACGACCGAAAAAATTCAGGATTAGAAAGAGGGCCAATAATACTACTACCGAATTTAATTCGGTGCTCCGCGGGACCTGCCCCTTTTTACGGGCTTCTTGTTTTCGCCGCGGGGTAGCTTCTTCCGTTTTATCCGGATCCTGGGCGAAAAATTGGAGATCAAAACTCGCCGTCAGCCGTCGGCCGCTTATCTCTAGCGGTTTAGGCGCTAGGCAACAAGCAATCGGCAATAAGGTTAAAACTGAATTCCCTATTCTATTCACTAATAACTGACAACCGGTAACCGGCAACTGATCACAGTCCACTGAATAATCACCCTCCATCTAATGAAGGTGCTTTAGCATCAAGCGCATCATTTTAAAAGTATCCCCTGAATTGGAAAAGGACGCTTCGATTAACATCACATAAACAGGGATAAAAAAGATTAGCATAATTAGACCCAAGATAATCTTAATCGGAAAACCAACCATAAAGACATTAATCTGGGGAATAAGTTTGGCGATAATCCCCATAGCTACATCAGCCAAAAAAATCGAGCCCATAATCGGGATTCCGATTTTAAACCCTAAGTAAAACATATTGGAAAAAGCCATTACAAAAACTCCAACCGCTTCTTTTTTAATCAAAAACATACCTGGTTTTATCACTTGGTAGCTTTGTATAAACGAAACAATCACCGTATGATGGCCGTTAATCGCCAGAAAAACCAACGAAGCCATTATATAGTTTATCTGCCCCATTAACGGCATTTGAGTGCCGGTGGTTGGGTCCAGAATATTAACCATTCCAAAACCCATCTGAACATCGAAATAGTAACCGGCGATTTGGATAGCATACATTGTCAGACCAACCATAAACCCCATGATTAAACCGGTTAACACTTCTTGAATCAAGGTATAAACGGCCATTCCAAAAGTATACTGATTAAAATCGATGTTCTCAACAATAAAAGGAGCCACTACCAACGCCAGACCGAAAGCTAAAATCACTTTAACCTGAGGCGGAATGTTGCGGCTCTGAAAGATCGGCGCTGTCATAATCATCCCCGAAGCCCGGGTAAAACCCAATAAAACTTGAGATAAGGTTACGCCGAATATTTGCTCAAAATTCAACTTACCCTCCTGAATTCAGTTATCAGCAATTTAGTTATCAGATTCAAAGGATAATGGGTGCTTTTGTTTCATTTTTCACTACTGTTAATGTGTCATTATCAATTCTGCCAGGTTATAATATTTTCAACCTTGGTTTACCCAACTCATTCAAGTAAGCGATTATCGAATGAAGGTAAACTGGTTCAGGTTTCCAAGAATTTTTTCGCTAAAAGATAGCAATGTGTGGAGCATCCATGGACCGAAGAAAATCATCGCCATTAAAACAGCAAGTATTTTCGGGATAAACGTCAGCGTCTGTTCATGGATCTGGGTTGTTGCCTGGAGCACACTAAGAACGAGTCCAACTATTAAACCGACTCCCAACATTGGAGATGCAACTATTAAAACTGTAAATAAAGCCTCTCTAATTAACGCGACAACAAAAGTATCGGTCACCGATTTTCACGGCCTTTCTTCCCTTGGGTTCATTTTTTAATTAAAAGCTTAACAAAAGCGAACGGGTTATTAAATGCCAACCGTCAACCATTACAAAAAGTAGTAATTTAAATGGTAAGGCCACCATCATTGGCGGTAGCATCATCATGCCCATGGACATCAGGGTGCTGGCCACTATCATATCGATTACCAAAAAGGGCACAAAAATTAAAAAGCCAATTTGAAAAGCAGTCTTAAGTTCGCTGATAATAAATGCGGGAATCAATACCTGTGATGGAATCTCATCCTGATTTTTAGGACGGTTTAAACGGGCCGCCTGGATGAAAAGCTTAAGATCTTTAGTCCTGGTCTGTTTGAACATAAACTCGCGGATTGGTTGCATGCCCTGAACCAAAGCCGTTTCTTGAGTGATTTCTCCTTTTAAAAACGGTTGAAAGGTTTCGGTGTTAACTTTACTCCAGGTCGGCATCATAATAAAGACTGTTAAAAACAAAGCCAACCCGATCATCACCTGGTTAGGCGGCATCTGGTTGGTCCCGATGGCGGTCCGGGTAAATGATAAGACTATCACTACTCTAATGAATGAGGTGGTCATAATCAAAATAGCCGGAGCCAGAGAGATTACGGTCAGTAAAATAAGAATCTGTAAGCTCTGGGCTATTTCAGTAGGCGTATCGGCAGGTTCAATTCCAACTTGAATTCGGGGAATGGGAAATGTAGCTGCCCCCTGGGCTATCCCGGGAACAATCATAATTAGATAAATACAAACCAACAATATGTAAATGAGTTTTGTCTTATTAGACTTTACCATTACGGTCATGACCTCGCATTTTCCAGGAACGAATCTTTTCCAACCCCTCCTGTAAACGTTGCCTACTGTTAGTTGACCCGCTATCAACTGTTTCTCCGGAATTCATACTGTTTAAAACCGGAAGAATCATCTCCGCAAAACGCCCGGTTGGTTTTTTGGGCGCTACCTCCGCCGATTCCAACAATTCCTTATAAAATTGTTCGTCATCAAATTCTTTAACTAAATCAATCCCATGTTCGGCGCTTCCTACCAGCAAAACTTTTCCGTTAACTAATAATAGATAAAGATGGCGATTGGGTCCTAAAAAAAGACTCTCTGCCACCTTAATATGTCGCGCCTGCGAAAGGCCGAATCGCCCAGCCAAAAATTTGGTCGCCCAAAACGCCAATACTACAATAATTATTAACGAGAGTAAAGACCAAATCCATTGACCGCCGCTAAACTCCGGCCCGATTTCATTTTCAGTTTGTGCCAAGGCCGCGCCCGGCAGGAGGAATAGACCGGCGCTAAACCTTAGCCAGAAGCTGCCCGCCCGGAAAAACCCGTGATATGGATGTTGAATCATGAGAGGACTTTTCGGACAGCTTCCAAAACCCTTTCGGGCTGGAAAGGTTTAACTACAAAGTCTTTAGCCCCGGCTTGAATGGCGTCAATAACCATCGCCTGTTGCCCCATTGCGCTGCACATGATGATCTGAGCGTTGCCGTCAAGCTTTCGAATCTCCTTGACTGCTGATATCCCATCCATATCCGGCATGGTAATATCCATGGTTACCAGGTCCGGCCGAAGTTCTTTATACTTTTCAACTGCCTTAGAACCGTCTTCAGCTTCGCCAACTACTTCGTAGCCGCCTTTGCGCAAAATATCCTTAATCATCATGCGCATAAATGCCGCATCATCGACAACAAGTACTTTATTACCCACCAGAAATTCCTCCTTTAGGAATTATTGAAGTGTATTTGCTCTTTCGATCGGGCTAATAATATCGGTAATTTTAATACCGAAATTTTCGTCGATAACCACAACTTCACCTTTGGCAATCATTTTGCCGTTGACGTAGACATCCACCGGATCTCCCGCCAGTTTGTCAAGTTCGATTATCGAACCAATACCAAGGTCTAGGATGTCTTTGATTTTCATCCTGGTTCCACCCAGTTCTACGGTTACCTGTAGTGGGACATCCAGAATTAATCCGATATTCCCCGTTTCCTTACTAGTCTTACCATTACTAATAGGGCCAAATTGAGCGGGTTGTACCATCACCGGCGTCTTAACCTCCGTTCTATAATTTGAATTAATCGGGGCCGGCGTAGAAACCGCCGCAATAGCCGACTCGCTATATACAGGCTCAACCATTGGTTGACTGGGTGGTAGTGGTTGGACCGCAGGGGGTTCGGGAACTTTAGCCGACATTTCAGGAATCGGCATCATGGGTTCACTGGCCGGCGCTGCGCTGACCGCAACCGAATTTGCGGCTACCTGGGTCTCCGCGATTAATCGGTCGGCTAAATCGACTGCTAAATCGTAAGGAACCACCAACATCAATTCACTATCGACCAAGCCGTCGATTTGCAACTTAAATGAAACAACTACCACTTGGCTATCTAATTCCAAATCGCGCACTATCGACTCATCGCTGGATAGATCCACAATTTTAATCCGGGGCGGATCCACATCGATCCGTTGTCCGAATAGAGTCGATAACGAAGTGGCGGCATTTCCTACCATCTGATTCATGGATTCTCCAACCGCGCTTAACTCAATCTGATCCAGATTTTGTTTTGGATTAGAGCCATCCTTTCCCATCATCAGATCGGCAATTATTACCGCGTCACTTACTTTTAAGATCAGGACATTACTGCCGACCAATCCTGTTTTATAGTCCACCTCAACCAATACATAAGGAAGCGGATGCTGTTCCTTGAGTTCTTTTTGAGTGGTTAGCACTACCGTAGGAGTATCAATGATTACTCTTTTATTCAAGAGTTCCGATAATGCGGTAGAAGCCGTACCATAACTGATGTTTCCGATCTCCCCGAGCGCATCCTTTTGCATCGGAGACAGCTGTGACGATTCAGCCTCTTCCCCTTTAAGTAAAGCATTAATCTCTTCCTGGGTAAGAATTTGTCGATCCATGAGCCTCTCACCCCTCTCGAACTATCTTTCCAATTTGTACAGCGATTCTATTTTCTGAAATCCCAGGCGCGCCTTCAAACTTCACCTGATTGCCGATTTTAATATCTAAAAGTCCTTTGACATATTGGTCTAGTTGAATTACATCGCCGACATTGATATGTAACATTTCCCCCACGGTAATGTTGGCTCTTCCTAATTCCACCGTGACCGGGACCTGCGCTTGATTTAACCGGTGTTGGATATTGGCGATACTTTGAGCGGTGGACGGCTTGGTCGCTTTAGCAAACCATATTTGAGCGTTCAAACGATCTAAAATCGGTTCGATCACCGCGAACGGAAGACAGATATTCATCAAGCCAAAGGCTTCGGCGATTCGTAACTCAAGGGTTATTAACACCACCATATCGGTGAGTGGGATAATCTGAGTGAACATCGGATTCAACTCAATCGATTCCAAAACCGGGTTCAATTCCGCCACAACTTGCCATACTTCTTTGATGTTCGGGAAAATCCGGTTCATTACCCGTTTAACGACTGTCTGTTCGATATCGGTCAGTTCTCTAATCTTTTCCATGGAATAACCATAACCGCCCAGCAAACGGTCGACCATGGCAAAAGCCAAATGAGGCGATATTTCAATAATAGCGTTTCCTTCCAAGGGTTTCAAGGAGATAATCGTCATTACCGTCGGGTTATGCAAGCTTTTGGTGAACTCCTCATAAGTTAACTGATCGATCGAGACCACCTGGGCTCTAACCATGCTCCGCAAATAAGTTGAGAGCGAAGTAGTTAGTAACCTGGCAAAGTTTTCATGCAACATTACCAACGTTCGTAATTGGTCCTTGGAAAGCTTGTTAGGCCGACGGAAATCATAAGGTTTTACCTTACGCTTTTTTTCTTCGGATATAACTTCGTCAGCTTTGATACTTCCGGAAGAAAGCGCCTCTAATAGGGCATCTATCTCCGATTGAGATAAAACCTCAGCCAAGCTGAAGTACCTCCTATTGTATTATAAAATCTTGAAAATAAATATTCCGAATCTTTCCGGTAGTCATTAACTGATTAATATTATTAATAATTTCGCTGCGAACTTGGTCTTTCCCTTCTTTTTCAATAATTTTCTCTTTCGTTTTTGAAGCCAACACATTGATTATCAAATCTCTAATCTGAGGAATCCGTTTTGAAACCTCTTCCCCGGTCTTTTCACCGCTATCCAATTCAAGCACAATATTGGTTTTTAAAAAATGTTCAAATCCTTCTTCGGAACGGATATTGACTAAAATATCGTTTCCGAGACTCACCACCGGCCCCATCTCTTGAGTCTGTTTAACAATGACTTTAGCGGGTGCGTTAGTCTGTTTTAAAGTGATTATAATAAAAGTGCCAAAAAAGATTGTTGTTACTAAAAATGAAAATATTCCGATAAAAATTACCGCTTTATTGTTATTAAGCATACTGCCCTTTGAATTAGTCTTACCTACATCTTCCGGCATCGATCTTTACCTCCCGCTTAAGGTTGATTGATGGTCCCGCCACCAACATTAGGTTGATTCATAACATTAACCGCATTATTTCTTGCCGTACCGGTAATAATTACAATATCCACTCTCCGGTTCCTAGCCCGGTTTTCTTCGTTATTGTTCGGTACTAAAGGATGATATTGGCCATATCCCGCCATTGAGATCCTTTCCGGTTTAAATCCAACTCGGTTGATTAAAAACTTGGTCACATTAATCGCCCGGATAGCGGACAATTCCCAGTTGGAAGGAAATTGGGAACTTCGGATCGGCAAGTCGCAAGTATGGCCCTCGATCCGAAGCGGATAGTTTCGCGCTTTTAAAATTTTACCGACACTTTCCAAAACCGGATAAGCTTCAGAGGAAATTGTTGCCGACCCAATGTTAAAAAAGAGTTTTTCTTTAAAACTGATGGTGATTCCTCTTTCGGTGATGGTAACTTCGGCTTGTCCCTTCCATTTGGTCTCATCCACCGCTTTTTTAAGCTCTTGATACATCTGTTCAACCGGCGAGGGAATTATGCGCGCGTCAAAGACCGAGGGACTGCCGGTTAAAACTCCACCTTCCCCGCCGAAGGCAGCCCTTAACGAAAGTTGCATTTGCTGATATTTTTGCGAGTCAATGCTGGAAAAGGCGAAAAGCGCCACGAAAAAGCAGAGCACTAAAGTTACCATATCGCCATAAGTTACATTCCATAACGGCGCTCCAGGCGCCGGTTCATCCGGTTTCTTTTTAAGCAATTGATCGCGCCCTTTCATCCCGGTCGGTTCGGTCGGTTTTAAGGTTTGACCGTTGGCTTGGAGACAAGAAAGCTTTCAACTTCTCTTCCACAATTCGGGGGTTTTCTCCTGCTTGAATCGACAGGATTCCTTCAATCATGATTTGCCTTAGGAACATTTCCTCTCCGCTACGCCTAGCCAGTTTTCCAGCGGCGGGCGTACATACTAAGTTCGCCCAAAGGGCTCCATAAAAAGTAGTGATTAACGCCACTCCCATTTTCGGGCCGATGGTCGATACATCATCAAGGGTAGCCAGCATTTGGATTAAGCCGATAACGGTCCCGATCATCCCGAAACCCGGCGCTAAAGCGGCCCATGATTCGAAGAATGATTTAACGGATTTGTGGCGTTCCTCCATAAAAGCTAATTCAATTTCTAGGATATTCCTGACCAAATCGGGGTCGGTGCCGTCGACGATTAATTGGACTCCTTTTTTTAAGAAAGAATCGTTTGATTGCTGGATCTCGTCTTCAAGGGCCAGCAACCCCTCCCGTCTGGCTTTTCTGGCAAACTCGACGATCTCTTCGATCGCTCCTTGGATGTCCATAGGTTTGGCGAAAAAGAGATGCTTCAAAGATCTAACGCTCTCCTTAAAAATACTGAACGGATAGTTAACCAGCATCGCCATGAACGAACCGCCAAAGGTAATAAACATCGAAGGCGGATCTACAAAACCCATTAACGGGCCATTAGCAGCAATCCCGGTAGCCAATAATACTAGTCCGCCGATTAGCCCTATTAAAGTCGATAATTCCATCAAACGTCACCTCAGGTAGTACCTTTAAACTCGGAAAACTGCTCCCCGATGGTTTTTCGATACTTTATTATTTTTGCTACCACTTCAGTTACGGACTCTTTCACGACCAGCCTTTTGCCGGTAGTCAAAGAAATCACCGTATCCGGAGTGGCTTCGATAGTCTCAATTAAATGGGGATTAATCCATACCTCTTGATTGTTCAAGCGTTTAATAGCAATCATTTTTAATACTCCAGCTTGTTAATACTAGTCTAAATCTAATATTTATACCGGTGAGCCAATCCAAGACTCCGCAGTTTAATGAGATTAAACCGGATTATAATTTATATATCGACTATAATTCCATTTTCTTTTAGTATCGGATGGAATTTATTTAACTTCATATTATAAATTACTCCTCTAAACAGCTCAATCAACCTTTAAACTAAGGCGAAACGCATTTGGGTCGCTGTTAAATTTCGGTTAACAGTTCGCTGGTTGATTTAAAAACAGGGGAAGGAAAACATTCCTCCCCCTATTTAATTTTGAATTACCGTTTCAAATTGACTAACTCCTGAAGCATCTCATCGGAGGTGGTAATCACACGGGAGTTTGATTGGAAACCGCGTTCGGTCATGATCATATCAGTGAATTCTTGAGAAAGATCGACGTTAGACATTTCGACCGTACCGGGAGTAATCGTGCCCCGGCTACCTTGTCCGGCTTGGCCAACCTGGGGTTGACCCGAGTTACTGGACTCCTCGAACATGGTATCGCCGACCCTGGTCAAACCCGCCGGATTGGTAAAGCTAGCGACCGCTAATTGGCCTAGGTTTTGGTTCATTCCGTTGGAGAAAACACCGACGATTCTTCCGGATTTATCAATATTAAACCCTTGCAACTGCCCCATCGGGTAACCATCTTGATACGGGGATGTAAAGTCGGAGAGGGCCATTCTCTCATTATCCAAGGCGCCGGCATACTGACTAAGATCGCTAAAATCAGGATTAACTCTGACCGTCAAGGCCCCCGGCGGAGTGAAGGTAATTGGCCCACCGGTATATGAGATTAGCTCTCCCTCATTACTAAAAGTAATTCGCCCGCCGCCAATCGGATTGTCATACTCATCCACGGTTGACCAGATCCAGCTGTTATCATCCACCTTAGTCGCGGTGGTGATTAATAGATGATCGTTACCGAGAGAATCGTAGACTCTGGTCATGGTCATTACCGGCTTAGGAATGGTAATTTGAACTTGACCGGCATCTTCCCCGACTATTCTACATACGCCAAAAGCAGGTGTAGCGGCATTCGGCATCGCTCCGAGTGTAATAGTGACTCCGTTATCCAAACGAATCACTGTATCATCACCTGAGAGAGTTCCACCGAAAGAGCCGCTTCCTCCACTAAGAATGGAACCGTTGTCAGTACTTAAAGTCCAGCTATAGGTGCCAGCAGTCGGCTCCGTTACATTAAATTTCAAAGTCGTCAGCAGTTCACCGGCAGCATTTTTTAAATCGTAGGTATAATCATCAGCGCCCGCAAATCCTGGAATATTGACGACCCCAGCCGGTATGATCTCCGGCGCCCGTTCGACCACTGTAAAGGTAGGAGGCCCGCTCATGGCTGAAGGAGGATTAATGGTGATATCCAGCGCCCCAGCTGTTGTCGATCTAACGATGGTGGTCACATCGCTGACATTATAAATGCCCCGGCTTGAATCCCATTCAAAAGTGCCTATCCCGCCTTCAATAATATCGGTGCTGCTTGGATAGGCCGGATCTTCAACAATCCGCCATTGAAACCGGTTAGGAATGGAGGTGGCGGTTATCTGGTACTGTAAATAGGCCACGTTTCCCTCAACATCTACTAAAGTGTCTTCAAATTGAAAGGGGGCCACCCCGGTAAAACCAGTTAAGGTCGACCTTTGTAATGTACCGGTGGCATGGGCTTTAAAGGAATCTCCCATCAGTTGTCCAATCTCAGGGCCGGTAATCAAGACCGGAGTTCCATTGGTGGGAGTGACTTCAAACGAACCACCCGGTGAGTTCGATATGATCACTCCATTTTCATTTAATTTGAGAATTCCTTTGTATCCGGCGCCATTCGTGATACTGCCACCTTGGACAACCGCTTCATATTCATATTCGTTAAATCCAATCGGCTTTAACGAGTAAGTAATGGTAGCGCTATGGTCGCCGCTGGCGTCCGTTATGGATTGCGTCATATATTCTAGATTAACATTGGTGTTGGCCGCCAGATTTCCACCGAATTCGATCTGGGTAGTGGCAATCGGAGCGATGGTCTGTCCGACCGGAATCCGGATATTAGTAATGGGCATATTGGTATTGATCGCGCCGTTAATATCCGCCATCCAACCCCTGACTATCAATCCGTTGGACGGGTTCACCAACCGGCCGTCCCGTTCCATATTGAAGTTCCCGGCCCGAGTATAATACTCTTTATGTCCGTCGCTGAGAATGAAGAACCCGTCGCCCTGAATGGAGCAATCCGTAATTTTACCGGTATTTTGTAAGTTACCCTGGGTATGCAAAACGTCAATACTGGCTAAGTTCATTCCTAAACCAACCTGCAAGGCGTTGATACCGCCCCTGTTGGTAGTAGGCGCCGAAGCGCCCCGCAATGTCTGGTTTAGGGTGTCTTGAAAACTGACCCGGCTGGCTTTGTAGCCGACTGTATTAACATTGGCGATATTATTGCCGATGGCGTCCATCCGGATCTGGTGGTTGCGCAGACCGGTTACGCCGGCAAACATCGAACGCATCATGGTAAAACGACCTCCTTTATCAGTTACTAGTCGTCTAGTTAACTAGTTGATTATTAGCGCATTTCGATTACTAGATAACTAATCACTAGTAACAATTTTAGTTTTTTCCGCCTCAATCGTTCGGCGGGTTCGGAGGCTTCCTAGTTTCCAGGTCCAGCCTCACTGTTTGACAATCACTGCGCTGTCAATGTTGGTAAAGACATTGTCCTTTAAACTCGCTTCATCGACCGCAGTAATGACGGTCCGGTTTTTAATACTTACCACTAAGGCCATTTGGTCCATTAAAATCAGGGATTCCTTAGCCCCTTTGGCTTCGGCTTTGTTTACCGCATCCTTGAGTAAAGCCATTTCTTGGTTGCCTAATGAAATCCGCCTGGTCTCCAAACGTTTCAAAGCGTGGGCTGAGAATTTTATCTCCGACTGACCCGCTAATTGTTCCTGAAAAATAGTTTCGAACCCGACCCCTGTTTTCGATCCCGTCTTACTAACCGGTTTACTTGGGGCCGGCGCTATTGGACCGATCTGGGGCGGCCTGATTACAATTTTTTCATTCATCGATTGTTTCCTCTTCAGCCATAATGTTCCAAATATCCTTCAGTTCAATGGCGGTTTTTAAGTCGCAGATGTCCTTATATTCGGCTTCGATCTCGTTTCCTTCCTCATCTTTACCGATTACGATCTTTACGGTTTGACTGCCGTCCCGGCCTTCGCCGATCTTGGCGCCGTAAACTTTAACCTCGTACAAGACATCGGTCTCAACGCCTTCCTCGGTATAATCGCGAATATATACCTTTTTGCCGATTAAGGCCTCAGCTTGAGTCAGGGTTCCCTTTTTCGAGACCAGACACTCGGGGGTCAAAAGTTTCGTGGTACTGGCGCCGTTTATTCCCACAACCATCCTAGCGTCGGCAATGTAGGCTTGTCCTAAACCGTCGGCATTCCCGGTAGCATCATATTGCCTGGTGTAAACGATTCTACCCACTAACGACTTAGCTTCATTCCAAAGGCCTTCATTATTAAAGGTCGACTTGGCTTCGCTCATCTTAACCTCGCGGCCGTTCTCAAGCCGGAGATACATTTCGCCGCCGACTTCCCGAGTTGAGATGACTTTTCCATAAACTAACTCCTGGCCGTTATCCCCGTTAACTTCAGCCTTGACATAATTACCAATCGTCAGCGTCGCCTGTTGCATCTGGGCCGCTTTGGCCACGTTTTGCATCTGCTCTAAGGCGGTAAATTGGGCCATCTGGGCGATGAATTCTTTGTCATCCATCGGGTTTAACGGGTCCTGATTCTGCAATTGAACGATGAGAATTTTTAAAAATTCGTCTTTGCCGAGATTGTCTCCGGTATTGCGATTAATTCCCGGCACAGTGGCTGTAGTCATGTTATAAACCGAGTTTACACTACTCATGCCTTCACCTCCTTTTAGCTCATCAAGCTATTAAGTTAATCACCGTATCCCGTTCCGCCAACGGCGTCCGTTCCATATTTTCCGGAGTCAGGTCGTCAGACTGGGTCCGGGCGGGACCACTGAAACTGTTTGATTCACGATTGTAAGTCGCCTGTTCAAACCCGTCATTGCCTGGTTGGTTGCCGACCGATACCAAAATTGAGTCAACTTGCATCCCGTTTTCCTGTAAATTTTGCTTTAGTTGACCCAGGTTGCTTTCGATAATCTCCTTCACCTGCTGGGACTCAGCGACAAACCTGGCGGTCACGACTTCATTTTCGATGGTCACTTTTAGCTGAAGCCTACCGAGATGTTCCGGTTTTAAATTTACCTCCATCTCACTGCCGCCATTATTAATCACTACTTTGGCGCGCTCTACAATTTGAGAGAAAAGTTCCTCCCTATTTGCCGAAGCGACTTCAGTCGAACCGGATGTTTGAATCGGAGCGACATTACCGAGAGAAGGTTGTCCCGGGGTAACATTCAATCCCTGAAACTCAAACTCAACTTCAGGCCCGTCATTAACAGCCAGTTGAGTCTGGAGCACCGCTAGATTGACTTTGCCGTTTGAAGCGGAAGTTAAATCCGGTTCTGCTACAACCCGTTTTTCACCTTGTTGGGTTTGGGTTCCCACATCTTGAGATAGATCTTCATCAAACATAATTTTACTAAACTTTTGGCTCTCGTCTTTAATCTCAAGATTGGTTAAGGAAACCTTGCCCGACTCTGAAAGCCGGTTTTTACCGCCTGAGTGCTTCTCCTGGTTAAAATCCCCCGCTTGATTGGAAGCGTTTCCTAAGCTTTGAGGCATAATTTGGCCGACTTGATTTGGGTTGATTGCTCCAGCTTCGGAGTTGGATTTAATAATTGTGACGTTCAAACCGGCATCTTCGGCAACCAATTTACTTTCGGTCGGTTGCGTATCTTGCGTATCAATCCCGGTTTCGGCCATTTTCACTACTCCCTGTTTCACAGGTTCAACTGGCAAATCCCTTCCTTGAATAGCCGCGACCAATTCCGGTTCAACCATGACCTCGGCAATCTCTACTGTTTGAATCGTTTCCGGCAGAGTTTCACCCCTAATAACCGCTTCGGCTTCCGCCAGATGGGCTAATAAAACGATAATTTCCTCTTGATTGACATCCGTTGCTTTTTCCGTCTTTTGGTCCTCAACGTCTGAAATCGTAGCCGCAACTTCTTTCTCGTCAGTGTCTGCCGCTTGCGACCTCGCCGTGTCGCCGCCGACTGCTTCACGCTGGGGTTTGGATTGGGCCTCTACTTTACTCTGGCGGGAGCGGTCAACGGTTTTGAATTCGTTAGCTTTCGGTTCCGGTTTTACCTTGGGCTCATCCGAACGAAATCTACCAGTCTTCTCCTGATACTGAGCAATCCTAACCTTTTTTTCGCTAACGTCTTTTAATAACTGCTCAAAACTGGACGTTCCGGACGTCTTTCCAGAAAACGAAGGGTTCTTAAGATCCTGAGCTGAATTAGAAGTGGCCGCTGGGGGAATAAAAATAAGATTTGACATGTATTCACCTCCTTTCCCATAGTAAAACGCATTTGCCCTTATGGGTTAATACGTTTAATATAGTTATCGGACGGTTTCCACAAATCAATTAGAAGCAATTGTCAAAGGAGGATAAGATCTAAATATTTTCAGCGGTTGCGATATTTATTCAACCGGTCCTGGGTCAGCTTGGCCAAGTATTCCGGGGGCATATTCTCTAAAATCTTTCGCACCTGGCTCTGTTGAAGTTGATCAAAGATTAAATAGATAGTATCTTCAGGTAATTTTTGAATGACCATCGCCGCATTTTTCGGTTTCATACTTCCCAATGTCGCCAAGTAATACTTAAGATTGGCTTCTTCCTTAGCCCGGGCCGCCTTTTGGGCTGTGGTAAGCCCTGATGAACCGGGGGTTCCGGCGATAACGGGATGCTCTCGCTCCCAAGTTAGTTTATCATCTAAAAATAAATCTTGATCTTCCGCTAGTTTAGCAAGATCCTGTTGGAGTTTTGCCTCTCTGGTTTGCAGGTCGGCCTCTCTTTCGCTCAGAAGCTTACTTCGTTTTTTGCCCAATTCGTAATTCTCCGCCAAATCATTCAGCCCGGGTATAAAGCTAAGCCCTTGTAAAAAAGATTCTTTTACATTAATAATGCCCAAGAAGTTCAAAACTCCCAAAATCAAACAGATGGCGACTATGATAATTAAAACCCTGCCTAAATTG
>ENA-UOOK01003605-UOOK01003605.1-fermentation-metagenome-genome-assembly--contig:-NODE-3605-length-17439-cov-35.062356_pt1 | contig 17439 bp, 15 predicted proteins | sample MGYA00245777_ERZ724023 | MGnify/ENA primary metagenome ERZ724023 (study PRJEB28704, sample SAMN03018312) | fermentation metagenome | biome: anthropogenic terrestrial biome; feature: soil...
CAATAAAAGATAGTTTAAGTAGTATTGAATTTTTACCAGTGCAAAACTATGAAAATGTATCAGTTTTAGGGTTTGAAACTAGTAATCTTAATGATTTTGATTTTCTCACTCTTAAGAAAGGTTTACGTATGGGTTTAGTGGAGTTAAATGAAGAAAACCCAAATGGAATTGTTGATACGATAAAAGTGATGAATAATGCAGTAACTCCTTTACTTATTCTTGAAGGTGAAGTACTTATTGGTGCTAAACAGGATCGTATTGCAAATACTAGTCTTTTAATCCCACCACATGTTGGAAAATTAATACCTGTAAGTTGTGTTGAAGCTAATAGGTGGGAGTATCAAACTAATAATTTTTATGATTCTACAAATTATGCTTCATCAAATGTTAGAGGTGCACGGACAGAAACTGTTAATGTTTCACTTAAAAAAGATGGGGTTTATAAATCTAATCAAGGCCTTGTTTGGGATGTGATTAATCAAACTCAAAACAATTTAAATATTGAATCTCAGACTAGTGCTTTAAAAGATGTTTATTCATCTAAAGAGGAGACATTAAATGATTACTATGAAAGTTTTCCATATGCAAATAAGCAGAATGGTAGTATAATTCTTATAAACAATGAAGTTAAAGGATTAGAATTATTATATAATAATTATTTATATAAAGAGTTTCATGAGAGAATAATTAAAAGTTACATAATTGATGCCTTACAAGAGAGTAAAACTAGTAATACTGAAGATTTGGATGTTTATAATTTGGCTGAGGATTTTAGGGATAATATTTCATCTTCTAAGTATGAAACTTTTAAATCAGTTGGTTGTGGGGAGGATTCACGTTTTGAAAATACTGATTCAACTGGATCTGCATTAATTTATAAAAATGAATTGATTCATGCAGTATTCTTTAATAAATTAAAATCACTTGTAATTTAAATAAATTATAAATTTTTTTTCTACTTATAATTTTTTTTTTATTCTACTTAATTATATTATTATATAATAGAAATTACAAAATAAATTATTGTAAATGAATTTTTATTAAACTCATTTTTTTTATAAATAAAAATATTTTTTTTCATGATGAACTTTTTTCAACATAACATTTATTAATGTTGATTAAAATAAATAATCGTATTCTATCTTAAATTATATAAATATAACATTAAATTTTAGATACAAAAAAAAATTTTTTATTTAATCTTAAAATTTTATTTAAATAAACCCCTTATATAATCTTAAATTAAGGTTTATTAGGTGCTTGTTTATTTTTATTATATATCAAACCATAATTTATATTTGGATTGTTTGATAGAAAAATTTTTAAATTTATTATTTATGGAGGAACTATTAATGGTTCGTGCTTATTCAAGAAAAGAATATATTAGAAAAACCCCAAATTCAAGAATTGTTCAATATGACATGGGAAGCTTAACAGATGAATTCCCAGTAGCTGTATCTTTATCAGTTAAAAGACCTATCAGAATTAGTCATAATGCTTTAGAAGCTGCAAGAATTGCTTCTAACAGATTAATGATGAGAAAGGCAGGAAGATTCGGATACCATTTGAAAATCAGAACTTACCCACACAATATTGTACGTATTAATCCTATGGCTACAGGAGCTGGAGCAGATCGTGTACAAAGTGGTATGAGAAACGCATTCGGAAAAGCAGTTAGTGTAGAAGCTTTATGCAGTAAAAATCAAAAAGTTATCACTATTGATATTAATCCTAAAAACTTTAACGATGCAAAACTCGCACTTAAACGTGCATCAATGAAACTTCCAGTTGCATGTAAAATCACTGTAGATAAAGGCGCAGAATTAATTAAATAAATATTATAAAAAGAAAGAAAATTTTTTCTATAAATATTTTTCTTTTTTTATTATATAAAAAAAAATAATTAATGTTAATATTTGATTAATAAAAAAAAGATTTAAAAGTTAATTCCAGAAAAAATTAACCCTCAAAAATAAAATAAAATTCAATAAAACCTAAAAAAAAATAATGGATTAATCATTAAATTCTATTTAAAAAAATTTTTATGGAAAATTTATATTATATTTTTAAAAAAATATTGTGAAAAAAATATTAGAGGAAATTTGAAAAAATGTATGTTGAAAGATTTGAAAATATTAGCAAAGACGACATTGGAATAGCTGGGGGAAAAGGAGCAAATCTTGGAGAATTAACTCAAGCAGGCATCCCTGTACCACCAGGATTTGTAATAACAGCAGAAACTTACCAAAAATTCATGGAATCTACTGGAATATTCCAATCTGTAATGGATATACTTGACACAATCGATATTAACAAAACTAAAGAACTTCAAGAAGCTGCAGAAGAAATAAAACAAATAATCATTGACACTCCAATACCAGAAGACATAACCACTCTTATAATAGAAGCATACAATGCCTTATCACAAAGAGTAGGTGTTGATGATGCAGATGTAGCAATAAGATCATCTGCAACAGCAGAAGATTTACCTGATGCATCATTTGCAGGACAACAAGATACTTTCCTTCATGTTAAAGGAACAGAACAAGTAATTGAATATGTTCGTAAATGTTGGGCAAGCTTATTTGAAGCAAGAGCAATCTTTTATCGTGAAGAAAACGACTTCGACCACTCCAGAGTATTAATTGCAGTTGTAGTTCAACAAATGGTTAACTCTGAAAAAGCAGGAGTAATGTTCACTGTAAACCCATCAACAGGGGAAAATATTGCATTAATAGAAGGATCCTGGGGATTAGGTGAAGCAGTAGTTTCTGGAACAGTAACACCTGATACTTACACTGTAGATAAAGATAATGATAAAATCTTATCAGTTAAAGTTAGTGAAAAAAGATACATGTTCACAAAAGATGATGAAGGAACCAGTAAAGAAACCACTGTACCAAAAGACAAACAAAACCTAAGAGTTTTACCAGATGATGAATTACTTAATTTAGTTGAAATGGGAAAACGTATACAAGCACATTACGGAAAACCACAAGATACTGAATGGGCAATGGAAAATGGTAATTTATTCATGTTACAATCCAGACCAATCACTACACTTGGAGATGACACTCCAAAAGTTGAAACTAGTGAAGTTGAAGACATGAAAGTAATTAAAAAAGGATTAGGTGCAAGTCCAGGTACTGGTTCTGGAACAGTGAAAATAATTAAAAAAATCCAAGAACTCGACAAAATCGAAGACGGGGACATAATGGTTACAACAATGACCACACCAGATATGGTTCCAGCAATGAAAAGAGCTAATGCAATCGTAACTGATGAAGGAGGAGTAACTTGTCACGCTGCAATCATCTCCCGTGAACTTGGAATACCATGTGTAGTGGGAACTGGAGACGGAACTAGTGCAATTAAAGAAAACATTGATGTTACTGTAGATGGTAAAAAAGGATTCATCTATGAGGGAATCCAAAAACAAGCCGAAGAAAAAACAGAAACACCAGTAAGTGTTGCACAAGAAGCTCCAATAATAACCGTAACACAAGTAAAAGCTAATGTAAGTATGCCTGAAGCTGCACCAAGAGCATTTGCAACTGGAGCAGATGGAGTAGGATTACTTCGTACTGAACACATGATGTTAGCTGCTGGAGTTCACCCTGTAAAATTCTTAGAAGAAGACAGAGAAGATGAACTAGTAAACATATTAGTTGAAAACATTCTCAAAGTAGTGGATGTATTCTATCCAAAACCAGTATGGTATCGTACATTAGATTCTCCAACTGATGAATTTAAAACACTTGATGGTGGAGAAAACGAACCTGATGAACCAAACCCAATGCTTGGTTGGAGAGGAATCAGAAGAGAACTTGACCAAGACGGTATACTTCGTGCAGAATTTAAGGCAATTAAAAAGTTACATGATCAAGGATACACAAATATTGGAGTAATGATTCCATTAGCACAACATCCTGATGAACTTAGAAAAGCAAAGAAAATCTGTGAAGAAGTAGGATTAACCCCACACAAAGACATTGAATTCGGAATGATGGTAGAAATACCAGCAGCAGCAATCCTCATACAAGACTTCATTGATGTTGGCTTAGACTTCGTGAGTTTAGGAACTAACGATTTAACCCAATATACACTTGCAGTAGACCGTAACAATGAATTTGTTGCTAAAAATTATAGTGAAGAACACCCAGCAGTAATGGCATTAGTAGAACGCACAATCAGAACATGTGTTGAAAATGGTGTAACCTGCAGTATCTGTGGTCAAGCAGGAAGTGTACCTCACATTGTTGAAAAACTTGTTGGAATGGGTATTACAAGTGTATCTGCAAACTCTGATGCAATATTAGAAGTGCGTAAAACAGTAGCACGTGCAGAACAAAAATTAATACTTGATGCTGCAAGAAAACAACAATAGAAAAAACATTGGATTATCAAAAAAAGAAAAATACATTTTCATCTTTTTTTTATAATCCTCTCTTTTTTTAATATTCTTTTAAACAATAATAAACATTAAATTAAATTTTTATTCTATTTTAAAACTTTTTTTTTTTAATCATATTTCCATAAAAATTAATAATTAATAATAAAATTAAAAATAAGGGAATTTATATGAATACAAAACCAATAGCAAAATCAGAAATCCTAAAAGAACTACAAGAATACCAAAACCAAGATTACAAATACGAATCAGGAAGGATATTGGGTTCAATGTGCACACAAGCACATCCATTTGCTAAAGAAGTTTTTATAAAATTTTTAGACAGTAACCTTGGAGACGCTGGACTATTCCAAGGAACCAAACATATAGAAGATGAAGCAATAAAAACAATAGGATCATTTCTCGGAAACCCTGAAGTCTATGGAAACATTGTAACTGGTGGAACTGAAGCAAATCTCATGGCGATGAGAGGGGCTAGAAATCTTGCAATCAATGAAAAAGGAATAAAAAATGGGGAAATAATCGTACCAGAATCAGCACATTTCTCATTTAAAAAAGCACAAGACATGCTAGGATTAAAAGTAATCCACGCACCATTAGATAAAGATTACAGAACTTCTACTGATTTTGTACAAGACAATATAAACAAGAATACTGTTGCAATAGTGGGAGTTGCAGGTTCAACAGAACTTGGAGTAATAGATCCAATCCAAGAATTATCAGATATTAGTATTGATAAAAATATTCACTTACATGTTGATGCAGCATTTGGAGGATTTGTAATACCATTCCTTAAAGATTTAGGATACAATTTCCCAGATTTTGATTTCACCCTACCCGGTGTTGATTCCATGACCGTGGATCCACATAAAATGGGACTTGCACCAATACCTGCAGGTTGCATACTATTTAAGGATAATAAATGTTTAGATGCAATGGCAGTTGATACTCCATATTTAACTTATAAACAACAATCAACAATTGTTGGAACCAGACTTGGAGCTAGTAGTGCTGCTATTTTTGCTTTAATGAAATATCTTGGTCGTGAAGGTTATGCTAAATTAGCAAAGGAATGTATGGATAATACTGATTTTCTAGCTAAAGGCCTTAAAGATTTAGGTTATGACTTGGTTATGGAACCTAAACTTAATATTATAGGTTTTAACCATCCACAGTTAAGTACTGAGGATTTAGCTGATGAACTTGAAAAAAGAGATTGGAGAGTTTCTATGAGTAAATGTCCAGAAGCTGTAAGAATCATAGTGATGAGACACATTAAGCATGAAAATATTCTAGATTTACTAGGTGACCTTAAGGATATTAAAAATAATCTTTAAAAATTATCATACTTACATTGTTAACTACTTGTTTAATTAAGTATTAAACAATTTATATTAATTCTTTTTTTACCTTAAAAAACAGGAAAATTTCAATACTTTAAAAAAATAAAATATTTTACCCTTATTCTAAAATAAAATTTAGTTTCAAATCCTAATTAACAGGGAGATTAAGCCTTATTTTTCCATTAAAAACAAATCTAAATTTAAAAAAAGTAATAATAATGGAGTAAGATAAATTTCTCCATTATTAAAATAAAATCACAGTATATTTTATACTTTAGCTTTTTACAGTAATAGTACCGGATACATCATTTGCAGATTTATATAAATCATTACCAGTAAATGCACTTTTAACAGTATATTCACCTGCAAATAAGTTAATTTCTAATTGGTATTCTCCACTAGTATCTGTAGTTGCCCAATATATTTTACTTGCACCATTTACTGGGTTAGTTAAGTTTAATGCAATATATTGGCCAATAATCGGATTACCATTAGAGTCAAGTAATTTACCAGTTAAATTTTGACCAGCACCAACTACTTCACTAAAATCATTAATAGTTAAATTAGTACTAACATTAGTAGTTTCATTATTTTCACTAGTTACATTTAAAATTGGGTATCCATGACTTTCATCGCCACCGTAATAATAAGTTAATACTATTCTATAAGTACTATTATCATTTGCCTTAAAAGTAGTATTAGTTTGTTCATACCAGATTTTAGAATCAAAATAATAACTACCATCAGATTTAGTACTTACATTAGCAATTTTAGTATCATTACCATTAAAAGTATAAGCAATGAAAATTGATTTATTACCTAAAATATTACCGTTTTCATCATATGCTGCAGCATTTTCACTTATTTTAAGTAATACATAATGTATGGTATTATTATCGAAAGGTTGGAATTTATTTCCTGTTGCATTATCATTAATAAGTAAAGTACCATTAAAAGTACCATTATTATCTACAGTTCCTACAAAAACAGTACTTACGTAATCACTAATTGATGTATATGTATTAGTAGCACTATCATAATTGTAAAGAAGTCCATCAGTACTTATTGTAGGATTTGTACTATTAAAATAATTAGTATTATTCTTAGTAGTATAACTAGCATTAACAATTGTACCATTAGCTACAGTAGCAGAACTACCATTTTTAACTTCAGAATTTATAATATTAACATTTCCATGAATATTACCACTAGTAGTAGCAATACTTACATTATCCACAATATTCACAGTTCCATTAAAAAACAGGAATCCCCACTTCCACTTATATTAACATCAGCAGTACCAGTTTGAGATGGATCTACAGCAGACACCATTCCTATAACACTTACCATAAGAGTTGCACAAATAAGCATTAAAGTTAATATTTTAATGTTTTTAGAAAACATTCTATTTTTTCACCCCAAATATATTTTTTTTAAATAATCAAAATTTTAGATGGAAATTAATTAAGTCAAAAAAAAAATTTTATTAATACTAATAATTTCCACACTCCAAAATAATATTTCAATATAAAGGAATTAACAAAGTACTTTTTAATCCACTATTTTTTAACCTTATTAATCATAAATACAATTCATATTTAAATTTAACAAAATATTCAATAGTTTCCCTTTTAAAATATTAAAACATTATCCTAATCATAATTTAAATATCTTTCTAAATTAATTTTACAAAAAAAACAAAGTCATTACCTACTTTTTAATAAAAATCTTTTAGATGAATATAAATAAAGTTTATAATAAAACTATTTTATATACAAAAATTTAGATTACAAAAGAATTATAATTGGAGGGGAAACATATGAAAATTGAACCTAAGCTTGAAGTTTTCAATAATAATTCTATCCAATTTGAAAGTTTATACCATTTGGATATTGATTTTAAAAAAATTACAAGTAAAGCATTAAAAAGATATTATATAAGTATTGGAAAAACTTCAATTTTGAATTTTCAATTAAATTATTTAAATAATTTTAATAAGTTAATTGATAAAGGAAACGAAGGGAAAGTAGAAGCTGATTTTTATAAAGAATTTATGGAAAATTATTTTGATGAAATAGATCAAAAAATTTTTATAGAAAACTATTCTAAATTAGAAAAATTATTAACAGTATTAAAAATTTCTGAAATTTTAATGGATGAAAGCATAAAAAATAATGATTTAGATTGTTTAATTCAATCCTTTTTTAATTTAAAAGAAAAAATTAATGAAATGAATTTATTAAATAAACACCAAGTTTTTATTAAATATGAAAATAATTATATTTCAAATGATAAAGTGATTGATATAGATACACCTTTTATTTCAAGGGATATAAAGAATAATACTGCAGTTGAAGAGGGGAAATAGCTTTTTTGGATTCTTATACTTTTGACATTGTTATAGAAAAATTGAATTTCTCACAATTTTTTATAGAACTCCAATTATATTACTATTAATTAATAAAAATTAAAAACATTATAAAATATAAAAAAATGATAATTAACCTAAATCATCAACTAAGTTTCTGATGGAATCAAAATTTAAATATTTTAATTAAATATAAATAACTTTTACAATACAAATAATTTATAATAATAAAAATTAATATTATATAATTAATTAAAACAGGGGTCATTTGATATAATGTCTAATAATGCAAGAATCCATATAGAAAATTTTGGACCAATTAGTGAAGCTAATATGAATATTACTCCATTAACAATTTTTATTGGACCTAATAGTTCAGGAAAATCATTTAGTGCATTACTTACTTATGTTTTATCCAATCCTTTGGATGATGAAATATTACAGTTAAAAAATCCAATAGGTTTAGGGTTTGATTCTTTAAATTCTTTAAATCAAAATAATCATAATGAATTCATGAAGTTTAAGACAAATTTTTTGTCTTATCTTGATTCCCATCCTGATTTTTCTTCAACTCCTTTTAAAATTTCCAAAGAAGATTTTAATTCATTAATTAATAATGGAATCGGAAAACAATATGAGTCTATAATTGAAAAAAAATTAAAATTAATTTTTCAAGTAGAAAATTTAGATAAATTAATTAGGTTGAAAAGTGATTCTTTTAAAATATCTTTTAACAATTTTTATTTTAATAATCAAAGAAAAAATTTTGAAATTGTAAATTTTTTTGAAAATTATAAAAACAATGAAAATATTCAACAGTCAAGTCTCCCTTGGGGTGGTCCATTTTTCACTTTAAAATTTGATAATGAAAATAATATTTTATTAAATTTAAATCCAATAATTTTTTCAGATGGAATACAAGTTAAAAATGAAGATATACCTGAGTTTTTATATTCTATTATTTCTAGAAATTTTTTTAGAGATATTTCTCAAAAAAATTCTTATTATATTCCTGCTGCTAGGGATGAATTAACAAAGGATATGAATAGAATTATTGCAAAAAATCTCAAAGGCCAATATAATTTTTCAAAAACTCAATCCGATTTAGTTTCAAATATACTTAATATAAATTCGGAGGCTACAGGAGATTTTTATGATTTAGCATGTAATTTAGAGAAAGATATTATTGGGGCGATTATTGACATTGAAGATAATGGACCAGTTACAAAAATTTCTTTTAGGGATGAAAATAATGGTTTTACTCTTCCACTAAATTTAGTTTCTTCTTCAGTTCGTGAATTAACTCCCTTAATTCTTAATTTAAAATACATTTTAAAACATGGTGATACTTTAATTATTGAGGAACCTGAAGCTCATTTACATCCGGAAAATCAAAGAATTTTAGTTAAATATTTTGTTGAAGCAATAAATCAAGGTTTAAAAATTATAATAACAACTCATAGTGAATATTTAATGGAACAATTCAATAACCTTATTAGATTAGGTAATGTTAATGAAGAATCATTAAAAAATGATTTTAAAGAGTATGCTAAAATTGATATTTTAAAACCAGAGGATGTAAGCATTTACCATTTTAAACGTAAAGGTTCTTATAATTTTGTTCCAAAAGAAATACCTGTAAATAATACTGGTTTTGATGAAGATAATTTTTCAAAAGTCACTGAAGATTTATATGGAGAATCAATTAAAATAATCGAATCTAAAAGAGAGTGATTCTTTTGTCAATTACTAATCTTTATAATAATTACAAATATTTGAATCCAAATATTGTAAAAGATTATTGCAAAGAGAAGGGTTGTAAATTACAAATTTCATCAGATCAATATTATATTTTGGATGGGGATTTAATAGAAGAATACAAACGTTCTTCACAATTAAATAAAAGTGTTGATTGCATAATTATATCAAAAAAACCTATTGATGAAAAATATGAAGTCATTTTATGTGAACTTAGTTCTGGGAAAAAAAGTGCAGATGTAATTATAGAAAAATTTAAGAATTCAGGGAATGAAATTTCTTCTACTTTTAAGGATAATAATTTAAATATAGGAAACTTTCAGTGTTATTATTTAGGAGATTTAAAAAATCTAAAGTTTTCTAAAAAAAGGCTAAATAAACCTTTGAATATAGTTGGTTTAACTGATAGGTATGATATTTTAATAAAATTACGAAAATGTAATTATTCTATTGAATAAATTTACTTTTTATTATTTGCTTTGTAATATTCCTTGTTTTTGTTTGTTTATTTGAAATGTTTTAAATTGAAATATTATTTTTGTTCTTCCCATTTTATTTTTCACTATTTTTTAATTTTCCCCTAATCTAAAAAAGAAAAATATTAAACTATTTTAAAAATATAAAATAATAATATGAAAGAAATCACAACACCAGTTAAAAATGAAATTATTAAAAATCTTAAAATTGGTGATAAGGTAAATATTACAGGAACAATGTTAACTGGAAGAGATGCAGTACTGCCAAAACTTGTAAAATTATTAAAAAATAATCAAGAAGATGAAATTAAAGTAAACCTTACTGGGGCTGTGATTATGCATACAGCTTTTAGTAGTGCGGGGATTGCACCAACTACTAGTAATAAAACAGAAATAGAATCAAGCATAATACCCTTATCAGTGGCTGGTGTGAAATTACATATAGGGAAAGGATCCTTACACTCTGAAACTGTTGAAGGTTTAAAAAAAGAGGGAAGTGCTTATATAGTAACACCACCTGTTGCAGCATTACTTACAAGTAAAGTGAAATCTTATAAATGTGTAATGTATCCAGAAGAAGGAATGGAAGCATTATACCAATTAGAAGTGGAAAATATTCCAGGTATAGTTGCAAGTATTAATGGTGAAACCATTTAAATAAACACACTATTTTTCAAATGCTCTCTAATTATTTAAATACTAATTTTATAAAAATATTAATATGCAAAGAAAAGGGGTAGCGAATTTACCATTACATGGAGGACACCCACCACACTGGTTATTCACCCGAATGATAGATTTAGCCGAAGCAATAACAGATGTAATACTAGATGAATACGGTCACACAGAATACTTAAACCGTATAAGTAACCCATACTGGTTTCAAGCATTCTCCTGCGTATTAGGATTTGATTGGCATTCCTCTGGAACAACCACAACAACACTTGGAGCTTTAAAAAGAGCAATTAAACCAGAAAAACATGGAATCTACATTTCCGGTGGAAAAGGTGCTAAGTCTCGTAAAACACCACAAGGCATAATTCATGCAGGAGATCTTTTCAATATTTCCACAAATAAAATTGATGAAATGGTGAACAATAGTAAATTATCTGCTAAAATAGATAATAGTTGCATACAAGACGGATTCACCCTATATCAACATAATTTCTTCATAACAGAAAAAGGTGAATGGGCAGTAGTCCAACAAGGAATGAATACAAAAAATAAGTATGCAAGAAGATACCATTGGATGAGTAACACAATAGATGACATGTTAGAAAACCCTCATACTGGAATATCCTGTGATGAAAAAGAAGCACAAGCATTAAATATGGTGGCAACAGAAAGTCAAAACACACAACAAATTAGCATAGATTTAATAAATGATAATCCAGAACACTTACGTAAATATTTTAAAAGAAAAGATCAAGCACAAACCTTGCTCTCAGATTTCAAATCCACAACTAGTTTCACCATGCCAGCACATCATCCAGTACTTGATATGGATTTATCAGATAAAGAATTTGAAGTACTTAAAGAAGCATGGGAAATACAACCTGAAAATTATGAGGAATTACTCCTTTTACATGGTATTGGTCCGAAAAAGATAAGAGCATTAGCATTAATAAGTGATTTAGTATATGGTGAACCTGCAAGTTGGGAAGATCCTGTGAAATATAGTTTCACACATGGAGGTAAAGATGGTTTCCCTTATCCTGTAAATCGTGAAGTATATGATAATTCAATTAATACAATGAGACAAGCAATAGAAGAATCCCATATAAATAAAGATGAGAGAATAAAAGCAATAAAAAGATTAGATGATTTTATCACCTAAAAAAAAATATAAAAACTAGTATTTAATGGTCTATTCCATGACTTTTCTTGTTTTCATCATGAATATTTACATGTTTTCCATGAGCTTCTGGAATAACTTCAAAGACTGGTTCTTCAAATTCAATATTAAATTCTTCCCCATCCATTAACATATGTTGAAATACTGCTAATGCTGCAACTTCACTGTGAGGTTGTGTTGTAACACTAACATTCCAGTCACTATTTTCATAAACCTTAGTTGGGACTTTAGCTCCACCTACAACTATTAAAATATCTTTATCTGAATTTCTAACTTCACTTACAACGTCTTGTGCTTGTGAACCATACATTGTTAAGTGAACGATTTTCCCACCATTATCTCTCCAATCTGTGATAACTTTCATAAAGTTCTTTTCATAGGCAACTTCAAAGTCACCACCCCAACGGTTTACAATGTCTCGAACATTATCCATTAATCTATGATCTTGTTCTCCACTTAACCAAACTTTACTTGCACCAAAAGCTCTACTTGTTAAGCATACATGTGTTGTGATACGTGTATCTCTTTTTAATCTATGATCTAATCTTAAAACATTAATCTTCAAAAATATCAAACCTCTAAAAAATAATTTTTTTATACTATGAGTACATATGGTATAATCATCATTAAAAGTGAAAACATACGTCCTATTTCATTACTTGCACCTAAAACATCACCTGTTGCAAATTTCATATGATGTTTACATACAAGACTAGTTAATGCTCCACCAAGTATACCACCAATTACTCCAAATACTCCTAATTTTGTATTAATAACTAATGCGATAATTAAACAAATAATAACACTCACAATGTAGTTGGTTTTATTTGTGTATTCTATGAAACTTTTACCTGTACCATTAACATATGGTGTGCTTGTTAAACAAGTAGTTAATAATCCGAGTTTAGCACACATTTCACTTATTAGAACAATCCAAATAAGACCATGACTAATAAATGTGAAATAACAAGTAATAGTAATAAGGCCTGTTAAAAATAATGATGATATAGCACCAGTACCAATTAATGAATCACGCATTACACGGATTTTATCTTTACTAGTTCCCTGAAACATCACACCATCACTAAAATCAAGCAAACCATCTAAATGATGACAACCATTAATTAATATGAAAAATCCATAAATAATAACAGCACTTAAAAAGTAAGGTAAGTTTAAAACATTATTTAAAACAAATAATATAATAACACCTAATAATCCTACAAAAGCATTAATAACCGGCCAAAACCATGTCATTTTAGCCATTTCATCAATTGTTGTTCGAACATTCAATGGGATTATAGTTGAAAAAGTAAATAAGCCAAGAATACTTCTCCACATTGAAAATTCTTGTCTATTAAAATAATCATCCCTATTTTTGTCAACACGACTCATAAAAAATTTCACTCCAAACTTGTTCTACTTTTTCTTTATTCTTCAAATATTTTACTCATACAACCTGCAATTAATCCAGCAAAGATATCATCTAACATTGGACCTAAACCAAAAATAATCCCCGGTTTCTTTTCATCGTAACGTTTAAAATTAAAGGTAGCCTTAGTACCAGCAATCTGATTACTAATAGCTAAACCTAAAACCTCATCAGTATATAAATATGCTGGATCATCTGAGATATCAACTTCACGTAAACGATTATTCTCAAAATCCTGTTCTGTTCTGATTGCAGCCATTAATAAAGCAATCACATTAATATCAGTTAAACTCTTAAGGATTTCTTCTTCTAAACGATTCTTCAAATCATTAGTAACCTCAACACCAACACAAAGTTCAAAACCAGCATCAACTAAATCACTAATCTGTATACCTTCAGAAACAAGATAATCAAGAATACCGAAATCTAAACCCATACGTTTAACACTATCTTCACAGTTAATAATAACAGATTCCTCTAAATCCTTTAAAAACTTAGGAATATCTAAGGATTCATCATCATATTCAGCTTGAGTAATATCAACACCACTATCCATATACTCCTCATCATAATCCTGACTTGGAAGATTAGATGCAATTACCAAGAAATCATTTTGATTTATAATATTATTAATATGAACTGGTAAATTCAAACCTTGGAAAAACTTAGTTTTAGCTTTAATACAAGTCTTATAAATGTTTATTAAAAGTTTAGGACTTAAACTCTTATTAATCAAAATAACTTCACCAAGATTAATACGTGCATCCTTAAAACCTTTAGGACTATTTGCAACTTTCAATTTATCAGTGAAATCTTCAACACTAACATCATTACTTATAATATTCAATATACCATAATCATTATAAGTATTAGTGAAATATTCTAAATCCTTAGAAAATGTTGCAATATAACTACCAGAAATATTATTTGTTTCCTTATAATCTTCAGTTAACCCTATTAAACCCTCAATATCAAGGTTTTCACTATTTTTCACATCATCCTTTAAAATAATAATATTTTCAACTATATCAATACCATCACTTATTTCTAAATCACTAAAAGTTAAGAAATAATCTGGATTATTAATACAAATATGATTATCCGTATTTGAAACTTTAACATTACTTAAATGGTTCTTTTCACTTGTATCATTCACTATAAATAGCCCCTATATAAAAAAATTTTTGTTTTTATTTCCAATAATTAAAAGAGAATTCTTTTTCAAAATAATATATAATCAAGAAAAATAAAATATATTAAGATTTATAAAAAAATAAATCATATTTAATATATATCATTTTCAACATAATAAATATTAATATTTAAAATATAAAAAATAAAAAAAATTATAATTTATTTTTTTTATAGGAGAATGAAAACTTCATGGTAGTTATAATCGACCCACAACAAAGCGGAATTGCAGGAAACATGATAGTTGGAGCATTCGTAGATATGGGAGTAAACCCAAATGAAATGAAAACAATAATGGAAAAAGTAGCAAATGAATTCGGAAAAACCACCATACATTTAAATAAAATCAACAAAAAAGGCATCCAATCCACATATTGCAGGGTAGAAATACCTGAAGATGAAAATCCACACATCCATTACACAGAATTAATAAAAAAATTAGACACCATATCACAAAACACAGACTATGATCCTAAAATTTTTGAATTAAGTAAAAAAGTTTTCCAAAAAATAGCAGAAGCAGAATCCATAGTTCATGGTAAATCACTTCAAGAAATACATTTCCATGAAGTAGGAGCATGCGATGCAGTAGCAGATGTAATAGGCTCCGTCTATGGATACTATAAATTAGGATTAGATAAAACACAAGTCATAGGATTACCAGTAAGTGTAGGTGGAGGAAACATCAAATCCGCACATGGACGAATACCAGTACCAGTACCTGCAACACTAAATATTTTAAAAGGAATCACCATTAAAGGAGGACCAGTAGAAACAGAACTAGCAACACCAACAGGTGCAGCATTATATGTAACATTCTGCGATGAATTCAAACAATTCCAACCAAGTTTAAAACCCCAAATAATAGGTTACGGTGCAGGCAGGAAAGAATTCAACTACCCCAATGTATTAAGAATAATACAAGGAGAAAACCAAATACCATTAGAAAAAATAAATGTAATAGAAACCAATATAGATCACTTAAACGGTGAACAATTAGGATACCTCTTCGATAAACTAATAAAAGAAGGAGCAAATGATGTAATCATAATCCCTGTAATTATGAAAAAAAATCGACCAGGACAAATACTAAAAGTAATATCCAAAGAAGAAAACACAGAACACTTATTAAAAATAATATTTGCACGTTTTCACTCGATGTTTTCCACAATGGTCCCATAGATCTCACGCTCAATTGTGTGGGTAATGCCACAAAAAACAATAGCGACGTCGTGACCACCGCTAAAACCAATATACAGACGCCCCAGCAACCTGGTGATTTTGATGGAAAAATCATTATAGAGACGGAGGATATGGATTATAAGTATGTGAAGAGATGTGTGCTCAATCCCTATGATGAGTATCCTAACGAGCGAGGTCATTCAGGCAATGGCTTCATGGATATGGGAACCAACATGAGTGGATCATTACGTCATACGGTAGATATTGCCAAGGCGGGAACCTTCCGTGTGGCATTGAGATATTTGTCTACAATGTCAGGCAACATTGAGTTGGACCTCAATGGACAGAAACAGCTCGTCGCCATTGAAAAAACGGAGACCAACCAATGGAAGAAGGCAATTGTTAAAGCTCAGTTGGTACAAGGCGAGAATAAGCTCAATGTCAACAATATTCAGGGTCTTGATTGTTATCTCGATCAGGTGGTATACACGCCAGAAGAGATGCCAGACGAGAAGTTTTTGGTCACCATTCAGTCGGTAGAACACGGCTCAGTGATTCCCAACTTGGGCGAGGCTCAGGAGGGAGAAAAGATTTTTCTCACGGTAACACCTGACAAGGATTATGCCCTTGCAGGTTGGGAGATCGTTCATGGGAACTTGACAATTGCCGAAGACAATAGCTTCGTCATGCCAGAGGACAATGTAACGCTTCGCCCCATCTACATCAACACCGCACAAATCTACAACCTCGACTTCAGCACAACAGGTAATGGCACCCTACCTCCGGGATGGCAGACTTTGCAGGAGGATAATCAGGTGCACGCCTATCCAAATACTTATTCTAGTGGACCCCGTACATTCTCTGGCTTTACAGGTTATCAAGGCAAGGCTCTCTATTGGAGAAATGGCAATGCCGAGTATGGAAAAAATGCCAATTATAGCCTGACTTTGGAACCTGGAAAATATATCCTCACCTACGCTATGGCGGCCTGGAAGAATGCTCCGACATATAAAGCGGCCATCACGACGCTTGACGGTTCAGCCATTGCGACGTCAAACCAGCTTACTGCTACTCCCAATGCTAGTGGAAGCACTTCGGCGAACCTGAGTACAGCTGCGGAGAATACGCTTGGTTTCAATATAACTACAAAGGATAATTACGTTATCAATTTCTCTGCTGACGCAGGCTATAACGAATATTTGCTATTGGAATGCAGCATCAAGAAAGATGATACGGATAGAATAATCGGCATTCTCACACAACAACCACAACAATCGACAGTCATTGGTATATACAATGCATCAGGAGTGCGTCTTTCTCATCTACAACAAGGACTAAACATTGTTAGATATGCAAATGGCAGTACACGAAAAATCATCATGAATCTATGACTTTTATATCTCAAGTTAAGAGACAAAGCTAT
>ENA-UOOK01003607-UOOK01003607.1-fermentation-metagenome-genome-assembly--contig:-NODE-3607-length-17435-cov-32.437227_pt1 | contig 17435 bp, 14 predicted proteins | sample MGYA00245777_ERZ724023 | MGnify/ENA primary metagenome ERZ724023 (study PRJEB28704, sample SAMN03018312) | fermentation metagenome | biome: anthropogenic terrestrial biome; feature: soil...
ATCTCATTTTCAATTTAATTCAGTTAAAATATATTTTTCCTGCTAGCCGGTCTGCCCGAACTCAAAAAGAAATTAAATCTTCCTGAATACGTTTGTTAAGATGAAGTTAAGAAAAGTGAAATTGAAAAACTCGTGAGCTTTGTAACTTTAAAAGAAGATACTTTCTTTATCTGTCAGTATAAGTAAATTGTTATGGATTTCAGTTAAAATGAAGATTACTTATCAAGTTTATCAAAAGAATATACTTGTCTTGCTTTCTCATATCTAAAAATACCTCATTTACCTTCCTGACGCCAGTTCAACTGTTAGAACCTCGATAAGTAACTCTTTTTTAATATGCAGAGATGATTAAGATCTCCATTCTGAAAGTGTATGGAGCTTTTTCGATTCGCTTGTTGTCTTTTGTCTGTTGACGCTTCACGAATACGGTATTAATTTGTTCTGATAAATATTTTATAAATGGTAAAAGAGACTTTCAGAAAATAATTTTTAATTAAATATATTTATAGCCATCTCACTCATTTTATTTTAGTCTCTGGGAACTAATGAGAAATAATGACACTATTAAGGCTTATGTGTTAAAGATTAGATAAATCATAGAGGGAGATAAATGAGGAATAAAGAAAAGCTATATTCAATAACTTTAACTTCAACAATTTTGGTGTTCTTATTCTTAACTTCAATATCAACTGCAGCATCTGCTGTACAGGAAATTCAGCTTACTCAAAATGGTTCACAAGCATCTACTCCTGCAATTTACAGGGATAATGTCGTATGGTCAGATTATATTAATGATTCAGGGATAATTCACCTGTATAACTTGACTACTTCAAAAGATATCCAGCTTGATTCATTTCATGGAAGCTGTCCTGCAATCTACGGTGACAAAATTGTATGGCAAGATTATCAAATCTGTGGAGATAATAAGGATTACAATCTTTCTGTTTACGACATCTCAACAGCTGAGAAATTTCAGATTACTAAAAATGTATCTAAAGATAGTATTCCTGCTATTTACGAAGATAAGATTGTGTGGCATAATTCTCGAAATGGATTCTATGATATCTACATGTATAATCTGTCCACATCTACCGAATATCAGGTCACATTCAATAGAGACGCACGTTATCCCGCCATTTATGCTGATAGGATAGTATGGACAGAATATCATAATGGAAATTCCAATATTTACATGTACAACTTATCAACTTTAAAAGAGACTCAAATTACAAACAGTGAACTTCGGCAGTTAGATCCCGATATATACGGTAATAATATTGTATGGGCAGGTGACCGTGGTGGACGGCGTCACAGTCTAAATTCAGACATTTACATGTATAATATCTCAACTTCAAAAATAACTCAAATTACGAATAGTGAATCGGTATCTCAACCTAAAATATATAAAAACAATATAATATGGATGGATAGCCGCAATAGGAATGGTTCCTCTGATATTTACATGTATAATATTTCCATGGAAGAAGAGACTCAGATAAACACAAATGGATCAACTCAAAATAGGCCTGCTATTTATGAAGATAGGCTTGTATGGCAGGATTGGCGTAATGGATATGGACACTCTGATATTTACACTTGCATCGTTCCAACAATAGTAAAGTCTCCTGTAGCAAACTTTTCTGTAACCCCAGATGTAGGATTTGCTCCACTCTCCGTGCAGTTTACAGACTTTTCACGAAATTTCATATTAAGATCATGGGACTTCAATAATGACGGAATACCCGAATCTACAGAAAAAAAACCTGTTTATATATACACCGATCCTGGAAATTATACTGTCAATCTGACAGTGAGCGATGCAAATACTACTGACTCAAAATTATCTACAATCTTAGTATTTCCTGAGCAACTCGTGGATAATCAACTTGTCCTAACAGAGACCCAAATTAGCACAGGTGGGGAAGCTCCATACGGTTTTTCTCCTGCAATTTACGGGGACAAAGTAGTTTGGCAGGATTCTCGCAATCATTTTGGCAATCAAGATACAGATGATATCTATATGTATGATCTCTCTACTAAAAAAGAGACTCGAATAACCACTCCTAATAATGGATTAGGAAATAGACCGGATATTTATGGTGACAGAATAGTCTGGTATGATTGGCGTAATGGAAGGCATATATACGTGTACAATATCTCCACATCTAATAGATCTAAGATCTCTGTCAATGAATCAGTTAGTACTCCTTTAATTTATGGTGACAAAATAGTATGGAAAGATTGGCGTAATGGAGATTGGAATATCTATATGTACGATATCTCCACTTCCAAAGAGACTCGGATTACTACCAATGAATCAGTCCCAGGAGGTTTTGATATCTACGGCGACAAGATAATTTGGCAGGATTTCCGCAATGGAAAAAACTATGAGAGTAGCGATATCTACATGTATAACTTCTCTACTTCTAAAGAAGATCAGATTACTATTGGGAGATCAGTATATGATCCCAAAATCTATGGCGACAGGATAATTTGGCAGGATTATCGCGATGAAAGCCGCCCTATTCACGTATACAATATTTCTAATTCTACAGAAATCCAGATAAGCTTCCCAATTAGAGGAGGATCAACGAGCGAACCTGACATCTATGAAGACAGGATAGTGTATGCAGATTGGCGTAATGGAAATTCTGATATTTTTATGTATAATCTTTCCACTCAGAAAGAAATTCAGATTACCACCAATAAATCACGTCAGAGTTATCCTGCAATATATGGGAATAGAATAGTGTGGCGGAATTATGGCAAATATGATACTGATATTTACATGTGTACTATTTCATTAAAGCAACCTGGAATACCTGTTGCAAATTTTAGCGCCAATGTTACAAGTGGCTGTGCTCCTCTTTCTGTACAATTTACAGATTTATCAGAAAACGCAACAGAATGGAAGTGGGATTTTGGAGACAATGCATACTCAGCAGAAAGAAATCCTGTACATACATACAATAAAGCTGGAGGGTATACCGTCAGCTTAATAGTCAAAAATGAAAATGGAATGGATATGAAAGAAAGATCTAAATATATCTCAGTATCCAGCTCGAATGATAAAAGGAATTAAAACTAAAAGACGACAGGTAACCGGTCAAATCTGGCGAAATATCGAATAAATCCACTTGCCAGATTTGGAATCTACCTTTTTGTTTACTGTTTTTCAGCGAGAAGTATCTTGAATTCGACCCTTCGTTTTTGTAATATCATTTGGATTTCTCATGCTTTTCTTTTTTCATATATTCTCTTCAATTCTTTTTCTCGAATACGTTTATAAGAAAAAGGTTAAGGAAAAAGAACTGAAAAACCCGTGATTTTTGCAGCTTTATAAGGGGCACTTTGCAGAGCTTCTTTAGATTAAGAGATTCTTTTCCTCTCGGGGAGATTTTTCTGGTTCAAGTTATTAATTTCAAGTGAATTATGGATCATGTAATGATGTAGTAAAATTGGTTTTGGATAACTCAATTAGAAAACAAGGCATTTATATAGCAGCTTTAATAAATAATGCTATATAATTGCCAATTTATATATTGTAAGAAAATTGGCAATTATATGTGAAAGTTGGGGGCACTTAAATGATAGAAATTACAAATAGAGCTGTTACAGAGCTTAAATCTTTATTTGATGCAGAAGATATCGCACAACCAGCAATACGTATCTATATAACTGGATCAAGTGCAAATATTCAGTATGGATTAGCACTTGCTGATGATATAAATGACTATGACGTAATCACGGAGAACAATGGTATCAAAATAGTCATGTCGCCAGATGTGGCGGCTGGCTTTTCTGACGGTAGCATTGATTTCATAGCTGACAGAAAAGGTAAAAATTTCATAATACAAAATGCTGACTCTGACACTTATGACAACTGGGAAGAATGTAATATATGTGATGCAGAGTAAAAATATCTGTTATGCAGAGTAAAATATTGAACAAGCTTAATAATTGATTTTAGGATAAGTTCTAAATATATTTTTCCTGCTGGCGGCTTACTTAAACCTTTCCCAAACACGTTTATCAAGAAAAGGTAAATTAGAAATCCGTGAGTTTTCCAAGTTTAAAGGAGTTTAGAAGGAGCCCTACACAGGGCCTTTTTGATAAAAGCGATCTTTCCCTTTTGGGGAGAACTTTCCAATTTAAGTGAACTTTTCATCACGTTTATTTCAGTTTTAATATATTTCTCTGGCCGGCGGGCTACTTGAATCTTCCTGGAGTAAGTTTGTAAGAAAAGAGAACTAAAAACCCGTGATTTTGCAGATTTAGAAGAAGCACTCTGCAGGGTCGATCTTTTAGATCAAACTGATTCATTTCTGTTAGAGGATTGTTTTAAACGTGAAAACCTGTTAACCAAATTCTGTTTTCAGGATATCAGAAAATAGTCTGTTGTCACTTCTGCAAACTATATCTGGAAAATGTTCTTATTTGAGAAATTTGTCTTCGTCTTTATAGATGCTTTTATATATTTTAAGCCTCATGTATATTGACAAATAATGATCCGTATAATAATTTGTTATTAAAAACCAATTTTTGTTTTTAATCAAAGAGTTATATACAATCTTATTTTTAAACAATTAACAAAAAATAAAACAAAGGTGAAACAAAAATGGCTTTTAATGACAGAAATATGTTCAGAGGAAATTCTAATTTCGGCGCTCCCAGAGAAATGCACAAGACAAAATGTTCTGATTGTGGTGTTGAAACCGAAGTGCCTTTCAAACCTGACCCAGAAAGACCGGTCTACTGCAGAGAGTGTCTTCCTAACCACAGAACACCCAGAGAAAACCGCAGATACTAAGCCCGAATTTCGCTTTGAGATCACAGGAAATCGGAGATTTTCTGGGAGTTGAAATGTAATCGCAACAGCACGAGATCCGTTTCGCTCAAGCGGAATTACACTTTTACTTTTTTAAAATATCTTATTGTTAGAATCTACTTTTTTCTTAATCCAGAGTTTTTGCAGCTTTAAAACGAGCCCTTTGCAGGACCTTTTTTGATCGAAGTGATCTTTTCCTCTGGGGGAGGTTTTTCTGATTTACATTTCATCCAGTATACGTTTGATATCCGGTTTTGCTTCTGGAATACCTTCTTTAACAGATAACCAGACTACCTTCAGATTTACTCCAAAATACGCGTGGATCAATTTGTCCCATATGCCTGCAAGATCTTTCCAGGGTACGGAGGGGTATTTTTCACGTGCTTCATAGGGAATATTTTTTGTTGCTTCCCCAATAATTTCCAGGGCCCTTATTACTGCAAACTGAGTTTTACGGTCGGCAGCAAAATCTTCGAATGTCCAGCCGCTAGCAAATTCTTCTGCTGCTTCCATTGCATCATATATATCCTTGACATAGTCCTTTGCTTCGCGGATTTTAATCCCTCTTCAGACGGCTTCAACTTCTCTCATGATGTGTTTACCTATGTTCGGCTTTAATGCATCCTTCATAACAAGGTCTACCTTAACGCCAAGAGCCTCCGAAAGGTGGTTTTCAAGGTTTACAAATTTAAAAATAGTAGGAGTTTTGGAAAACTCAACGAGTATGTCCAGGTCGCTTCCGAGTTTCTGTTCTCCCCGGATATAAGATCCAAAAATCCCCAGGTAACTAATATGGTATTTTTCTTTAAGCTCAGGGAGCATTTCATGGAGTTTTCTGATATAGATTTCAGTGTCTTTTCGATTTTCAGGCATTTTTTTCAGACTCGTTGTTTTCCTCTTTGGTGTGTTATAGTAATTTGTTGTTGTAGTATTTATAATTACTAAAGAAGGAGGATGGAATTTTACTGTATTTACTTTCAATTCTTTGAAATAGATTTTTCCTGCCGGCAGTCTACTGAAATCTACCCCGAATAAGTTTGTTAAGAAATGAGAAATCGAAATCCAGCGGTTTTTGCAGATTTAAAGGAGCTCTTTGCAGGGCTTATTTTACTCAAAGTGATTTTTTCTGCTGGGGAGGGTTATTGTCTGATTTAGCTATCCTAAAAGTTACTTTATTCTTAATAACTAGGCTTTATAGAGAATCTATCTAAACCAGCTTCAACAGGCTAAAATAAATCGTAAAACGAGACCATATAATTCAGTTCAGATAGAGCTCATCCCAAAACCAAATTAATTTTCACATAAATAAGATATTCAGAACCATTTCGTAATTGGAAGCTCAATTGGTCATAGGAAATTTGAAATTCGGAGACTCGAGTTTGAGTTTTGAGATCAGTTCATAAATAAAAATCAGTTATTTCTCAGTCCCTACAAAGCCAAAACTTTTTATATTCAATCTTTGAATTTGTTTGCCAATTCATTACTAAAGTAAATATTTTGTATAAATTGAATTCGTTCGTTTCTAATTTCTACCATGAAAATATTTTCGTTCCTCCCTTTTTATGATCGTTTCCGCACTCCGAATACTGCGATCAAGAGCATAATTGTGGTACAAAAAAATCCAAACCCTGGAGTGGCAGGAATTTCGGATTTTGCGTATACATTCAATTTTGACCCAGCGCCATCAAGTGTATGCCATTCGGCTTTCTTCCCATTGACAACGTCAGCGTTTGACTCAATTATTTTTCCTGGCATTTCGAGATAGTAGTGAGTTTCGAAAGACTCTACATCGGCATCGTAGACCATATATCCGTCAACTTGTTCTACGACTATATTTTCATCAGGAACTCCTGAGATTTTGACTTTGACAGTATCTCCATTCCGAACTTCTGAGAACTTTCCACCTTCGTCGGCAACATATTGCCGTAATGATTTACCTTCTTTTTCCTTTATATGTTCATTTACTAGGGAATATACTGTAGTACTTGTTTCCATTGTGATATCAAATTTATCAAATTCGCCTTTTTTATCCACTTTCACATCATATGTGAGTGAAACACATCCACTAGCAATTACTACCAGAATCAAAGCTGCCGCTATTCCGATTTTCTTCATTCAAAATTCCTCAAGTTTGTTTATCCTTTAACTTAGGTAAAGGGAAAACTTGGCTTTAATTTTTCTATTTTATATTTTAAATTTCAGCGATGACCTTATAATTATCAAGCTTAGGAAAAAGAAGATTTTATAATTATATTTGTTCAGATTTTACTTAGAAACATTCATTTTGAGCTTTATAGGTCGAATTCATCGTTTTATTTCGAAATAATATTATACAAGATTTTATCTTTTTTATTATAGATTTATTTGATTTTTAAAAATTAATCTGAATAACGGTTGTTAACTGAGGTAATATTGTGGAAACAAATAAAGATAAAATAGACCCCCGATCTACTAGGCTTGTATGTGCAAAACTTTATGAAGGAGGATTACTTTGTTCATATAAAATATTTAGAAGTGTTATACAAAAACCATTCAAAGGTAAAAGTCCAGAGTTCGAGTTAGATATAGATAAGATTGCGCAGCATGCAGAGGCAGCCTTCACGCACCATATACAATATACTTTAATAACTATCGTGTTTTCATTTCTGGCACTTATTTCCGATACCACACTATCTTTTATTTTTTCGATATCTGCTATCTGTTTATTGTCACTAAAACGAGTTTGGGATAGAGATATTGCAATAAAAAACTTTTCAAAAGGAAGTTATAATAGCGAGTATAATTTAAATAAGTCTTCAGATGAATCAAACGTAATAAAAGGGTTCTTAAAGACTTTTTGTAATTGGATGATAAGGAACAATATAACCTCCGAAAAGAGCAAAGAAAAAGATCAAAATGTTGTAATATTTGGAGATTACTTCCCATTTTTAGGTGCAGGAAAAAAAACCAGAAATTGGAATTTTGTAACTGATCTGTCTAAGCCAAAAAAGGGTTTAGATTCTTTGGTAGAATCACAGAATAACAACGAAAAAGGGAATAAAACTAGTGAATTATCTTTAAAAGAGTTATACGAGGCAGTATATAAAAGAATAAGTGCAAAGAGTCTTCCGAATCTTTCATATAAATTTATTTTATTTGCAGATGGAAATAAGGAAGATGAAATCAATATTCTATTAAAAGACAGGTTGAAACCGTGCTCACATCATGAAAAACTTCAAGCGTTCACTGACCAATTAGTAAATAAATCAATGGAAAATGCCCAGCCTGAAGATATTGAATCATTTTTTGAGATTTGTGAGGAAGGCATCTTTAAAGACTATAGGACATATTTTAATATAAGTCACCATGACAAAAACAGATCAACATTACTCTCTACATTTCTCCGTTTTTCGAAAATAGAAAATGAATTATTCGCAGAGTGTTCTTTTTACGTTTTAACTCCAATTGATGAAAATATATATAATATAGATAAACTACCGAGAAACAACAGTTTCTTTACTATAAAATCTATATTTGTTACTGCTGGCCTTATAATAATTTATATTCTATTCTCCCAGTTGCCATATATTGGATCGGTAATTCCAGCTTTTATTTTGTTTATTTTTGCTGTTCGCCCATTAGTTGAGATATTGATAAATAGAGCTAAAGAAACAGATTATAATATTGACATTGAAGAAGTTAAGAGAGGAGAACCTCACAACTATGGACTTCTGAAAACATTCAGGGAGACAATTTCAAGCCCTGATTACAAGAACTATTTTAGTGCTCAAGACATTATACTGATCCAAAATACTATAGAAAATGCTATTATAGACTCTGTAGCAGACTTTTTAAGTGCTAAAGGAATAGACACGTCATTTTTGAGAAGTGAAATGGTTTCCTTTATTAATAAAGGAATAATGCAGTTTGGTGGAAAGATGGAAAATTCAGAAGTTTTTTTTGGAGACAAAAATAAGATAGTTCATAAGATGCAACAAGTTGCACAAAAGGTAATTAGTGTTCAGAAGGAGGCTTAAACATGAATAAAGGAATAATTCAGTATGGAGGGAAGATGAAAAATTCACAACTTGTCTTTGGAGAAGAAATCAAAGTAACTCAGAAGGTACAAAAGAATAATAATGCCATAGTAGACGAAAATAGAGATATTGAAGACAATTTAGAAGCTATAAAGAGACAGTTAGAAGACCTAAGTTCAAGGTTATCAGAACATAAAAATTCTCTGGATGAATTGAGCAAAAAGACTTTAATTCTTGAAACTGAGCTCAAAGAGGAGAATCCCAATAAAGAAAGAATTAAAAAACATCTAACAGAGTTATCTTTGATAGCTTTCCAAACTACAACCACCACGAATAATCTATTGCATATATTATCTGCGTTCAAGTAACAAAAGGCAGTAGTCAAAGTAATGCATCACTAAAAGCAACAAGTGTTTATGAAATAAAATATTATTTGAATCGGCCAAGAGTAGAAGTTTTTCTATATCTGGTCATGAATCTTAATATATTTAATATATAAATACCGTTAATAGGAGTAGTGACCTGATAAATTAAACTCTTTTATTTTTTCTAGATCAATTCAGTTTTAATATATTTTTTCTGCCAGCGGTCTGATGGAATCTTCCCCGAACACGTTTGTTAAGAAAAGAGAAATTGAAAAAACTATGATTTTTGCAGATTTATAAGGGGCACTTTACAGGGCTGTATTTTAAATTAAAGTGGTTTGGTAACTATTCAGCATATATAAAACAACGTCAATAGCCATCTTTATTAATATTCAATAGGCAAATTTCTGTAATTTGATTTTCTTTGACTGCTGGCGATTGACTGCATTTTTTCATTGTTCATAAGTTATTTCTCGGTTTCCTCGTTTTCGTTAGAATCAATATCAATAGACATGTTTTGATAGGCTGAATAATTACCAAAAAAATAGTATTTTTTGAAAAAAAAGATCTTGTAAGGATATTATCTCAATACTATAAACAAGAATAATGTGTAGTTCCTGTTATATATTTGGGTTTTACTATTTTCCACAAAATTCTTTGTTTTTCTTCAATAGCATTGGATTTCAATATTTACTTTGCAAAAGCTTTTTAAAACGGTTCGAATTCAGTTTATGATGTATTATGTCAATAATTCTGAGTATGCCTATTTATTCACCTCAATTTCATAGTAATGATAAAGAGGCCGATCTCCTTCGTCGACCGGTGAGTGTACCGGATATCTAAAATATACACTTTGAAAAAAAGACGAATAATTTGCATCTATTAGAGAGATCAAGAACCTACCTATAATGACAAATGGATTTTTGAGGGTAAAATGCCATACGTGGAAAAAATTCATATTGTGAAAGAGTTATCTTTACTATTTACTTTATGCAAGAATTTTGTTATTGAACGTAGAAATTTTATAATTTTTGTAAATTTTATTCAACGAGGTGAAAATTTGGCAGAAAGTATCCCGGATGGTCTAAAAGCTTTGCTTTTGATTGTTTTTTTCTTTATTTTCATGAAACCGGCATTAGAAGAAGCTACCGGAGTAGTTGTTAGTAGCACATTATTAACGCTTTCATTCATATTACTCGCAATCGCAATAATTGCAAGCATGTTTAAAAGGTGATAGATATGAGACTTAAAAATTTCCTTAAATCAAACTCCAAAATCATATCTTACCTTGGTGCATTTTGCGGTATTCTAAGTATTACTGGTTTTACTTTTAATGTACCTGAATATTACAACTCTCTAATTAGTTATGAAAAACTAAATCTATTGTTGATTATAACTTGGATATTTATTGCTGTTATATTTGTTTATTTGAATAACAAAATAGATAGCTTAAGCAGCAATCAATAAATATTATAGAACACCACTAAGGTAACTCTGAAAAATATAAACAATCAACCGCCATCTACACTGAAAAAATAACAAAACCTCATAACAATCCAAATCAACTCAAAAAAGAAACATCAACCTGTCCTCTCAAAAAAAGACAGGTAGAATTGAATGTTTTATCCCTTAGTTTTATCCCTTAGTTTTATTCCTTATCCATTACTTTCCTGTACATCCTCGCCTGGAACCCGTGATACTTCGCAAACCCTTCTGCATCCTTCTGGTCAATCGTTTTACTGTCAAACGAAACCAGATCCTCGGAATACAGGGCATTTGGCGAGCTGCGGGCAAGAATAGTAAGTGCGCCTTTGTAGAGCTTTACTTTCACTGTGCCTGTGACCCTTTCATGGGACTTGTCGAGAATTCATTTGAAATAGATTTTTCCTGCCGGCGGTCTGCTTAAATCTACCCCGAATACGTTTGTTAAGATAAAAATAAGGAAAGAAAACCAAAATCCGTGATTTTCTCATCTTTAGAAAGAGTCCTTCGAGTTGCTCATATTTATATAAATTATATTTTTTGTTTATAACATCTTATAATTAATGATTAAGATTACAATTAATTTTTGGATAATATAATACTAAATAATTAAATTTCTAAATATATATTCTCACTATTATTTATATTAATATAAAACTTATTTAATTATCAGGTGTTACGATTAATTTGAAAACAACGCTTCAGTAGTTATATTTGTAAGATCCAGTTTAGCTGGTAGATTCATCAATTCCAAAACTACCATCAAAGTTGGTCACTGTGTCAATTCATGCATAAATAGAGATCGAGCATCTCAACTAAGACCTAGTGTCATGGCAATTTAATTCTTGAATATAGTCTTTGGCAGTTCTCTATCAGTGTATAAGGATTCAGAGCTTAATAGATGATCAATAACTAAACGTTCTTGACACTAGTGCTTCGATTCCAAAATCAATTCCTTATTTACTGAAAAAATCCATGATCTTCGGATCTATTCAAAAGTCAAGTTTTATGAACCTACTTCGGAATCGCAGTACTAGTGTGGATACTGAAGACAAGATGCCATTATGAAAAGGAGGTTAGAAAATACTGTTGAAAATCGATCTTCAGAACGGTTATTCAAATGATTTTGTCGTTATTCGGGTTAATGGAAAGGAGGTGTTCCGCAAGAATGGTGTAACAACAAAGCTACTGTTAGGAGTGGCCGACTCAATCCAATTGGAGGTCTCTGATATGTTAACCAAGGTAGATGTAGATATTCCATCTAAGGATCTATCAGAAACAATGTCTCTAAGATTGTCAGCGCCAACATATCTAGGAATATCTGTTATAGGCGGTCAAATTGCCTATATGATAAATAAAGAACCATTTGCATATTTTTAGAGCAGCAGTTTGGTGTAAACTCAGATTTATGGTTTGGTAAAGAATATTTTGAAATTGATGTAACTAATCTGCTACAAAAGAGATGATTGGATATGAATCTAGAAAATATTCCTGCAAGTCAAGATATGATGTCGGGAGAAGTGAGTTCTGAAACCTTTGATAAGCTTTTTCCTTTTCCACCAGATTGGTGGAAATGTCTCAGACTAACTGGCTCAATATGTGGTGAATACTCTAGCCAACAACTCTTTGGTCGAGGGCTGGTTTTGAGGGTAGACATAGAGCCACGATCAAATTCTCCGTCGATGAACCGTATTAGCGGTGACTTTTATAAGACTTATTTAAGTTTTGTTACTCCTGGAAAACCGCCTAAAATTTCTACCATTTACCAAGAGTCTTGGATTGTTGATTCTCCCTCAATAAAATGGACAAGATGTGCTGTGGGTATTACTGGCAAGGTTCGTTTTTGGAAGGGAACTCATCCTGCTACAGAGATTCAAGTCAGTATACCCTGGAATTCTGGAAAAATAGGTCCCGCAGAGGTAACCTTCCTGCCATCAGGCAGAAATAAAGAGCAATATACCTGCTCTTTGACATCTGATTGCTTCCGTTCTATGAATTTGGAGGTGGACGTCTGTAAATCTGTGAACTCTGACCCCATCTTACCCAGCTATGATACATACGCTCATTCAGTTCGACCAGTTGATCTGAAAAGGAGAACTCTGGATATAGAGAACGCCTATTGGGAAGCAGGAGTTAAAGTGGATATTCGTGGCTCAGAACGAACAATAATTGATGACAGTGATTCAAAGTTTGATCGTTGGTCTCCTGCTGAACTTCATGATGCCATGGAGCAACACTTTAGCCAATATCCAAGAAAATGGCCCAATTGGGAAATGTGGGGGCTGTTAGCAGGATTATTCGAAAACGATGGGACTGCAGGCATCATGTTCGATGCTGGTGCTTCGTACGGAGGCGCTGGGCAGCCGCCCGATAGACAGGGATTTGCAGTATTTCGCAAGCATTCTTGGTTCGATAAGCTTGTGGCAGGTACGCCGGCTGGTGATGAGCAGGCTGATGCGATGAGACAGTACCTCTATTGCTGGATTCATGAGGCTGGTCATGCATTCAACCTCCTTCATTCTTGGAATAAAAATCGCTCTTGTGCTCTCTCGTGGATGAACTATCCTTGGATGTATGATCAGAACCAACAATGCCTTGGAACATTCTGGTCTAAGTTCATGATGAGATTTGATGACGAAGAGTTGATCCACATCCGTCACGGAGATTTACTATCAGTTGTCATGGGAGGAGATCCGTGGGCATCCGGTGGTCACTTTGAGATGTCTTCCTCAGTAATGGCCCCAACGATAGGCGAAATGCCTTTAGAGCTTTTGATTCGATCTAAAATCTACTTCGATCTCATGGAGCCGGTAGTGATCGAATTAAGGTTGAGAAATCTCATGGATATTCCTATCACCATAGAAGAAAAGTTAAAACCAGAATTTGGAAACACAACCTTGTTTATCCATAGACCTGATGGCAAGATCGTGGAGTTCAATCCAATATTCTGTCAGTTGAACAGTCCGACTATCAAAGCCCTAGATGTATCAGATAGTTGCGTCGAAGGGGCTGATCGATATAGTGATACCATTTTCTTTAACTATGGTAAAGGTGGATTCTACTTTGATACGCCTGGAGAATATATGCTACGTGCATTTTATAATGCAAATGGTCTATTGATACCTTCGAATGTGCAGAAAATACGAATAGGTAGTCCTACGTCTAGAAACTCTGATATCCTTGCCACTGAATTCTTCACGTATCCTGTAGGCATGAGCCTGTATCTTCATGGATCACGCTCACCCTTCCTATCCGAGGGAATGGATTTCTTGACCTGTCTGGCCGAAACAAGCCCAGATACGATGTTGGGGGCAAAAGTGGGTAGTAGGATAGCTCCGAGTATAGGTCGACCATTCTTCCGCATTATAGGGAACACTCTTACCATGACTCACAATGCTGAGCCGAAAAAAGCATTACAGATGACAGAACCCGCAGTAGAACTCTATAGAAGCTTGAAAGGAACTGAAGCAAAGCTGACAAACATTTCTTACAATAAACTAATTCGCGGGCGCGCTAACTTCTTGACCCGATTAGGCCAGAAGACCAAGGCAAAGGAGGAGGTCTCAGTTCTTAAGGATGATCTGAGTAAAAGGGGTGTAAACGAAGTTGTGCTCAATGAGATCGATGCCTTAGAGAAGACACTATAAGCTTTGCAGACATGTATGACAAATACATGAAAATGGGGATGCTACTTCTCCATCTAATTATTTTTGGCATAAATCCTAAGTTCCACATTTTTAGGCGCATAAATGTCTCCTGATATCGGAGTATGCGCTTAAATTTAAGCACATGATCTTTGTAGCAGAATTTCACAATCAAGATCTTGTGACTTCACATATTCTCGTTACTAAATCTATGCGCTTAATATTTGGGAACTAAGGATAAATAGGATAGAGATGAGTTTTATTTTGTCATAGAATCCGATCGTGTACGTGAGTTACTGAAAATCATGAGCCCAGGAATCTCTTTGTATTTTCCTCAGACACCGTATACGTACCGTTTTTTCAGATTTGATCAATGACTCACATACACGACCCAACTTTCATCATTCATAGAACTTACGCGGTTGAACTGAAAATCAGTATGCTTTAAACCTTCAACTCTCTAAAACATGTATTTGATCGTAATGTTTATTGTGTTTGATTTTGTATTTCAAGTGCGTAAGTCCGACTCAGTTCCAAAATCTAGTAATTTTTACATTTTTTGATTGAAATCTTAAGTCCCAAGCAGGATTCAATTTTCAATCATACTCAATATTCGATCTCTTCTGGCATCGGTCAATATGTCATGTTCAAAGGATTGTAGCCATTTTCAAAATCTAGTGATTTTTGATTTTTATGGTTATCACTAGATTTTGGCATTGTGTCGTAAGTCCTAATTCATTAAGAAAAAGCCGGTCTCCTCCGTCGACCGGTGAGAGTCCGGGGTATAACATGTGATCTTAAAAACGTTATCTTTTAATTAGAAAATACAAGAGATTTGCTTCCAAGCAAACAATAACGAAAGCCAAAAAAAAGGTTTAAGAATAGAAATTTAAAAAGAGTAGTCCATTCCTCTAAAAGGAACAGACAAAACTCAAAAATTTTATTTTTCCATTACCTTCCTGTACATACTAGCCTGGAACCCGTGATACTTCGCAAACCCTTTCACATCCTTCTGGTCAATGGTTTGTCTGTCAAAGGAGACAGGGTCTTCGGAATACAGAGTATCTGACAAGCTCCATGTAAGGAGCATGAGGGCGCCTTTGTAGAGCCTGACTTTTACTGTACCTGTGACCCTTTCCTGCAGCTTGTCGACAATTTAATAAAAATATATTTTTCCTGTTGCAGTCTGCTTAAAACTGCTGAAGTGACAGAGAATAGGGTTTTTAGAAGCTTACTTCAGATTATTGACTGTTTTTATGTGAAGTTACGAGTACTGAAGTTATGCGCATGTCTATTAACCAATTACAAAAGCGTCTTTCTCTACAGTATTCCTAAAAATACTTTCACTCTACTTTCCTTAACTTTATATAAAACGTTTCTAATTTATTAATGATATACTTTGAATTATAGGAGAATTAAATATGGCAAAAAACACAGGCGAAGGTAGAAGAAATGGGGCTGTTAAGAATAGAACCCAGACATATAACCCAGTAACTGATCAGCATGTAAAACGAGATAGAACTACTGGACAATTTATCGATGCGAAGAAAGGAAAGTACAAAGGGGTTACTGACGAAAATAAGAAGAAATAATAACTCAAATAGTACAAATTAGTCCTCTTCTCTTTAAATGGGATATTTGTTTTTATGATTTCTTTCTGGCTGCCTATCTCTGGATAAGATATTGAATTTACTTGTAGGCTCTTGGACATTGAGCTACAGCAAAGATGGAAATCTAAAGGCTGTTCCATTTAACTTGAGTGGAATTTTGTTGAGTATATTATCTGTATGGTCTGGTTCTAATATCAAACAGAGGTTATTATATGGATATTCGCCGCATAAGAGATTTCATATACATAGATATAGACAGAGTCAAGTCGATAATTTCACAGTTAGAAGAAGGATTAATTGATCAAACTCAAATTCTTAGTGGAAATTCTGAAGGATCTGCTTTACGTGGGGAAGGCGGCTTATCAGGATTCTTTAAAGCAGCTGCTAATTCAGAGTTTAAGTTTCATCGACAATTATCAGAAACTAAATCTCTACACGATTACATCTACAATAAAGTCGAAAGTCTGCTTTTAAATGAGAAGCAATTGCTTGAAATACCAAATGAGAAATCTGTCATTTATTCTTCAGATATGAGAGAAACAATTGGTAATTCTTCCTTCATTTTGACCAAAGGAAAAGTTACTATTAATGATTTCAGACAACTTAAGATGTTTTTGGAAAATTTTGATGATTTTGCAAAGTTTATTGCAAGATGTTGTGTGTCTACTCAAATAAAGAATTCAACAAAATCAGAACAAAAAATAGCTTGTGACAAAATGACTAGTGAATTTCAAAAGTCTCTAGATAAAGATTTTAGAAATGGTCTAATACAGCTAATCGATATGTTTTATCAAAACAGGATAATAATTAAGGTAATTCCATATAAAGAATATCCAGATTTTCGTTTTGTAGGCAACTTAGATAAAACATATTTACGTGATGATATTGAAAGCATAATATATAAATATGGAACTGCACCAGTTTCAGATTGGACTGTTTTTGGTCAGGTTGCATCAGTGACACCTATAAATCTACCTAATGAAATGTTTAATATGACAGGGAATCAAATTGAAAATGCTTTTCAACAAATGTTTGATGCATATCGAAAAATTGAAAGCATGGCACAATCCGTTACGTATCCAGAGATAGCTATTACTCCTATTGCAATATATAGGGAGTAAGGATTTTTGTAAAACTTATTTCCCTCTCAGCTTTTATGGCTATATTAATTTAGTATATAAACGATTATTACTATTAAAGTACTTATACGACATTCTTAAATTTTGTTAATTAATTCAAAGTCCCATTTCATACTAATTAGTTTTCTCGTTATCTTTTGAAAATGACCGGTCTCCTTCGTCGACCGTTGAGAGCCTGGAGTATAAAATATGATCTAAATATGATCTAAATATGATCTTAAAAACGTTATCTTTTAATTAGAAAATACAAGATATTTGCTTCCAAGCAAACAATAAAGAAAGCCAAAAAAAGGTTGAAGAATAGAAATTTAAAAAGAGTAGTCCATTCCTCTAAAAGGAACAGACAAAACT
>ENA-UOOK01003611-UOOK01003611.1-fermentation-metagenome-genome-assembly--contig:-NODE-3611-length-17425-cov-5.342372_pt1 | contig 17425 bp, 18 predicted proteins | sample MGYA00245777_ERZ724023 | MGnify/ENA primary metagenome ERZ724023 (study PRJEB28704, sample SAMN03018312) | fermentation metagenome | biome: anthropogenic terrestrial biome; feature: soil; material...
AGGCATAAGATAGTATAGCATAGATATATTAGAATAATAGAATGTAGTATATACTTATATATATGAATATAGTTCTACTTTGTGGCGGTCTTAGTTCTGCGAGGGATGTTTGAGGGCTTTGGCATATTAGGTATGTTCTATGAATAGTTATGCGAGAGGGTAGTAGGGGTTAAATAGAATCTTCTGTTAAAACCTCCGCTTGCTTTAAAACCATTTCGGTTGCTTGTTTCTGTTTATCAGGAGGGTATATTTCAGTCAAGATTGAAATACTATGACTCTCTTTTAGTTATGGATATTGCACATCCATTGATTAAGGCTTCGGTAATTTTTTGCATGACGGAGGTAAGATCTCTTTGGTATTGGCTTTGGGATATACCCATCATTTGAGCTGCTTGCTCTTGATCAATATTTCCAATATATCTTAATCTAAGTGTCTCAAGTTCTTCGTCTGTAATATTTACCTCTTTAAGTTCTCTGAGTGGTATTCCTCTTGGTTTGAAGTATCTATCTTTAAATTGTATTCCTAGTCTTCTTCTAAATCTTGGTCTCATATTTCTTTTATTTTTAACAGAATGCTCCTTTTAGTGAAGTACCACACTTGGGACACTTTTTGTTTGCACATGGTATCCCTCTCGTATGTGGTTCTGTATATCCACACTTACGGCATTTACATTCTTTAGTACCACCCAATTTCTTACCTTTTAATCTAGGGAGAAACCCTAATTTCCTTCCTGTCATTGGGCCTTGGCCTAATGGACCTGTTTGGTCTAAGTTTGGCATATGTATATATTTTTAATTTTAGTTATGGGTATACACCCACAACTAAGTATATGCTATTTCTAAAGGGGGTGTCAATAGTTCGGGCGTTTCGTTCACCATCTAATCTGGAATGAATATCCCGAACTGGTTGAAATACGGGGAAAAATAATGTTTTGGATATGTTCGGAACGATGAGTTCCGTAATACGGGACAGACGTGTCTGGAACCTATCTTCATTGAAACTTCTTTAAAGATTTAAAGCTCTGTCGCTAATGTAATTTATGTATTTGATATGTTAATATGTCGATATAATTATTATATTAACTGAATATGAGAGTAACATGCGTTTATATAGTAACGCGAGATTTTGATAGAAGCATCAGTTTTTATACAAAATTACTTGAGAAACCGTTATGTAAAAAATACGAAGATAGATGGGGGCAAATTAAGCTTTCAGAAGGTATTGTTCTTGGGATTCTAAATGAAAACTATGATAGGAAATTGATTCACAGTGGTAAAGATGTTTCTAAACATTATGATAAAAATTTTATTGAGAACTTTGAATCAGACTACAAATCAGGTAATCGCCTCATATTGAACTTGGGAACAGAAGACTTAGATAAGGAATATAGTCGTCTCAGAAATCTTGATAACCTAGGTATTTCTCCCATTCAGTATGTCAATTTTATGTTCCCTTATCGGTTTTTTACGATCACATATCCAGATGGAAACTCAATAGAAGTAGCAGACTCTTTATAATGAATACGGGACATACACGTCTGGAACCAAAATGAGACAAAAGAGACACCTAAAAAAGGGGAAATAATCTATGTCTTATTCCAACTTTAATATCCCATAAGTATCTCCACCTTGCCACCACATCAACCAAGTCTCGAAAAAGTAATTAGAAAAGAAGCGGTCATCTTTAAAAGGTTGATATTGAGATCCCAGTTTAGTTGCCTCATTTGTGTCAAATAATGGGCTCTCGGCATAGCATAGCAGGAAAATCTTAGTTTGATCGACACCGGAATATAGTCCATTTTCTAGCTTTGCTAATTTAGACCCAATTGCTTGTACTAATTGTTCTTCAGGGGTTAATCTTATGTCTCGCTGTTGATGTGGATTCTTGATTCCTTTCATGTCTTCCCAATAGTATTTTGATTGTGAATCATTATCATAAGTTGAAGTGATTTCAATGGAATACCCCTCTGAACAAATTATGTCGGGTTCTTTCTCAGTAGGTGTCCCAAGTCGAATGTATTTAATTCGATTGGAGCCTTCTTCATTGTAAAGCTCAATAAATTTTGCAGCTATTGCTAATTCTCTATTCTGTTTCTTATTTATTTCCATATCGTTTTTGTTTTTCGTCCAGCAATTCAAATAATTTCATTGTTACATGTTTATCACCGAACTTTTTTAATGCTTTATCGATACTCATGATATAGGTATCGTCAAAGGTGTCTCTTTTCAGCCCTCCTATTGATAGACCTTTTATATCGAACTTCACGTACTCACTTTTAATCTCCAAGAAGGATAATGACATTCCGGTTTTGAGCTGTGGTTCAGTATGGGCAATTAAGTATCCATCTTCGCCTTTGAATTCTTTGGTAGAAGGTACAAAAGAGTCTCTAAGTTTATCCAACGAGGAATGCTGTTGTTCTAGTTTCTTTACCGATTTGTCGGAATGATAATACAGGCATTCATCGGCACAGACATACTGCAATTTGTTAAGCTCAAAGACGTCGTTTTCTGTCGCTTTTACAACTGTCTTTTTCTTACCTTTTCTACTAGTTCTATAAACCTTCTTATCAAAGAAGGCTAGTGTGAGCTTTTCTGTTAGAGGAATGAATATTTGAAGGCCAGTTAAACTATATCCTCTCCCGTCGTTGTGCCAATGTATATGTTCCGCAAATTGGTTATATCTAATACAGGGATTATCTGAAGTTACAAACGGATTTTTTGTATCGTTTTCGATTAACAAAGGTTCGAGATCGTATGATTCAATCGCAAGAGGTATAGCATGTCCAGTACTAAGCACAAATGCGTTTTTAGTTGAGATTTTGTAGTCGTCTAGATTAATACCATCAAGCTCCGAGTAATGCTTCATACTGGTCTTTATCATCTGCTCCATACCTTCGTCGACTTGATCAATTGCTTTTAATGTTCGACCGTTTTGTAATATTACAAAATTCATTAATGAAAAATATTTCATATCTGACTTTAATGGTACTTTCCTTTGCTCTATAATCTTTTTTAATATTGGAGCAACTTCAGCCTCAAGCTGTCCAAAGGCATCCTCCATTTCTGCATTATCACCATAAAGTCTTTTTTTCTGAGCTTGATCATCGGCAGGCACGTCAATTAAGTATTTTCCTTCTTTTATGTGGTAAAGACTTATTCGATCGGAGCCGACGAATAATTTGAGATAGAACTTTGGTACGAAATGATGTTTTACTTTTTCAGCCATAAGTATTTTTAATAAACTGGACCGTCTTTATCCCAGAATAAAGGCCTTTTATTATCCTTCTTTTTAATAAACTTCGCCAGTTCATCATCATTTTCATATCCTTTTAATCTACCCTTGAGATAGCCCATGCGATATTCAATACCATCACTCATTAACCTCCAGTTGAGATTGTCTAAAGTGAAGTTAAATATCCTCCGTAAATCCTTAATACTTTTATCCTTCTTTCTGGATTTCTTCTCATCTTGTACTGTAAAAGGAACTATTACATATCTATCAATCTGGGGGTTCTCGAAGTTAAGGTTGATGTAGCCATCGGCTTTGAATTTCTTTGTTAGTATTTTATGCAATTCTGTAACAGTAACTTTCTTAACAGATCTGGCTTTCTGGTAATCTGGATCTTTCTGTTTAGCTTCAGACTCTTTCATCATTTCTGACAATCTTTTCATGTTTTCCATCTGGGTAATGTAATCTGAACCTTCTTTGTCAGATAAGCAGAATTCAGATCTGTATTTAACAAGAAGCTCACGATCCTTTGCTTCTTCTGACTCTCTTTCCTTCTGGGATTTCTCAAAGTTATATACTTGTGTATTTTTGTAATCACATTTAGGGCATTTTTCAGTAATTGTATCTTTGTTCTCTGTATATTTAGTTGATGTTTTTAAATCTGCATGGCATTTAGGACAAAGTGAGGGCTTAGGGATGTATCGTTCTCCGTTGTCCCAGATCAAGGCAACTCTCTCGCAAGATTTGCAAATTGCAAAGAACTGAACTCGTGGTTTAGCATCAAGAATACTGTCTAAATGTCTGCTTTCTTCTTTTAACTCGGACTGGCAGTATTCGCAATCTATGTATGAGGGGAATATTGCATTCTTAAGTGTTTCGTCAAGTTTTTTGTCTCTATCCATCCACTTTTCAATTGTCTCGTTTTTTGTTTTATATCTTTCACCTTTCTTGAAGTAGAGGAGGAAGTTAGCCATGCCATCAACTGATATTTTCATGTCTCGTTTACCTATCTTCGTTTTCTTTTCGATAACTGACTTGGTTGAATCAATGGTTAAGAGACAACTCTCGATTGTGTGTAAATCGTATAAATCTTCGTAATGCTGTTTATCCTTTAGATACTGCATAGATTTAATGATTAAATTGTTATATTATATACCAAGTATTACTAGTAATCTATGAATAAGGAAATAAATGAACACAATAGGAAGTAAGATAAAGAAATTACGATTGGAAAAAGATCTGACTCAGGAGGAGCTAGCACGCAAAGCCGATATACCTTACGCCACATTACTCAAGATTGAGAACGATACAGTAAAAAATCCCACAATAAATACATTGCAGAAGTTAGCACAGGCACTTGAAGTGTCGGTTGATTTCTTAATTAACTTAAACAACAAGAAAAATGGCAAGATCTAATCTCCATACTACTATTAGTTTTATTTGGTCGGTTGCAGATGATGTGTTAAGAGATCATTACAAGAAAGGCGAATACCCCAATGTTATTTTGCCGATGACAGTTCTTCGTAGAATTGATTTATCTCTTGAAGATACAAAGTCTGAAGTTGTTAAAGCTCATGAAGAATATAAGGATAAGATTGTAAATCTACAAGGATTACTAGAAGGTAAATCAAAAAAGAAGTACTACAATTACTCGAAATATACTTTGAAAACTTTACTTGATGAGCCTAAGAACCTTAAAGAAAATACGCTTTCGTATTTAAATAGCTTTTCAGATAACGTTAAGGATATTGTTGATAAGTTTGAACTCAGAAATGTTGTTGAAAAGTGTGATCGAGCAGGAATCCTTTATGCTCTCATACAAAAGTTTACTGACCCCAAAGTTGCAATCTCACCAGATGACTTAACTAACCATGAGATGGGTTATGTATTCGAAGACCTTATAAGAAGATTTAATGAAGAAAATAACGAAGAGGCAGGAGAACACTTCACACCGAGAGAGGTAATTACTCTTATGAATAGAATCGTGTTCGATCCTGTTAAGCAGAAGTTAAAGGACATAGGCACGATTCTTGTATATGACCCAGCCTGTGGTACGGGAGGAATGCTCTCAGAGTCAAAAGAGTACCTATTGGATAAGCTTGGATATGATGGCTTTGTTCATCTATTTGGACAAGAAGTTAACGATAAAACATATGCAACTTGCAAAGCCGACTTATTGATTAAAGGGGAGGATCCTGACGGAGTCGCATATGGATCAACATTGTCAAATGATGGTTTTCCAGATAAGAGATTTGATTTTATGTTAACAAATCCTCCTTATGGGAAGACTTGGAAAACAGATCAAGAAAAACTTCTTGTTGGAGACGGAAGAAAGAAGCAAATTGTAGATAGTCGATTCCAAATAGGTATTCCTAGAGTATCTGATGGTCAGTTACTGTTTGTTGAGCACATGCTCGCCAAGATGAAAACAGATACCGAACTTGGAAGTAGAATAGCTTCAGTGCACAACGGTTCTGCCTTGTTTACAGGAGATGCAGGTCAAGGAGAGAGTGAGATAAGAAAATACTTGTTTGAGAATGACTTGGTTGATGCAATCATCGCTTTGCCTACAGATATATTCTACAACACAGGTATTCCTACATACATATTGCTTCTAACAAATAGAAAAGCTGATCATAGAAAGGGTAAAACACAATTGATTAATGCAACTACAGAAGAGTTCTACACAAGTCTAAGAAAAACTCTTGGGAAGAAGAGGGTTGAGATTACTCAGGAACAGGTTGATAAAATCTATGACCTTTATGAAAAATTTGAAGAAAATGAGTATTCAAAGATTTTTGACAACAATGAATTTGGATATACACAGATCAAAGTTCATCAACCGAAAAAAGATGATAAAGGAGAAATTGTAAGAAAGAAAGGTGGTGCTGTTGAGATAGATAAAGACTTGGAAGATATTGAGAATATCCCTCTAAAGGTAAATGTTGATGAATTCTTCGATCATGAGGTAAAGAAATACTATCCAGATGCATGGTATGAACCAGATGAGTCTAAGATTGGTTATGAAGTAAACTTCAATAAATACTTCTATCAGTTTGTACCTCCTAGACCTTCAGAAGAAATTCTTGAAGAGTTAAAGAAGTTAGATACCGAGACAGATACTTTACTTAAGGAGATAACTAAATAATAGTATGGCAACCAAAAGAGTGAAAATACCATTTGAAATAGAGATTCCTACTCATTGGGAAGCTGTCACTAATAGAGGCATATTCAAGGAATATAATGTAAGAGGAATGGATCATCTGCAATTACTCTCGGTAAGTCAAAGGGATGGGGTTATATTGCAAACTGAAATCACTACTAAAAAAGACACTTCAAACGACAATAAAACAAACTATAAACACGTTAAGAACGGGGATATTGTGTATAACAAAATGCGTATGTGGCAGGGAGCTGTCGGAGTATCAAAATATGAGGGTATTGTAAGCCCAGCGTATGTCATTTTGAGGGCCATAAGAAATGATGTCGACCCCGAATATTTCCATTATCAATATCGTACAAAGTTTTATATTAAACAATCAGGAATATATTCCTATGGTTTATGTGACGATATGAATAGCCTTCGTTATGAGGATTTCAAGAATATGAAGTCAATATTGCCTCCTATTGATGATCAAAAGGATATTGTTAAAAGAATCACGCATTATAATGAAGCGATAAATGAGTTTATACGAAAAAAAGAAAGATATATTGAACTACTTAAGGAATATAAACAATCAAAAATAAATGAGCTTGTTACTAAAGGTTTAGATCCTAATGTAAAGATGAAAGATAGTGGGATCAAGTGGTTGGGTGAAATTCCGCAACATTGGGAGGTTAAAAGATTAAAAAACGTAGTTGACTATTGTAATCGTGGAGAAACTCCAAAATATATCGATGAGTCACCTGTCAAAGTTGTTAACCAGGCGACCTTCAGCAAGGGGGAGTTTTGTGAAAAAGATATAAAATATCATGATGGTGAGGCTGTGAAGGGAGCATTGATTAACGGTGATTTACTACTTGCTTCAACAGGAGGTGGAGTTTTAGGTAAAGTATACTTGTTTCAGGAGGGTGAGGGATACATGGCTGATAGTCATGTTACGATTATTCGTTCAAAAGAAATGAATGTGTCCAAGTATCTATATTATTTCTTTAGAGGCAACTTCTCTCTGATCAATGGTATCCTTGCAGAAGGATCAACTAACCAGACCGAGTTACAGAGAGATTGGCTGAGGTCCATGTATATTCTTAGACCTCCTAGAAATGAAATGGAGGATATTCTTCGTAAGATTGAGGAGTACGACGGTGTGTTTGAAAAAATAGTAGATACTTCTCAAAAGCAAATCTTAGCAATCCGTAAATATCGCCAATCCCTAATCTATGAATTAGTGACTGGGATAAGAAAACCTTAAATTTATATGTAATCCATATGGAATACCAAAATACACTAAACAAAAAAGAGTCTGGATTTGAAGATATTATTTATGAATATCTATCTAAAGATCAAAATCCAAAATATGTTGCAAGAGTAGATAGTGATTATGATAAAGCAAGTTGTTTAGATTTTGGTTTACTTCTTGAATTCCTAGAAAAAACACAAGGTGAAAAAGTAGAAAAACTTAGAAATATTCACAAAGATCTATTCGAAAGAAATCTTAAACATCGAATAAACCAACAAATAAAAGCGAAAGGCGTAATCGACGTATTAAGAAAAGGGATCGAAGATATGGGGGAGTACCTCACACTTATGTATCCTCAACCAACTTCATCAATGAACCCTGTTGCCAAATCTAATTATGATTCAAACATCCTATCTGTTATTCGTCAGGTACACTTCAGTCAACAATCAAACGAATCAGTGGATCTTGTTTTGTTTTTAAATGGTATCCCTGTTATTACTATTGAACTTAAGAACCCTTTGTCAGGTCAGACCTATTTAGATGCTATTGCTCAATATCGTACAGATAGATCACCCCGAGAGGAGCTTTTTTCTTTTACAAGATGCATGGTTCATTTTGCAATGGACAGTGAACAGATCTATATGTGTACAAAATTAGATGGACAGGATTCTGTCTTTTTACCTTTTAACAAAGGAAATGAAGGCAAAGCAGGTAACCCTGAAAATCCCAACGGATATAGAACTTCATACCTTTGGGAAGAGATTCTACAAAAGGACTCATTGGTCAATATTATTGAGAGTTACGCAAGTAAGATTGTTGAAAAGGATGAAGAAACTGGCAAGGAAAAGGTTAAACAAATATTCCCACGTTATCATCAATTGGATGTCGTTAGAAAACTTCTCGCTGATGCAAAAAATTATGGTATGGGCAAAAAGTACTTGATTCAACACTCTGCTGGATCAGGAAAAAGTAATTCTATAACATGGCTTGCTCACCAACTGGTTGAATTACATGACAATAGCGAAAAACCTGTATTCGACAGTGTAATTGTAGTTACAGATAGAAGAGTACTTGATCAACAAATCAGAAACAACATTAAACAGTTCGCTCAGGTGGAAGGTGTTGTTGAAGCTATTACAGAGGGTAGTAGGCATCTAAGAGAGGCTTTGGAAGCTGGAAAGAAAATCATAATAACTACAGTTCAAAAATTCCCATTCATTGTTGAGGATATTGGTGATCTCCCATCTAAGAAGTTTGCTTTGATAATAGATGAGGCTCATTCTTCACAATCGGGCGAGACATCAAGAAATATTAGTATGACCTTAGCAGATAAATCCTCAATTCAATATAACGAAGGTGCGGATGAAAAAACTTTCGAAGATAAGCTTAATGAAATGGTAATTAACAAAAAATTACTACCGAATGCTAGCTATTTTGCTTTTACTGCTACACCCAAAAATAAAACGCTTGAGTTGTTTGGTGTTCAAAATCCAAATGGGAGTTATGTAGCTTATCATGTTTATTCAATGCAACAAGCTATACAAGAGCAATTTATACTAGATGTTTTACAAAATTACACAACATATCAGACATATTACAATTTAATCAAAAAGGTTGAAGATGATCCTGAGTATGACAAGCGAGAGGCCAAAAAAGTAATATATAAATTTTTGCAGAGCAATCCTGATACTATAGAGAAAAAGGCAAGAATAATGCTTGAACATTTTAAAAAAAACACATTGTACAAGATAGGTGGTAAAGCTAAAGCAATGGTCGTAGCAAGTAGTAGAAGAAATGCAGTTGAATACTTCTATGCTTTCAACAGGGTTTGCGCTGACCTCAACCTACCTTTTAAAGCAATTGTCGCATACACAGGGGAAATTGATGGTGACACTGAAGACAAACTTAATGGGTTTAGTGTCTCATTAAGAGCGGTAAAGAAAAAACTAAATGAAGATGACAGTTACAAATTTTTAATTGTGGCTGAGAAGTTCCAAACAGGATTTGATGAACCGTTATTACACACCATGTATGTTGATAAAGTTCTTGCAGGTGTGACGGCTGTACAGACTTTATCAAGGCTAAATCGTGTTATGCCGCCACAAAAAACTGAAACTTTTGTGCTAGATTTTGTTAATAGACCTGAAGATATTCAAAAGTCATTCGAACCATATTACAAAACCACAATACTTTCTCAGGGTACTGATCCTAATAAACTCTTTGACCTTAAAGATGCGATTAAGGAGTTCCAATTCTTCTCTGATGAAGAAGTAACTGAGTATGTTTGGAAATGCATAGAAAAGAAATCTGTTGTTGAATTACACCCTATATTAGATGCCGCTGTTGATAGATTTGAATCTATGGATGAGGATAGTCAAATAGACGCAAAAGCGAAGGTGAAATCATACATTCGTTTATATGCGTATCTTTCACAGATTGCTCCTTTCGAAAGTATTGATCTTGAAAAGCTATACATATACCTCTCAGATTTGAACAAAAAACTAGTGTTGGATATTGAGACTGATCCAGCGGAAGATATTGTTAATAATATCGACTTGGATTCAATTAGAGTTCAAAAAGAAGAGGATGGGTCTATTGGTTTGAAAGGAGAGATTAATCTCGAACCTCTTCCTCCAGAAATGAGGGGTGGAAGATCCGTAGTAGAAAGGGATACTCTCTCTCGAATCCTTGACGAAGTAAATGAAAGGTTTGGTGGAATAGATTTTGGAGATGCAGACAAGATTAAGAAAACCTTTAATGAAATTGCAGACGATGTTAAGAATGATCCAACCTTTCAGAGGGCAACTCAGAATGCCGATAGGCAGAATTCTTGGATTACATTCGAAAAGCTTCTTAATGAAAAGTTTCAGAATATGATCAATGTGAATTTCAATTTATATAAGAAGTACTCAGATGATCCTTCTTTTAAAAAGTTTATGGCAGATAGACTTTTTGAGATGGTTTGGGAGGAGGCTGGTGTTAGCGAAAGAGAAGTCGGAAAATAGATATGAAAAAACTTACTGTAAAGCTTGAGAACTGTTATGGAATAAGCAAATTCGGGGAAGAATTTGATTTCACTAATGATCGCACATATGTGATTTACGCACCAAATGGTGTAATGAAAACTTCATTTGCAAAAACGTTCAAGAATATAAGTGATGGTGAAGCTCCCTGTGATTTGGCTTTTCCAGAAAGAGAATCAAAGTGTTTAATAGTAGATGAGAATGCAACTCCATTAAAACCAGAGAGTATTTTTGTTATTGAGCCTTACAACGAGTCCTTTAAATCTGATAAATTATCAACTCTATTAGTAAGTAAGACTTTAAAAGACGAATACGATAAGGAGCATTCAACCTTGGAGTTAGAGAAGAATGCATTTGTCAAAAAACTGAAAAAAGCTTCGTCAAGCTCTGATTGTGAACAAGAGATTATGAATACCTTTGCGAGAGATCGAAAGAACTTCTATGAAGTAATCGCAAATCTTTGTAAAGATTTAGATGGTAAGAAAGAAAGGTTTGATTTTAAATACAACGATGTCTTTGATAAAAAAGGCAAAGTGAAGGAGTTTCTTGAAAAAAACAGTGACTCATTAGATCTCTATATTGAGAAGTATGAATCTCTAATAACTAGCTCCAAATTTTTTAAAAAATCAAAAAATACTTTTGGTACTTACCAGGCAGGTTTAATAGGAAAATCTATATCAGATAATGCATTTTTTGATGCAGGACATGCAATTGAACTTGGTGATGATAGAAGTATCACCTCGTATCAAGAATACAATAAGATTGTGCAATCAGAAATCGACAATATCCTTTCAGATCAGAACTTAAAGTCTATTTTCGAAAGAATCAATAAAGCTCTTGATTCATCATTAGAGTTGAGGAATTTTAAAAATGTAATAGAAGAGAACAATTTATTATTGCTTGAGTTAAAGGATTATGAAGAGTTCAAAAGAAAAGTATGGTTAGGGCATCTTGATGCTTTGAAAGACGATGTTGGCACACTAATTGACTCATACGAGATGAAAAGGGAAGTCCTTGGTAATATTTTGAGGAGAGCATCAGAGGAAAAAACTCTGTGGGAAAAGGCAATTAATGAATACAATATTCGCTTTAAAAATCTCCCATTTAGACTTTTACTCGAAAATAAAGAAGATGTTTTGTTAAAAACCCAGAGACCTGATGTTAAGTTTGTATTTAAAGATGTAGACGGTGAAAGGCCAATCGAAAAAGAATCTTTGCTAAAAATTTTAAGTCAAGGTGAGAGAAGAGCACTTTACCTCTTGAATATTATATTTGAGATTCAAGCGAGAAAGGTGGCAAATACAGAGACACTTTTTATTATTGATGATATAGCTGATTCTTTTGATTATAAAAATAAGTATGCAATTATCGAGTATTTGAAGGATATTTCTGAGATAAACCAGTTCTATCAAATTATCTTAACGCATAATTACGATTTCTATAGAAGTATTTCGGGGCGTGTTATTGGAAACTTTCGGCAATACAAGCTTGTAGCTTATAAAAAGGATAGAGATGTCAAATTAATGGTTGAAAAATATCAAAAGAATCCTTTGCTAGATTGGAAGAAACACTTGGATCAGAAAGTTATTTTAGTTGCGTCACTACCGTTTATAAGAAATCTAGCTGAGTATATTGGTCTGGACGATGAATATAAAAAACTTAGTGATATATTGCATGTAAAACCAGACACAATGAATTATTCGATAAAAGATTTAGAGGATACAATTAAATTGGTATTAGTAGGAAATACATCCTTACATATCCCAGACCCTACTGACACAGTAGTCAGTACTATCTTCACAGTCGCCGAAACGATTCTCAAAGATGAAGCAGAATGTATGGATTTGGAATATAAAGTAGCTCTTTCCGTTGCGATTCGGTTGAGGGCTGAAATGTTTATAATTTCGAAGATAACAGATACGGTATTTTTAGAGGAGGTCTATAATTCAACGTATCAAACAGTTAAGCTGATTGACAGGTATAGATTAGATTATCCTGACGATGAAATGACTACAAAACTTCTTGAGGAAGTAAATCTTATGACTCCTGAAAATATTCACCTAAATAGCTTTATGTATGAGCCAATAATTGACTTAGGGGATAAACATTTAAGAGAACTATATAAAAATGTCTCGAATTTAAGTTAAGTATTATCAAAACATGGCAACAACAATAACGTGTGATCAGTGTGGGAATACAATTGAAATTACCGATGCTATCCGAAAAGAACTCGAAGCAAAAGTACTTCAGAATACTAATAATGATTGGCTTTCACTGTAGTACAAAAGGCTTTCACCTTCGAACCGTGGGGTAGTAAAAACAAGTCAAAATATGGGTATTTTCATCCACCTGGATGTGAAATTGAAATACTTAAAATTAGGGGCGATTTTATGAAGCAACCAAGGGATTCCTAGAGATAGCGTACGGGTCTTGTCGCAACCTTGAAAGAATGGCGGAAGGTATGGAATGATATCCGAAATTTAAATTATATTGCTTCTGATCAGATATCGTTGATCTTAAGGATGGCAGAGCAGGATTTCTTCTGCTCTGCCACTGGTTGTTAGCAATCATCCAATTCAAGTAAATTGTCTTTCTTGGTATTGTCACTAACGCTTTGAAGGAAAGGTTTTCCCTCTGTAATCTCCCGTCTATACAATGGGGATGTCGCACTTGGATTTTCTTTGCCTCCAATATTAGTGTTCCAGCTATAGTATCTGTTACTATCACTGTAATGTTCCTTGAAGAAATCTTCCTTATTGTAATAAATATAGTAATTTGTATTATCTGCGGTACGTGTATAAATACCGTAGCCTACAATATGTTCAACTGAGTTGGGATATTGAGAACTTTTTCTTGTTGTTATGATGTAGTTTGTCATAATGTAAATCAACATAGTAATTTAAATCTTGCAATATTCTTGGGGAAAGTATAGGATAGGGTATAGTAAGTACTGATCCTAGTACGAAAGGCACCAGAAAATGCAATTTCTTGGTGCCTTTATTTTAAGTAGCTCATATTTGTGTTCCTGATTCAAATTAGATACCTCTGCCTTATTATTATGTATAGCACAAAGCTTTCAATAATTCCAGATACAACTTGCACAAAGTTTGCAACTGTTGTAAAATGTAATATTAATAACATTATTATGCCCACTATTAATGACAGCAATACGAGAAAAACTACTGGAATTGTCTAGAGAGGTTGATATAACCACCTTAACTCTTAGAGAGATTGGTGAGAGGATCGGAGTTAAGCATCCTCAAACAGTTAAAAATAACATAGTAAAATTACGAGAATTAGGCCTTTTAAGAATGGTTAAAAGAGATGATTTCTTTAAAGAAGTTCAGGACAGTAAAATCACAAATTCTATTTTGTATAAGGTTCCGGTCCTTGGTTATGCTAATTGTGGCACAGCGACACTTCTTGCAGAAGAGGACTTTCAAGGCTATTTGACTCTTTCCACGTCTGTTTTGAAGAAAAGACCCAATATGTTTGCCTTGGTAGCATCTGGAAATTCTATGGACATGGCAAATATCGGAGGTGAAGCCATAAGTGAGGGTGATTATGTAATCATAGACAGAGATTATACATCGCCAAGAAACGGTGATTATGTTCTTTCTGTAATAGATGGCTCTGCAAATATTAAGCGATTTTACAAAGATGGTAGACAAGATATGATAACTCTTTTATCAGAAAGCTCAGAGAACTATGAACCTATATTTATTCATGAATCAGACTTTTCTAGTTACTTTATTAATGGGAAAGTTATTAAAGTTATTAAAAAACCAAACATCAAATAATGCCTAATCCCACGACTTTTAAAGAATATTATAAAAAGAACAAAAGAGAAGAGTTCGGATCTATTTATAACTTTATCGTAATAATGAGATACCTTGAAAAGTATGAAGGTTATGACTTTAGTAAACATCCCCAAAATAAATTAGAAAAATTCAAAAATAAAAAATATATTATGAAGAGTGGTGGTGGAAAAGAGTACTATTTATAGCTCTGTATTTAGTTAATGCTTTTCTTAAGCAGTTCTAGTTCATTTCTCATCAATCGGATGATTATTGTATGGAAATCGTTTACTAAAGGGGTATCTTGAGAATTACTTAAGATTGCTCCATTATGTATTATTGCATTTCTTTTGATTTGTGAATCTTTAGTAATTTCAGCAAGAAGCTCTCTTTCCTGTATTGTCTTTCCTAAGAGTAAGGCTACTCTTTCGGGAAGCTCTATTCTCTTCCAAGCTTCGTGATTTGCACTTCCTACGAGTATTTCTAAGATTATAAACAGATTGATTAAGCGACTATTTAGGTTGTCAGAGGTAAGGGCGTTTAGATACCAGTTAAGTGCAGTGTTGAATTTATTGAAATCGTTTGTGCTGACAACATTTGAGTTTTTAATCTCTTCAAAACCTCTTACTTCTGCTAAATTCTTAATAAAAAATTCAATCTCTGTTGGCTGATGCGATGTTTGTGTTCCCAAGATATATAACAATCCTTCTGCTTGTTGCTCAAAAGCTTGATCTGTTAGTTTAACCTTTTCTATCCAATATTCTAATGAGATTTCTAAAGGTAAATCTGTAAAATAATCATCTTCTTTGTATATACTGATTCTAATGGATTTTTGTTTTCTTGTAGAATACTCAACTTTTATAATGTTAGTGAAAGTAAGTAAGCAGAGAACCTTTTTAATGTTTGCTGTTATCTGTTCTTCTGCAATTGTGTTTGGTATGTATTTGAAAACATATCCTTTATATGATCCAGTAATACATAAATTTTCTCCCGCAATGTTTTTATCAAGATGTGTTGCTCCATATCCAGAATTTGCAAGCATGTATTGCCAATATAAACTTGGGTCAAGTTTTAGACCTTTTAGAGTGATATCTTCATAGATTTGTTCGTCCAGATTAGCAAATCTAGAATCTTTTATCATAAGTGGTAGTACAAATTCATATTCAATTGGGATACTAGCTATTGTGTCTACTAAGCTTTGTAAATGTGTATTAAGATTTGTATATAAATCTGAATCATTGAATGGTATGCCTTGCTCATCTTTACTGTAGGTACCTACGTTTAAGAAATAATCCATGATTAACTTGGCGATAAACTGATGATCAGATGAATAATTCCTTATCTCCTCGTTATATTCTTTAGATATTCCATAAACTGACCGAAGAAGTGACGCACTTGTTTCTGAGAACTCAATATAAGAACCATTTAAAATAGAGGTTGTCTCTAATAGCATTTGTATCTTTTCTTTAAGATTGTTCTCAATCTCTTGTACCTTCTTCTTGCACATCTATGAATGCTTTTATGATTAAATATGTAAATAACACACATTCTTTAATTTCGGGCTTTTGTATATTTTTTCTATGAACAGTTGAAGCAATCATTTCCCAAGTTCCGAGTATAGTTTTTAATCTCCCTTTTTTAAATTGAGAGCTTTTCTTTTTTGCAAAATGCCGATATGTATATTTAAGTTTGTCTTTGGCATTATCTTTCTGTGGTACTTCTACATTCGTAGGAACAAATTCATCTTTGAATATTGAGGAGGCAAAATCTATTATTATTCCTCTGCAAATATTAGCAATCCCTTTGTAATCATCATTTGTCTCTGCAGTATATAGTTTTTTGTAGGCATCGTTTAATCTTCTGTTTATTTCTGGATTCTTCTCTAACGTATCTTCCTCTACTAACTCTTGAATTTCTTGAATCATATCAATAGGGGTTATAAGAGTCTCTATATTAATTAGTCTCCTATCTAAATACTCGTAAAGGAAAGGTACAAAGGTTTCTAAGTATGTTTGAACATGATCTGCTATTTTTCTACTACTTGTATGAAAATTATGCGAGATATTAATCAAATTCTGCCCCTGATAACGAGTTAGAATGTCATAGCACATTCTTGCTGTTTGGTCTTCTTTTTCTGGGAATCCGTAATCCATTGCATTCCACAAAGATTTCTCCCATTCTTCCCATTGGATATTGGTTGTTGGTATGTTTTCTATTTCTTTGCTTAGTATAGGTGTGTTATTAATAAGATTGAGAAAGTCCTTTAAACGTTTATCTGCCACTCTGAAATCAGAATACAGTAGGTTTTCCTTTTTTTGCTGTAATTCCAACCTTATCGTTCTTATTTCCATCATTTTGAAAAGTCTTTTATAGTTTTATTCAAATTTTCTATACTGCTATTTATGTTCTTAATAGCTTTCTTTGTACTTTTTTCGCTATCTGTTAATTTAATTTCTTCTCTACATCCACCACAGACGATTGTCTTCTCTTTTGCGACATCTTCTAGGGAGGTTTTATTTTGATAGTTACACTTTGGGCAGGTGATTTCTACAACAGATTTTTCAATATTAAACATATCCATTTTTATATATTAAGTTATAGTAATATTTTACTACAACAACAATATTTAATAAATCTCTATACATTCAAAGGGTTCTGAAATATAATGTAATTACAACTGAATAGCCTAAACTTATTAGTTTTTAATTAATAGGCATGGCAACCAAACCACACCAATGCAGAGACGGTCTTCTGTCTCACTAGCCATTGGTGTGGTCGTAAGCCGAAAGGTTTATGGGTAGATTCCGAAAGGGCTACCGGTGAGCGGGAGACCATTTTTGTTCTCTAACTCACAATCATAATTTAAAAACCACACCAATGGAAAAGAAAAAGGGAGGATTCAAGGGCTTTTTAATCACATTAGCTGTAATATTGTTCTCTGTAGTAGGGTTTATTATCAAGATATTTATAAATTCA
>ENA-UOOK01003613-UOOK01003613.1-fermentation-metagenome-genome-assembly--contig:-NODE-3613-length-17420-cov-5.036625_pt1 | contig 17420 bp, 12 predicted proteins | sample MGYA00245777_ERZ724023 | MGnify/ENA primary metagenome ERZ724023 (study PRJEB28704, sample SAMN03018312) | fermentation metagenome | biome: anthropogenic terrestrial biome; feature: soil; material...
TAACGTAATTGAGGTGTTATCATTAAAATGGATACCAAACATCGGAGCTGGCAGACGGTCCTCACGAATACGCACAATTCCGCTATACCCACTCCCATATGTGTTGCTGCCGCCAATACAGTCGGCTTTTAAATTGTTAATACTGCCATAGATACATCCAGGGACAAAATAGTTTACACTAGTTCTCGCCCCAGTAGTAATGAAATCCATAGCAATGGCATCCATAAACCTGTCAAATAACCGACTACCCGAAACGGTAAGTGAACGCTGGGCTGTCACAACATTTCCACTGATTGTCCACTTGTCCGTTACATTGAATGTAGCTGCTCCTTTCCAGGGAGATGGAGAAAGAGAACCGGTACACTGAAAGCCTCCCGTGATGTTGGTTACACTACTGTAGCCTGTTGTATACATATACAGAGTTCCAAAATAGTAAGTATCAACCCGGATTGGGTATGCATTGTAAACCGAAGCTTTTCCGATATTATCAATCTTAATACCCCAACTACCATCAGCATTTTGGACTGTTGACAGAATTGGAGACCCAGCCCCAAAGGTCATCGTTCCTGGTATTAATATTAAGAATAGGAACAAGACCACTACTAAAATAACCGGAAATCTTTTTTGTAACGTTTTAAACATAATTGTTACCCCCTTTTGTAAAACCCAAATTTATTGATATAACTATACGAGTTTTGCGGCCTGCGCACAATTCTGGACGCCTCTTTTTTCTCCCGATTCAAACAAGAGTATGTAAACCACTTTCACTTCGTTTAAATATTGATACCTCCATTCCACAATTAATTTTTAGCTTTAAAGAGGTCTGTTCTTCGGTCGTTAGTTGTAGATACACAATTTAAGGAATTGCATAATTCACTTATTTAAGACTTAACCACAATATATTGATATTCCCACTAGGAATTGTCTAATCTCTAGATTATAGGGTTAGTCCTAAGATATTCGATTTGACAATTCCCTTGAATAATAGTTAAACATTATATATTGTGGTTAAATACAAGTATAGGTAATTATGCGATTCCCTCAATTTTATAGGTTCTCCGAAATCCTTTCGAAATCACTAGTTAACTATATATTCATGGTATAACCTACAGTTTTGGTTTCGGATGCTTTAACTAAGATTAATCGGTCTTTCACAATAACCTTGATCGGTTCTTGACTTTGATTGATGATAACGATATGTTCCTTGCTGATTTCGATTCCGACAACTTTGCCTTTCCATTTTAAATGGAACCGAATTCTTTGCCAATTTTTCGGCAAACGGGGATTAATAGTTAAAATATCACTTTGGATTACATTCGGGATTCCGGCAAAACCATGAATTACGGATTGCCATAGACCCCCGGCGTTGGCGATATGAATGCCTTCCTCACATCCTTTTTTACCTAAGTCGAGATCGATTTTGAGCGCCTTTTGAAAATAGGTTTCCGCTTCTGTTCTCTTTCCCAACCAAGTCGCAACAATGGCGTATATTGTGGCGGATAGAGATGAATCATGGGTTGTCAAAGGCTCATAATATTCATAAGCTCGTTTCATTTGTTCATTCGTAAAATCCCCCGGCAATAAATACATTAACATCAATACATCTGCTTGTTTTAGCGCTTTTGACCGATAGTTCTTTTCCTGGGAGATGAAATGGCCAAAAGGCCGACTGCGGTCCATCCAAATCTGATCAAAATCGATATCCGCATAGTTCCCAAAGTCCTCTGATTGCATGACCAGATTGCGGCTATGATCGATGGGAATCGTTAACCCTACCATCACCTGACGGAATTGTTCGATTTCAAAAGGTTTTAAGTTCAGTACAGCCATTTTTCGGCAGAATTCCTTTGGATTTTTTGACTCGAAATGTTCCAGCATTTGCAGTGTCTTGGCCAGACTGAACTTGACCATCCAATTGGTATAAGCATTGTTTTTAGTAAACGGCAAATACTCGTCCGGACCCATGACTCCCAGCAAATTGATACTTTGATTAACCGGGTTCACATCGACTCGTTCCACCCAATATCTGGCTGTCTCCACCAACATCTCGATCCCATATTGTTTCATAAATTCCCAATCATCGGTTTGACAATAGTAATGCCAAAGGGCATAAATCACATCAGCGGTAATATGGATTTCATGATCGGCATACTGCCAGCCCGCGGACTCTTCCTTGCCGTCAATCGATGACTCCCAGGCATAACGCGCCCCTTTATATCCATACCGCCGGGCATTTTCCTTGGCGCCACTTAGGGTATTGTATCGGAAAAGGATTAAGTTTTTTGCTGCTTCCCAATTGGTATATAAAAAAAATGGCAATATAAAAATATCATTATCCCAAAAATATCTGCCATAATAGGCTTCGCCAGCATGCCCCTTGGCGCAGATTGCCACCCGGGGGTCATGCTCGGCATTGCTTCGAATCATATGGAAGATTGAAAAACGGAGCGCTAGCTGTGCATCATCATCCCCTTCAATGACCACATCGCTTTGTTCCCATTTTTGATGCCAAATGCGGGTATGTTCTTGATATAATTGATTAAAATCACTATCGATTCCCAAGGAAAGTATTTTTAAAGCCCGTTCCCGATAGTTTCCTTTTTCTAAATCCCGATTGGTAGTTATACTGGTTAATTTAATAAACTCCATCATTTGATTGGCTTCTAAACGGCAATTTCCTTGATAATAAATATGTCCGTCGACCGCGATTGTTTTTAATGGAATAGCGGGAAAAGACAACAATTTTGACGTTTCAAAAATCCGATTCCCCTTATCCGTCATCACATCGGAATAAATATTACCATTGTCCGTCACACCAACATCTACTGTCTTAAAATGGTTGTAACCATTAGTGCGGACCCTAGCATTAATCCCGGAAATAATTTCGATATTCCCATTCCCTTTCATAGAGTAAATACGGACCCGTTGTACTGATAAAGCAGGAATATACAGGTTGATGTAACGGAAAAATTCAATCGCTACTTCCATTCCCGATTGTGTTTTCCATAATAAAGAACGCGTCAAGGTAGCATCTTTCATATATAAATAACGATGGTAATGGGTAACTTTACTTTTTTCGAGGTCCAACTTTTCCCCATCACAAAAGATTTGAAACTCTAAAAACCAGGGCAGATTGATCATTTCATCATTTAAAACGAAATGATAGCCGACAATTCCCGGCACAAAGGTTCCCCATTTGGATTTACAAGGGCGGGTTTTTTCTAGGGTAACATTCGCTGGAACTCGAAGATATTCTTCATCCTGGGGATCATCGCTTAAGCCTTCCTCTAAAGAACCTCTTACCGACAGGTAACCGCTCCCTAGAGTGAATGCGCCTTCATAATACTTATTAAGATCCACTTCAAAATTGTTTTCAGAGAGACACCAACGTTGATCGATAAAGAACTGATCCGGTTGGCATTCATGCAGTCCTTTTATGAAACTTGATACTATATTCATGATATTAGAGTTTGCGACTCCAATCACTTTCATCCCCGCTCTTTGGGCCGCCTCAATACCTGCCGCGGCATCTTCAAAAACGATACAATCCCATGGCAAAAGACCGAGTTTATCCGCGGCTAATAAGAATTTTTCCGGTCCGGGTTTTGCTTGGGTCACCATAGTGCCATCAACAATCACGTCGAAATAATCAATAATTTCCAAACATTCTAAAATCTGCCGGGCCTTTTTACTGACCGAACATAACGCAAGTTTAATTCCGCGATTTTTCAGGTCGATCAATAATTCCAACATCCCCGGGAGTAACTCACTCGGATCCATTTTGGAAACATATTCTACATACCAAGTGTTTTTTAGCTCTGCCAATTGCTCATTCTCTGAATCTTTAACAATTTTACTACCTGCTTCCAAAAGTAATTCTAAGGAACGTAGCTGGCTAACCTCTTTCAACGTTTTATTCTGTTCAATTGAAAAATCTAAGCCTAATTGAGCGGCAAGTCGTTTCCAAGCCAAATAATGATATTTAGCCGTATCTGTTATAACACCATCTAAATCAAAAATTGCCCCGCGAACCATCGTTTCCACCTCATTGTATATTACTTAACAAGCTGTCTATTGTTTTACCGCACCCATGGATAATGAAGAAACAACACTGTTTTGGAAAATTATAAACAATACCACCGTCGGGATAATTGCTAAAGTCATCGCCGCAAACAGGGCTCCATAGTCAAAGAAAAATTGTCCTAAAAAGAAACGAATCGCGATCTGAAGAGTCCGTTTCACCGGTAAAGCAATCAAAATGATGGCATACAAAAATTCATTCCAACAATAAATAGCCTGTAAAATCATTATCGTAACAATTCCCGGACGGGCCATGGGTATGATAATTTTCCAAACGGTCCGCCATAAGCTAGCCCCATCGATCCGCGCCGCCTCATCCACTTGAACCGGGATTCCTAATATGAAACTACGCAATATCAATACTGAAATCGGGATCCCAATCGCCGTATATAAAATGGCTAATCCAATCAAGGAATTGCTAAGGCGCAGATTGTCCATAATGATCTTAATCGGGAGTAAGGCGGAGTTAATTGGTATTAAAATACCGATGGAGAATAACGTCATTAGAAAAGCCGAACCACGAAAACGAAAACGGGCGATAACATAAGCGGCTAATAGAGAAACATACGCATTTAAAAGAATGGAAATCGTGGTTACAATGATACTATTTAAATAGGACTGTACAATTCCGGTTACCTTCAAAGCATAAACATAATTTTCCCAATGCAATTTCTTCGGCAATGATAAAGCCGACGTTAAAATCTCTTGGCTGGACTTTACGGATGAGAAAAGAGTCCAAATTAATGGAAAGGCGGTCATCACAGCAAAAAATAATAAGATAGACCACCGCAGTAGTCCAATAATAAATTTCGAAAATGATCGTTTCGGTCTTTGTTCTAATTTGATAACTTTATTTTTAAATATCTCCGAATTCATTCTGAAGACCTCCTTACAAGATTTCAGCATTATAAGGTATAATTAGCTTTACCAATCTGATTTTCCAAGCTTGAAAAGTTTCATTCCGGTAATCACAAATAACAAACCAAACGCTAATAAAGCTACTCCTAGGGTATTGGCATAGGAGTACTGGATTAATTGAATTTTTTGATAAAGGTATAAGGCAAGGGTCTCTGTCCGATAGTTGGGTGCACCATTGGTCATGATGTAAAGCCCTTCAAAATAACGCAAGCCCCCTGTGACCGTAAGTATTACACATGTTCCGGTAATATTCCGCAATAAAGGAATCGTTATATGGAAACTCTGTTTAATCCCGGAGGCGCCGTCAATTTCAGCTGACTCAAACAATTCCTCTGGAATAGAGAGGATTTCACCCAAAATAATCACTGCATATAATCCCACATGAAAAACCCAGGTCAATAAGATCGCAGGCCAAGCTGTAGCCTGGTCATATAGCCAATTACGACACATTGCACCCAAACCAATCATTTTTAAAACCGAATTGATCAAGCCAAAACTGGGGTTAAAAACGTTCATCCAAATCACGGCAAAAGCGGTCACTGAAATCACATGCGGTAGAAAGTAAATGGTTCGTAACACTTTCCAACCCCGGAATTTTTTGCTTAATAACAAAGCTACCATTAAAGCCAATGGAATATGTATAAACATCGCCACCAAGGACCAACTTAAGTTGTTTTGTAGGGCAATATAAAATACATTATCTTGAAACATTTTTAGGTAATTATCAAACCCAATAAAGCCACCCATTTTGATCGTGTTCCACTCAAAAAAGGTAGTGGCAATCAAACCGAGCATCGGCAATATATAAAAGGTACCAAATAAAACCACTGCCGGAATTAACGCTAACACAATAAACCGTCTTTGTTCTTGATTTGTTTTCATCGCAAATTCCTTTCCATAAAACCTTTAATTCTTTTCATTCTTTTGGTAAATAAATTCTTTTACTACATAGACATTTTTACATTCAATCATAATAATTAAAATGTATCGAACTACCCATCTAGCTTCCCCTTTCTTTTGTGAAAGCTTTCGGAAAAGAGAGAGCAAGAATGAGTTCACTCAGACTTTAATCAGATATTAGCGAGATAAAATTTCAATAAATTATCTCTATTTACACTCACTTAAAAAGAGCGCGCCAGCCAACCAGCTGGCCGGCGCACGCCTTTATAATCGAAAATACTAATTTTTGTCCGAAATTTCTTGAATTTGTTTAGCAAACTGTTCGGCTGCTAAAGATTTATCCGCCAAACCCGGAAGCAATTGGGCAAGAGCATCAATTACGGCAGGTTTTACTGCGTTTGGAACGATGGTATATTGATTCTTCGCTTTGACTGCCAACGGTAGAAAAGCTTGATTGATAGCCGGATATTTCACTTTTGATAAATCGGTTTGGAAGCAAGGACCCGCGCCGCCGACACTTAAATAAGCCGCATATACGTCGTCTGTGGTTAAATATTTTAAAAATTTAACCGCAGCATCCCTTTTTTCTTTGGTCTTACTACCCGTGGCATAAGCAACATTTTCCATGGCTATCACACCATTACCGGGAGCCAAAGCATAACCCACTTTCTTTTCAAAGCCTTCCGGGGCGCTCTTGGGATCCGAGAAGGAACCGATCATCCAGGGACCATTGGCGATCATCGCCGCTTTCCCTTGGAGAAAGTTATTAGCGGCCACGCCATAACCTGCACCGATGGCATCCAGTGTCGTGTATTGATTTAACATGATTTGTAGTTTTTTAACTGCATTGATAAATACAGGAGTGTTAAACTTTTGGTCTTTGGGGCTTGTTTGGAGCCATTTAAGCCCTTCCGGACCACTGGTACCAATCAAATGCGCCAGCATTAATGCGGAGGTCCAAGAGTTTTCACCAGTCATCAACGCAAGTGGAGCTACCCCCATCTTGGAGAGTTTGTCACTCGCCGCAAAAAATTCGTCCCATGTTACCGGAAAACTATTGATGCCAGCTTTGGCAAATAACGTTTTATTGTAATAAATTCCTACATATGCTTTAGCATATGGAACTCCTAATAACTTGCCCTTATAAGTATAGGTCTCTAAAGAACCAGGATCATTTAATTTCTTTTTGAACTCAGCATCCGCTTTTAGGTATGAATTAAGATCCACAACTCTGTCGGATTGCGCTAAAACATCAAATTCGCTGCGGTCTGCTTTAAGTGTGAACAAATCAGGCATGGTATTCGCCGCAGCATCAGTCCGTAACTTTTCCCAACATGCTTGGTCACCGGCAACGCCATCAATAATTACTTTGATTTTTCCCTTATTCAATGCGTTAAAATCATTGACGGTTTTTTCTAACCAAGGTGCTTCCGGATGGACTCCTACTTGTAATGATAAAAATCTTAATTGGACTTCATTAGCGCCAAAAATAGAGGTTTGCGGTAAAATCATTGATACCATAAGGAATGTTACAATTACGAGTAAAACAACCCTTTTCATAATAACCCTCCCTTAATTTTATAATTATTTGAAGTTCCTACCTAAAATTTCTTTGAACACCACCTCCTATAAAGGATCGGTTCCTTTTCCCTTTTTAATTATGCGTCAATTAAAAGACCCGTGAATAATCAAAGAAAACGCTTGAAAACAAATGTTACACGTATATCAATAAACCTGAAAAAAATATCACATCATTGGTTGATAATTATGATAATACTGGATATTTTCACGAATCACGACTTCCAAACGAGTTGAGACTTCCGTTTTTTCCGGCCATTCTCCTTCAGCAACGTAATTGAATAATAATTTAATCGGTAAATACCCTTGAAAATAAGGTTCCTGACATACCACCGCTTGAACTACATTCTCCTGAATCAGTTGATAATGCATATCATTCATATCCATTCCAATTAACTTAATCTTACCAACATTAGCTGTTTCTTTGATAGCTACTCCCGATAAGAATAGATTGGAACAATCATGATAGAGTGCAACCAATTCCGGATTTTCAGTAATGAACCGTTTAATTAGATCAATACTTTCGCGTTCATCAGTTTCAGATATTTTAAGTGGTTCGATAATCTTTAAATCGGAGACGTCTGATAAAACTTCCCGAAATCCCATAATCCGTTGTTCCAAATGGGTCAAATTATCATTGGTTGTAATAATCCCCACTTTTCCTGGACTTGAAGAAAATTTAGTTATTAGTTCCCCACATAACCGTCCAGATTGAATATAATTGCATCCGACATAAAACAGGCGTTTACTGGTAGGAACATCGATGTTAAAGGTTGCTACCGGCAATCCACCATCCACCAGCTCATCGATAAAACCGCTGAGCGGAGCCGGCAACCAGGGGTCAATCGCCAAGGCATCAAGCTTTGGTAAAACCTCTTTGATCTGTTCCATTTGTCCCTCGGCGGAATGAGGGGCATTCAATAAAATTATTTCCGCTCCAAAATCCTTCAGTTCACTAAAAGCTCTTTGAATTCCCTGTTCAATCTGAACTCTAAACCAGTCCGGAAAAATATAGGATACTCCAATACAGCATTTGGTCTTTTTCGCTAAATGTTTAGCGGCTCGATTAGGCTGGTAACCAAGTTCTTTAACCATCTCCAAAACCCGTCGCTTGGTTTCCTCCGAAACCAACCCCCGGTTGTTCAATACCCTATCTACAGTTATACGGGAAATATTCAATTTTTTAGCAATATCAGCTGCGGTTACTCTGGTTTGATTCAATTGTATCACCTTGATTGTTATACGTGTAACATTAATTATAATTTTTCTCCACTTTTCTGTGAACTCCTCTTTTTATTTTTAAATAAATGTAAATTTTTTTTACCCGACTTTTACGCAGATGAAATAATAAGAAGAAAGGCTGTCATTCAACACGAGTAACAAGTCGCGAGATGTATTTTCTAGGTAGTCGCTCACGCTGGCTACCGCCCGCGCACATGAAATGATGATTCTAGCTTGACTTTTGTCTAAAGGGTGCGAAAGTCATTACCTCGTCCACGGCTACTGTAAAAGGAACATCAAAAACGCCCCTCGCTACGCGGGGGGCATTTCTTATCAAAACATCTTACGACCTTACTTTACAATCTTTAACCGTTTTTTCCTCTTCTTATCCCGTAGCTCCTGCCACCAGCTTTTAATTGAAAAGTTATGAGTCCACGCCCAATACCTGATCCCACGCGCAAATGGCCCCCGCCCGGCAAACAGATAAACAACGGCGATACTACTGACCGCAGATAAGGCATAGAACAAGTTACCCATCGTTAAATATTGATAAAACATCATCGCCGCCTGGATCCAGGCCAACCATTCGGCCTTAATCGGGATTAAGCCCCAAAATAGTAACTCCCGGTCAGGATAGAGTTGCGCCCAAGCCCAGGTAATCCCTGTAAGTGGAAGCCACAAGCCCGAGACTCTTATCCTGCCAAAAAAGATTGAAGTCAAAGCAAAGGCCAGACCTGTAACCAGAGTAGCTAAACCCAGAAAAAAGCCATAAGTCTGCCCTCCCCAGCTTCTCTCCAGGCTTCCGCCAACATACCATAGCCAAAGTAAACCAAAAATCAAAGAAAGAAGAGTATGATTAACCAAAGGATAGGTCAGTAAGGTCCAGGGACGCAAGTAAAATCGATAGGTATAAAGTTGAAAAAGATCAAACAGATTGATCCTTAGTAGTAGTAAAAAATTAAGGACAATAAAGAGCGCTACGCTTAAAACAATTATCCCTTTGGTCACTGGGATGAATTCTTTATTAAGAAAACGCCGAATGTCATTAGCATATCTCTTCACGTCTACTCCTCCTTGTTTCTGTGCATCCTAAGACAAATAATACTCAAATATTGTTTTAGCGAGAAGTTTCGGGATAAAATAAACCCCGTCCACAACTTTCACAGAGCGGAACGGTTCCGCCTCCCTTTTTTACTTTTTCGAGTACCGCTTGGGAAAGAATCACATGACAAGAACCACAGGTACTCTCTACAATCGGCGCCACTACAATCCCTTTCAATACTTCGGCGGAACGTTGGTAGAACTTGATTAAACCTTGAGGAAGGGCCTTTTCTATTTCACCAGCCTCTGTTTTTACCTTTTCCGCCTGAGCGCGGAGGGTAGTTCTCCTCTTAGTTTCCTGCTCTCTAACTATCTCAACTCTCTCTTTTAGACCTTCAGCTTTTTCTTGAAGCTGTCCCAGTCGATTCTCCTGTTCTTCAATAAGATAAAGCTGGTTAATAAGCCTTTCCTCTCTGCTTCCCTTGGCATTTTTATATTCCGCGTTCCTCTTTTGTAATTGCTCCAGTTCTTTCGGCGAAGATATTTTCCCACTATACAACGTCTTCTCAATTTGACCCAGTTGAAAATCATATTCCTTGCATTCATCTTCAAGTTTTTGATTTTCGGTTTTTAGCTGGTCAATCTCTTTTTGGAGTAGGTTTGTCTCCTTAATTACCAACGCCAGCTGGTCTGAGAGGTCTTTGATTTCATGCCTTAAAGCCGGATCAGACAGTTGTCCTTGAAGTAAGGACAGCCGACGATGGGCTTCCTGGAACCGGTATAATAAAAAAACATCCTTATTAGTAAACATCGTCTCACTCATTAACTTCGAATCGCGCCCAAAAGATCCTTGTAGGTATCAATATCCATCCCAATATCAGACCTTCGCGCTACAATATCAGACCCTTTTTCTTTAGCGCACTTGACGCATCGTTTGGTCTCTGGTAAAGCCTCAAGTCGCTCAGCTGATATTTCCTTCCCACAAAGTTCACACTTTTTTCCCATTTAGAAACCCTCCTTCAGTAGTCCTAAGTTAGCTGCCGTCTGAAGAAATTGCTTTAAAATAATATACAGTTTCTTACTCTCGGTAACTAACCGCTGCCATTGTAAACCAATCAGACTAAAATAGATTGTAGGGTTTAATCTTACTCTGACTTATATATATTCGTTGCTGAAACTCTTTGGTCAACAACGGGTCTTGCTCTAAATATTCTTTTATTCTTTGGAGACCAATAGCCTCCATCGTGTGATGTCCTATCTCCACTAGGGTTAATCCGATCTGCTCCGCTAAGAGAAAATCATGATACCCTAGATCAGAAGTGATCAAAAGTTCTGCTCCCTTTTGTTTTGCCTGATGGATAAATTTCCCTCCGCTCCCACCAAGCACCGCTACTTTTTTGACCCGGTCCCGTTGGTACCCACCCCAGCGGAGCGGTTCGCCATTAAATAAATTTTTGACATAAGCTAAGAACTTCTCAAAAAGCATCTCCGTCGGAAGAACGCCCACGCGACCGAGTCCTGCTCTCCCGGTCGCTTGTGCCACTGGGTAGAGGTCATAAGCCACCTCCTCATAGGGATGAGCAGCTAATAATGCGCCGATCACTCTTTTTTTATTTCTGGCCGGAATAATGGTCTCCAACCTGATCTCATTAACGTATTCGACGACTCCTTGTTCCCCAAGGTAAGGAGTGGTTCCTTCCCGAGGAAGAAAAGTCCCGACACCCGCCATGCGGAAAGTACAGTGACTATACTTTCCAACCCATCCTGCACCTGCGTTGGTTAAAGCAGTAAAAACCTGATCTATCGCCTCTTCAGGAACAAAAACCACCAGTTTAAGGTATTCTTCCACTCCTTCTTCCACCGGCGCCGTTTTTTCCAACTTTAACTGCTCTGCTAGGTATTGATTGAGACCATCCGCTGACCGGTCAAAATTAGTATGAAGTGTATAGATGCTAAAATTTCCAGTTAAAAGTTGCTCCCAAACTTCTCCCCCTGGCCGGTCAAAGCGGAGGTAGTTTAAAGGTTTAAATATTAGAGGGTGGTGGGTTACAATCAGATTTGCTTCCAGTTGCTGAGCCTCTTTAAGAACTGCCGTTGTCAAATCTAAGGCTAAGACCAGGCCGGAGACCTCCCGGTCAAAACGGCCCACCTGTAACCCGACATTATCCCATTTCTCTGCTAGCTCCAACGGAGCTAGCTTCTCTAATATGGTAGCAATCTCCTTGACAGTCGGCACCTTTTCATCACCCTCGATTCAGAAAATACAGCTCGCAGCTCGCAACTCGTCGCTCGTGGTGAATGACTAACTCCTTTTTATATAATATAAGACCAGGACTGTACTTAATAACCATCATTTTATTATTTTCTAGGTTGTCTCTGCCTTTTCCTGCTTCCACACTAATCTTTTCATCTTGCCTACATTTAATCGCAAACCATCTCCTTAAAAACAGAAAAAAGTGGAGCTTCCACTTTTGTTTTTAAAAATATGATGGTGGGCCCACCTGGATTTGAACCAGGGACCGATCGGTTATGAGCCGACTGCTCCACCGCTGAGCTATGGGCCCCAATAAAATTGGCTCCCCGAGTTGGGCTCGAACCAACAACCACTCGGTTAACAGCCGAGTGCTCTACCATTGAGCTATCGAGGAGCATTATTAGCAAAGTTAATTATACCTCCTTTTAAGGCCCTCGTCAAGTCAAAATCCGTATTTTTTATTCCAGGAAATCTTTAAGTTTCTTGCTACGGCTCGGATGACGGAGCTTGCGAAGAGCTTTAGCTTCAATCTGTCGAATCCGCTCTCTGGTTACACCAAATACCTGACCTACTTCTTCTAAGGTTCTAGCCCTCCCATCTTCCAGTCCAAAACGGAGACGAAGGACTCTTTCTTCTCTGGGGGTAAGAGTATCTAAAACCTCCTCCAATTGTTCCTTTAGTAACCGAAAAGAGGCTGCTTCCACCGGCGCAAGGGCATCTTGATCCTCAATAAAATCCCCTAAGTGACTATCTTCCTCTTCTCCGATGGGTGTTTCTAAAGATACAGGTTCTTGAGCGATCTTAATGATCTCTCTCACCCGCTCAACTCCTAATCCCATCTCTTCTGCAATCTCCTCGGCGGTTGGTTCACGCCCTAAGGTTTGTAAAAGTTGCCGGGAAATCCGGATTAACTTATTGATCGTCTCTACCATATGCACAGGGATGCGGATTGTTCTTGCCTGATCCGCGATCGCTCTTGTAATCGCCTGTCTGATCCACCAAGTAGCATAGGTACTAAACTTAAAGCCTCGATGATAGTCAAATTTCTCAACCGCTTTAATCAAACCCAGATTTCCTTCTTGGATTAGATCAAGGAAAAGCATACCGCGACCAACATATCTTTTAGCAATACTCACCACTAAGCGCAGGTTAGCTTCAGCTAAGCTACGTTTCGCATTTTCATCCCCATTTTTAGCCCTTTGGGCTAAATCTAATTCGTGTTCAGGCGTTAACAGCGGAACTCTGCCGATCTCTTTTAGATACATCCGAACCGGATCATCCAGAGAAATTCCTTCAGGCAAAGAGAGATCGACTTCGGTATCAGCATCATCACCTTTAGGATCCTTTACATCCTCATCTTCACCGTCAGTAGCAATATCAATTCCTTTAGTCGTTAAGAGTTCGTAAACCTCATCAATTTCCTCGGGGGAAAGATCGATCTGCTCAAAAGTATCCATAATATCCTTATAAGTAATTAGACCCTTCTTTTTACCTAATGCCAGAATCTTCTTAATAGCTGTATTCTTTGGAGAATCTTTACTTATTTTTGGATCAGTCCGTTCTTCGTCCGTATAGGTCCTCTTAACCTCTTTTTCTTTACTCACTTCTGCAATCATCCTTCCCAGAGAAAACCGAAAATGATTAATAATAATAAATCTATAATGAACCGGAAAACGTTGGAAATTCTTCTCGCAGTTTTTTGTGAAGCTCATTTAATAAAGCTAACTTTTCGTGTAAGTTCTGCATAGAAGAAGTATTTCCTTCTTTCTCTTCTGAACTTGCCGCCACTTCTTTCTGGAGCCGCTGGATCTCCCTTGTTAAGTGATACTGGCGAAGACGACGGCAGCAACCTTCCACATCAACTGGAAGAGGATTCATTTCGTTCTCCGTGAGGAGTTCTATATATAATGTGCGAATTTCTGGAGAAAATACGCTAGCCGGTGGTGGCCATTCTCCAGAAACATCCCATTCGATCAGCTGTTGAAGTAGGCTGGCTGACAATTGAGAGGAGCACTCAATCCCCATTAACGTTTTTTTAATTCGCCCAAAATTCTCTTTCTCCTGCAAACAGCCACGTAAAAGTTCCCTTTCCAGCAATAAAACCTTTTTCTTCTCTGGAGTAGAGATCAGCTGTTGAGCATGGGTATTATCATTAGTATGCCGCGAGCTCCTTTTTATATCCAAACGTTCTTTATTTTTCCTTAAATTATACTCGTATATTCTCCATTGATCATAAAAGCTTTCTTCAGAGATCCCTACCGCCGCTGCCGTTTGTCTGATATAGGCCTCCCGGGCAATCTTGTTCTTCACCCGGCTTAAAAGGGCAAAAACAAGATCCACAGCTCGAGCTTTCCCGATGGGGGTAGATAAATCCTCTTTACCTAGTATGTATTTTAACTTAAATGTAAATAAATCCACACTTTGTTCTACCAGATGCAAAAATTTTTCTGTTCCTTCTTTCCTTACTAAGGAATCGGGATCCTCTCCTTCCGGAAGCATGGCCACGCGAACTTCCACCCCTGCTTCATCCAACAGATCCAAACCACGGATAGTGGCTGACTGTCCGGCCGCATCAGCATCATAAGCAATTATCACTTCTTTGGTGTATCTTTTCAAAGTTCTTACTTGATCACTGGTAAGCGCTGTTCCAAGCGAAGCCACAACCTGTTCGACCCCATGTTGATGTGCTTGAATTACATCCAAATAGCCTTCGACGATAATCGCTTTCCGCGCCTTACGAATTCCCTCCCGCGCTTGAAAAAGTCCATATAAACAACGTCCTTTTTGAAAGATCACGGTCTCAGGAGAGTTTAAATATTTAGGTTGTTCTTCTCCTAAGATCCGTCCGCCAAACCCAATAATCTGTCCCCGCGAATTACTGATAGGAAACATAAGTCGGTCACGGAAACGATCATAAAACCCTTCTGTGCCCCCGCGAACTAACCCCGCTTTCTCCGCCTCATTTAATGAGAGCCCTTTTTTTCTTAGAACCTCAACTAAACGGGTCCAGTGGGGCGGTGAGTATCCCAGGCGAAATTTTTCCGCCGCCTGACGACTAATCCCTCTGGCCTCCAGGTACGCTAAAGCTTGCTTTCCGGTTTCGGTCTGGAACAGAATTTTCTGATAAAAACTAGTCGCTAAAGCATTTAACTTATATAAATACTCCCGCTCTTCCTTTTTTTTTTGAAGGGTAGGCGATAATTGCTCGTGCGGAAGCGTGATATTAACCCTTTCAGCTAACAGTCGTAAAGCTTGGGGAAAGTTTAAGTTCTCTATACGCATGATAAAATTAATAACATCCCCCCCAGCGCCACAACCAAAGCAGTGGAAGAGCTGTTTCTCCCGGCTGACTGTAAAGGAAGGAGTCTTCTCCCCATGGAATGGGCACAAGCCAATGAATGATCTTCCTTTTTCTTTAAGGTTAACATACTCGGAGATCACTGCCACAATCTCATTATTCTGTTTTACTTCTTCAATAATCTTTTCCTGTTTTAAACGATCCAATTTTCTCACCTAATGGCTAATTCGCTTTAGCTTCTGGATTTTCCTCTTTACAATCGGGACAAGTTCTATTAATAACATAACCGTAAAGCCTTACGGAAAACAACCCCGTAGGAAGCAAGTTCCGCCGGGGAGGCGCCTTCAAAAACCCTTTATTCCTCCAAAGATATTACCTTATTAATTACCTGACCCGAGTAACCAAGTTCACCAAGGTCTTTCCCTTTATAGGTCAGTTTTAATCCACCCGCATTCCCAATCCTCAGCGCTACATCCTCGGTCAGTAACCATTCCTGTTTTTCCCGGGGATGTAATGTCCCTTCAAAGATCATTTTACCCGAAGCTTTCCGGTAAACCCCAATCCAGACTACTTCTCTGGCTTCTGCTCTTAAAAGCGGTTTCACTGGTTCAGGTTCCGCAACTGGTTCTTCAAAAGCAGGAACCGGCTCTTGAGCTACGTCTACTTCTTCATAAGTAGCAACAGGTTCGGGTTCGACCGGAAGAGAAGATGAGCGTCCCTTGAAATAAAAAAGCAAAACCCCGCCGGTGATGATTAAAAAAGTAAAAACAATTCCCACTAGAAGTAGGGGGCTTTTTTTCAATTTACTCCCTTTACCTTCTAAAGAAGCAGATTTCTCCTGGGAAAGCGTTACCGGGGAACAAGGGGTGGAGAAAATTAACTGTTCTTCATCTGCTTCTGAATCCACCTTCGTTTCCCGATTTTTTAACTCGTAATATTTTTTTAGGATTTCATCCCCATCCAAACCCACTGTTTTAGCGAAGTTGGCCAGAAAACCCTTAACATAAACTTCCCCCGGAAGCTGGGCAAAATCTCCCGCTTCCAAAGCTTCCAGATGTTTTAAGCGAATTTTGGTAATCATCTGGATGTCTTCTAATGATACTCCTTTTTTTTCCCGCGCCGCTTTTAAGATTGCTCCTAACTCTTTCATTAGCTAAATACCTCCTCAAGAAAAGCCCAGCTAAAATAGTTTTAGCTACAAAATATACTTCTGCAAAAGCTACAGGATATCCTGCTGAAAAATTTAGTCAACTTCTCACTCTCGTTGCTCGTAACTCGTCGCTCGTCGCGAGTTTCATCCTTTCGCTTGCCCCAGCAAAGTTAGGGTGAGCGACTACTTAGTCAATTTCGTTGTTGCATCTCCTCGAGCTGCCGCGAAGTAATCAGAACCTCTCGGGGTTTACTCCCTTCATGGGGACCGACTATCCCCCGAGCTTCCATCATATCAATCAGCCGAGCAGCGCGTGTATAACCGATTCTAAACCGGCGTTGCAAGGAGGAAGCAGATGCTTGTCCATGCTCAACCAACATTTTCGCCGCATCCCAGAAAATTTCATCTTCCTCTTGCGCATACCCCCCGTTCAACCGCTCTTCTTGAAGGTTGACGAAGGCTTCCACATAATCAGGGGCTCCTTGTTTGCGCCAGTGATTAGTCACGGCTTTAATCTCTTCATCAAGAACCAGCGCTCCTTGTACCCGTAATGGTTTTAAGGCCCCCACCGGAGCAAAGAGCATATCACCCCGGCCTAACAATTGTTCCGCGCCGGAGGAATCCAAAATAGTTCTCGAATCAACCTGGGAGGAGACAGCAAAAGCAATCCGCGAGGGGATATTAGCTTTAATTAGACCCGTAATTACCTCTATAGAAGGTCTTTGAACTGCGAGGACCAAGTGTAGTCCAGTGGCTCGACCCATCTGAGCCAACCTAATGATAGTCTTTTCAACACCAGCCGGATCCTGAATCATTATTTCCCCAAGCTCATCCACCACAATCACAATATAGGGCATTACCTGAATGCCTGATTTTTCATTATAACATCCTACGAATCCGAAGAACCCGGGAATATCGGTTACCAAATGTGAAAAATCTTCTGCACCCATAATCTTTGTCATAGGAGCAAGAACATCTTC
>ENA-UOOK01003615-UOOK01003615.1-fermentation-metagenome-genome-assembly--contig:-NODE-3615-length-17418-cov-67.988481_pt1 | contig 17418 bp, 14 predicted proteins | sample MGYA00245777_ERZ724023 | MGnify/ENA primary metagenome ERZ724023 (study PRJEB28704, sample SAMN03018312) | fermentation metagenome | biome: anthropogenic terrestrial biome; feature: soil...
CGGCGGTGTGGCACCTCTTTTAAGCAAGGCCAATTCCGGAGCCGTCTATGTCAACCCGCTGCCATCGGCTTTAATGCTGACTGGCATTGTTGTCAGCGTGAGTGTGACTGCATTCGCTTTAGCGCTGATTGTTCGTTTACACAGAGCATATGGTACCATTGATCTGCAGCGTATCGCGGAGTTGAGAAGTGAGGTGGCGATGGATGACAGCAACCATCATACCTGACCTGCCTGTATTTGTTGTCATTGCTCCTCTGTTTGTGGCTTTTGTCCTGCCAACCTTTGCCCGCCGGATGCGTTTGGTGGAAGCTCTGGTGATCCTGGTTGGGATTTTGGGATTTTTGGGTGCGCTGTATCTTGCTTCTTTGGTTTTTGCACAAAAAGGCAGCCCTTTGATCTACTCTCTGGGCGGCTGGCAGGCACCGTGGGGCATAGAGTTGAAAGCGGGTAACCTGGGAGCCCTTTTCTTGCTGGTTGTAACCGGTGTTAGTCTGCCGGTATCCTTATTTGCCAAAGGCAACCTCGCGCAGGAGGTAGGCGGCAAAGAGCGGTCAGCCCGTTTTTACGTACTTTATCTGCTACTGGGCGGCGCTTTGGCTGGCATGGCTGTCACAAACGACCTTTTTAACGTTTTTGTTCTGGTAGAAGTAGTTACTTTAAGCTGCTGCGGTTTAGTGAGCGCCCGTAATCACCCCCGGGCTGCTGAAGCCGCTTTCAAGTACCTGATAATGGCAACATTGGGCTCCACCCTTGTAATGGGCGGGATTGGTTTTATTTACATGATCACCGGACATTTAAATATGGAGTTCGCTGCCCGGGAACTGGCCAGCATTTGGCAGCATAGCCCACATGTAGTGTGGATGGCACTCAGCTTCATATTAGTTGGGTTTGGGGTCAAAGCAGCTGTTTTCCCGCTACATGTCTGGCTGCCGGACGCTCATTCCACTGCTCCGTCCCCGGCGAGCGCTATTTTATCCGGGCTTGCCGTTAAAGGCTATTTAATCTGCCTTCTAAAATTTTTGTACAATGTTTTCGGCTCTGCACTAATGCAGGAATTTGCGGTTGACAGGATCCTGGTGCTTGCGGGGGCAGTCGCGATTATCGCTGGTTCGATATTAGCGTTATCACAGGATGAACTGAAACGGAGACTGGCCTATTCCACTGTCGCTCAAGTTGGCTACATTGTCCTCGGTTTGGGTCTGTTAAATAAACAGGGATTAGCGGGCACCTTATTCTATCTGGCCAGCCACGCAGTAATAAAATCCACCTTGTTTTTGGCGGCGGGTGCTATCATCGCCGCTACCGGAAAAAAGAAAGTCAGCGAGCTAAGCGGCATCGGCCGGAAAATGCCACTCACAATGGCAGCCTTTACTATTGGCAGTTTGGGACTGATTGGCTTACCGCTGTTTTCCGGATTCGTTGGGAAATGGTATCTACTGCTGGGCAGCATAGAAACGGGTAAGCCTCTTCCGACAGTTGTGGTTATTGCCGGGAGTATACTTTGTGCTACTTACCTCCTTCCGGTTATTCGGCGTGCCTATTTCGAACCAGCGCCGGATACGACTAATGCAGATTGGCAGGATCCGCAGGATCCCGGTTTCTCGCAAAAATTAGCTCTGATTCTGCTGGCGGCTATCGTAGTACTTCTAGGAGTTGTTCCAGGACCGCTCTTGGAGTTGGCCAAGAGAGCTGCTGCAGAGTTATTGCTGCTGCAATAGATATAAGGGGGGGAGGATTGACAGATGCTTTCACTTATTCTGGCTTTATCATGCGGAATGGCTGGCGGTCTGATTGTTGCTGTGATACCCCAAACCAGGAGCCGTCTGCGTAACTTGGTTGTCCTGATTTTTACCACTGCCGGCATGATTTTTACCTGGCGCGTTGCACTAAGGGTATTCGCAGGAGAAAACGTAGCGATAGCCGGGAGAATTGGGGAATTGCCCTGGAGCATTAACCCGGATCCGCTAGGGGCGGTTTTCGGATTGATTGCCGCTACCCTCTGGCTTTTTGCTGCAGTATATTCATTTGGCTATATGGCAGAGAAGCATGAACAACGCACTTACTATGCCTTTCTACTCATCTCTTTCAGCGTGACACTTGGAGTGGCGTTCTCAGGTAATCTGTTGGTTTTATATTTGTTTTACGAGTTGCTTACCTTTGTAACTTATCCCTTGGTTATTCACGAGCGCAGCTCCGAGGCAGTAAAGGCTGGTGCGAAGTATATCCTTTATAACCTTGGCGGTGCCAGTGTAATATTGGTTGCGATAATAATCACCTATGGCCGGGCAGGGAATCTTGACTTTGCTGGCGGTCCTATTCTGGCGAACAGTCTGCAGAACGGACTGGATTGGCTTTTGCTGCTATTTATTATCGGATTTGGTGTCAAGGCAGCCATTATGCCGTTACATCGGTGGTTACCTGCGGCTATGGCGGCACCAACTCCGGTAAGTGCTCTTCTGCATGCAGTGGCTGTAGTTTATGCGGGCGTCTATGGGGTTTTACGCGTTGTCTATTCTGTGTTTGGGCACGAATTAGTGGGGCGGCTGGGTTTTGGTACCATACTGCCCTTTGTTGCGGCTTGCACCATTATAGTTGGGGTTATTATTGCTGCTAAGCAGGATGTATTAAAGCGCCGTCTGGCTTATCAAACGATTAGCCACCTGTCTTACATCCTGTTAGGCGCATTTACCTTACAGCCGTGGGGGTTAGCTGGAGCCATGCTGCATATGATTAGTTATTCCACACTAAAAACCACCCTCTTTTTTTGTGCGGGGATTATCGCTGAGCAAAGCGGTGCAACCAAGATCAGCAAAATGGGTGGGGTTGGCTGGCTGCTGCCCAAGACGATGGCAGTCTTCTCTATAGCTGCCATAGGCATGATTGGGATACTCCCCTTAAATACCTTTTGGGGCAAGTACTACCTGATGAAAGGAAGCGTCGCAGCCGGGATGTGGCCTCTTGCTCTGGTATTGATCGTGAGCGGCATTATTAATGCTATCTGCTTCATTCCTGTTGTGGTGAATGCTTTTCGGGGAGAAAGAACGCGGGTTAATGGCGAACGGGGGAGCAGGGTTACCCTAATGCTTGCGCCAGCCATACTGCTAGTGATAGTCGCACTATTAATGGGCCTTTTTCCGGGATTCGTCTGGCCTGGAGTTCAAGCCGTGGTTAATTGGTTTTTCTAGAGAAAGGAGGTCAAAGCATGCTGCTTGTAATGCTTCCGGTGATCCCCCTGGCTGGAGCGCTTTGCGTGCTCTTTAAGCGGGGAAGAGGTATAAACATACCCTTGCTTATTAGTTCGGTTGTTCTAATCTTAGGTATCTGCGGGCTTAGCAGTGTTTTTGGGGGTACGCCCATAGACCACGGAATACCGCTTCCTGGTCCTTATGCGCCGGCTTTTCATGCCGATTCCCTGTCTGTGATTTTTGTGCTGCTGGCCGCCTTTCTCTGGGTGATTGTTTCCATATACACTCCGGAATATATGAAACATGAAGGCGGTTCCAGGAGGTTTGAGTTTTATGCGTTACTGATTTTGTCAGCTGTTCTAGGCATTTTTTTAGCAGGTAATCTAATTACATTGTTATTCTTTTTTGAGCTGATGACGATTACCTCGTTTTTCTGGGTTACTCATCGGTGGAACCAGGAAGCCATCAAAGCTGGTTATTACTACTTGTTTTTCAATATCATTGGAGGGCTTTTGCTGGGTTTTGGGATTGTGTTGTTGGACGCGGCTACGGGGGTATTACCTGATATTGGCACAGGCTTAGTGACACCTGTTAACGCTACAGCATTTGGTTGGAGTATTATGCTCTTTGTGGTGGGGTTTGGGATTAAAGCCGGCATGGTACCCTTGCATCTTTGGCTTCCGCATGCGCACTCAGCAGCGCCAGCCCCTGGCAGTGCGCTCCTATCAGGATTATTAATCAAGGTGGGCGCTTATGGATTGATTCGGGCAGGTGAGTTTGCCGGCTGGGGCAGAGAATTAGGGAGCGGAGTTGCTTGGTTAGGGCCCGCCCTGGCAATTATTGGCGTTATCACAATGTTGGTTGGCGTTGCAGCAGCATTGCTTCAAGGTGATGCAAAGCGGCTGCTGGCTTACCATAGTGTCAGCCAGATGGGTTATATTATTCTGGGGCTGGGTATTGGACTTTATCTGGGATCTGATGGGAGCCTCGGCCTTGTTGGCGCGATTTATCATCTTGTCAACCATGCTCTCTTTAAAACCGCCCTATTCCTGGGTGTCGGTGTGATCTATATTCATACAAAAGAGACTAATTTGTATAAGCTTGGCGGGCTATGGCACCGTTTCCCGGTGACTGCATTTCTGATGTTATTGGCCGTTTTAGGCATTACCGGGGTGCCAGGATTGAATGGTTATGCCAGTAAGACTTTGCTCCATCACGCAGTCAGTCTGGCTGCAGAGACAGGAACAATATGGTCTGTTTGGGCAGAGCGGTTGTTTTTAGTGGTGGGGGTTGGTACGGCAGCCTCCTTTGCGAAATTGTACTATCTTATATTTCTAAGAAAACCGGCCAAAATTGGGAACGCTCCTAATACTAGCTCCAGGCTCGAAGCGGCGCCTAAAGCAGCTATGTCTGTTAAGCTCCGCGCGGGTATGTCAGCAGCCAGGCCCCTGGTGGCTATGTCGGTATTGGCTGCTGCTATGGTGGGAATTGGACTGGTGCCGGGGTTATTCCCCAGTGCTATAGCATCACCGGCGGTGCAGGCATTAGGCATGGAGAATGCCGCTGCCAGCCTGGTCGGTTTGTCATTTTGGAATGCAGGCGATCTCACGGGTATATTCATTACATTAATTCTGGGCATCTTGATTTGCTGGGCCGGACTCAGAAGCGGCATATTTCATTGGCATCCTCCGAAGTGGTTGACATTGGAAGGTTTGGGAATGCTGGTGGGACGGGCTGTGTCAGTTCTTTTGCGGATGGGGGAGAAGTTTTACCGCACGGTGATTAAGGCGGTTCGCAATGTTTTAAAAAACTCGGGAGCACGCACTTACCTGGCCTGTCGCAAATTTGATCAATCAAGAAGCGGTGAGATCTTCGGGCTAAAATTAGTAGGTGTCAGCATAGATGCGGGCATACTGTTTATATTGCTGGCATTGCTGATAGCCGGGCATGTCATGCTTAACCCTGGCTTTCGTTGACAACGCGCCGGAGGTGTCATATAATTAGATGTGCTGACGCTAAGCGACATAATGAAGACGATTAGTGGCGCAGTGATAAAGGCAGCTAAATTAACTTCAGAGCATAGCATAGTTTTTAGGCCGGCGTAGCTCAATTGGCAGAGCAGCTGAATCGTAATCAGCAGGTTGTCCGTTCAATTCGGATCGCCGGCTCCAGAATTAATGAAGGCTTTTGGGGATTGCCCAAAAGCCTTTTTAATCTTCAGGTGCGTTAAGTTGCTTGACAGGTGGCTGTAATGTGTATATAACTAAGGCACGCAGTTAAAATCAAGATAGGGGTCATAAAAGAGAGGCAGGTGGGGAAAATGGATTATGACGAAAGTAGTTGCCCAAAAACGGTATTATTTGGGCCGAAACGGTCATCCGCATTTTCCCCAATTAAGGTACGCCGGACTACCTGAGGATTTAGATTGTCCTGCATGTCTTTTTCGGGAAACTGGGGTTTGTGCGGAACCTCAACGGCCGGAAAGAAGGTGCATTTATGACCAATATCTTCGAACTCAATCCCAGAGAGTCTATTCACAACCTTATTGAACGACATGAATGGGCTGAACTTAATCGAATTGCAGAAGGCCTTTCGATGCCCGAACTTGCCGATATGCTGACCGGTTTGGAAAAGGTTGATCAGACGGCTTTGTTTCGGAATATTTCATCGTCATTGTCAGCCGGTGTGTTTCCCTATCTTCCCTACGAGAATATTACAACTTTGCTTAAAGGGTTAACGGATAAAGAAATCCGGGTTTTGCTGGCCAGCATTTTTCCGGATGATCGGACTAAATTATTTGAGATACTGCCCGGCCAGACAATACAGCGGCTCCTAAATCTTCTTGCTCCGGATGATCGCAAACAAGTTAACCGTTTACTTGGCTTTCCGGAGGAAAGCGTTGGGCGTTTAATGACCCCGGATTATGTGGCCGTCCGGCCTGATTGGACTATTACTCAAGCTCTTTCACATATTCGGGCGTATGGGAAAAATAGCGAGACAATCAACAATATATTTGTTACCAATCAGGATTGGCAGCTACTCGCTAATATTGAACTCAGGCGACTGATTCTGGCCGATCCGTCTACTTCAATTGAGCAGATCATGGATCATAAGTTCGTTTGTCTATCACCCCTTGATGATCGGGAACAGGCCGTTCGTATGATACAGCGTTTCGATGTGTTCGTTCTGCCGGTTGTTGATGATGATGGCGTTCTACTTGGCATTGTAACTGCTGATGACGTGTTTGATGTTGCTCAGGAGGAAGTAACTGAGGATTTCCAGAAGTCGTCTGCAATTGCTCCGCTTAGGGCTTCCTATGGTGAAGCGGGCATTAAAGAATTATACCTTAGCCGGGTTGTTTGGTTGATAACATTGATTTTTGTCAATTTGATTTCATCGGGGATTATTGCCGCCTATGAAAAAACGCTTGCTTCCGCTATTTCGCTGGCATTCTTTATCCCCTTACTGATCGATAGTGGCGGCAATGCCGGGTCGCAATCGGCTACCATAATGATTCGTGCCTTGGCTACCGGAGAAGTGCGTTTTTCTGATTGGTACCGTGTTTTGCTGAAAGAGCTTGTTGTGGGAGCGGCCCTCGGAGTCACTATGGGGTTTGGCGGTTTAGCCCTTGGGCTTTTCCGTGGCGGAATAATGATGGGGTTGACTGTCGGAATTTCAATGATCGGTATTGTAGTTGTGTCCAATTTAATCGGTATGTTACTTCCGTTTTTATTAACTCGATTTAAACTGGATCCCGCTGTGGCCAGCAGTCCCTTAATTACGTCCATAGCAGATTCAGCCGGTTTGCTCATTTATTTCAGTGTTGCTGCTTTGCTTTTGCGTCTACCCCTCTAGATCTCTATGAGTATTAAATCAAGATGCCCCTCCCATTTGTGGAAGGGGCATCTTGTTAAGGTGGCGATCTCCGTGCGTCACGCACTGCGCACCACGCGTCGCGCACTAGCTCGGGCGGCGAGAGCTGTCCAGCCAGCGATTGAGGCTTTCCAAAATTGCTCCTTCTTCCAGCTCCATCAACGATTGCTCAGCCCATCCGGGAAAGCTCTGTGATTCACAAGCGGTGACAAGCGTGACAAGCGGTGACAAAAACGCATCAGCCGCTTTTTCTTCTTCACTGGCAGAATCCTCTCCCACTCCATATTCGCGTAGGAAAGCATCGGCTGCCTCTGCGCTGAGCGAGCTTATTACATTGCGCTGGTCACCATACGCAGAACCTTTTCCGAGCAGATTGAAGTCCAGCATCATCGCGGAGGATTGATCCTTTGCGACTACAAGGTTCGTCCAGTAGAAATCATTATAGGTCAGCGTACGGGGCAGGTCGGCAATTTTGTGGCGGATTTCGTCAAAACGCGCGCGGATCGCCGACCACAGTGCATTATCAGGCGTATCTGTAATGCGCGCGACCATGTCCAGATTGGATAGCGTAATCTTATCGGTTTCATCATAAAGCTCCGGAGACGCCGGAAGCTCCGGAGACGCCGCCAGGCCATTCTGCCCCAGATACGCTCGTCCCTTGCCGTGCAGTTTCCTATACCATTTGGCAATGGCTGTAGCCACCTTTGGGTCGGATAAATCCGCTTCACAGCCCAGCCTGTATTCCGAGCTGTGTTCAACATCAGGCAACAGCAGCGCGCACGCCGTATGTTTAAGCATCGGAAGGGTAGGTATGCCAAGCGCGGCCAGCATCTCGTAATTTGCAATCTCTCGCCTGTCCTCCGGATTTTCGAGCACCTTGAGTACATAATGCGCGCCTCCCGATTCCACGCGATGCACCGCAATGCCTGCCTTCTGGCGAATTTTCTGCACTACTGGCAGGCGAACCCCCATTTGGGCAAGCTGCAAAATATGGGATGTTGGCAGCAATTTTTCGGGTTGGCCGAGCTCTTTCAGAATGTGATTGATTTGAACCATATTCTGTTCTCCAATACCTTCCCAACTCAGTATTTCGACACCGCTGTAGCTTTGCAGCTGGGATACATATGCAATTTTATGAGCATTCATAGCCCGTTTTGCGTTCTCGGGTAGCCGCTCGGTGAGCAGTTTGATTGGCGGCAACACTACAGGCTCTTTCGGCGGAAAGGTTTGATCAAACTCATCAACTTCCTGCGGGTCTGTATCGTATACCTTATCATAGATATACCGCCCACTAACGCCGTCCAGCGCTCCATCATAGAGCGGCATGGCCATCAGCGCATCAAAGCTTTTCCCGTTTTCCGAGGTAATTCCAAATGAACTTGCCCGATTGAATCCAAAGCGGGGATAGTAATCTGGATGCCCGTAGAAGATAATTGCCCGATACCCAAGCTTCTGCGCTTCCAAAACACTGTGGCGCATCAGCGCAGTGCCGACGCCTGACCGCTTATATTCCGGCAGAACGCTAATCGGGCCGAAATTCAGCACTTCGATCTCGCGGTCATCCGGTGTGATGACCCCGGCGATGCTGTAAATGATATGCCCAGCAAGCTGTCCGTCCACCTCGGCCACGAAATCCAGCTCCGGCACAAAGGAGGGCAGGTTTCGCAGTTTATGGACAAGTAGATGCTCGCCGTCGCAAGTGGGCTGGTTCATGCAGCCCCAAAAAGCTTTGCGGGTCAGCTCCTCCACGGCGTGATAGTCTTGCGGTTTCTCTAGTCTTATTCGTATTGTGCTTGTCATTGTGGTTGTGGCACCTCCTGTATTTTCGTAAAGCTTCGGTTTTCGCAATAATGCGTCTGACGTCTCATACATAACTCAATCCTCGCTCTCACTCTGCTTTTAAATCCGTTTGGGGTCTATTTGGGCATTTAGGCATAAAAATGCCGCAGCAAGCAGCCATCGATCGCTGCAAACTGCGGCTAGTTACAGGTGATGCATGGGTCAAAAGTGGACACGGACACCCCTGTTCGTATGCGCACAAAAATCTACAGTATTCACGAAAGGTTACCCAAAGCGGCACAGCAATAAATAATAAATGGCGGCTCTCTATGCCTTGAAAGACCTCATAATGCACCTTGCCTTGCCAGAATATTGCCATGCCCAATATGCTGTTCTAGACTAAGGCCACCTTAAAGGCAATGGACACGGAAATAACGTACATGAAACAACGGCTCCTTTCGTGTTCTACGAAGCAGGGGTGAATATCACTCCCAAAAACCGAATTTAGCATACCATTTCTTGCCTCAAAAATCAATTCTTAAAGCCGAGATCCCAAATCTGTTAATGGGAGCGGCAAAACTGAATGCGGCTTGCTTCTGTGATTATCTTAAACCGCCTGGATGATTGGACACATCGGAACACCCAGTAGGCGGAAGAAGTTGAACAAAGCATCATTGATTTGAATAATGACGATTTCGCCAGTCTCTTTGCTTTCGCCAATGACGTACGGAATCGGCTCCTGCGCCCCGATAAACATGCGAAACACGCACAGGACGTTGACTGAAGCGAGAGATGCCGGAGGTGCGGTCGTAGGTTCGCAGATAGGAATACCAGCCTCTAACAAGGAAGTAAAGACTTCCTCAGAAACATGGACCAGCATAATACGATCAGTTTCGGTATTTTCAACCACCGCATAAGGCTGAAGCGGGGTGCCAAGCTGGAAGAGACAGCGCACGACAAATGAATTGCCAGCGTTATTCATGAACTCCCCCCCTTTTAAAGATCATCTTTTCTGGCACTATCTTATGAGATGTTGGGACAGGTTGACACTCTATTAGGCGGGGATCACAAGCAAAGTTAAACAATATTATGGGGCCAGGCGTAAAAATAGCCGAAATTGCATATGATAAATATGTCGCAAGCACCGCCTCATACTTAACCAGAGGCAAAGCACCAACTGTTTCGCGCGCCCAAGCATTGGCGGCTCTTGAACTAAATGGTAATGGCATACAGGATTGACAATGATTGTCTGTTATGATATACTAATATTGGTATTCCGCAACTCGTGGCGGAGTACCTTATGTTTTATTTCTGACAAATTTCCTTTAAATGGGGAGGGGACCCAAGAACATGGGCAAGTATGTTTTATCAGAGCCGATCTATGAAAACCTGTTGCAGCAGCTTGTGTCCATTGAGGAGCAGAAGGAGCAGCAAATCAATAATTTCCTCTGCACATCTCCCCGGGAGCGTGACGAGTGCATTCAAATTCTCAAAAAATATCTGAATTGTCTGGATCAGATTCTCAGAACAGCTGAGCGTAATAATACCGCACAGGATGAAATGCCTTTTGTCACGGTCGATAGTTATGTCCAGTTATATGATTACGAGACTGATACTATCGACGAATTCCGCGTGATCAGTCCTTTCAATGAGCAAGTGGAGTTTAATGACATTTCATTCCTCTCGCCGCTCGGCAAAGAACTGCTGATGAAAAAAGTCGATGAAGAAGTGATTGTGAAAGCACCGGGAGGTACTTTCAGATACCGCATCGAGTCCATCAGAATGTAGCCATTACTTGGTGGCATTCGGTCGGCTGCCCGGCTTGACAATTGGCATCGCAGTGCGGCACATGGGGCATTCAGACGCTTCAAACGACTTTACTTCCAAAGTTCTTACGACGCGGGTAGGCACTCCAAATTGGACGGCCCCCGCGCTTCTGTCTATTATGGCACCTACGGCGGTTACACAGCCTCCCAGGGTGGTGGCGACTTCAATAACTTCCCGGACAGATTTCCCGGTTGTCAGGACATCCTCGGTTACCAGAATGCGGCTGCCGGGTGCGAAGGTTTGGCTGCGTTTCAAGCACATAATGCCGTTTTCCCTTTCGGTGAAAAGGGCTCGCACACCCAGCGCACGCGCTACCTCATAACCTAGCACAATGCCGCCCAAGGCAGGGGAGAGTACCAAATCAAACTGGAGATCATTAAAGAGTTCGGCTAAGTGGCGTGCAATGGGCTCGAAATAGGCCGGGTACTGCGAAAGCATAGCGCATTGAAGGTATTGATCACTGTGGCGTCCGGAAGTCAACTGAAAATGTCCATTCTTTTGCCAGACACCGCTCTTGACAAGGATTTCATCAATTTCTGTCACGTTAAGTAAGTTTGTCATGCAGAACCCTCCCGTATCTTTTTTCTCTTCTTTTCTTGTCGTGCCATTTTTGGCTGTTTTGTTTCAACTGCGGGCTTCGTTAAGCATTAGGCGCGCCGCCGCTCCGGGATCGGGTGCGGTGGTGATTGGGCGTCCGACAACGATGAAATCTGCACCGCATTGCAGGGCTTGTGCTGCTGACATGGTTCTCTTTTGATCGCCGGTCTGAGTGCCGAAGGGGCGTATACCAGGCGTGACAATCAGAAAACCGGGTCCCAGATGCTTGCGAATCATGGTAATTTCCTGGGGAGAAGCCACTACACCGTCCAACCCGGATGCGCCAGCCAGTTTGGCTAGTCGCAGAACGGTGTCTTCAACGTTAGTCTCCGCGAAGCCAATGTCTTGCAAATCCGGACTCTCCAGACTAGTGAGGACCGTCACTCCGATGAGTCTGGGGCGCCGGATTTTGCTTTCTACTTCAAGACGGTTTAGCTCTGCCACCGCAGCTTCCATCATAGTGCGACCACCAGCGATGTGGAGATTAAGCATGAATACGCCCAGGGCGGTGGCGGCGGTACGTACGGCACTGGCCACGGTATTCGGGATGTCATGGAACTTCAAGTCAATAAAGACTTCTTTCCCTTTGCTGTGGACTAGTTGGATGATTGACGGCCCAAATGTGGTAAAAGCTTCATTGCCGATTTTATAAACGTCGACACTGTCCTTGGTAGCATCAATCAGTTCTTCGGCGCGGTCAAGGCTGGCAGTATCAAGGGCTAGAATGAGTGGAGATATGGGCTTCATGGAAAGCGTAGACATGGCAATCCTCCTGTAAGATGATAAAGTAGGGCATTAAGTCTGTCCCGAAATAGCTCATTTTGATCTAATTGGATCGCAGGTCTTGGATGTTGGCGGCACCTTTGTTGGCGACCCACTGATCCAATCCGGCGCATAGTTCGACAGGTGCGTCCGGGCGGGTAAAGTTGAGGGTGCCTAAGCCAACGGCGCTGGCACCGGCCAGGATCATTTTCTGTACGTCTTCCAGTGTACTGACGCCACCCATCCCGATAACAGGCAGTTTGGTGGCGGCAGCGGTCTGGTGGACGCAGCGCAATGCCAGTGGGAATACTGGCGGGCCGGAAAACCCGGCGTAGGTGTTCTCAAAAACCGGGCGTCCGGTATTAAGATCGATATCCATGCAGAGGAAGGTGTTACACATTACGATAACGTCTGCGCCGCCAGCTTCGGCAGCGCGCACAGTATCGGCGATGGAGGTCACATTCGGAGTAAGCTTCACTAATAACGGTTTGCTGGTGGCATGCCGTACTTGTCCAACCAGCGCCTCAATTTTGGTCGGATCGGCACCGAACGCCAAGCCGCCTTCACGAACGTTCGGACAGGACAAGTTCAGCTCATAGGCGTTGATGACAGTATATTGGTTCAGGCGGGCCGCGAGCTTAGTATAGTCAGAGGACACACTGCCAGCCAGACTGGCGATTACTACGGTATCCAAATCGCCCAGCAGTGGGATGATATCCTTTTCAAACTCGTCCAGGCCGGGGTTAGCTAATCCAATGGAATTTAGCAGACCGCCATGACACTCGCGGATACGCTGGCCGGGATTGCCGGGGCGTGGCTCAGGCGTTACTGACTTCAGTGTAATGGCTCCCCAGATACCTGGATCCAGCACCGAACGGTAAGCCTCGCCAAAGGCATAAGTACCGGAGGCAGCGATCAGGGGGTTTTTCAGAGTCAGTGACCCCAGCGTGCAGGACAGGCGTGAGTCCTGCACGTCTTGTGTATCCTGAGCGTACCGAGCGTTCTGTGCGCTCTGTGAATCCGTACTACTACTCATTCTACGCATCCCAGTTCACCACCGTAGCATCCAGCACCGGTCCTTCGCTGCAAAGGAGCACCGATCCTGTCTTTGTCCCGCAGGAGCATCCTTGACAAGCACCCATACCGCAGCCCATCATGCGCTCCAGCGAAACCTGTAAAGGAAGCCCTCTTTCCCAGCAGAACGCGGCCAGGCTTTTGAGCATGACATACGGCCCGCAGGCATAGACCATGACCCCATTGGTATCGGTAGGGTCAGCATCATCGGCAACATCGCTGACACCAACGGTAGCGTCGTCTCGGACGGAAAGAGAGGCCAGTTGTTCACGAAAGAGATCAACGGCTGTTACCGGATTACAGGTTACATTAATGGCAGTGCCCGGAGGGGCGATGAGTTCTGGGGCCAGGGCATCTTCCTGGTCGCGAAAACCGGCAGCCAAAGAAACCTGTTGAGCGTTACGTAGCAATTCGGCAGCCAAAAAATGTAACGGCGCAACTCCGCATCCTCCGCCTACAAGGAAGTGGTGTTGGGCCGGCTTTACTATAAACCCGTGTCCAAGAGGGCCTAATATCTGGAAGGGATGTCTGGCAACGTCAGAATCGCAAAACATTGCTGTCGCAGTCCCGCGTGCCTCAATCAATAGGGATATGCGCCTGCTCTGCGGATCCCAGCGGTGAACACAAAAGGGGCGGGGGAGCAGGACAGGGACCTTTTCGCTCTTTAACGTGACAAACTGTCCAGGATGAATGGACAGCTGTTCAGGTAGTATTAAGTTCATCCGATAAAAGCGCTGGTTGAGACGATCAACGCTTTCCGGAATAATGCGGTAAAGCTTGGGTCCTTGAGCGCCGCACAGCAAAATATTCACTCCTCTGTTAGATAGCTGTTGTAAGACGGCGGTTGTCAGATAGCTGCCAGGTGCCGTGATCTGCCGCAGTATTTGCTCATGGCCATTTTGAAAAGACTCATTCTGACGGCCACGCCATTATTGACCTGTTCCAAAATAATGGACTGCGGACCGTCGGCCACTTCAGAAGAAATCTCGATGTCGCGATTGATCGGTCCGGGATGCATGACGAGCAGATCCGGTTTGGCGTAGCGCAGTCTGGCGCTGTTGATTTGATAATTGTCGCGGTAATAATCCAGTCTCTTATGGTAGTCTTCTTCCTGCCGTTCAAACTGCATGCGCAGAGCCATGACGGCGTCAGCGTTTTCCAGCGCCGCGGTTAAGTCGTATTCTACTTCGGCACCAAGGTTTTTGTATTCCTGGGAGACCAAATCCTCAGGACCGCAAAACACTACTTTAGCACCGAATTTGAGCAATCCATATAAGTTGGATTTGGCAACCCGGCTATGCCGAATGTCTCCAACGATGACGATTTTTCGGCCGCTTAAGTTCTTGAAATGATCGCCCAGTGTGAAAATATCGAGAAGCGCTTGTGAGGGGTGTTCTTCGGAACCGGCGCCGCCATTAAGAACCGGGATACTCAGGATGTGGGCGGCGGTCGACAAAGCATCCGGATCGGAATGTCTGATTACTATCGCATCTGCTCCAAGCGCTTCCAGGTTCATGAGGGTATCTTCAAAGCTTTCTCCTTTAGCAACGCTGCTGCCGATGGTGGCAAAATTGACTACGTCAGCCCCCAGCTTTTTGGCAGCGACTTCAAAAGAAATCCGAGTACGGGTGCTATTTTCAAAGAAAGCATTCACCACAACTGTTCCGGAAAGCAGGGAGGACTTTTGACGACTGTGCAGGATTTCACGCATTGCATAAGTCTCGCGGAAAATAGTCTCAATATCCAGGCGTTCCATATCCTTGAGTCCGAGGATGTCCCGTTTTGCACAACTTACTGTCATTGCATGCTCCCCCTCATTTTTCTGCCCCGGGCACCGCAGGCCGTAAAAAAACCTGCCGATGGAACCGGCAGGCGGGGCTAAGCGTGGGTTTCAGCCGCCACGGCTCCTTAGCAGCCTCACTGGACTGCAATTAAAGGTGCGGGTTGCAGTTATACGCAATACGGTTTTGGTACTTTGCTTGATTTTCAGGCAAAAAATAAGGCCTCTTCGCAATCTACGAAAAGGCCACAAAGGACAACACCTGATAATAGGCCTTTTCGATTTCACAGAATCGACTTAAAGGTTCTTTCTAATATTTTAACCTTCTCATCAGTAAAAAGTCAAGATCGATCCGTAAAGAACTTTGGGGACGGTTCTAAAAGTGCATTATTCCTGAATATGTCAATTTGCACTTTTAGAACCGTCCCCAAAGTTCGCCAAGTTTCGCTCTCTGGAAAAAAGGGCTCTGAAATGAAAAATCCATTCTTGCAGGAAGTAAATTGCCGGTGCTGCTCGAATATCTACCTCCAGTCCCGTTATAAGCCGCAAATGTGGAGAAGGGGTTGGGTTTTTGGATAAAACTGCTCGGGAAGCCTATAGCGAGGCCGTTTTGCAGGAGGTCCTCCGCAGGTTTGGCGCGGAACCAGGTTCGATCAAGGCATTAAACGGATTTGAAAGCTTTATTTATGAATACACGCGCAACGGGCAGGAACTCGTCTTGCGCGTGACGCACAGCGGTCGGCGCTCGCCCGCAGAGATTGAGGGGGAGATCGACTGGCTGAATTATCTGACTGATCGTGATGTGCCAGCTGCACGCGCCGTGCCTTCCATGAACGGCAACTTTGTCGAAGTCGTCTCCGGCGCCAATGGCTTTTCCTTTCTGGCAGCCTCCTTTGTCAAGGCAGCCGGCGGATCGGCCAGAAGGCCGGAAATTTGGAACACTACGCTGTTCAGAGAAATGGGTCGCATTATGGGACGCATGCACAGGCTCACCAAAGCATACCAACCTCGGAACCCGTCCTTAAAGCGGCCATACATTGAAATTGACTTCGATGGGATGGAACGCTTTATCCCTGCTTCCGAAACAATCGTTCTCGAGAAAGCCGGAGCGATTCGCGAACGACTACGCCACTTGCCTAAGGATATTAATTCCTATGGACTGATCCATTTTGATTTTCATCGGGGCAATTTCTTTGTCGATGAGGGGCGGATCACGCTCTTTGATTTTGATGACTGCCTATACGGATGGTTTGCGGCTGATATCGCCATCAGCCTGTTCTATGCGGTCCCGCATCACTGTGAAAGCAAGGAAGACCTGGATAACGCCGCCCGCTTTATGGATTATTTTATGGAAGGCTATCGGATGGAGAACATGATCAGCTCACAATGGATGCGCACCATACCGCTTTTTCTCAAGCAGCGGGAGATTGACTTATATGCCGTCGTGCATCGCAGCATGGATGTTAATAATCTGGATCAATGGGGTACCAGCTATATGACCAGGCGCAAATGGAAAATTGAAAACGACATTCCCTTTGTGAACCTTGATTTTGCGCAATGGGGCTGTTGAAGAAAGCCGATTTGGAGAAATGACGCGGGAAATGACGCGGGGACGGTTCCTCTGTCTTGCCGGCCGATGGGACGAGCATGACGAGACAGAGGAACCGTCCCCGCGTCTTCGCGTCTTCTTTTTCCGCGCTCTTTCTAATGGTGAAATACTATCAAATAACACTTTACACATGTCAAGTAAATTTGTATAATGTATACAGAAAGATAAATTTGATGACAAAGCTATTATTGCGTCCAGATTTCTCTGTTAAGGATATCGTTCTTGCACAGCCGTTTGACGCAAAGGGGGGAAGTATTATGGCCAGTCTGGGAGAACGCGTCAAGAAAATCAGGTCCAATTCTGGTATCAGCGTACGGGATTTAGCTGCTAAAGTCGGCGTTTCCGCCAGCTTTATCTACCAGCTGGAAAAGGATGAAAGTGCCCCTTCGTTTTCAACCTTGAAACGTATTGCCGGTGAGCTGGGAACTTCGGTGGGAGTGCTTACCGATGACGTCTTGCCAGAAAACTGGCTCATTGTTAAAAAAGAAAATTTGCGTCATGTGATCACCGGTGAGGACGGGTTCAACCTTAATATTATGGCATTTTTGGGCTCCCGAGACAAACTGATGCAACCGCATCTATTCTCGGTCGATCCTGGCAAAACAGTAGAATTGAATGTCTATGATCACGAACACGACGACTTGTTCGTCCTGATTCAGGGGGAACTCGAGTTTTGGGCTCAAGGACACTGGTACCACATCGGTGCTGGTGAAGCCGCTTACTTTTCGTTGCACAACGCTTCCAAAATACGCAACCCGGGGACTGAGGAAGCCGCCGGGGTTTGGGTGGTGTCGCCTCCGGGTGTTTGAAACGCCCGAAACAGTCCAAAGCATCGTAGAAAAAGGGGGTAATTATCATGAGTCCTGAAAGCAGGAAATTTAGCAAAGTCGATGCAATTATTCGTAATCATGATTCCAAACCGTCTCATCTAG
>ENA-UOOK01003616-UOOK01003616.1-fermentation-metagenome-genome-assembly--contig:-NODE-3616-length-17411-cov-6.445033_pt1 | contig 17411 bp, 16 predicted proteins | sample MGYA00245777_ERZ724023 | MGnify/ENA primary metagenome ERZ724023 (study PRJEB28704, sample SAMN03018312) | fermentation metagenome | biome: anthropogenic terrestrial biome; feature: soil; material...
TCATTATTAATATCCATTCCTTCTTTTAGTTTATAATTTATTGAGATTTTTCTCAATTTAAACCCTGTATCTTTACATCATATTATGACTTTTATAATAAAAATAGCATAATGGTAAACCCATTAAAGAATGTATTCCTACATCAAAGCATGCTGATCTTCGCATAATGTTGTTGTTTGGTAATGGGACCTTATGCATTATGGATGGCATAGATGCAGGAGTTCGTTCAGGCGGTAACTTCTTGGCATTCTTTATGAGAATAAACCTGGTGGCATGGTTTAGGTTTGTAACACTTGTTTTAAAAGAAGTATGTATTAGAGTAGGCATTGCAAGCCCTTTGCAAATGAATATTGAAGCATATAAGAGAATAAATGAAGCACTAAAGTTATATTTGCATGAGCTTGAAAAACTGGATGTTGAGCTGTTCAAAAAGGAAACTGAAGAATACAACAATGTGGTAAACATTTTCACAACCGCAAAGACAGATGGGGAATTGAATGTAATGCTTCTGAATGCTTATTATAGACTGGGTATCAATAAACCTTGGGAAGGTGACTTTGATGAACATATGTCAAATAAAAATGGAACTTTGGAGTTTGAATAATGTTTAAGTGTGATTGTTGTGGATGTTGTTGTCGTAACCTCAATAAATCTGAATTATATTCGGATTTAGATAGAGGGGATGGAGTATGTAAATATTTATCAGGTAATCTATGTTCAATTTATGAAAACCGTCCGTTGCTTTGTAGGGTAGATGAATGCTACGACTTATATTTTTGTAATATAATGGAACGCAAGGAGTATTATAGATTAAATATGGTGGAATGCCAAAAACTTAAAAATATGGAGGGATAAAATATGCCATTACCAATTATTTTAGGAATAGGTGCTGCAATTGCTGAAAAGTTTGCACAATATGATGCCAGTGTTGCAATGTGGGATATGAATGAAAAAGGCTTACAGGAGATGGAACGAAAGCTTGCCGGTTACAGGGTTAAAGCTAAAGGTTATAAAGTTAACATTACTGACTACGATGAAGTTCAGGAGTTAGGTCAACAAGTTATTAAAGATTTTGGAAAGGTTGATATATTAATTAATTGCGCTGGAGGAGGCAGAGATATTGCTTTAAGTTTAAGGGAATTAGATCACGACAAGTGGAGCAAATTGGTAGACTTAAACTTAACTAGTGCATTTAATTGTACAAAAGCTGTAATTGAGAATATGATTGATAACAATTATGGTAAGATAGTAAATTTCTCATCTGTTGCAGGCTTAAGAGGAGGGGGGTTGCTTGGAAAGGCAGGATATGCAGCTGCCAAGGCAGGCATCGTTGGTTTTAGTAAAGCAATAGCAAAAGAATGTGCACAATATGGAATATATTGTAATACAATTGCTCCAGCTTTGCATGTAACACCACTTATTCAGGCAAACCTGAATACAGGGCAAATTGAAGCTGTTAAGGATAATTTCCTATTGAAAAAGGCAGGAGACCCTGAAAAACTTGCAGAGTTAGTGGCATTTCTTGCTTCTGATGATGCTTCATATATTACAGCTTCTCTTTATACAGTTGACGGTGGATATTCATATCATTAAAAAAATATATAATTATAGAAAATATGAGGAGGAAAAAATGAAAAAAATTAAATTATTAGCTTTAGTTTTGGTTTTGACGATTCTAGTAGTTGGTTGCAAATCTGGTAACGATATAAACGAACAACAAGGTGAAGAAGTACCAGAGGTATCAGAATTTACATTAGCAAATGTTTCTGCTATAGGAGATGAAAGGGATCAGTCACTTCAAGAATTTGCAAGATTAGTAGATGAAAAATCAAATGGAACAATGAAGGTTAATGTTTATTCAGGCGGCACTTTAGGAACCTGGAGAGACACAATTGAAGGACTTGAACCAGGTATAGTACAAATAGTTTGCGAAAGCTTAGGTACATTGGAAGCATTCAGTCCTACAGCAAGTATAGATGCATATCCTTACTTATATGACAGTTATGAGCATTATAAAAAAGAAATGCTTAACGGAGAAATTGGAGAAGAAATTCTCGCTATTGTTGGTGAAGAAGGCGGATTTGTGGTGATGGGACCTTCTAACAGAGGTGCTAGAATAATGACATCAAACAAAAGAGTTGATAGTGTAGAAGACCTTAAAGGTGTAAAAATTAGGGCACCTGGAATTCAAATGTATATTAAGACTTGGGAGTATTTGGGAGCATCTCCAGTGCCTATGGACTCAACAGAAATATATACCGGATTGCAGCAAGGTACAGTTGATGCACAAGAAAACCCAGTTATGTTCAGCTACGGCAATGCATTTTATGATGTATGTGACTACTTAGTAATGACTAATCATGTTTTCAGTACAGATGTTTTCATATTTAATGATGGCTTTTTTAACAGTCTTCCAGCTGAACAGCAACAGGTTTTTAGAGAAGCTGCTAAAGAAGCAGGTGAGTTTAGGACAAAACTAGTTGAAGACTTAGAAGCAGATACAATAGCCACTATGGAAGAAAAAGGAATGGAGGTATTAAGACCTGATATATCCGGATTCCAGGAAAAACTTAAGGACTTCTCAAAAGAATTTCCACATTTAGCTGATTTAGTTGGAAAGGTACATGCAACAAGATAGGTATAAAAAATGCTTATTCACAGTTTGTATATACTGTGAATAAGCATTATTAATACTGTAAAGAAGGAGGCAATAATCGGTATAAACTATGACCGTATCATGGATATATTATGAAAAAGATTCTGGATAATTTAGAAAAATTTATTTTAGTAATACTGGCATTATTATTTGCAACGATGACTATAGCTTTATTCTATCAGATTATAATGAGATTTGTATTTCAAAGTGCTAATGTATGGTCTGAGGAATTAACAAGGTTTGCATTTATTTGGATGTCTATGCTTGGAGTAGCTGTAGCTACAAGGCGCAGCAAAAATATGGATGTAGATTTTATTGTAAATCTAATGCCAAAGATAATGAAATTAATAAATTCTATTTTTACAAAAGCTTTAATTATAGGTTTTTTGTTTGTACTTATTTTTTATGGGATTGAACTTGTTACTATTACCTTTAAACAATTGTCACCTGGTATGAGGCTTCCTATGGCATATATGTATCTATCGGTTCCAGTAGGAGGAATATTGATGCTTATATTTACAATAGAAAATATCATCAATGACATTAAAAATAGAAAAATAAAGGAGAGCTGACATGGGTGCTGCATTGATTGTTTTAATATTAGTTTTTTCTGCTATTGGAATACCTATAGCATTTTCATTAGGTCTTTCGTCACTTATTACAATTATGGAGCAGGGGTATCCATTAATAGTAATTCCTCAAAAATTGTTTGGAGGGATGGATTCATTTCCGTTATTAGCTATACCGTTTTTCATGTTGTCAGGCGAATTAATGAATGGTGGCGGATTAAACAAAAGAATTATTAGGGTTGCCAATGCTTTTTTAGGTAACGTGCCTGGTAGTCTTCCTATTATTACAATAGTTGCCTCTGCGTTTTTCGCCGCTATCTCAGGTTCTGCGGTTGCAACAGTAGCAGCTATTGGTGGTATTACAATTCCTGCCATGATAAAGCAGGGATATCCTAAACATTATGCAGCTGGTGTTGCTTCTTCAGCATCAATCGTTGGTCCTATAATTCCACCTAGTATAATTTTAATAGTGTACGGTGCATCTTTGCAACTTTCAGTAAGCGATTTGTTCCTAGCATCTACTTTACCCGGATTAATTATGACTTCCGTTTTTATACTAGTGGCAATATATCAAGCGAAGAAAAAAAATTACCCACGTGAGGGAAAAGCCACTTGGAAAGAAAAATGGGATTCTTTTATAGATGGTATATGGGCATTGTTGATGCCTGTTATAATACTAGGCGGAATATTTTCTGGAATATTCACACCAACAGAAGCCGCAGTTGTTTCCGTTGTATATGCGTTTTTAATAGGATATTTTGTCTATAAAGGTTTTACACTAAGAGAGCTACCTAAGATACTAGCTGATGCTGCGGTTTCTACTTCAACCATTATGTTTATTTTAGGAACATCAAAAATCCTTGCATGGATAATAACAGTAATTGACTTGCCAACAATGGTTGCAGAAGCAATATTGGGATTAACAAGTAACACTTTCTTAGTATTGTTGTTAATCAACATTATACTGCTTATAGTAGGATGTTTAATGGAAGCAAATGCAGCTGTTATAATCCTAATTCCTATATTAGTGCCTATTGTTACAAAACTTGGAATGTCACCTATAACATTCGGAGTTGTTATGACAGTTAACTTGTGCTTGGGATTATTGACCCCACCTGTTGGTGTATGTTTGCTACTAGGCTCACAAATGGCCGAATCTAAATTTGAAAAAGCTGTAGTCGCAATGCTTCCATTCTTTATTATTGGAATAATCGTATTGATGCTGGTAACTTATGTACCTGCCGTTACGCTGTGGCTGCCAAGTTTATTGTAATTTGATGGTATATTATAAATTGCATCAATTTACACTTTCCCTCATAATTCATTAATAAAGATAATTGAATTTAATATCAATTATCTTTATTTTTTTATATAAAACATTCAAGGCAGAAGGAAGCCTTTTTTGTTCCCCTAGAACAATTTTGCTTAAATAATTCTGTAAAGGGTATACACTTAAGAAGAAATGAGGTGATATTTCATGGATAAACAAAAAAATAATAATGACTATAATTATAATATAAACAAACATGAACATAGCCATATGAATTACGAACACAGCGAGCATTTAGGACATGAAAATATGAACCATGAACACAGCGAGCATTTAGGATATGAAAATATGAATCATGAACATAACGAGCATACAGGACATGAAAACATGAATCATGAAAACAGTGAGCATACAGGACATGAAAATATGGGGCATGCCAATCATGATGATGTCCACCATGATCATCATGCTATGATGGCAGAGGATTTCAAAAAAAGATTTTTTATATCATTAATAATAACAATTCCAGTATTGATACTTTCACCTATGATACAAATGTTTTTGGGTGTAGACTGGAGATTTAACGGAGATTCATACCTATTGTTTGCACTTTCAACTATTCTTTTCATATATGGTGGCAAGCCATTCCTTGCAGGTGCTAAAGACGAGTTGAAAGACAAATCTCCTGCAATGATGACTTTAATCGCTCTTGCAATAATTGTTGCATATGTTTATAGCTCATTAACCGTATTTGTGCTTGAAGGCAATGATTTCTTTTGGGAGCTAGCTACTTTAATAGTAATTATGCTGTTAGGACACTGGATTGAAATGAAATCCGTAATGGGGGCATCTGAAGCCTTGAAAGAGTTAGTAAAGCTAATGCCTGGAATTGCACATCTTGTAAAAGAAAATGGTGATATTACAGATATTCCTGTTAAAAAGTTAAAGGAAGGGGATTCAGTGCTGGTAAAACCGGGAGAAAAGATTCCGATTGATGGCATAATTTATGATGGAAACTCAGGTGTGAATGAATCTATGATAACCGGCGAATCGGTTCCTGTGGAAAAGAAGACAGGTGATGAAATAATAGGCGGCTCCATAAATGGAGAAGGAGCATTAAGATTTAAGGTAAGTAAGGTTGGTGATGCCACATTCCTATCACAGGTTATTAAACTTGTTAAAAAGGCACAGGCATCAAAATCAAATACTCAAAGATTGGCCGATATTGCTGCCAAGTGGTTGTTTTACATAGCTGTAATAGCAGGAGCTATTACTTTTATCGTTTGGATGTTAATAAGTGAGGATTTAAATATTGCTGTTGAAAGGGCAGTGACGGTTATAGTAATTTCATGTCCTCATGCATTAGGTCTTGCCACTCCTTTGGTTACTTCCGTATCAACAAGCATTGGAGCCCAAAAAGGATTGTTAATAAGAGACAGAGCAGCATTTGAAAATGCAAGAAAATTAAATGCTGTTGTATTTGATAAAACAGGAACACTTACTGAAGGTGAATTTGGAATTACAGATGTATTTGAAACGGGAATTTCAAAAGATGAATTATTAACTATTGCTTACTCGGTTGAATCAAATTCAGAACACCCAATTGCAAAAGCAATTGTCAAAGAAGGAAAGAAGTTAAACCTTCCGCTTAAGGAAGTTAAAAATTATCAAAATATAACCGGTCAAGGTTTGAAGGCAACTGTTGATAATAGAGAAATTATGATTGTAAGCCCCGGATATATAAGACTAAAAAATATCGCCTTTGATGAAAATAATTTTAATAAACTTGCTGAAGAAGGAAAGACTGTAGTATTTATTATAGAAAATAAAACATTGCTTGGATATATTGCATTATCAGACATTGTAAGAGAAACATCAAAGGAAGCTATTGATACTTTAAAAGAGATGAATGTTGAGTCAATAATGCTTACCGGAGATAATCAAAAAGCGGCGAATTATATTGGTAATATTCTAAATTTAGACAAAGTAATAGCAGAAGTTTTACCGCAAGACAAGGCATCAAAAATTGACCAGCTTCACAAAGAGGGAAAAACAGTTGCAATGACAGGTGATGGTGTTAATGATGCACCGGCATTGGCAAAAGCAGATTTAGGTATAGCAATAGGAGCAGGTACTGATGTTGCTATTGAAACGGCAGATGTCATTCTTGTTAAGAGCAATCCTTTAGATGTTGTGAATATTTTAAAATTATCGAAGGCAACTTACAGGAAGATGATTCAGAACTTAGTTTGGGCAACAGCATATAACATAATAGCATTGCCTTTAGCTGCAGGTATTTTATATAAACAAGGGATTGTTATCAGTCCTGCCTTAGGCGCTGTATTGATGTCATTAAGCACAATAATTGTTTCAATAAATGCTAAGCTATTAAAAATTGAATGATATATTGAATTTAATACGTGAGAGGAACTTAAAAAGCTAAATTGTATAATCTTATAAGCTCCCATGTAATATTGAAATTACATGGGAGTTTCTTATTGTACTTTAATTGTGCTGTTAATCATGCCCATCCAGCAAGTGTAAGTGATAGTACCGGCTTGTATTGGGGTAAATTCAATTATATTTTCTCCAAGCTCTAATTTTTTCCGTATACCATATTGGGGTATAATAATTTCATTGTTGCAGCCGTTTAACGTGCCCTTGTCAGCAAAAACAGTCCACTTTAGAGGGACTCCGGCATAAACGGTAATTGGTTGATATCTTCCGGGTTCTAGTTTAGTAGTTACTGTTTGGGCGCTGTCTTTAATAACAGCATTAACAAATTTTCCGTCTTGGTTTAAACTTATTCCCAATGGTGACAAAACAGTATCAGCAATATTGATTCCTGCTAATGAAAAACCTCTGTTTCCCATAACAACACCTAAAATGACAACCAATATAGCACTGACCTTCATCATTTGTTTAGTGAATTTTGAGCTTAGTATTGTGCTGAATACTCCAAAAGCAAACATTATAGGCACGGTTCCAATGCTGAAAATAAACATTGAAAATGCTCCTGTTAAAAAGCTGCCTGTTCCAAGAGCATAAAGCTGCATTGCCTGTAATGGTCCGCAAGGCATAAAGCCATTGAGCAAACCCACAATAAATGGTCTATTGATATTTTTCTTACTATCAATTTTATTGGTTAAAGTCTTTGGAAGACGCGGCATTATTTTTCTTAATTTTGATGTTAATCCTAACATGTTAATACCCATGATAATCATTAATAATCCTGCTATTAGAGATATTAACGCTTTACCCTTAAGAGAAATACTGAAAACCGAACCAAGGGCTCCAACTGCCCCGCCTAAAATTGTGTAAGATGTCACTCGTCCAAAGTTATATAAGAAACTTGGCTTAAGCTTACTGTATATATTGTTTTCACAATCATTACAACCCGCACATTGGGATAAATTTATTCCGCCGCACATAGCTATACAGTGGACAGATGTAAAAAGTCCTGCTATGAACAACATTCCATAACCCATACTCTGTGTTATCTGCGGGAAAAAATTAAAGCCAACAGTGTTATTAATGATTACATAAAGACCAACAATTATAAGACCAATTAATAATGTAGTGGTGACAGACGGCTCTTCCTCTATGTCATCATCCTCAAGTATAACATCATAACCTGTTTCCCTGATTGTATTATAGATAGAATTTAATTTTATTTCATTTGAATTATAAATAATATCCGCTGCTGATAAAGAATAGCTTACTTTAGCATTTATTATTCCATCAAGCTGTTTTAATGCTTTTTCAATTTTATTTTCACAGGCTGTGCATGTGACTCCATGTAGTTTAATTATTTTTTGTTCATATAAAATGTCCATAATTTATATCCATGTTAATTTTTCCAATTTGCAAAAATACCTTCAGCTTCTGCAAATAAGTCTTTAGGAATTGTAATTGTAGAGTCAGTTTCTGTTTTCCATTCTTCAAATACGGGAACCGGGTTACATCCACCTCTTGCTACTTCAACATCATCCATTTTAAATCTGTTTCCACAGTTTTGACAAATCAGAACATCGTCTTCTTGTACGTAGTATCCCCTTCCTGAAGCATAGCATACCTGACATGTATTAAATGCTGTTCTTATAGTGCCGTCCGATGCTTTAACAGCCAAAACTTCCATGTATGTTTCAAGTTCATCATATTCATAGAATTTGGCTGTTTCAGTAATATCAGCCTTTGGAATTACCATATCTCCATTTTCATCTGTAACAGAAATTGCTGATGGTTTTGATTGCTCTGCTAAGCTGGTTTCATCATTTTTAGAATTAAAAAAAGTGAATGCTGCTATGCTTATTATTATAATAGTTGTAATTTTAAGAATTACATTAGAATTTTTCTTGGAAGCTTTACCTTTGTTTTTTTGATTGTTCTTCATAATTTAATTTCCTTTCAAAATTATTAAACTAGAATAATTATAGTAAAATTTTGTGAAGATTTTATGGAGATTAATTAAGATTATATTGTAATTCAAAAAAATGAATTTTTGGCAGTAAAAGTTTTATACAAAAAATAAGACCGAGGGAGGTCTTATTTTTTTGTTCAAATTTTTTACGAGGGATAATTGTAAAAATAAATTAATAAGTTTAAAATAATAATACAAAAAACTTGTGGAGAAATTATGAAGAAACCATAATAATTTGCTTCATAGGTTCTTCACAATTCTATTGTAAACTTTAAATAAAGCTTTCTATAAAAAATTATACAAACAAAAGGAGTGGTATTAATGTTTAAATTTATTAAAAACTGGCTTGACAGATTAGCTAAGGAGAATGAAAAAAATTTTGGAGACGGCAGGCTCGATTGCTGTGATTTAAATAAACCAAAAAACACGAATAATCAAGCCACTAATAGTAATACAAATAAGAAATGAGTTGACCATTATCTATTTAATGATAGAATATTTGTAGATAAAAAACATACAGGTGAATAAATGAACGAAAAAATATTAGTTATTGATGATGAAGTAAATTTATTGAATGTTATAAAGGATTATCTTTTACTGGAATCCTATGAGGTTTTTACTGCAACCCGGGGAAAAAAGGCATTGGAACTATTTCATGAAATAGAACCTGATTTTATTATCCTTGATTTGATGCTTCCGGATATTTCTGGAGAGGAAATTTGCAAACGAATCAGGAAAGAATCCGATGTGCCTATTTTGATGCTTACAGCAAAAAGCAGTGAGGATGATAAGGTTACAGGTTTATATATAGGAGCAGATGATTATTTGACAAAACCTTTCAGTCCTCGCGAACTTGTAGGCAGGGTAAGGGCAATATTAAGAAGGACAAAAGGCATTGAATTAACTGATGTTTTAGAATTTAACGATAAAGACATATATATAGATATACCAAAACGAATTGTTAAGAAATCCGGACAATCAATAAGTTTAACTCCGAATGAATTCAAAATCTTACTTGCATTAGCACAAAACCCACATAAGGTTTTCTCCAGAAGTCATTTAGTCAGTTTAGCTTTCGGGTATGACTTTGAAGGGTATGATCGTACAGTAGACACACACATTAAAAATTTACGTCAAAAAATAGAGGATAATGTGAAAGAACCAAAATACATTGTAACTGTGTATGGTGTTGGATATAAGTTTGAAGGTGAATTATGATTAAAATCAGCGATCAGTTACGAAAGTATTTTGTAACTATTTCGATACTATCAATTGCATTTATTACAATCACTACAAACTTAAGCATAAATTATTTTTTTTCTGATTACATCAGGGATTCAAGAAGCAGAGATGATGTAAAGGTTGTTCAGTATGTTGAGCAAGTATACAGTAATTATGAAGAATTTAATTCAGAATCTCTTATGATTATAATGCATTATGCTTTCAGTGAGGATGTTGTAATACAAATAAGAGATAGGGATAATAACATAAGTTGGAACAGCAGTACATTTGGAATAGACTACGGAATTACAGATGAATATATTAATAATGAAAGTAATTTTTCATTCAGAAACTATTTATTTATGTATAATGGTGAAAACATAGGTTCTATTGATGTAGGCCGGCCTAAAAGTATAATATCAAATATTGAAGATGAAAAGTTTTTAGTCACTATAAACAGCATTTTTGGTATTGCTTCATTATTGACATTGTTTATAGCCTATCGTTCAAGTAATAGCATTTCAAAGAAATTTTTAAATCCCATATATGTTATTAAAGAAAATGCAAAATTGATAGAGCAAGGGAAATATAAAAAATTAAATGAAGTAGAAACAAATACTTTTGAATTGCATGAATTGTCTGTATCTGTTAAGGAGCTTGCAGAGAGATTGAATTATCAGGAAGCTTTAAAAAGAAGAATGACTACTGATATAGCTCATGAGCTAAGAACGCCATTGGCTGCAATACAAAGCCATATTGAAGCATTTATGGATGGAGTTTGGGAACCAAATGATGAACGTCTTGCGGTAATACACGGAGAAATCTTAAGATTAACACATTTAATAAAAGAATTATCTGAATTATCAATAGTTGAAGACGATGAAATTAAACTTTATGCAGATAACGTTGACCTTTCCGTAACCTTAAATGATATTACAGACAGCTATGAGCCCATGTTTATTGAAAAAAATATAAAATTAAATAAAAATATTCAAGATAATATAGTAATCGTTGGAGACATTGATTATTTAAAACGTATTTTCGCAAATATTCTGTCTAACGCATATAAATATACTAATGAAAATGGAACTGTCAATGTTTCACTTAGTCAAATAAATGATAAAATCAAAATATCAGTCAGCGATACAGGCATTGGTATTCCTAAAGAAGATTTAAAACATATTTTTGAAAGGTTTTACAGAAGCGATTTATCAAGAGCTCGTGAAACAGGCGGTACAGGTATAGGACTTACTATCACAAAAGCTTTGGTTGAGGCACATGGTGGAACGATTAAAATAGACAGTGAGGTTGGGAAAGGAACCAATGTAATTATTGAATTAAGTAGGCTCACCTTGTAGTCTATGGTCAGTTTTCATTAAATCAGTAATATTTTGTCCATTCATCCATTCATATATTTCATCGCCGGAAAAAATCAAAGGCATTCTGTTGTGTATGTGAGAGACCGAATCATTGGCATTTTTGGTTATTATGGTATAAAAAATGTCCATGTTTTGTTCAAACAAGCTTAATTGCTTGTTTTCTTTTTTTGTAATTACATTATACAACCCTGCCATATAGATATTGGAATCGGGAGTCTTTATTTTATACTTATCTTTGCCGTGTTCTTCCTGCTTCCATTCAAAATAATATGAAGCAGGCACAATACATCTGCAAGAAGAAGATAATCTTCTAAACATTTGCCTTTCATTTATGGTTTCGGCTTTAGCATTAATTATTACTCCCTTGCCGTCCCATTTGGGGAATCCCCATTTAGCTAAAACAGGCTTCATTTTATTATCATCCTCTATATAGATGGGAGCAATATTTGTGGGGAAAATTTCACCTGTTTTAAAATTTTCATAAATATTTTTTTGAGCTTCTTCTAATATTTTTTTAAATTCATCATTATCAATATCAATATAATATCTTCCGCACATATTTACCTCTACTCAAGAATCGGCGTATTATTGAGAATCCTTCAATAAATTAATTTTATATGATATTTTATTAAATAACAACAACATTTTATATTATTAAAAATTACTGTCGATGTCAGCTGATAAGCATAATAAATACTTATTGTTGTAAATTTAGTTTCCTGTTATAATATTATTAAGTCATATCGATAAGAAGTTGAACCTCAGCAGATAATAATATAATTATTTTGATATAGAAAGAAAATAAATTAAATAGGAGAATGAATAATGCCAATATTAAATTGGATAGGTAAGGAAAAAGTGGCAAACCATCATTTAGATGTTCCATATAGAATCTTAAATCATAAATATAGTTTTGATGAAAGTGGACAACAAAATAAAGACAATGGGAGCGAAAACAAAGTTATTCGTGGGGATAATCTAGAGGCGTTAAAAGCTCTTTTACCACAATATGAAGGGAAAATAAAATGTATATACATAGACCCGCCATATAATACAGGTAATGAAAAGTGGGTATATAATGATAATGTAAATGATGCTAAGATAAAAAAATGGCTTGGTGATGTAGTTGGGAAAGAAGGCGAGGATTTATCAAGACATGATAAATGGCTTTGCATGATGTATCCTCGATTAAAGCTGTTACAAAGACTTTTAGCTGATGACGGAGCTATTTTTATTAGTATTGATGATAATGAACAGGCTCTTTTGAGATTAATTTGCGATGAGATTTTTGGATATAATAATTTTATAAATAATGTTATTTGGCAAAAAAAATTTAGTCCTCAAAATGATGCAAAGTATTTTTCGGACATGCATGATTTTATTGTTGTTTATGCTAAGAATAAAGTAAATTGGGATAGAAACCTATTGCCAAGAGATAGCGAACAAAACAGCAGATATAAAAATCCTGATAATGATCCAAGAGGACCTTGGACATCTGGCGACATGTCGGTTAAAACTTATTCGGCAGACTATGATTATCCAATAACAATACCAAGCGGGAGAGTAGTTAAAGCATCAAACGGAAGGTGCTGGAGAACGTCAAAAGAAAACTTCAAAAAACTAGTAGACGACAATAGGATATGGTTTGGTGAAAATGGAGATAACGTTCCAAGAATAAAACGTTTTTTGAATGAAGTTCAGGATGGAAAGGTCCCTGTTACTTTATGGTTAAGAACTGAGGTTGGAGATAACCAAGAAGCCCGACAAGAATTAAAGAAAATATTTTCTGATTCAGCATTTCCTTTCGATACACCAAAGCCTCCGAGATTAATAGAGCGAATACTCCAAATAGCAACCGATAAAAATTCCATTATACTTGACTCATTTGCAGGCTCAGGCACAACTGCCCAAACCGTTCTAAATATAAACAAAAAAGATGGGGGCAATCGAAAATTTATACTTGTAGAAATGGAAGATTATGCAGAAAGTATTACTGCAGAACGTGTAAAACGTGTTATAAACGGTTATGGTGATGTGGATGGCACTGGTGGCGGTTTTAGTTTTTATGATTTAGGTGAACCTTTATTAATTGATAATAAATATATAAATGAAAATATTTCTTTAGATAGAATTCGAGAATATGTTTATTTTATGGAAACAAAAAAAGTTTTACCTAAAGGTAATGATAGTTATTATCTTGATATTCATAACAATACTGCTTATTATTTTTATTATAAGAAAGATACTATAACTACTTTAAACTATGAATTTTTAAAAGAAATGAAAGTCCCGGCAGAAAACTACGTTATTTATTCAGATAATTGCACATTAAGCGAAGAAGAACTGCTAAAATACCATATTACTTTCAAAAAAATTCCACGCGATATAGCTAAATTGTAGGTGATGATATGGAACTAAAGAATTATCAAAAACAAGTTTTAAAGGATCTTTCAAATTATTTAAAACTATTAAATGAAACCCATAATATTAAAGCAGCTTATACAAAACATTGGAATGATAAAGATGTCAGAGTAGGGTATGGCGGCATGCCTGAATACAGAGATACTATTATTGGTACACCCCATGTTTGCTTTAAGGTTCCGACAGGAGGTGGTAAAACATTTATTGCATGTGCATCATTAAAACCATTCTTTGAACAGATGCCTTTATCAAAAACAAAAGTTGTTGCTTGGCTTGTGCCATCCAATACTATTTTAGATCAAACTATACAAACATTAAGCGATGTAAATCATCCTTACAGGCAGAGAATAGAAATGGATTTTGGAGGCAGGGTAGAGGTTCTTACAAAAGAACAATTACTTAATGGTCAAGGATTCAATCCTACTTCTGTTAAAGAGCAGCTTACAATCTGTGTTTTAAGTTTTGATTCTATCCGATCTAATAAAAAAGATGGAAGGAAGTTTTATCAGCAAAATAGCCAATTGGCCCAGTTTGAACCTTATTATGAAGATTCAGAAACATTAATTGAAGATATAGATAATACTGCACTTATTCAAGTATTAAATCAGCTTTCGCCTGTTGTAATTGTTGATGAAAGTCATAACGCTCAGTCTGATTTAAGTGTAGAAATGCTCAAAAATCTTAACCCTTCATTTATACTTGATTTAACTGCAACCCCAAAGGAAAACAGTAATATTATCTCTTTTGTGGATGCAAGAGAACTTAAAAAAGAAAAGATGGTTAAATTACCTGTTGTTGTATATAATCGTAATAGTAAACAAGAAGTTGTTATGGATGCAATTCAACTTCGAGGGAATCTTGAAAAGATGGCTATGGATGAAGAAAAAATTACAGGAAAATATATTCGTCCTATTGTTCTATTTCAGGCTCAGCCAAAAGGAAAAGAAGATAATGCAACTTTTGAAAAATTAAAAGAAAAGATAACAGGTCTTGGAATACCTAAGGAACAAGTTGCAATTAAAACTTCGACAATTAATGAAATTAAAGGTATAGATTTAATGAGCAAAGACTGTGATATTCGATATATTATTACAGTTAACGCTTTAAAAGAAGGCTGGGATTGTCCTTTTGCTTATATTCTTGCAACGCTTGCCAATAAAACTTCAAAAATAGATGTAGAGCAAATACTTGGACGTGTGCTTCGTCTTCCTTATGTTATAAAACATAAAAATGCGGCTCTTAACTTATCTTACACTTTAACATGTTCTAATGATTTTAGAGATACTCTTGAAAATATCGTTCAAGGACTTAATAAAGCAGGATTCAGTAAAAAGGATTATCGTGTGGGAGAGATATCTGAGCCGATCGTTGATAAACCAATACATTCAAAAGAAAATGAACAACTTCAGATAGATGATAATGATGATTCAAAAGAAGAATTTTTAGATATTAATTTTGATGAAATAAAACAAGACCTTGAAATTGCTAATAAAAATAAGGATTTTGGTGAAGCAGATAGTATTCATGATATGTTAGAAAAGGCAATAAAACAAAATGAAGAATATGAAACAGAAATAGAGAAAACAGAGAGCATAGGATTTTTAGGTGGAGAGGTTGGTGATATGATGAATCAATATAAGATGAATACCCAATATATGAATTCAAAAAATCTTATACCTCAATTTGTTCACAGGGAGACGGTTCCTCTATTAGGAATAGACGAACAGGTCTTACTCACGAAAGAGTTTTTAGATGATGGTTTTATTCTTGCAGATAAGGACACACAAATTGATTTTAAATTAGTAATAAACGATGTATATAAAGTTGATATTTCTGTAAATGGTGAAGCTGTTCCTAAATATCAAAAGGTAGCTGAAAAGGAAGGTAAATATTTTAAAAAACATTTTGATTCATTGCCAAGTGAAGGGAAAGTTAAAGTATGTAAAGATATGTTATATAATCAACTTAATAAATCTAACAGTATGGTTTCTATGGATTTGAAAGGGTATATTGACAGAATAGTAGATAATATGACAAAAATTGAATTATCGGTTTTAGAGACTTCTATCCCTGCTTATGCAAACAAAATAAAGGAAAAAATTGAACAATTACAACTTGAATATAGAGAAAAACAATTTAAGGTTATGCTTGATACCGGTGAAATTTCTTGTGAGCCATACTATAATTTGCCTTTAGTTATTTCGCCCATTGATAGTGTAAATTCTATACCCAATTCATTATATGAAGCTGAAGCAAATATAAATGACTTTGAACATAAAATAATTACAGAAATTGCAAGTCTTGAAAATATTTTGTGGTGGCATAGAATAATAGAACGAAAAGGATTTTGTTTAAATGGTTTTATATATCATTATGCAGATTTTATGGTTATGACCAAAAGCGGGAAGTTAGTATTAGTAGAAACTAAAGGTGACCATCTCGCTAATGATGATAGTAAACAAAAGCTTAATATAGGAAGATTATGGGAAGCAAAAGCAGGCAATAATTATAGATATTTCATGGTGTTCAAAAATAAAGATTTAAAACTTGATGGTGCTTATACAATCGATGAATTTATAAGGGTTATGAGAAAGCTATAGTAAGTGATTATTAAATGAAATGGGGCATAGCGGTAGATAGTATGGATAGAAAAAAAGAATTAAAAGAACAATATAAACAAATGAAAACAGAAATGGGAATATTCATTGTTCAGAATAAAATCAACAATAAATATCTTTTAGTACCGACTCAAAATCTAAAGGGAATGATAAACAGAGTTAGGTTTCAGCTAAATAGCGGAGGGCATCCGAACCGGGAGCTCCAAGCCGAATGGAATGAATTCAGAGAAGATAGTTTTGAAATTAAAATACTTGAAACTTTAGATTATGACAAGGATGAATCCAAGACAGACTACTCTGAAGAGCTTGAGATAATGAAAATTATGTGGACTGAAAAGCTATCAGAAAATATGACAGGGTATAATTCCTGATTAGCTCCCCACTCACAGTCAAAAAACATTTTGTAAAAGCATAATTATATGATATACTTTTTATAAAAAGAAATTATAAATTATAGCTATAATTATCGGAGGTATGTATGCAAGAATTTTCGATTAAAAAATTATCTATCGCCGACTTTGAGAATATACAAACAGAAACAGGTATTATTTATGAGCTGATTGATGGTCAAGTAGTTATGTCTCGACCAACAATTCAGCATCAGCGCTTGTTAACCGTATTAAGCAGTGAGTTGCACCAGTATTTTAAAAATAAATCTTGCGGAACATATTCAGAAATAGAAGTTAAACTTAATGAAAACATTTTGGTTCCTGATATATCTATAATTTGTGATGATACTAAAATTACTAATCAAAGATATAATGGTGCACCAACTTTAGTTATCGAAATTCTGAGTCCCTCTAATCAATACAATGACACATTTGTTAAATTAAATAAATATGAGATTTTCGGAGTAG
>ENA-UOOK01003617-UOOK01003617.1-fermentation-metagenome-genome-assembly--contig:-NODE-3617-length-17409-cov-3.792786_pt1 | contig 17409 bp, 17 predicted proteins | sample MGYA00245777_ERZ724023 | MGnify/ENA primary metagenome ERZ724023 (study PRJEB28704, sample SAMN03018312) | fermentation metagenome | biome: anthropogenic terrestrial biome; feature: soil; material...
GCAACATCGAATTTTCCGCTGAGTTCATGTCCGAGCTGATGGGTTGAAAAATCTTTTTCCGCTCCAAGCCCTGTAAGGCCGTTATGTGAAAGACTTCCACACCACATTAGTTCGCTCATTGCACCATAATCATGCGGATTTTCAAGAGCCTTTTTACCGTTTCCGATTACTACCCGTAAAAGTGACTCTGCGATTTCGTCAGTCAGTTCGTTACCCTTTGTAGATGTAAAATAGCGGTCGAGAGTGTGCATCATTATGTCGACAACTCCGCAGGCAATTTGGAAATGCGGAAGTGTATATGTAAGTTCCGGATCCATAATTGCAAATTTCGGGCGGTTTAGTGGGGTGCCCAATCCCCTTTTTTCATGTGTCTCCTCATTCGTAAGAACGGCTGAATCGCTTGTTTCGCTTCCTGCCGCTGAAATTGTAAGTATTGCTCCTACCGGCATGCTCTTTTTAAGTTCCGCTTCGTGTATCCAGAATTTCCAAACATCCGTTTCAGGATTGGCTGTGCCGTGCGCTATGCCCTTAGCTGTATCTATGACACTTCCGCCGCCTACAGCAAGTATAAAATCAGCTTTAAACTCAATTGCCTTTTTAACCGCTTCTCTTACAAGCGATACCCTCGGATTGGGTTTAACACCTCCGACTGATATATACTCAAGCCCCGCATTTTTTAGTGAATTTTTAATTTTGTCGAGAAGTCCGCTTTTAACTGCACTTCTTCCGCCGTAAACAATTAGCACACGTGTTCCCGAGTGTTTAATAATTTCATCCGCCGCTTTCAGCTCCGTACCTTTACCGAAAATAACTTCTGTTGGTGAACAGAATGTAAAACTATTCATATGACACATCCTTCCTTAAAATGTAATCCTAAATTTGTATTAATAAGTATTTCCTTTATTTTACACCATTGATATATTATGTCAAATTTTATTTAATTTCATGTTGAACCGCTGAATTAATATGTACATGTTAGCATTGTATAAAATAACATAACAGCCGCTCTGTATGCTTGGTTTAAAAAGACGGCTGCAGTGAGTTTTATTAAGAACGTTTTTAGCTTTATACTATGCTGATATAAAACAGTATGTATATTTTCCTCAAAATTTTCACAAATTAAATTAGTGCAGCCATATTGAAGAGATTGCAGCTACTCCCGTTCCCAATGCTACACCTGCCAATACCTCACATGGTTTATGACCCAAAGACTCGTTTAAAGTATTTGTTGCAGCTTTAAAGAACTTATCATCATAAGGCAATTTACTTTCATTTTTCTTTAAGTACCCTTGAATAGAATTAATAGCTTTTGCCTGTCTTCCGGCGGCACGTCTTACTCCCATTGCATCATAAAGAACAATTACAGCCACGGTAAACGCAAGGGAAAAGTACGGTGAAGATATTCCATATTCTTGAGCCGCACCGACTGCAACGGAAGAAACCAAAGCCGAGTGTGCGCTCGGCATCCCGCCCGAGCCCGAAAGTCTTCTGAAATCCATTTTCTTATTTCTTGCATAGAACAGGAATGTTTTCAAAAGCTGAGCCGCTACCCAAGAAATAACCGCTACGCCTATTAAATAATTATAAGTCAATATTTTAAGTATCATCTTTCTTCCTGTCTTTCCATAAACATTTTATAATAATATTATTTATTTGATATTTAATTATTATATCATTTGATAATTAAAATTTCATTAATAATTTTATTATAACAAAGATAAAGTATTAGTTTTTTCCTAAATATTTATTTAATAAAAAAATAAAACAATAAAAATGGTATGTTTTACAAATTTTGCTTAAAGCTGTATAATTACAGCTTAAGGGTGGTGTTTTTATTTTATGAATAAAGGATGGTCTTTTTACCGAAAACTATTTACTTCTACTTTTTATTTAAGCGCTTTTACTTTCGGAGGAGGATATGTAATAGTTCCGCTTATGAAAAAGAAATTTGTAGATGAATTAAAATGGATTGAAGAAAAAGAAATGCTCGATATGGTTGCTATCGCACAGTCTGCCCCGGGTGTTATAGCAGTTAATACTTCTATTATGTTAGGATACCGTTTAGCCGGTATTTCAGGAGCTTTTATTACTGTATTGGGTACGGTACTGCCGCCGCTTATTATTCTTTCTGTAATTTCACTTTTTTATGCCGCATTTAAAGAAAACGCGGCAGTACACGCAGTTTTAAAGGGCATGAGTGCAGGTGTTGCCGCTTTAATAGCTGATGTTACGGTAAACATGTCAAAAAATATAATCAAAGAAAAGAATATATTTTCAATACTTATTATGGCTGTTACTTTTTGTGCTGTTTTCTTTTTTAATGTAGATGTAATGTATGTCCTCCTTATAAGCGGGGTAATAGGTATTTTATATACGCTGTACCGGATGTCAAAAAACAGGGGGAATGCTAAGTGATATATTTACAATTGTTTTGGAGTTTTTTCCAGGTCGGATTATTTAGCATCGGCGGCGGATATGCGGCACTTCCATTGATTCAAAAACAGATTGTCGAAATAAATCATTTTCTCACTATGAATGAATTTGTTGATATTATTACTATTTCTCAAATGACTCCCGGCCCTATCGGAATAAATGCGGCAACTTTTGTCGGAATGAATATCAAAGGAATTCCGGGTGCAATAGTTGCAACGGTAGGTTGTGTTACGCCGTCATGTATAATTGTTCTTACACTTGCCTATTTCTATTATAAATACCGGAATTTATGGGCAGTTCAGGGAGCTTTATCCGGTTTAAGGCCGACCGTTGTTTCACTTATTGCTTCCGCCGGAATTTCCATTTTGATTTTAGCACTATTTAACGGATACTCCGATTCATGGCAGAATATTGATTTTTCTCAGTTTGACCCATGGGCATTCATACTCTTTGTTATCGGATTTATTATTTTGCGTAAGTTTAAAGCTAACCCTATTTATGTTATGCTTGGCTGTGGAGCAGCGGGGCTTATTATTTATACTATTTAAAGCCAATCAAAATTACTCATTAAACGGCATCTTAATTTGATGCTGTTTTTTAGTGTCTAATTTTTATTGACAGATGCAGCTTTGTCGGGGTAACTTATTAATACAGTTAATCTTTCTAAAGAAGCAGAAATGGCTTAGGTGTAATTAAAAGGTAAAATAGTACCCATAAAAAGTAAACAATAGCTACTGATATTCGTTTTCAGTTGTTGTACTTCGAAAAATATGATAATATATAGTAAGAGTCTTTTTTAATACAAACATGCTTTCATAATTTATTATTTAGTCATGCATTTGTGGTAAAAAGCTTAACTATTTCTTTTATGTTAAGGGGTTAGTATGGAAAAATGGTTAAAACATCCACACCGGTATATCAGAAAATAGCCGCTGATATTGCGGGTAAAATTGTAGAAAAACATTACTTAGTCGGAGAAAAGATTTTTGCCAGGTCATATCTTGCAAGCCAGTACAATGTTTCGGCAGAAACCGCAAGACGTGCAATATGTGTTTTGGCTGATTTAGAAATTGTAGATGTTACAAAGGGAAGCGGAGTTATTATAAAGTCATATGACAACGCCGCAAAATTTGTTCAACAGTATAATCATACACAGTCTATGAATGACTTAAAAAAAGAAATCCTTAACTGTATAAGCAGGCAAAAAGAAGATTATAATTTCTTATTAAAATGTATTAATGCGATTGTTGATAAAACCGATAGATTTCAGTCAATTAACCCATTCTTACCTTTTGAAATAGAAATTACTAAAAAAACTCCCCTGCTTAACAAATCAATATCCGAAATTAACTTCTGGCACTACACAGCCGCAACAATTATTGCAATAAAAAGGGACAAGTCCCTTATGATGTCACCCGGACCATACGCAGTGTTACGTGATGGTGATGTTTTATATTACTGCGGTGAAGACAACTGCCAGGAACGTGTAAAAGAGTTTCTTTATCCTACTTCTTAATAAATTTAAAAGCTGTATTCCAATTAAGTATTGAATACAGCTTTTATTTTTTTATTTTATAAGACCTTTCTCTTGTAAAAACGCTTTTGCCACATCATTCGGGGACTTTCCTTCAACGTCTACCTGATAGGACAAGTCAATCATAGTTTCATTTGTGAAAATTCCACCGAGTTTATTCAGCACTTCCTCAAGATTAGGAGCAATTTTTGCAAAACGTTCGAAAAGGTCATCCCTTACAAGTAAAGCTCCATTATATTCCGGGAAGAATTTTTTGTCATCTTCTAATATTTTAAGTTTTGCTTTTTTGTTAAGCCCGTCGGTAGCATAAGCAACCGTTACATCAATTTTTCCGTTTTCGATTGCGGAATATTTAAGTCCGATATCTATTGGTTTTGATTCTTAAAAATTCATGCTCTGCACCAAATATCAATTTATCCGCAACGGGGACAAGGTCGCTTATTGTATTCAAATTGTACTCATCTGCGATTTTCTGCGGAACCGCAACAGCATAAGTATTATTTAAGCCCAACTTCTTCAAGAGGTGTACTTTCTGATCTTTTGAAGCTTTTTCATTTACAAAATCATATAATGTTTTGCCTTCCGGAATATCTTTAGTATCCAACTTTAAAAAAGTTGTAAGCAAAGTTCCGTCGTAACTGTTCATTAGGTCGCAGTTTCCTTTGACCATTTCATTGTATCCATTTATTGGCGACATTTCGTCTTTGATAACAACCTTTGCATCGGTATGTTCTTCTACTAATAGCTTAACCATTTGATGTACAATTTTCATTTCTGCAAACTGTCCGTCCATAACAATAATTTCGTTGTCATTTTTCTGAGAACTACATCCCACAAAAGAAACTGAAATTAACAGCGCCATTAAAGCAGCTATAATTTTTTTCATTAAAGTACCTCTTTCGTTAATTATTAAAATTTTATGATTTTTGGTTTTGTAAAGTCGATTTTTTTCGGTAAAGTTTTTTTTCAATGTATGCCATTACTCCGTCAAACAATACCGCCATTCCCATAAGTGAAAAAGTACCGAACATTATAAGTTTCATATCCTGAATATGAATACCTCTGTAAATAACGCTTCCAAGGCCTCCTCCTCCGACAAATGCGGCAAACACAGCAACTCCTATGGAAGTTACCGTAGCAATCCTTATTCCTGTAAAAATAATGGGGAAAGCAATTGGAATTTCCACATGGAACAGTCGATACAATTTGCTCATTCCCATTCCGGTGGCTGCTTTCTTTATTGCTGGGTCTATTTCATTAAGTCCTACAAAGGTATTTCTTACAATAGGCAGTAATGAATACAGCACAAGTCCTGAAATAACCGTAATTTTACCTGCACCGAATACAATCATAATAATCCCTAAAAGTGCAAGCGCAGGAATAGTTTGAAGTATGTCTACAATCCATAGCACAATGCTTCTCGCCCGCTTATTCATATACGCAAAAACTCCGAGCGGCAGTCCAAGCACGATAGTTACCAAAACCGATACAAGTACAATATACAAATGCTCTAAAATAATATCTATATTCATCTACTGTTCCTCCTTAAACCCCTTGGAGTAACTTTTTTCTGTATGAAGTCAATTAAAAGTCCCAATCCGACCGCAATTATTGCCGCCGGTATAGCTCCCGCGATAATAAGCTCGTTGTTGTTTGTGCTTACACCAATATAAATAAAATCGCCTAATCCACCCAAACCAATCATAGAAGCAAGTACCGCCCAGCTGACAATGTATATTGTCGACATTCTCAGCCCCACGATAATCGTCGGCAGTGCAAGCGGAAGTTCCACTTTAAATAAAACCTGCATAGGTGACATTCCGCACCCCTTTGCAGCCTCTTTATATTTTTCAGGGACTTCCAAAATCCCGACATATGTATTTTTTAGGATTGGAAAAATTGCATATATCGTAAGAGCGATTATTACCGTAAACGGTATCATCCCTATGTATATAAACAAAACTCCTATAAATACAATACCGGGTACAGTCTGGAATATTGAAATAATAGGTAGAATAACCTTAGAAAAACGCGGTACACGCGAAAGTGCAATTCCCAAAGCAAGAGCAATAACAAATCCTATTGCAACTGATATAAAAACATATCCCAAATGTACAATGATAGATTGAACTAAACTTTCTCCGTGCAGTTCTAAAAATTCTTTCATTCATTGCCACCCCAAACAACACTTGCCAAAGCCTTTGACATACTTGTTTTCGTAATAATCCCCACAACTTTTCTATCATCATCAAGTACAACTACATAATCTGCATGACGCTCAGTCAGCATATCAAATGCTTCCTTTGCCGAAGATTTTGGTGACACTGTGGGCACATCGGTTGTAATTAAATTTTTTATGGAATTTCCTGCTTTACCGCGCTGATTAACCGTTTCTATTGTAACAACACCTTTAAATCGGTTGTCATCGTCAGATATTATCAATGAATCAATATCATAGCGGCTCATAATTGAAACACATTCGAGTGTTTTTTTGTCTTCTGTTACTTTTATTACTTTTTTCTTCATAAGGTCAGAACAAATCATCTGGCTTTGGTTAAAGTTCTGTATGTGCTTACCCAAAAATTCACGAACCGTGTCGTTCGCCGGAGCGCGGAGAATCTCTTCAGGTGTATCAGCCTGTAATATCTGTCCGTCATTCATAAATACGATGGTATCTGCCATTTTCAGTGCCTCGTCCATGTCATGGGTTACAAATATAACAGTCTTCCCGAATTTCTTTTGAATTGCTTTTACCTCATCCTGAAGTGAATCCCTTGTAATTGGGTCTAATGCTCCGAACGGTTCGTCCATTAAAATAACGGGAGGTTCTGCCGCCAATGCACGGAGAACACCGATTCTCTGCTGCTGACCGCCGCTCATTTCATTCGGATACTTTTTTGCATATTCCTCATATGGCATATTGACCAAAGCCATGAGTTCTTTCGCCCTTTGTCTGCATTTTTCCTTATCCCATTTAAGCAAAGAAGGGACTACACATATGTTCTCTTCCACCGTCATATTCGGAAACAGACCGATTTGCTGAATTACATAGCCGATATTACTGCGAAGTTTAACAGGGTTAAAATCTTTAATATTTTTTCCATCTATGTAAATATCTCCGGAGTCCATCTCAATTAGCCTGTTGAGCATTTTGAGAGTAGTTGTTTTTCCGCATCCGGATGGACCTATTAAAACAACAAACTCTCCATCATTAATTTTTAAATTAATATTTTTAACTATCTTTTTTTTACCATAAGATTTACATACGTTTTTATACTCTATCATAACATTCCCCTATCCCATTATTTAATTTTATTATTGGATATTTACCAATAACTTACAACTGGGAAAATATCTCAGATTGTTTCTTTGTATTTTATAATAACACAAAATAATAAAAAATGTCAAACAAAAAAGCATTTTGAAAAATCGTTTCTGACCGTAATCTATCTGTAAAAGCTTTTCATCTTATACTATGAGAATTTTTATCATATCTTACCTCATGATATATTTACTTCTTAATTGTATCATCTTTGTATCATCTAAATGATTGGTATAACTTGAGATATTATACTTAATTTATTAATTTTGCGGATAAAAAAGGCTGTGTTCTTTTAAAACACAGCCTTTTTTCCTAATTTTTTCTATTCATAACATATTAATTTACGCATATTGAATGTCTTCATTTATAACATTAAATCATGCAGTAGTACTCTGTTATTTGAGGCATTATATTGTTCCAAGTGTAATTTGATACTGTTTTAAGCCCACCGCTTATTATTTTGTTTCTCAACTCACTGTTTTTTCTGTGTTGAGAATACTCCGAAACTTCTTTGGTTTTAGTAGTAATTACAACACATCAGCACGCCATTTTCTAAATTATGTATCAACACTGAATTTCGCCTGCGTGTTTAAGTGCCGACTTGGAAAGAATAGGTCCGACTAATTCATAAATCATTGTTGAACACAGTATAACTGTTCGTATTTGTTCGTAATACTGAGGAACCGCTGTTTTTGCAAGAATCGTAAGACCTATTGCAACACCTGCCTGAGGAATTAATGCAGGTCCGAGATAACGACTTACCTTTTTATCCGCTTTCATAATTTTAGCTCCGATAAAAGCGCCGAAAAGTTTTCCGGCTACACGTGCAAATACGTATATTAATCCTACTAAACCGATTTGTGGAATTAAAGATATGTTAAGTCCCGCACCTGATACAACGAAAAACAGCACATATATCGGAGGAGTGCATGTATCAAGTACTGAAACAACACCGTCACTGTCACTGCTAATATTGCATAATACCATTCCGCACATCATACATGTAAGCAGTGAAGACAGTCCAAAATATGAACTCAAAGCAGAAGATATAAAGATTGCGGAAACTGAAATCAACAATCTGTTGCTTTGCTTTTTAAAGTAACGCATAAGAAACCATATAATTACTCCGAATACCGCACCTATAAGTAATGCAAGAAATATTTCTATTATCGGGGATAAAATCGCCTCCATAATATTCATATTTCCATTTCCGTTCATACCTTTTGCTATTGCAAATGAAACAGCGAAGGCTATTAAAGCAACCGCATCGTCCAAAGCAACAACGCTCATCAAAACATCGGTAACAGGTCCATGTGCTTTGTATTGTTTTATAATCATAACCGTTGCCGCAGGCGCGGTCGCGGCGGCTATGGCGCCGAGCATAAGAGAAAACGCTATATCATGACCTGTAGCAATTAATATTGTATCTACAAGTATAACCGCTACCATTGACTCGAAAATAGCAATAACAACAGGAGTCATTCCAACTTTTTTTAAAAAGCTGCGCTTAAATTCGCAGCCTATTGTAAAAGCTATAAATCCGAGAGCTATTTCAGAAATCATTGTGCTTTTATCGATAAGTTCCAACGGATAAAACCCGAGTACATGCGGACCCAAAATAAGGCCCGATAGAAGATACCCCGTAACATTGGGGAACCTTAACTGTTTTACAAGACGCCCAAACAACAATCCAAACAGAATCATTGCTCCAATATAAAAAAGTACAGTAAACTGCGGCGTTTTAATCATCTCCAATTTTATTTATTCTACACATGTAGTACCTTCAACATAAGTTGTTGGTACTGCGAACATAAACGCTGTATTTGGTTTTGATAAATCACCGACAAGTTCAACCACTACTTTTTTTACAATCGGGATTTGCTGTTCATCTATTACCATAAGAATGGTTTTGTTGTCATTTCCTTCGTCTGAATACATCATTTTAAAAGGAGAAAAAGACATATTTTCCTCAAGTGTTGCAAGTACGCCCGCCATTCCCACAGAATTGATAACAGTTGCTCCCTTAATTCCGCTTTCGTCCAAATTGTAGAGCAGTTTACTTAACACACCTGTCTTGTTAAGTATTAAAAACATCAGTTGTTTTTTCATGATACCCTTCCTATAAATCAAATTTGCGAAGTGCTTTATAAAATTACAAAATCACGCTTTACGCATGATTTTTGTACCATATTTATGGCGGTATTATTTTAGATTTCATAAAAAATATGCGTTGCCGCCATTTCTTAGTATAATCTGTTAAATCCTTATTAAAATTCTTTGTTTTAATATTTATTTAAAAAAGTAAGAGCATATCGTTCCATTTTGCCCCGCCGTGGGTTGAATTTGATATACCTTTATGTACAAAACCGAAAGTTTTGTAAAATCCGATTAAATGGTCTTTACAAGTCAAAACAATCCCTTTTTTCCCTCGATTTTCAGTATCTTCTATGAATGAATTCATCAACATTTTTCCAATACCTTGATGTTGGAATTTTGGAGTAACTGCAAGACTGAAAACTGTTTGGAAGTCACCGCATGGATTGTGAAATTTCATGTCATGATACAGCTCATCTGGTAAATTAGGCTTGTCCGTTACCGCACCGTCAATAAATCCAACCAATGTATTATCTTTTTCCGCAATCAGAAAGCAGCCCGGAAAAGTACTAAATCTTATTTTAAAGTCCTCATATTTTGCGGCTTCAGCCGAAGGGAAACACAAAGCTTCTATTTCAGCCATATTTTTAACATCTTTAATTTCTGCTTTTCTTATATTTATATTTTCCAAATTAGTCCCCCTTATCTTTATTATTTTATTTTAACATAGTTATAAAAGTATTAACAAAATAAAATGAATTGTTTGTTTAAAATCAAGTCTTAAAATGGCTATACTTTTACTAATTATATATTTAATTTTAAAAACTATCGTATATTATGCTTTAAAACAAATAGTCATAAAATTGAAAAAATTTAATTGATTATTCTATTCTCTGCTAATAAAAAACATATTAAGAATCTCCTATTAATTTTGAATCCTGATAAAATTTTTTATATCGTTCAGACGCTTCATATTGAGCATTTTCTCTGACTTCATTGATTATTTTAAAGTTATTAACCAATGTTCCAACCACTTTTTCATCAAGCGCACCACTGTTAACCATATCATTCAATACTTTTACGGCGTTATTATCGCTCATTTCTTTGCGATACGGGCGGTTCTCTTTAATGGCTGTAAATACATCGGCTGCAGCCATAATCCGTGAACCGAGGGAGATACTGTCCCCTTTTAAGTGAAAAGGGTATCCATTTCCGTCAAGTCTTTCGTGATGATATGATGCCCACTCTTTAATTCTCTGAAACTGTGGAATTGTATTAAGCAGCTGATATGTATAATAAGTATGAGTACGAATTTCATTAAATTCCTCCTCATTAAGTTTGTTAGGTTTTTCAAGTATTGAATTATTAATTGCAAGTTTGCCTAAATCATGTAAATACCCTGCAGCAAGCATCACTTTGCAGTCATATTCCGAAAAGCCTACAAATTCTGCCAACTTTTGAGCTGTTTTCGCCACTCCGGCAGAATGTTGTGCAGTAAAACTGCTTCTAAAATCAATAATTTGCGAAAATATCAACGCAAGATTTATAACGTCGTCTATTTCAATTTCAACATTGTCAAAAATACCAGTGTCTATTTTTTTTACCGGTGATGAAGAAATTAAATCCAGCCAAATATACTCTTTTTTGCTTAACTCAGTCATTGCATGAACCAAATTCGGTTCATAGATTTTATTTATGTTCTTATTGATATTGTCAATAATTTTAGAAACCTGTGATAATACATTATTCTTGGGATTAATCTTTAAGCAAACTCGGTCAGCTAAATGAATAATATGACTTCCAAACTGAACGTTTTCTCCATTATAAACACTGCCTTTACCGTTTTCCCACGGCAAATGGTGAAATTTGATTATTCTTGCCGAATTTTGCAAAGGTTTAAACTCTCCAATCAGTTTTGCTCCTATAAATGCGTGATTATTTATGTATGCCGGCTCATTTTCAATAATCTCTAATCTTTCATTTATTGAAAGAGCCCCTATGTCATGTACTAATGCCGCTAAAAATATATCTTTTTGCTGTTCTATCGGAAGTTTTATTTCTTGTGCTAAACGAAAAGAAAGATATGCAACTTGTTTATGGTGATTAGTAAGAAGCGGAGAAACCAAATCTTGTGCGTTTGAAAAGCATTTTAAAAGTTCATATAATCTGATTTTAATTGTATCCAATTTATCCATCTCCAAAGATTTAATTATCCTTATACGCTAATCTGTCATCCCATTTTACACTAAACAATTACCATATATTAGTCATATTAATTACAATAATAACTTTTTAACTCATCTGTTGTCAATTAAAGTTAGATAATTCTCATAAAACATTTGTACCGTACATAAATAATCTTTACATTAATTTTTGTTTTTGAGCATAAAAAATAGGCTAAGTCTGTAGACCGTTTAAGTTGACCTAAAAACTCTGCCTTTGAATTGTTTATTATTTTTTAATTTATCCGAAATCCTTTTGTTAAAAGCGATTTCTGCATTATTTGAAAGACAATCTGTCTATCCTTAAATTGCTTTTTCTTTTTTCCTTTAATTTTGTTTATTTTAGTGAAACCGCATTTTTATTTGTAAATACGCTGAATCTCTTTTCGTATTCTAAAAATCCTCTCATTCATAAATTCAGGATAGTCCCGAAACCATTTGATGTTTAAGGGAGATGGATGCGGCAGAACGTAGGCTGGCTTTTTGTTAATTTGTTTGTCCTCGAATACTATTGATGACATTTTTTCTCCCGGAAAGAAAAATTCCGATGCAATTCTGCCGATTATAATATAGATTTCATTATCGACAAGTTCCATTTCCTTTAAAAGCCACTTCTGTGAACAAATTCTCGGCGGAAGGCGGTCACCTTTGCCCGATGCTTTTCCGGGATAGCAATGTGCCATTGACACAATATAAAAATAATCAGGATTATAAAAATCCTTATCGGGTATACCATACCATTCCCTGCGAAGCCTTTTTCCGCTGCTGTCGTTAAACGGAAGTCCTGTTTCATGCACCCGCTTAGACGGTGCCTGACTGATTTGCATGATTTTGGCATTCTGATTCCCCATCACGATGGGATGCGGTTCAAAACCGAACGTGTCTTGACATAATCGGCACTGTAATATTTGATTCTGCAAATGAATGAGTTCATTGTTACCGTGGTTCTGCTCTGTATCTGCCATCTTTATCTCCCGATTAAAAAATCAATTTTTATTATTATAATAATAATGCGCTAACATTTCAAAATCCCGCGCAAAATAACTTTCCAGATTCGGCCTTCTTCTTACTGCCAAAGGATGATAGGATACCATTGTCGGATAACCCATTACAGTATGCAATGAACCGCGCAGATTCTTTACATGGGCTTCGCTGTCACCAAACATAGTTTGGACTACAGTATCACCCAAGCATACTATAAATTTCGGTTTTATCGTTTCAATTTGTTTAACAAGATATGGCATACTAAACTGCCTTGCTCTTTCTTTATCGTACTTTCGAAGCGGCCGGCATTTTAGCAAATACGTTATATAAATATCATCTGCTTTTAAATTAGCCTCATATATTGCTCTTTGCAATGTCTGCCTCGTTCCGCAGACATATTCTTCGCCTTCTTTGTTTTCCCGCGCTCCCGGATTATCTAAGATGATAACAATAGGCGCTTTGGGATTTCCCTCCCCCCATATAATACGCGATTTTTCGGTGCATACTTCACATTGCTTATAGCCTGCAGCTTCCGGTGGCAAGCTTTCCTCCTGCCAAACCTCAGGTAAAAAGTTTGAATCCATAACAACTACTCCAAATATTAAAAATCTTTTTATCATATTATTATTGACAGCAAGCTTTTTATTATCCTTTTTATATTAATCACTCTAAAATTAACTTAGATGCTTTAGTTCTGCTTTCGCTATGCAGCCCCTATAATATCTAATTTGTCAATTCAATATAGCGACTGATAGAAAAAGTCACCGTCTACGAGGGCAAATTCAGTGTGGAATTTAAGTTCGTCGTGTCCAAAACCGTGTAGGCGGCGTAGCCGTTTATCTTGACCTTTGCTTTTGGATAGTACACCTGCTAATTTTCATTTGTTGACATTTTACTGATGTAAATATATAATTTAATATACTGAAATTTATCTGGAAATTTTAAATACAATCTTATATTTTAGGAAGGACGGAGTATGGCTTATACATTAAAACAAGTAACAATTAGAACGAATAATACCCAAGAGGGTATAAAAAAAATTGATGAAATATGGAAAGATATTAAAAATGGGAAATTGCCAATTCTTTTCAACAACGAAGGTGTATTTCAACAAGGTGTTTCACCTATCTCAAAATATAGCAACTACGAAAGTGATGAAAATGGGAATTACGACCTTAGTGTTATGGGCGTGACGGTTGATTTTTTTCAAAAGATAGAAATGGAAGTCAGCAAAGGACTATATAAAAAATATGATGAAGCTGATGAAAGCGGAGATATAGATATATGTACGAAAAAAGCATGGGAAAAAGTTTGGAATGACCAAAAATTAGGCATTATAGCAAGGGCATACACAGAAGATTTTGAAAGTAGTGTACCTGCCGAATATACAAAAGATGGAAAAGCTCATTGTTATCTTTATATTGCTGTTCATCAATAACAATTCCAATCTAACAGTTTAATTGCATATAATCTATTGGAAATGCTCCCAAATATAACTATTATTTTTTGCCATAAAAAGATTTATTCAATGGCAGCAACACGATTGATTTCCACGCACCAAAACAAAGGTAAAACTATGCGAATTACCTTATCGATCGTACCGATTATGCTAAAAATTCCACAAGGAGGCTTTTAGAATAATCGCAAGATGTACTCGGTTTGTTTATTGGATATATAGAAACAGGAGATAATACATATTTTTCTGTGATTACTCAGCAAGATGAAAGTAAGGCAAATGGCAGTGCCGCCGTTCAAATTGCCTGTTCAATTTTTGAAAAAACGGATATAAAAATAACAGTGTAGAGAATCACGATGAGCTGATATTTAGTTAATACCTATCTACTAAATATCAGCTCTTATATTCATTAAAATATTGCAAATATAATATAAGTTTAAAATGGAGGAAAAACATGAATAACAACAATATTGCATTACCTATTACAAATAGCAAGACTTTGCAGAAAGAAGACTTTATTGAACGGATGAATGAAATAATAAGTAAAAGAATAAAAATACCGTTTGCTATTGTTTTAATTTTTACTTCATTATTTTATATAATGGCTTTCGTTTTTGCACTTTTAGGTATTAAAACAGTGTCTATTTGGTATGTTTTGATAGTATCTACGTGTTTAATAATCGCATTATTTGTTAAATATGGTTTATCCACTGTACTCGGTCAATTGCGTTATAATCAGTATAGTTTAACACGCAGCGGCAGTAATAGAGCAATTGTTTTTTATAAGGATTATTTAGAACTTAAGGTAGGAAACGAAGCGATTACTACGCTCCCTTTTGTAACCATCAGAAAAACGATTTTAACCGAACATCTTTATATCATATCTTTTCCGAATATGGTAAGTTGTGCTGTTCGTCGGGATGGGTTTACTGAAAATGACTTTGAAATCATACAAGCGCGAATTAACAATGAAATAAAAGTGGGAAAAAGCCAAAATTAATAAAATACTAAAATCGCCTTAGAGATATATTCTCTTAGCAATTGTCGTGTTTTTTACTATTATTATTGATATTATTCAAAAAGTCACAAGGGATACATTAAGAAATCCCCCCGTAATGTATTAATATGTTTGAGTATCTTTAGCTTAGAAATTTTTATAGAACAGTGAAACAAAAGACTTTTTCCGATTTACAACTATTAATAGTTTTGTGTAATAAAGTCAGACAAAACAAATCTATTATAATTTTAGAGTAATAGTTTATTCATTAATCAAACTAATGGCTACTGAGGATATTTCTTCTTCTCTTGCAGTAGTTTCCTCTACTATGGCGGACATATTATCTATAGCCTCTCTTAATTTTTCGCTTTTCTCTTTTAATATTTCTGAAACTTTAGAAATATTGTTTATCATATTATTCATACTGCTTTGTTCTTTAATAGTAGTAGAAGCAGTTGAGCTGCTCTCTTCCGCGAGCTTTCTAACTTCTGACGCAACAACTTCAAACCCTTTTCCGGCATCGCCCGCATGAGCTGCCTCAATAGACGCATTTAAAGAAAGTAAATTTGTTTGAGACGCTATACCTACTATCTTATTGGAAGATTCATTAAATATCTTTATTTTCTCTTTCATCTCTTCGATATTCTTTTCTAAAATTTTTGCCGTATTATTTAATTCTTTTGTTTCAGAAACAATCTTACTTATAGTAGCAACATTTTCTGTATTTGCCTTTGCTATTTCTTGTATGGATTCTATTATTTGATTTACATTTTCTTTAAGTTTCTCTGCATCTTTTATCTTTTGTTCATTTAAATTATTAACTTCTTCTAAAGCTTGCCTTACCTCTTCATTTTTATTTTCTACATTTTTCTTTTCATTTTCTAAAATGTTTTTGTTGTAATCCATACAATTTTCTTTTACATTTAAGCCATTGTATATAGCCTTTGCCATATCCTTGCAATTTACATAACCGCAAGCAGCACAATTTATGCTTCTTGCGTCTTGTGTATATTTAAGCATATCTTTAAATATTTCCTCATATTTGGCATGAGAAGGCTCTTTCACTTTTTCTTTGCTTTTAGCTTTATAATCTCTTAAAAAGTCTTTTAAATCTAATTCTTTGTCAAACTTTTTATGAATTTTTGATATTTGTCTTTTATTTTTCTTCTTTTTTATATTGTCAAATTTCACATCAATATCATCTATAAATACTTCTTCTTTAGAAGTTCCTGTACCAATATTACAACCAAACCCACAATTTAAAGCATCTATTGCATTAGGCACTTGTAAGTTTTCTTTACTCTTTCTCCATATTCATCTAAATAATCATATACAACTTCTTGTCCTTCTATTTGCCTTACCCATAAATTTTCATTATATGCCTGAATATTTTCTTTAAGACCTCCGGGTCTGCTAAACAAAAATCCCAATCCGTTATTATCGTTAAAATTTATTTCTTCATATTTATTTAAATCTATATTATTGTTGATTATATAGTCTGATAATTTTTTAAAAGTTACATTATAATTTACGAAACCATGAGATGTTTCATTCATGATTTCGTCTTTTTTAGCTATACAAGGAGATAAAAATGCCAAACTGCTGTCTTCTTTTAAATATTTTTTTATATATGTAGCAGAACAAAGTAAAGGACTTTGAACTTTACATAAACTATTTAATAAATCTAAATTATTTTTTTCTATATAGTTTATAACAGCAGGGCAAGGTTGAGCTATGATAGAATTAACATTATATTTTTTCATATATTTTAAATAGGCCCAAACAGTGATATCTGCTCCAAAAGATACATCATAGAAAATTTTCACGCCTAAGCTTTTCAAATATCCAAAAAGTTTTTTATAATTAGCAAAGTTAGCCCTTATAGCCGGTGCTGCCAAAACAGATATTTTTTTACCATTTTCATCTACACCCTTAGAAAGCTTGTTAAATTCATTTTTTAATCCTTCAAGCGTAGAAATATTTGACTTTGCAGAATCAACATTTTGTTTGTATGCCGTTGTTAATTCATTTGCGGTTTCAATAGCTCTTTGTTGAGAGGTTGCTAAATCATTAATCCATTCAATTGTTTTTTGAATAGCAATTGATGCGAGAACTGTAACGCCTACATTCATTGCAATATTTAAAGCTTTTACTCCAACAGTTGCAGCTTTTGCATCAAATTCTTCTCTTGTATGCTTTTCTAATAGATTATATAATTCTTCAAGTTTAAATATATCTACAAGCCATTTTTTACAATTACTTTTATTAAAGTTGTACATAAAGTATGTACTGTCTATACAAAGTAATATCATTTTTGCTTCTTCACTTAAGTTTGATATATCATAATCATAGAAAGATATTATTTCT
>ENA-UOOK01003618-UOOK01003618.1-fermentation-metagenome-genome-assembly--contig:-NODE-3618-length-17408-cov-3.723218_pt1 | contig 17408 bp, 13 predicted proteins | sample MGYA00245777_ERZ724023 | MGnify/ENA primary metagenome ERZ724023 (study PRJEB28704, sample SAMN03018312) | fermentation metagenome | biome: anthropogenic terrestrial biome; feature: soil; material...
GGCTTTCTCTGATTCTCCGGATTTTAAGCAATTAATAATAGCATCCTGTTTATCCCTTGGATAATAGTAAATATCATTATTATCTTTTATTTCCTCAAAAGCAATAATGGCGCCATGACCTTTTAGAAGCTTGTAATTAAGTGCAGAAATAGCTTCGTTGTATGATACTGGAAGAAAGTCCAAAGAGGTATATATGCTTCCAGCTCCTGCTGTAATATTGCAGGAAAGAGAGGAAAGAGCAAGAGTAAGCTTATCTATAATTTCTGTATAATCAGCAGTGTTAGGGTTTAACAGAATAGTCTTAATATCAACTCCATCTTCTGCCACATATATATTCCAAGTTGGAATAAGATTACGTAGATGGTTTTCTATGTGGTGGCCAGAGTTACCTGCATCAATAAGGGCAACAATTATGAAAAATTCATTGTTAAACCGTATATCTAAAAAATCAAGCATCTTTATAAAAGATTCATTCGAGACTGAGTTACCTTTTAATGCCTTTAAAAGATAACTATTTCTAAGAATAGGTAAATTGCTTTCAAAGGTTTGTTTAAGTTTTTGCTCCTTATTAAAAAGTCCCATTATAGCATTTTCAATAGCCTGATATTCATTTGCAGTAGATGTTAACTCATACTCGCCGCCTAGTATTGTTTTTATAGTCTTCACAATATTGTCCACAGATTTATAAGTTTTCTGGGAATTTGTATAGGAGAGGAAAAAACCTGCGCAAATAAGAAATAATATAAGTATCACACTTGCTTTTGCAATATAATTTGCTTGGGCGAGGACTAAGTAAGATGGAACTGCAGCTATATAATCCCAACCTATGGAATCTGAAGATGAAATAAACATATAATAATTCATCTTTCCTATTCTTATCTTATGCGCATCATTAAATGTGCTAGTTGATATTTTCTCCGTTATTGCCTTCATAACAGATTCGTCTTGATTTATGCTTGTTATAAGATTATCTTCAGAAAACACATAGACGCTTATTTGAGCATCCGTAGCGATACTGGAAAGAACTTTTTTAATAGTATCTTCTTTAATAGATACTATAGTTGTTGCCATTGGTACATTATCAACCTCTGGAAGTGTTTTTATATATGTAAGAGATTTAAATTCTCTGCCATATTTTGATGCATCAAGAGGGGGAATTATTGTTTTATTATGAAACTTGCCTAACATGCCTTCCCAATCGGATAAATTCATATTTTTCATTTTATAACTGTTCATAAAAAAGGTCTCTCGTGTATCTTTTCCCATAGATGACATTACAAGATCTTTATTATTAAAGTAAATAGCAATTTCATTTGCAAAATCATTTATAGAGTTATATAGTGAAAATTGGTTGAGATAATCAAGAAACATATTATAATCAATCCTGTCGTAGCGCTCTATGGGAGTGCGCATATAGATAATCTTTTTTAACCATGTTGCACTGGAAATTTCATATACAAAGGTATCAAGTTCTGCAAAACGATTATCTATAACCTTTGCACTTTCTACCAACTGGGATTTATATCTTTCTCTTGTTTGCTGCTCCATTGTAAAAGTTGCCCAACTATACGTAATTATACTAAGTATTATGAGAGGTAAAATAAAGCTTATAACATATGAGAAAAATATCCTTGTGCGCACCGATTTATTCTGTTTCATAAATTAACGCTCCCCAAAACTATAATGCTTACAGTTAAATTACAAATATAACTTGTACATAATTATATGATAAAATAAAACAAATATCAAACATACATAAATTTTTAACAGTTCAATTTTTAATATAGAGTCGAAATAAATAAAATATGAATGTTCTATAAATATTGATTATTGAGGAATTTGAGGCATCTGAATATAATTAGTAGTGCCGATACAAAGGTAATAAAATATTTTAAGGAGGATTTTCAAGTATGAAAAAAAGATTTATTTCAATTATTTGTATAGTAGCTGTTCTGTTTGCATTTTTTGCTGCAAGTTGCTCTACAAAAGATAATGACAGTAAAAATACCGATACACAAGCAACAGGGCAAGAAAAAACAACCAGTACAAATGAAAATACTGGAGATACCAAAAATACTGAAAAAGGTTATACCCTTCCAATTGTTACTGAACCTACAACACTAAGGTATGGCACAATTGAAAATTATTACTCACCGAAGAGTTATACTCTTAATTTGCCTTCCTGGCAGGAAATAGAAAAGAAGACTGGAGTTAAGATTGAGTGGGATGTAACACCATCTGCTCAGTATGCTACAGTAATGTCTACAAGATTGGCTGCAGGCACTGATCTCCCAGATATTATAATGGTACCTGGTGATCCTATGACTTATATTCCATCAGGAATTTTCGCACCTCTTAGCGATATGATTGATCAGTATGCTCCTAATATAAAGAAAATGCTTGATGAAGATAAACGATTAAGAAAAATATTTACAGCGCCGGATGGGAAGATATATACTTTATCAGTACCTACATCAGCTCAGGATACTATTCAACCTTACGGATATCTTGTAAGAGAAGATTGGATGAAGAAACTGTCAATAAATGAACCTACCACAATAAATGAATGGTATGATATGCTAAAGGCGTTTAAGGAGAAAGATCCTAATGGAAATAATGAAAAGGATGAAACACCTTTCACCTGCCAGAATGTATCTGCACTTTTAAGGTTTGGTAACTCATGGGGTCTAAGCCTTGCAGCTGGAGGCTTTCATGAGGATAACGATGGGAAGGTACAGTTTGGATATATGCTGCCTGAGGCAAAGGAACTGCTAACCTGGTTAAACAAATTATTCCAAGAAGGATTGATAGATCCTGATTTCCCAGCAATGAATACTGACCAATTCCATACAAGAGTTACATCTAATCAAGCTGGAGCTACAATTAATTTCTTGAATCAGATAGACAGCTATACTAAACCTATGGTTTCAAAAGTTCCTGATGCAAAATGGACAATGGTTGTACCACCAAAAGGACCAATCGGGCATGCTCATATGGAAAGGTATGGACCTATATCAAGGTATTATGCTGTTATGAGCAACTCTAAAAAGCAGGAACTTGCTGTAAAATGGTTGGATTACACATATGGATCTGATGAAGGAAATACTTATCAAACCTTTGGAGTTGAAGGACTGACGTATAATGTAGTAGATGGTAAAAAGGTATTTACTGATTATGTGTTAAAAAATCCTGATGGATTAGGTGCAATTGATGTAATAAGGTCAGTAGGTGCTTGGCCTGGAACTCTTTATAGACAAACAGAAGACTATTTCCTCGCTTTTAATGGCTCTGAATTTCAATCACTTGCACAAAAAGTTTTACCATATCAAATTGACAAAATACCTGCTATGTTGTCAACTGAGGACGAAACTCAAGTTATGAAAGAAGTATGGACTGATATTAACACATATGTTAATGAAATGGCTCTTAAATATATATTAGGACAGGAATCACTGGATAAATATGATCAATTCGTCGAAACCCTTAAATCTATGGGAATTGATGAAGTAATTAAAGTAAAACAAGCTCAGTTAGACAGGTATAATAAAAACTAAATAACATTTAATACAACTAAATACGAATGAATTAGAAATATTTTTGTAAGATTAATGCAAATAATCAGGGAGACTGTAATTTGTCTCTCTGATTGTTGCATCAAAGGGAGGTTATTAATATTGGAGGCTGCAAATCAAAAACTACACCATAAGTCAAAGCTTACTAGCAAAATGAGTATGATTTATCGAAATACAGTTCAGAATAAGCATTTGCTTTTTTTGGTACTTCCTGTATTTATATACTATGTTATTTTCCATTACATTCCAATGTATGGGGTAGTGATTTCATTTAAGAAATATATACCTGGGCAAGGTCTTTTTCAAGGTGAATGGGTTGGATTAAAATGGTTTATATCATTCTTTAAATCTTTCTATTTCCCAAGACTGATAAAAAACACTTTTTTACTTAGCTTTTACGGCCTCTTATGGGGTTTCCCAATTCCAATAATTTTTGCATTGGCACTTAATGAGGTAAGAAATAATACGTTCAAAAGGACAGTACAAACTATAAGTTATCTTCCCCACTTTATATCAGTAGTAGTCGTTGTTGGCATGATGTTTAATTTTTTATCTCCTACTTCAGGTATTATAAATAATTTTATTAAGTCAATGGGGAAAGAACCAATATCATTTCTTAATGACGCAAGTAAGTTTAGAACACTTTATATTTCCTCAGGTATTTGGCAGTCATTTGGTTGGGATTCTATCGTGTACCTGGCTTCTATATCATCTATAGATGCCCAGTTGTATGAGGCGTCTCGTATTGATGGATGTAACAGGCTTCAGCAGATAGCTTACGTGACAATTCCGGGCATAATGCCGACAATAATAATTTTATTAATATTAAGAATGGGAAGTTTGTTAAGTGTAGGTTATGAAAAAATAATTCTTATGTATAATCCTGCAACATACCAGGTTGCCGATGTAATATCCACATATGTATATAGAAGAGGTATTATTGGTGCTGAGTATAGCTTTGCAGCGGCGGTGGGACTTTTTAATTCAGCTGTTAATTTTATTTTTCTATTTATAGTAAATCGAATAAGCAAAAAAATTGCTGATATATCTTTATGGTAGGAGGACGAGAACGATGAAACTCAGAAAATCTATAGGAGAAAGAGTCTTTGATGGTTCGATTACCTTTTTTCTGATCCTGGCAATGATGATTACATTATACCCCTTCATATATATTTTCAGCATGTCAATAAGTGATCCTAACGAGGTTGCTTCACAGAGTATATGGCTGCTGCCTAAGGGTTTTTCTTTGGATTCGTACAAAATTGCATTCGAAAACCCCGATTTATGGCGCTCATATTATAATACACTGTGGTACACAATAATTGGCACTGCATTGAATGTTTTTATGACTATTATGGGTGCATACCCTTTGTCGAGGAGAAATTTCCAACTTAGACATTTTTTCATGGTAGTTATAGCTATAACCATGTTTTTTAGTGGTGGGCTGATACCTATGTTTATATTGATAAACAAATTGCATTTATATAATACTAGATGGGCTTTGATTATACCTGGGGCTGTGTCCGCATGGAACCTTGTTTTAGCAAGAGTATTTTTTCAATCAACCATACCTGACAGTCTGCCAGAGGCAGCAAAACTGGATGGATGTTCTGAAGGAGGTATATTGTTTAGGATAGTAATGCCTCTATCCATGCCGATAATTGCAGTGTTAACACTTTACTATGCTGTAGGGCATTGGAACAGTTACTTTGGTGCACTACTATACCTACCTAATCCAAAGCTTCAACCTGTACAAATTTATTTGATGAAAGTCCTTATTGAGCAGACCGAAGAGGCTCTTGGAGGTATGCAGGATGTAGGTGCAAGGAGCATGCTTGCTGCTCAAATGAAATATACAATAATAATCATAGTTGTTTTACCTATTTTATGTGTTTACCCATTTTTACAGAAATATTTTGTAAAGGGTGTAATGATAGGGGCAATCAAAGAGTAGGTTCGTTAATCAAGAATCAAGGGGACACAAGTATTCAAGGTGACTGTCCCCTTGATATACTTTATTTAATAGAAATGAGGGAGCTATTTATGAGCAAAATAAGAGTTGCTGTTATAGGAGCAGGTGCGAGAGGAATGTCTTTTGGAGAAAGCTTGAGAAGAGATGATATGGAACTGGTTGCAGTTGTTGACCTGAATCCTGTAAGGATTGAAACTTTCAAAAAGAGATTTAAATTCGAAAATGTTATAGCAACAAGTGATTACCATGATATACTTGACAAGATTGATGCGGCCATCGTTACAACACCAGATTATGCCCATACTGATATTGTAGTAGACCTGCTTAATTCAGGAAAGAGCGTATTTTGTGAAAAACCTATGGCGACAACAACAAAGGATTGCCAAAAGATGATATATGCACAAAAACAAACAGGCGGAATATTATGTATTGGCTTTGTACTAAGGTTTACATGGTATTTTAGGCAAGTTAAGCAGATATTGGATAGTGGTATTATAGGAAAAGTACAGACAATATCTCAAAAGGAGATATTACATTACAAGCATGCAGGGAGTTACTACAGAAGATGGCATAGAAAAAAGGATAATAGCGGTGACTTGATAATGACAAAAAGCTGCCATGACCTGGATTTAATGAACTGGTTCGCAGAAAGCAGACCTACTGCTGTTTCAGCTTTTGCTAGCAGAAAGTACTTTACTCCTGACAAAAAGGGAGCTGATTTCTGCAGTCAGTGTTCAAAAAAAGATAAATGCCTTTTCGTATATACATCGGGGAACCCTCTATATTCAGATGATGAGAACAAAAATCCAACACAATATGGTTTGGACATGTGTGTATTTAATGAAGATAGTGACATAAATGATTCATATAACGCCATTATCCGCTATGAAAATGGAATTCAAGCAAGTTATGAACTTGTTCCGTTGTCTAACAAAAAAGGCAGGACAGTATACATTGTAGGAGATAAGGGCGATTTATATGGCGACATGCATGACAATACGATTTCAGTAAGCATTTATAGCGATGGAAGCACTATAGAATATAAGGCAAAAGATAATGATATGGGCAATCATGGCGGTGGAGACCCGATTATTTTAGACTCGTTTATTAAAGCTATTAAAGGTGAACAAGTGCAGGCTGCAAGTGGAGAAGATGGAATGTACAGCACAGCTTTGGCAGAGGCAATGCGTGTTTCATCTGAAAAAAGAAAAATTGTTAATATTGCTGAACTGTTTGACCCAAATATGTAGTTTTGCTGTATAATAATTTATATATTTCACAATAACATTTTAAAATTCAATTGGGGGAATAGAAAATGGATAACAAAAAGATTGGTATAGGAATAATTGGCCTGGGAGGCAGGGGCGTATATTTCGCAGGAAAGGTATTTTCAAGATATTCTGATTGTAAGATAGTTGGGCTTCATGATTTAGCCCAATCAAAAATTGATGCTGCAAGAAATGTTTTGGGCGATATACCAGGCACTACATCAATAGATGAATTTCTAGCAATGCCTGGTCTTGATGCTGTAATTATTTGCAGTCCTGACCATGCCCATGCTGAGAATTGCCTAAAAGTGTTAGCTGCTAAAAAACATGTATACCTTGAAAAACCTATGGCTCAAAAAATTGAAGACTGCGATAAAATGATAGATGCTTGGGTTGGAACGGATGTTGTCTTTATGGTAGGTCTTGAGTTACGTTATTGTTCACTGATGCAGGATATGAAAAAAATCATAGAATCAGGAGAAATTGGTGATATAAAGACAGGGACTGTAATAGATAATGTTTCTGTAGGTGGAAATTATTACTACCATGGAAACCGTAGGCGTAAAGAATACATAAAAAGTCTTATCCTTGAAAAGGGAACTCATTCGCTTGACTTGGCAAATTGGCTTGTAAACTCTTCTCCAAGGAAAGTTTACTGTTCTGGAGGACTTGATGTCTTTGGTGGAAATGAGCCTAATGATAAAAGATGCAGAGATTGTGAAAAGAAAAATGAATGTCCGTATTTCGTAAATTACAAAGGATTCCAGATGGATTATGATGCTATAGTTCAAAAAGATGACTTATGTGTATATGCAGAGGAATGTGATGTAGATGATAACAGTCTTGTGGTTATAGATTATGACAGTGGTGCAAGAATATGTTACATGGAATGTCACTTTACACCTGAATATTCTAGAGAATTTATGTTTGTAGGTACTAAAGGGAAGATACATGGATTTTATAATAACGAACAGGAATTTAAGATTACTGTATGGAAAAGACATACAAGAAAAATTGATGTGTACTTGCCTGAAAAAAGAAGCGGTGGACACGGCGGTGGTGATGAAGGGATTGCTAGAGATTTTATTGAAAAAGTTAAAGCTGGTAAACCTGCAATGCCTGGTATATTAGGTGCAAGGGATAGTGCTGCAATTGCCATAGCTGCTGCTGAATCAGCCGAAACAGGAATGCCCGTTTTGATACCTGAGAAAAAGATGCCTGTAGAGTGGTAAAGATAGAGCAAATTCTAAAAAACATTGAAACTTTTTAATTTGTTTGATATTATAATCATAAACATAGTAATCGATTACTATGTTATTACGGTATAATGAAGGGAGCGATGTATATGAAGATTAAAGTATTAAAGAATCCTGATGAATTAGGTAAGGCAGCTGCTAAGTTTTCAGCAGAGATTATTAATAATGCTATAAAAAAAGATGGTAAGGCAAGAATTATTTTATCTACAGGTGCATCTCAGTTTGATACAATAAAGCATCTTGTAGAAGAGGATATTGATTGGAGCAAGGTTGAGATGTTCCATTTAGATGAGTATTATAACTTGCCTGAAACACATCCTGCAAGTTTTAGAAAATATTTAAAAGAAAGATTTGTAAATATTGTGCACCCAGGCAAAGTATTTTTTGTTGATGGTGAGGGGGATGTAGAAAATAAGATTTTTGAGCTTAGTAAGGAAGTTACAAAAGAGCCTATACACCTAGGTCTAATCGGAATAGGTGAAAATGCCCACATAGCTTTTAATGATCCACCGGCAGATTTTAATACTACTAAACCATATATTGTAGTAAATCTTGACGATAACTGCAAGAAGCAACAAGTGGGTGAAGGATGGTTCCCTACAATTAACGATGTTCCAAAACAGGCAATATCAATGTCTGTTCATCAGATAATGCAATGTAATGTAATTTTATCTTGTGTACCTTATAAAGTAAAAGCAAATGCAATTAAAATAACATTAGAGAACGATGTTACAAACATGATACCAGCAACAAAACTTAAAGAACATAAAAATGTATACATATATGCTGATGAAGATTCTGCATCTGCATTAGATAAGGAAGTATTAGCGAAGTACTTGTAATGCAATAAATAACTATTCTAAAAGAGTGGGACACTCCTCTCCCTAGGAATCCATATTTCTAGGGAGAGGAGTGTCCCACTGCAATGCAGTATCCCTATTATCCTAAAATAGCCTCAAGGTCGTGATCTGGATTGCTTATTGGTGTTAAATTAAACTTTTCAACTAAAACATTCAGAACATTTGCTGAGAAAAATGCTGGAATTGTAGGCCCAATGTAAATGTTTTTAATACCCAGTGCGAGTAATGTAAGAAGGATACATACAGCTTTTTGCTCATACCAAGATAATACCAATGTCAATGGAAGGTCATTAACTCCACATTCAAAAGCATTAGCTAATGCAAGTGCTACTTGTATTGCTGAGTATGCATCGTTACATTGTCCCATATCCATTATACGTGGAAGTCCGCCAATTTCCCCAATATCAAGATCGTTAAAACGGAACTTACCACATGCAAGTGTTAAAATAACTGTATCTTTAGGAGTCTTCTTAACAAAGTCAGTATAGTAGTTTCTTCCAGGTTTTGCGCCATCGCAACCACCAACTAAGAAGAAGTGCTTGATTGCTCCGACTTTAACAGCATCTATAACTTTATTGGCAACACCAAGTACAGCATTATGACCAAATCCAGTCATAAGTTCAGTTCCGCCATTTATGCCTGTTAAGTGTTTATCTTCAGACCATCCGCCTAATTCAAGGGATTTTTCTATTATTTGAGAAAAATTTTTTCTCCCATGAATATCAGAGACATGCTTTATTTCTGGATATGCTACCAATGATGTTGTGAAAACTCTATCAGCATATGAAGCCTTTGGCGGCATCAAACAGTTGGTTGTGAAAAGTACAGGGGCGGGCATATCATTGAATTCCTTCTGCTGGTTCTGCCATGCTGTTCCAAAATTGCCTTTAAGATGAGCATATTTATTCAGCTCCGGATATCCATGAGCAGGGAGCATCTCGCCATGAGTATAGATATTTATGCCTTTTCCTTCAGTTTGATCAAGCAATTGCTTTAAATCGTGCAGGTCATGACCTGAAATCACAATAAATGGACCTTTTTCTATAATTGTAGTAACTTTTGTAGGTACAGGATGCCCATATGTTGATGTATTAGCAGCATCTAGCAGTTGCATACATTTAAAATTTATCATTCCAAATTCCATCAGAAGGTCTAGCCATTCATTTATTGTATATTCTTCACCAATTGCATTCATTCCCTTGTAAAACCAAGATGTAACTTCAGGATCCTCTTTACCTAGAACATATGCATGCCATGCATATGCAGACATACCTCTAAGTCCGAGTAACAATGTAGAGCGAAGGGATATTATATCACTATCCCCACTCCATAATGAAGCGGCAGCTAGATCTTCTGCACCACCAAGCTTTTCCTTTTCATCTTGCACAACGTTTTTTAAATCTTCTATACGATTACTATCAAAACTGACATTTGTTATTGTAGTAAAGAGGCTCTGCATCATTAGTTCATTTGCACGTTTACTTGGAGTTTTACCTTTTGCTGCTCTAGCAAGTCCTACTAATGCACACATTAATTCATCTTGTGTGTTTGAAACATCAGGTTGTTTGCCGCATACACCTACTCGTGTGCAGGCTTTCCCCCCAACAGTTTGTTCACATTGGAAACAAAACATATTTGACATCATACTTTCTCCTTTTGCAGTATATTTTTTAATTTATATTTTATTTCTAGCCTAATTATACTTGAAAGCTCATTTTAATTTTACTTAAAGCTTCTTGGACTTGGAGACTTAACAACAAAGAACTCAAGAATATCATCATATTGGTTTGACACATTCATTTTCGTATTATAAGGAATATTAATGATGCTTCCCTGAGGATATTCATGGGCTTCTTGGTCATCTAACCCTAAAGTTATATTACCACGTATTACTATCATATAAACATGTGAATTTGAGTAATGTTCAGGCAAAGCATCTCCCTTAGGAAGAACCATATGGTTTATACCTATATTTTCATCCTCAAGTATTCTTTCAATCAATTTAATATTTGTTTGGCTAAAGTTAAATTTTTTTTCTATCATAATTTTATTCCCCTTCCTATTTACTAATCATCTAGCACATTACCATCAGTTGAAATTGTTACAACATTCCATGGAATCATTTTGCCGCTGTTTACAAGAGCTTGTTTCACAGCGAGTACAATACCTCCGCAACATGGAACTTCCATACGCAGAACTGTTATACTCTTTATATCATTAGCTTTCAATATATCTGTTAATTTATATGCATAATTGGTATTATCTAGTTTTGGACATCCAATTATGGTTATTTTGTTACGCATAAAATCTTTATGAATATTTGCATAGGCATATGCTGTACAGTCGGCTGCCACGAGAAGATTAGCGTTTTTAAAATATGGAGCATTTACAGGAGCAAGCTGTATTTGTACAGGCCATTGATGTAATTGAGATTCTGGTATCTCAGCTAATATCTCATTTTGTGTTGCTGATGATGTCTTTGCAGGTTCGTTTCTTCTTGTAATTGTTCTTGACTGGCTACCAGGACATCCACATGCAAGTGGTGGCGTAACTATACTATCTTGAGTATCATCATGCAAATTATTGTGTGATTCGAAATGTGTTTCCTCATCGAATGCATCAGCTATTCGTTCTTCAATTATTATTGCATCTTCGGGGCATGCAGGAAGACAAGCACCAAGTCCATCACAATATGAATCAGATATCAATTTAGCTTTCCCATCAACCAATTGAAGTGCACCTTCATGACAAGCATTAACGCATATCCCGCATCCGTTGCACCTATCTTCGTCTATTTTAACAATATTTCTTTTTATCATAATTTTTCCTCCTAAAAAAGTATCATAAATAAATCCTTGCTTTTTATAGTTTCATTATATTAGAATAGGATTAGTATATCGGTAACCCATGTTACCAATATACTAAAGGATGGTAAAAAATTTGTTTGAGGGGTGGCAAAAAAAATGATTAAAAGCTGGATTAAAGTTTTGCAGGAGTGCAGACTTTTTTGTGATATGGATGATGAAGAACTAATGAGTATGCTTGACTGCCTTAAACCAAGAATAACAAGCTATGAAAAAAATGAATTTGTTACCATTAGTGGGCAGGAATTTAATGGATTTGGACTGATCCTTACAGGTAGTGTTGCAGTAACTAAGGAGAATGCTGCAGGTGATCGAGTGATTATTGATATATTGGGCACTAGTCATATATTTGGAGAAATTGCAGCTTTTGCAGGAAATAAGGTATGGTCTGCAACTGTAGTAGCTCAAACTTCATGCAAGATAATGTTTATGACTCCAGAAATTATCTTAGGAACATGCAAAAAACAATGCATAAGTCATAGACAACTTATTGGTAATATGCTTAATATAGTATCTAAAAAAGCTTTTTCCCTTAACCAAAAGATTCATTATCTTTCAATGAAAAGCATAAGAGAGAAATTAGCTAATTATTTTCTTGAGCAGTATAAAATTCAAGGACAGACTACATTTGTTATACCCATGAAGCGTAATGAATTGGCGGATTTTCTTAATGTTACCCGACCATCCCTTTCACGTGAGATGTGCAAGATGAGGGATGAAGGTGTTATTGAATTCTACAGAGAATCTATAAAGATAATAGCACTTAATAAATTAGGTATGATGGTAAAATAGTGCAATACATGATTACAAAGTATTGTGTAAAATATTGTGCAAAATTAAGATAATATACTACAAAGCATTATCTATTTTAAAATGTTATAATTAAATATAGACTGATTAGTTTCCAAATAATTTGTTTACTGAAAGAATACAACTAATTGCATTGAAAAACAAACAGACTGAATGAAAGATAAATAGGTAAGTAAGCAAGAAAACGAGCAAATAAACAAATTAGTAAGTAATTAATTATGAAGGAGTGTTGGAATTGAAAAAAATTGTTTCCCTATTAAATAAAGAAGCAACAGATAGAATATTTTCTCAGGAAAGCCTTAGAAAATTGTCGCAAATGGGTGAATTAGTTGTTAATGAAGATAGTGTAAACCCTGATGCCCGAAGGACAAAAGAACTAATAAAAGGAGCAAATGTAGTTATTACATCATGGGGCTCTCCAAATCTTAATGCGGATATTCTTAGTGCAGCGCCTAACCTTGAATTGGTAATACATGCTGCAGGAAGCGTGAAAGGTATAGTTTCGCAGGAATTATGGGAGAAAGGTATAAGGGTTACAGGTTCTGCTCCGGTTTTAGGCATGGGCGTAGCTGAAACTACTTTAGGGCTTACCATAATATCACTTAAGTATATATGGCAACTATCAGAAAACCTGAAAAAAGGTGGTTGGAGCGAAGATAAAAATAAAATTAGAGAAATATATGATGTTACTATAGGTGTTATTAGTGCAGGATTTGTTGGGGCGCATTATATTAAATTGCTGCAGAACTTTGATGTAGAAGTATTACTTTATGATCCATTTGTGTCAGAAGAAAAAGCAAAGGAAATGGGTGCTAGAAAAGTAGAATTGGAAGAACTCTTAAAAACTTCGGATGTAGTATCAATACATGCTCCATCAATACCAGAAACTAATAAAATGATAAATAAAGAAACACTTAAGCTTATGAAAGATGATGCTATTATAATAAATACTGCCAGAGGTACAATAATTGATGAGGCTGATCTTCTTGAAGAACTCCAAAAAGGCAGATTATTTGCATGTCTTGATGTGACAGATCCTGAACCACCAGCTAAAGATCATCCTTTTAGGAAATTACCAAACGTAATAATGACACCACACTTAGCTGGTCTTGCAAATACCGGTCTCAAACGAATAGGTAAATTTGTAAACAGTGAACTAAATAAGTACTTAAATAATGAAAGCATGGTTGGAGAAGTCAAATCTGATAAGTTGAAGACAATGGCATAATCTAAAAGAGTTAAGAATACTATAAAAAAAATATTATCAGATCATTATTAACACATTTAATCTAGGGGATATTGCCCGAAAAATACTGTTCTAAGAATATTATTCTAAGGATATTTTTTGAGGGAATGTCCCTGTTTCTGTCTCCAGCTTCTTAAATTACTATATTTTGAATAAAATTCTTACTTCAAGCAAAACTAATGATGCAAACTGCAAACAGATTGTAATAAGCAGTAATATTATGAAGTAGGAGTAGAATAATGTGGATAATAAATCGGTATTACTTATAAGTTTCTATAACTCAAAAGCTTTAGGCGTTCGTTACCTTGAAAAGTCATTGAAACAAGCAGGAATTCCTGTTAATGTAGTTATTTTAAAAAATTTTAATAGCAGAAAGCCACAAGAATTAACAGAAACAGAGTTAGAGTTACTAAAAGATGTTATTGAGAAGGTAAAACCAGGGCTTGTTGGGTTGAGTGTTATGACATCCTTTTATCTTGAAAGTGTATATAAGGTTAATTATATTTTGAAGGAAAATTTTAATATACCTGTCGTTTGGGGAGGTGCTTATCCTACACTCTTTCCTAAAAAATGCCTTGAACATGCAGACTATGTCATAATGGGTGAGGGTGAAAGATCAATAGTGAAACTTACAAACATTGTTTTTAACAATGCAGCTCATTATACAGAATGTAATGAAGACAATACTGATTTTTTTACAGGGCTTGAAAATATTGAAAACCTAGCTTATCGAATGAAAGGAAACAATGAAAATCTAGAAACTGCAAATAGTGATGCAAATAGTAGTGAAAATAATAAAATTATAATTAACGAATTGGGACATTTATGCCAAGAGCTTGATGAGTATGGTTACCCAGAAATTGATAATATGAATAAATATTTAATTAATAATGATAAATTAACTTTGGGAGATCCTCTGACCAAGTCACTAAGCTATGAATTGTTAGCATCAAGGGGATGCCCATTTTCATGCTCATATTGCAGCTCTATTAATTTTCACAGGTTATATAAGGGGAAAGGCAATTATATAAGATTTAGAAGTGTAAAAAACGTTATTGATGAATTAATAGAAGCCAAAAAAAGAATTAAAAATTTAAGGTTTATACATTTTTGGGATGAAATATTTCCAGAGGATGAGAATTGGATAGATGAATTCACATCTCTATATAAAAATGAAGTCAATCTGCCTTTCGGAATATGGGTTCATCCACTTAAAATCAACAGAAGCTTGATTGAAAAACTAGTTTATGCAGGGTTATACAAAGCTGTCATGGGTATACAAAGTGGCTCAATCAGAATAAGAAAAGAAATTTTTCACAGGCTTGAAACACAAGAAGATATTATAAATGCATCAAAGATATTATCTGAATGCAAAGTCCCGAGAGTCGTATATGATTTTATACTCAGACATCCTTTTGAGACACAGGAAGATATAATGCAATCTTTTGAATTATGTACAAAGTTGCATAAACCTTTTGAGCTTCAGCTCCATGGATTAAATTTCCTTCCGGGAACTGACATCGTAGATATGGCAATTAAATCAGGCATAGCTAATGCTGATGAACTTGAAAAAATAATGTATGCTCCTATGAAGCAGCAGTATACCTCCTATTGGGGAATCAACGATAAAGATATAATGATAAATTTCTGGTATTCCATGATTTATATGACCCAATTCAATTTTTTAAACAACCTTACAAGTCTTATCTTAAGGAAGGTTAAAGGTTCCGATGTGGAAGCTAAATTCCCTTTAAAGCTACTCACAAACTCTAAAAAAATACTTGTGCTCATTGCTAAAATAAAAGACTATTATTTGAAATTACGCCTAGTCACTCGCAACAGCTAAGTTAATAAAAATTTAGATAAAAAATTCTAAATTTTATACTAGAATTATATTCATAATTGTTGTAATATATTATATATGACATATGGTATTTTATATGTTATATCTAATGTATCATATATGGACTAATTTGAAGTACTTATTTTATTTTAAATACTTAGGGGGATGATTTTTATGTCTAGTTTAATAGAAAAAAATTCAATTGTGTTATTTCAAGGAGACAGCGTAACAGATGCTGGTCGGAGCAGGACAAATGATAATGAGCTTGGAAATGGTTATCCACGTATGATTGCAGCCTTATTTTCTGCAAAGTATCCTGAAAAAAATGTAAAGTTTATTAATAGAGGTATAAGCGGAAACAGGGTAAAAGATCTGCAAGCAAGATGGAAAGAAGATTGTGTGGACTTAAAACCTGACTGGGTATCAATATTAATTGGTATTAATGATTGTTGGAGAAGGTACGATAGAGATGATCCAACTTCGGCAAAAGAATATGAAAATGGATATAGAGATATATTAACGAGGACTATTAATGAAACGAAGGCAAGTCTGATTATATGTGAACCTTTTGTTTTACCAATACCTGAGGACAGAAAAAGGTGGAGAGAAGACTTAGATCCGAAGATTCATGCTGCAAGACAGCTTGCTAGGGAATTTAATGCTATTTACATACCACTTGATGGTATTTTTGCATCAGCATGTACAAAAAGAGAACCTGCTTTTTGGGCAGCTGATGGGGTTCATCCTACTAGTAACGGTCATGCTCTTATGACTATTGAATGGATGAAAGCAGTCAAAGCGTAGCCATAGAATCAAATATAAATTTGTGAGTATTAAGAGGTGAACTTTTTGAATACTAATATAATCCAAAGTAGTGTAGAAAATGAAAGAAACCAGCATTTACTTGGCAAGTTTTATAATTTTATAGCGATTTCAGGTATAAAAAATCCACCTGATATTTGGGCGAATAAGTGGGATGAAGCTCAAAAGGAATATCCAGGTTCATTGAATATGGAATTTTTATCAGATGACTTTATTTTTCAGGCAAACAAATATCTTTACCTTCCTGACGAAGCTTTGGAAGCATTTTCCCAGGTTATGAGCATTATACGGAAAAATGAAGTTCTATCAAGATTATTATGGCTAAATCATTACATACTTTTTAAATCTGAAATTGAAGTAGAAACCTTAAAGGAGAGAAATAAAGTCAGATTTTCCTTTCCTGAACTTGACATAGTTACAGTTACTAGCATGAATGTATACAATACAGGCAGTGGATTAATAGATATCGGCAATGTTAATTACTCTTTTGGTGGAATGTTTCAAGCAATTTTATTAATATCTGGCTTACCACGATTATTAAGATTCTATAAAAAACGTAATATACCTGAACAAGTAATGATTGATACATTAAGCGACATAGATATTTGGATGAAAGATTTTTATACAAAGAATGGAGTTTGGGGACTAAAAGAATTCTGGTGGATTTTTAACCATTTTTCTGGTCGCCTTTTCAGACTTGGGCGTCTGCAATTTATAAAAGCAGATTTTAGTGGAAACATGCGGGTTTTCCGTAATAAGAATACGAGTAGAGTTATTTCTATTTCTGAAACTGGCATCAAGTATAGAACTGATGGACAAGTTGATGGAACCAATGATGTATATGATCATCATGGAGCCTGGGTATCTAATTATTCAGAAGATGAGGAGACAATAA
>ENA-UOOK01003619-UOOK01003619.1-fermentation-metagenome-genome-assembly--contig:-NODE-3619-length-17404-cov-3.937230_pt1 | contig 17404 bp, 18 predicted proteins | sample MGYA00245777_ERZ724023 | MGnify/ENA primary metagenome ERZ724023 (study PRJEB28704, sample SAMN03018312) | fermentation metagenome | biome: anthropogenic terrestrial biome; feature: soil; material...
CACACTAATAAAACCTTTAAAACAGGAACGGTTTGGAAGTTAATTCGTGTTCATTAGTGTTAATTAGTGGTTCCTGAAATCCCTTATTTTCATCCTTTCGCTTGCACCCGCGATCCGGGGTGGGCGACTGTTAATTTTTACAACCCAGTTAATTCTGTCTAATAATGTTTTAGACAAACAGGAATACACAAATTAACCCTCAAATTTTCCCTTCCGTTTTATGAAGTATTCAGCTACTTCCTTCTCATTCAATGTGTTAAAAAGATCACTGTCTTCCAACCAGCCTTTTCTAGCAACGGCTAAGCCCGACCGAACCAAATCCAACTCACCGATGCTATGGGCGTCCGGATTAATCGAAATTTTTACCCCTTCTTCTTTAGCTCTCCGGCACCAACGCCAGTCCAGGTCCAACCGGTAAGGATTAGCGTTGAACTCAATGATGACCCCTTTTAAAGCGGCTTTTTTAAGCATTGCGTCCAAATCCACCTCATAACCGGGCCTCTCCAATAATATCCTCCCGGTGGCATGCCCCAGCATAGTTAAGAACGGACTGTCAAGCGCCTTAAGTATCCTGGCGGTCATCGCCCCTTTGTCCATCCGGAATTGGGAATGAATCGAACCTATTACAAAGTCGAATTCAGCTAAAATCTTTGGCCCATAATCCAGTTCCCCGGAAGGAAGGATATCGGCCTCAATGCCTTTAAAGATTTTAAAATTTGGATATAAGTTGTTTAATTCCTTGATTTCTTCGAATTGCTTACTGAGTTTCGCTTCAGTTAATCCCCCGGCGTAAACCGCAACCCGGCTATGATCGGTAATACCCAGATATCGATAACCCCGGCTGATAACCGCCTCAACCATTTCACGTAGGGAATTAACGCCGTCACTATAATCGGTATGGACATGAAAAATCCCTTGAATCGCTTCCGGAACGGTTAACTCAGGCAATCTTCCATTAAGAGCGGCCTCAATTTCTCCGTAATCTTCGCGAAGCTCCGGCGGAATATACGTTAGGCCCAATTTCTGATAAATTTCGGCCTCATCATCGCAATAAATCGGCTCCGAATCATTCTCCTTAAATAAGCCGTACTCATTGACTTTATAACCTAATCCCTTGGCATGGTGGCGTAATGCCATGTTGTGCTCTTGGCTCCCGGTAAAATGTTGTAGGGTATGGGGGAATTCTTCAGGTTTGACAACCCTCAGATCCGCTTGGATTCCGCTTTTAAGGATAACCGAACCTTTAGTTTCGCCACCGGCAAGTATTTCGGTTACTATCGGCAAGTTTATAAATTCACGAATGGTCCTGCCCGGCTCTTCGGCTGAGGCTACCAAATCAATATCCTTAACTACTTCTTTAAACCGGCGCAGGCTGCCCCCGATCTCTACCTTTAAAACTCCGGGATAGGCGGCTATTTCTTCCCGAAGCCGTACCGCCTCCGGCCAAACCTCACCCAATAGAAATTGGCCCCGGTGTTCTTTGATGAATTGGATTCCGGCGCAGATTTTAGCCTGAGTTTTTGCTCCAAATCCCGGTAAAGACACCAACCGGTTTTGATTACAGGCCTCTTCCAACATCTCTAGACTAGTGATTCCAAGTAACCGGTAAATGGCATTGATTTTTTTAGCCCCTAAACCCGGCACGCGCAATAGTTCAAATAGTCCCGGCGGAGTAGTATTCTTTAGGTTTTCGTAATACTCAATACTCCCGGTACTGCTCCATTCCTCGACCTTCTTTACCATAGCCGCGCCGAAACCGGGCAACTCCGACACACGCCCCGCTTTGATTAATTCCGAAAAGTCTCCGCTAAGGTTTTCAATAGTCCGGGCCGCGTTATAATAGGCTCTAATCTTAAACGGGTTTTCACCCTTTAACTCAAGTAAGAGACCGATTTCATTGAAAATCCGGGCCAAATCGTGTTTATCCATTGTCAATCACCTAATGGCTATTTCTTGGAAACCCATCAAATCCCTTTTAAAGTTTTCTCTTAAAAATGTTATCTTATGAAAACACCACCCACCACGAAGGTCGCAAAAAAAACAACTTGCTCCGTCGAGTCGGAGTGGATGACTATCTTTTTCAGCCCACTACCCTACAGTTTAAAATTTAGCCAAAGAAATTTAATATTTCTCTAGAGGAATTTCTAGATTTCTCTAGAGAAATCTTTTGATTAAGCCAAGCAATTTTAAAATTTCACTAGAGAAATTTTTAAGTTTCTCTAGTGAAATTTTTGAATTAAGAAAAGTAATTTAAGAATCAAAAGAACGAAAAAGACCCGGCTTTGTCGGGTCTTTTTCGTTCTTACATATCCATACCGCCCATGCCGCCGGGCATTCCGCCACCGGGCATCATCGGCTTTTCTTTCTCCGGAATCTCAGTCACCAAACTTTCGGTGGTCAGGAGCATCCCGGCGATACTAGCCGCATTTTGCAACGCGCTCCGGGTCACCTTAGCCGGATCGACAATACCGGCGGATACCATCTCTACATACTCGCCGGATAAAGCATTGAAACCTTTCCCTTTGGGCATTGAAGAAACTTTCTCAACGATAACCGAACCTTCAACTCCAGCGTTATTGGCAATTTGCCGTAAAGGCTCGGCTAATGCCTTTCTGACAATGCTAATTCCAGTGGCCACATCGCCACTTTCTTTTAGACCATCCAAGACTGGAGTGATTTGAAGCAACGCCACGCCTCCGCCCGGGACAACACCTTCCTCAACGGCTGCCCTAGTAGCAGAGAGCGCATCTTCAATTCGGTGTTTTTTCTCTTTCATCTCAGTTTCGGTAGCCGCGCCGACTTGAATTACCGCTACTCCACCGGAGAGTTTCGCAAGACGCTCTTGAAGTTTTTCCCGATCATAATCAGATGAGGTCTCTTCGATCTGGACCTTGATCTGATTAATCCTGTTCTTAATCTCTTGGTTGCTGCCTTTGCCATCAACGATGGTGGTTTCGTCTTTGGTAATCTTCACTTGGCGCGCTTGACCCAGCATCTCGATGGTGGTATTTTCTAAGGTCATCCCCACTTTTTCGGAGATCACTTGGCCTCCGGTAACAATGGCGATATCACTGAGCATGGCTTCACGGCGGTCTCCGAATCCGGGAGCTTTCACCGCGACTACATTTAAGACTCCTCTTAATTTGTTCACGACTAATGTAGCCAAAGCTTCGCCTTCAACATCCTCGGCGATGATCATTAATGGTTTGCCACGTTGCATGACTTTCTCTAATATGGGGAGTAAATCTTTGATCATGGAAATCTTCTTATCGGTAAGTAAAATGAAAGGTTCATCCAAAACCGCTTCCATTCGTTCGGAATCAGTGATCATATAAGGAGAGACATAACCCCGGTCAAACTGCATCCCTTCAACGACTTCCAAATTGGTCCCCATGGTTTGGGACTCTTCAACAGTGATAACTCCGTCTTTACCGACTTTCTCCATGGCCTCGGCGATTAAAGCCCCGATCTCGTCATCAGCGGCGGAGATAGCGGCCACATGGGTGATGTCTTCCTTGCTATCCACTGATTTGCTTACTTTTTTCAGCTCCTCAACTACGACTTGGACCGCTTTTTCAATACCTTTTTTGAGGATCATCGGATTAGCGCCGGCAGCGACGTTTTTTAACCCTTCTCTAACCATGGCTTGGGCTAAGAGAGTGGCGGTAGTTGTGCCGTCTCCGGCGATATCATTGGTCTTGGTAGCTACTTCTTTAGCCAGTTGGGCGCCCATGTTTTGAAACGGATCTTCGATCTCAATCTCTTTGGCAATGGTCACGCCATCATTGGTAATAGTGGGCGACCCGTATTTTTTATCTAAAACTACATTTCGCCCCTTCGGGCCTAAAGTTACTTTAACCGCTTCAGCCAAGGTGTTTACGCCGCGTTCCAAAGCATGCCGGGCGTCTTCACCAAATAATATTTGTTTAGCAGCCATCGAATTCACCTTCCTTTATTACTCAAATTTATTGGTTGACTATGGCCAAAACATCGCTTTCCTTTAAAACCATATACTCTTCCCCATCCAACTTTACTTCAGTACCGGCATATTTTGCAAACAATACTTTATCGCCAACTTTAACTTCTGGAGCGACTTTTTCCCCGTTGTCCAGCACTCGTCCGGAACCAACCGCCATAACCTCTCCCATTTGAGGTTTCTCTTTAGCGGTGTCCGGAATAAAAATCCCGCTCTTGGTTTTTTCTTCACTCTCTAAAACTTTAATCACGATTCTTTCACCTAATGGGGTTATTTTCAATATTTTTCCCTCCTCTCGACATGGTTCAAATTTATTAGCACTCATTATAAGTGAGTGCTAACTATCTATGATTTTATAAAACTATCCTTAGAATAGCAAGGTTCTTCACACCCATTCTGATGTTATTTTATCTAAATAAGGTTAATTTATGCAATATTTCTTTTGATATCTCTTCCGTCTTGCTTATTCTTCGAAAAGTCTAGGGAATGATCGAATGAGTACGACCCTTGTTTTGATAATTGCACCATTTATTTTACGGTTGCGACTAGCTGTATAAACTTGGCAAGATCGCTAACGCAATAATAGCAGTTTGATTATGTTTTAAAAACTATTAATCGGGAACCATACTATGTAAATTTAACTTTATTGAACCTTTAATTTTCACCGACCTAAACTCTAAGGATGGTGTTTACCTATACCGCTTCCTACCCATATAAAGCCAATGCTCGCCTCAACGGCTGAACCATTTGATTCCGGTGAATATACTTATGAAATTAAATGGGACGGATATCGGTGCTTAGCTTTTTTAGACTCCCGAACTAAATTGCAAAGTAGAAACTTGAAAGATATTTCTTTTGTCTTTCCAGAACTAGCAAACTTAAATTGCTCTTCAAAAAAACATGGCAGTATATTGGACGGCGAAATTATCGCCCTTCGTAATGGAAAGCCTAATTTTTCGGATCTCCAAAAAAGGGGACAACTCCGTAATGAAACCCAAATCCGTCATACGTCCAAATTGATTCCAGTTGTTTATGTTGTCTTCGATCTTCTTTATTTAAACTATCAATCGGTGATGAATCAAACCCTGGAAAAACGTCGGGTGTTACTTGCTGAAAATTTTAAATCTAGTGATCGATTAATATTCACCGAATATATCGAAGGTCAAGGCATCGCTTTTTTTAAATCCATATCGGAAATAGGCTTGGAAGGGGTAATCGCCAAAAAGAAAGGCAGTATCTACCTCCCTGGTAAACGAGGTAGAACATGGCTAAAATTCAAACGAAAAAAATCTGGTTCTTTTATAATCTGTGGCCTTATGTACAACCATACTTCCCGTGGGAAGTTGCGATCAATTTTACTTGGAGCTTACCTTGACCAAAAACTAGCCTTTTTCGGCATGGTTGGGACCGGATTTTCCCATATCGAATTGGAGATTATTTTAAATGAATTGGAAAAGATAAAAACGAATCTTTGCCCTTTTACCAAATCATCTGCTCCCCCGCCTAAAGATGTTATCTGGACAAAACCGCTTGTAGTTTGTGAAATTGAATACTTAGAATTAACCGATGACGGTATTCTAAGGCACCCCAGTTTCAAACGAATCCGGCCCGATTTAAGGCCGGAAGACTGTGTTTTTGATGAAGCCGGAAATTAGAAGAGAAAAGGGAAAAACCTTGTTAATACACGATTAATATATTTAACCGCTAATGCACGCGAATTCACACTAATAAAACCTTTAAAACAGGAACGGTTTGGAAGTTAATTCGTGTTCATTAGTGTTCATTAGTGGTTCCGGTTATTCGCCTGAGTTGTATGGAGTTCGAGGACGATTGACTGATACATCCTTTTTACACCTCTAAAAGAAATATAGGGTAGACGCTGATCCGAGGATAGTTTATAATAAATTAATCAAGAGTCTAAAGTCTAAAGTTTAAAGTTCAAAGTCTAAAGCACAAAGTCTAAAGTCTAAAGTCTTGATTCTGAATTCAAAAGCGACAAGCTGACCAACGAAGATCGCTTTACTTTTATTTTTTGATATGTGTTTTTGACTTGTGACACCTGACTTTTGACTGCTTCTAAAGGAGAGATAATAATGGCTGTTAAACATATGTTGAACTTTAAAAACTGGTCCGCTCAGGAACTCGAGAGTTTACTCGACCTGGCTTTGAAAGTAAAGGGGAACCAAAAAGGATATCATCAAGCCTTAAATCACCTTACTTTGGGGATGATCTTTCAAAAAACCTCCACCCGGACCAGAGTATCTTTTGAAGTTGCCATGACCCAGCTGGGCGGCCATTCGATCTTCCTCGATTGGCGCAGCACCAACCTGGTTTTAGCGGAGTTAAAGGATGAAATCCGTTATTTGGACCGGAATGTGGATGCGATTATGGCCCGGGTGCTCACTCACGAGCAAGTCCAAGAGATGGCCGATTTTTCAAGGGTCCCGGTAATTAACGGTTGCGATAACATGTATCATCCCACTCAAGCCTTGGCTGATTTTTTAACCATCTTAGAGCATAAAAAGAAGTTAGCGGGGATAAACTTGGTTTATGTCGGAATTCATAACAATGTGGCCAACTCTTTAGTTGAAGGCGGTACCAAACTGGGTATGAAAATTACTACTGTTACTCCGGAATTCAACGAACCCAGTCGGGACCAGGAACTCCTCGATGGTGCCGCCCGGACTGGTCTGTTTGAACAGAGTCTTGATCTAAAAGCGGCGGTAGCCGAGGCGGATGTGGTTTATACCGATACTTGGGTCGATATGGAATACTTTATGGACCCCAAATTCAAAGCCGAGAAGCAACGGCGGACCGAAATGATGTTTCCCTACCAGCTGAATGCGGCGTTATTGAAGGATAGCAAGGCTTTGATCATGCATGATATGCCGATCCATCCCGGTTATGAGATTGACCGTTGGGCGATTGAGAGCCCGAATTCGATCATTTTCGACCAGGCCGAGAACAGACTGCATGCGGAGAAAGCGGTATTGTTGACCCAATTGGGGAAGGCATAGAAGGCAAGAAGCATGAGATGTAAAGTAATAGACAATAGGAAATAGGATAAAGACGAGAGAGAAGAGGCAGGAGAGAGAAATAGGAGTCGGAATTTTAGGGATGGCTTTGTGGTCGGATAGGGTGTGAGATAAGATTTTCAAATGACAACCCAGGGAAATTCGTAGCCCTGGGTTTAAATTTAGGTCTTAATTGCTATTGAATTATGTGTCTAATAATGAAATTTTGAAGGGAGCAACATTTATGCCAAATAATCGAGAATTGAGGTTCGCGGTATTGATCGACGCCGAGAATGTCCCATATAAAAGTATTAAAAATATCTTGGAGGAAGTCGCCAAATACGGAACGCCGACCATCAAAAGGATTTATGCGGATTGGACTAACTCCGCTTTAGCGGGATGGAAAAGTTCGTTGTTGGAAAACGCGATCACTCCAATCCAACAATATAGCTACACTTCCGGCAAGAATTCGTCGGACTCGGCTTTGATCATTGACGCCATGGATATTCTATATTCCGAAAAAGTGGATGGTTTTTGCATCATTTCAAGCGATAGCGATTTTACCAGACTGGCTACCAGACTCCGGGAGGCCGGTATGAAGGTGATTGGAATCGGCGAGCGGAAAACGCCAAGCGCTTTTATTGTTGCTTGTGATAAGTTTATTTATATCGAAATAATCAATGCTCCGGTTAAGCACGATGAGTTGGAGACCGAAGAACATTTCAAAGAGAATGTGACTGAAAAAGAGCCTCATAACAGCGCCTTAACGATTGGAGAAGAATTAGTCAACTTAATCGCCGCCTCGGTCAATGATGTTGCCGATGAGAACGGCTGGGCTTTCTTGGCAGAAGTCGGTAATTTGATCTCAAAAAAACAACCGGATTTTGACGCCCGAAATTATGGTTTCGCTAAGCTCTCTCAATTAATTAAAAGTCTGAAACGATTTGAAATCGAAATCAGAGATTCGGGTAATTCGCGGATTAAGCACATTTTTATCAAAAATAGAAGTAAACAAGGGCAAACGAAAAGCAAAGCAAAGGATATTAAAGGCAAATAACCGGCTGATGGCGTTGATCATGCTATCGTTTTCGGAGTTTGGCGATGAAAAAACCCTCGTATAACTCGGTTGGGATAATAATCAGAGCAGTGTTGCTTTGACTTTCTAGCTGAACGGGTTGGGTAACGGCGTTGGCCAATGTCAGGCCGATTTTTTCCAGCGACACCTGGGAACCGAACTTCTCCAGAGTCCAGGCGATATTCGTTTCATTTTCCTCTTTCATCAGAGTGCAGGTTGAATAGACCAGTATGCCGCCGGGTTTTAAAGCGTTAAAAGCGACTTCAATCAATTTCCGCTGTTCCTTGGCCAGCTGGTTGACGGTCCGCAGCGACCAGCCGCGATAGGTCCGGGAATGGGCCATGTCGAAGAGACCGACCCCACTGCAAGGAGCGTCCAGTAAAACAGCATCAAAAAACTGGTTCCACCGGGGATCCGGGCGTTTGCCGTCTCCTACTCTTACTTCCACAATAGTTGCGCCCTGACGCTCAATATTGAATTTTAAACGTTCCGCCCGGATGGAATTTATTTCATTAGCTAAGATATAACCTTCATTGCCCATGAGCGCCGCCAGCTGCGTACTTTTACCACCCGGCGCGGCGGTCAGATCGAGGACTTTCATGCCCGGTTTGGGTTGGAGGACTAACGGAGGGATCATGCTGGAAAGGCTTTGTAAATAAATCTCTCCCTCCTGAAACAGCCGATGGTCTTCAAAATCTTTTTCCCGTTTATTTTGGATAATCAGGGCGTCTTCATACCAATTGACCCGCTCGTGTTTGATGTTTTCGCTGCGGAACAGCTCCATCACCCGGCGGGTATCGGTCTTGAGCCGGTTGACCCTTAGAGTGACCCGACGGTCGACCATGAAACCGGAGAGAATTTGTTCGTAAACTTTCGGTTGATACTGGGCGGATAGCATTTGGATAAATTCCGGAGGTAGTTTTCGGTATAGCTTTCTAAAAGATTTCATAGCTAAATCATAATGCTTTTTAAAGCAATTGAAAAGCCATATTTAAAAATGAAGATTTCAAAGCATTATTTTGACCGGATATTAATCATGAAGGAAAATACAAACCGGGAAGGAATTCCGCAGCCGGTAACGTATTTTATCACTTAATGATTTAAGATGCTTCTTCAATAGTAGTTTTAAACGATTAGCGGCAAGTGGGGGATGAAGATGAAATATTTAATCGGATTGTTTGTAATTTTGACTTTATTCAATATGACAATTGGCCAATGTGCCGCTGATCGCTGGAGACCGCCGGTCAAGTGCCAAACGATAGTGGCCTTGGACGGCAGCGGGGATTTTACCTCGATTCAAGCGGCGATTGACGCGGCGCCGTCTAACAGCGAGGCTCGTTACATAATTGGCGTCAAGAACGGCGTCTACCGGGAAATAATCTATATACCCGCATCCAAAAAGAATATCAGTCTAATCGGGCAAAGCGTGGAACATACCAAGATTAGCTATAGTAGATACGCCGGAGAAATTAACCCGGTTACCGGAAAGACCTTCGGTACCAGCGGAAGCTCAATTGTGATGATCAACGGGTGGGGATTCACCGCTGAGAATATTACTTTCGAAAACTCTTTTGATGAATCAACCGCCGCAGCCGGCAGGCAGGCGGTGGCGGTCAAAACCGAGGCCGACAAGTTAATCTTTAAGAACTGCCGTTTTATCGGCAACCAGGATACCCTTTACGCCCGGCTCCACCGGCAATATTTTAAAGATTGTTATATTCAAGGGGATGTGGACTTTATCTTCTCGGCGGCGACGGCTGTTTTTGACAACTGTGTCATTCACTCGGCTGACCGGCCCGGTATTACTCCCAAAGGTTATATTACCGCCGGAAGCGCCGGCGCAGATAATCCTTATGGCTTTGTCTTCTTAAACTGTAAGCTTACCGCTGATCCGGGAGTGGGAGCGAACTCCGTTTACCTGGGACGGCCTTGGGTCCCCAGTTCTTCGAGTAGTCCGATATATGTGAGAACGGTATTTATCGGGTGTGAACTGGGTGAACATATTAAGCCCGAAGGTTGGACCTCGATGAGCGGAGACCTGCCAGAGGAGCATTTTTTTAGAGAGTATCAAAACACCGGACCGGGGACTGATGCCAACCACCCGTTACGGAAGCTGCTTACCAAGGAAGAAGCCGATACCTATAGCGTCAAAAATATCTTTAAAACTTTTTACGGGACGGTTGACGACTGGGACCCGACGGCCCCAGTTTATTAAAGGTTATTGCTGTAGCAGATGCATTAGCAAAGATAATGCCCGAACTGTAGTTGCTTTTTTAAACCAAGGCAAGCTTCAGTTTGTTGGTTGAGAAAAGTTAACCGTCGGCGGACGATATGTAGCCGATAGATAATCTGTTCATTTTGAACAGATTTTTTAATGTTTTTTAAGATTTATTATTTTTTATTTACATTTTTCTCATTTTAAATGTTAAATTAAGAGAAGGTTGGCAAAATTAATGAAATATGAGAACAGGAGGTTTATCATGATCGTTGACAGGCTAAAGAATGCTTACAAGTATTACTCGATGAATCCGGGGCTGGAAAAGGCGTTCGCTTTTTTGAAAACAGCGGATCTAGCCAATATCAAAGCCGGACGGTATGAACTGGACGGTGATAAGGTAGTCGCATTAGTACAGGAGTATACGACCATGCCGGAGCCGGAATGGGAATCCCACAATTACCACATTGATGTCCAATACCTCATTTCAGGCGTTGAAAAGATCGGCTATTATCCTGTCGAGGGAATGAAACCAATTAAAGAATATAATGTAAAGGACGACTACGATATCCTGGCCCCGGTTGAAGGGGATTACCTGACCTTAAAAGACGATCTCATCATGATCCTCTTCCCTCAGGACGGACATAGGCCTCGGAAAGCCGCAGGCGAACCGATTCCGGTTAGGAAGGTCTGTATTAAGATCTTAGTTTAAGCGGTTTTCGAAGGACCTATCGCACCGCCAGTATTGGAAAAGCCTCTAAAATTTTTCACTAGTTTTAGGGCTTTTCTTTTAGAAATTGCCGCAAATGAGGGTTAAATTTAATCATTTAAACGGAGGTAAGCAAAGTGGCGGAAATTTTTAAAGGGCAATTGGAAAAACCCTGGTCGATGAAGATGGCCGATTCATTGATGAAGTTACGCCCGGACCTATCCGATAAATGGTCCCACGAATACGGCGCAGTCTTTAAAGGTCTCGAGAATGTTTGGCTAAAGACCAAAGATGGCAAGTATCTGGAATACATTAAAAGAAATCTTGACGCTAATCTTGACGCGCAGGGAAATATTAGAGGATATAAAGTCGAAGATTATTGCTTGGACCATATCAATAGTGGGAAACTGCTTTTTAGGCTGTACGCGATTAGCGGTGATGAAAAGTATCGGAAGGCCGCACAACAACTGAGGGAACAGTTTCATGGACATCCGCGGACCAGCGAGGGAGGTTTTTGGCATAAGCAGTGTTTTCCCGATCAAATGTGGCTTGATGGCGCCTATATGGGTTTGCCGTTTTACGCCGAATACGCTAAAACCTTTAATGAACCGGAAATCTTTGACGATGTGGTAAAACAAGTCACTTTATTCGCTAATCATTCGCGGGACCGGGAGACAGGCCTTTATTATCATGGGTGGGATGCAAAGAAGGAACAGATGTGGGCCGACCCCAAATCAGGATGTTCGCCGAGTTTTTGGGGGAGGGCTACCGGTTGGTTTGCCATGGCTTTGGTGGATATTCTGGATTTTCTCCCCGAGAATCATGGTGGTAGGGGTAAAATTATCGAGATTTTAAATGGTTTGGTTAAAGCTTTATCTAAGGTCCAGGATGATGAGAGCGGCCTTTGGTATCTGGTGCTTGAACAAGGAAAAAGGACGGGCAATTACTTGGAAGCTTCGGCGGCCGGTATGTTTATTTATGCGATCGCTAAGGGGATTCGTAAGGGTTATTTAAGCGAAAGCTTCAGAGAAATGGTTTATAAAGCATATGGTGGTTTAATCAAGGGCCTGATCGAGGTTGGACCGGACGGAACAGTTAACATTAAAGGGACTTGCCTGACGGCGGGACTAGGGGATCGGCCCAACCGGGATGGTTCCTTTGAGTATTACATCAGTGAACCAATTGTGGTGAATGATTTAAAAGGAATTGCCGCTTTTATATTGGCAAGTGTGGAAATGGAAGATTTGAATGGCCGGTAGGGCAGCATTTCCCATGACTTGCGCTCTTCTTTTTAGGGGAAGGATTGATATTAAAACTTAAAAAATCAATCCTTCCAATTTAGTAATGGTTTTGATAACAAGCTCATTTTTATTTTTAAAAGACGATCGGCGATACCAGATTACGCAGGAGCGCAACTACGCTCCAACCTGCGATAGCGCTGGTTTTGGAGTAGATATCGACTACGGCGTGGACTTCTTCGCCAACGACTTCGATTTTATGGTCATCGCCCCGAAAACCGGGGACGCTACGGATGGTGACGCCGGTTTTTTTAGGGCCGGAAGTGGCCAAAGCAGTAGCGACAGCCACATTCACTTTGGTGGGGAAGAGGGCGATGGCATCCTTGGCGTTGCCGGCAAAGACCTCGGTCTTGGCCGCCTCTGTCAATAGGCTTTCTCTAAAGATCGGCGTACCCTCCAGGGACTCGGGTCCCTTTTCCGTGGTGATGCTCGATTGGATACCGCCGCTCATTAGCGCCGCGGTCCGTAGTACGTCAAAGCCGCCGATAGCGCCGGAGGCTAAATGCACCCGGACGCCTGCTTTTCTAGCTGTCTCCATGATTTTTTTCATAAATTCGCTATCAGCAAAAGCGCCGATGGATAGGATTATTAAATTCGAGCCGTTTAACAGAACCTTTTCCGCAACATCTTTCACTACCGCTGGGGAGGCTGCTTCCACTACATAGTCCGGTTTCAATGCCAACAGTTCTTCTAAACTTCCACAGGCCTTACATCCGGTTTTTTCCGATAAGGTTTGCGTCGATTCCATGGTCCGGCTCATACAACCGGAAAATTCATACTCTTCCAGGAGCCCGTCCCGCCATGCGTCGGCGATGATATTGCCTAAAAAACCGCATCCTACAAGTCCTAATTTAAGTTTCTTCATGATGTTTCTTTCGATGTCTCCTTCTTTCATTGAAAATTATTTATTAGCAAAAACCCTCTTTCTTTTCTTTAGCAATAGAGGTAAATCCTCCATTTCAGACCAAATGTAACCTATTATTCATAGTCGCTACCAATTCCCCCCGAAATATTAACGGGCTTTTCGTGGTTTTGCATTACGCCGCATGAATTTATCAGGTACCTTTTGAAAACCGTACTTTTCATATAAACCATGGGCGTCGCGGGTGGCTAAAATGCCGAACATCTCTTTAAGATCATCCATTTCGGTAATGGTTTGAATTAATTTTTTGCCTAAGTCCCGGCCTCGGTACTCCGGATCGATAACCACGTCGCAGAGCCAATACATGGTGGCATAATCTGTGACAACCCGTGCAAAACCGACCATTTTTTCTTGGTGATAGACCCCGAAACAGATTGAATTTTCAAGGGACGTTGCAATCGTTTCTAAATTGCGGTGATGGGCCCAATAGGTATTATGCAATAATTCCGTGAGCCGCTCTAAAGGAATTAACTCCTTATCGGTACTGATTTTATATTCGCCGAAAGATGATTCCATTAAGCCTTTCTCCTCTCGAAAAGATGGGACTACTTTACAATTCCAATGGCCATCCCGTCGTATTCCTTTTCTCCGATGGTCTGAAGGATGGTAAAGTCCGCTTCATGACAGTCTTTCAAATAATCATTCAATTTTCGGACCCCAACAACCTTAGGGTCATTGTTATCCGTTTCCAAAACCTTAGCGTTACGGATTACATTATCCAATACGATCAGCGAACCCTTTCGGGAAAGCTTGATAGCCCATTTAAGATATTCGACATAGGGCGGTTTATCGGCGTCAATAAATACAAAGTCGAAAGGTTCCGCTTGTTCTCTTTCGATCTCAGCCAGTATTTCCAATGCTTTACCGTGTTTGATTGTGATTATCTCATCAAGGTTCGCTTCTTTGAAATTCGTTTTCGCTATTTTGTAGTTTGTCTCATCATATTCAATCGTTATCAATTTACCACCCGAGGGCAATGCTCTCGCCAACCAGACGGTACTATAACCGACTAGGGTCCCCAGTTCCAAGATGTTCTTGGCGGAACGGGCGCGGGCTAAGATGTTCAACAATTTGCCTTGATTGGGGGAAATGTTGGCCTCGGGCATTGTCGAGCGGTTACCCGACTCCCGGATCTTGATTAAGATTTGGTCTTCCAGCCCGACTCGTTCCTTGATATACTCATCAACCGCTGTGAAGGTAGCTTGGTTCATTGCGTATTTCACCTTTCAACTGGCTCTAAAAATATTTCGGTATAACAATTCTTAAGATCAACCTAATTTTTCTTTCCTTACACCGTTAGCTTAAAAACTTATCTAGTAAAAAATCGCCATCTGGTACATGGATGGTGACTTTTTTTATAAAATTATTATTTTGAAGGGGCACTAGAATCAATGATATTTCCCATATGGTTTTTTAAACCATTATCTTCAAAAACCTCTATATCCGAAATATTAGCTAATAATCGATATTCTGAGTCATCGGCTCTATAATTTGAAAAAAAGGCATTATACTCTTTGCTGTTTAGAGTAACAAAATTTATATGAAATCGCATTATTACTTCTCTGTTAACTTCCCCCGAATACTTATTTTTTCTTTTGTCAATAAATGATTTTGCTTTTTCTGGACTACACGGTAAAATCTGATAATTAGTTGCATTGCTCATAAAAATTACAACGGGTTTCATTTAATTATGCCATTTAATCTCTTGATTTGAGTCAAATTGAAAATAAGATCCGTCACCAAATATATATTCAAAACCTTCTTTATCAAAATCATATTGTCCTAATGAAGCATTAGCTAAAAAAATATAACCAACATCTTGATAATTTTTAATACTATCATTAAGTTCAGTCTTTATTCTATTAAATTGTCCCCTCCATTCAAATTCGTCATTATGGTATTTTTTATAAGTATCTTGGTAATAATCTTGAGCATAGCCTAGATATTCATCTGCCGTAGGATTAATACCATTCGTTTTAAAATAATATAAAATCCCCGCTTTATGTGTCATTCTTTTTTCATTTGTAGATTCGGAAAATACTGGACTATTGATTAAAATGCCAAGAAGCAATAAAACTAGAATGTACTTTTTCAATTTTTACTCTCCTTTTTTAAAATAATGAATGGTAAAAAGTAGCCTTTTTCTTTGCGTTAGGCACCATCTTTCATTCAGATATACAATAATATTTTACCACACATATTATAACTTAACAAATTTTTGCAATATAAAATGTAATTAAAAAATAGAAATTACAACGCCAAGCTAATACCCTTTGCGAGAGACAGGATCCTTTTAGACATCCAAAAAGTTTGCACAGTTTCAAACTTAAACACGCTTCGTTAAGAATAATAATTATTGACGTACGTTAAAACGTACGCTATAATAAAGTTGAGGTGAAAATGATGAAATCCGTTAATGCTACTAATGCCCGTGAAAAACTTTATTCGTTAATTGATGAAACCAATCTTTCGCATGAGCCGATTCAGATTTTTGGTAAAAGAGGCAATGCGGTGTTGATTTCAGAAAACGACTGGAATTCGATCCAAGAAACTCTTTATTTATTAAGCGTTCCCAGGATGGGTGATTCGATCCGCGAAGGAATGAAGATACCGGTAGCAGAGTGCCGGGAGGAGCTTGACTGGTGAGTTACAAACTACTTTTTACCAAACAAGCCCAGAAAGACGCTGTTAAAATTAAAAATGTTGGTTTAAAAGAGAACACCATCGAACTACTGGAGATTTTAAAGAATAATCCTTTTCAAAATCCGCCCCCATACGAAAAACTCACCGGTAACTTATCGGGTGCGTATTCAAGACGTATTAACATTAAACATAGATTGGTATATCAGGTTTTGGAAGAGCAACAACTAGTGAAAATCTTACGAATGTGGACCCACTATGAATAGAGACCCGGATAGCCATTTAATGAAAAAGGCCGGTCGGAATCAAATCCGACCCGCCTTGATTTTTTTTACAAGCTCAGGGTTGTTTGCCGATGAAGGCTAGGATACCGCCGTCAACGTAAAGGATGTGTCCGTTGACGAAGTTGGAGGCGTCGGAGGCCAGGAAAACAGCGGGACCGACCAGATCTTCGGGTGTTCCCCAACGGGCCGCCGGGGTTTTGGCGATGATAAAGCTGTTAAAGGGGTGCCCTTCTTCCCGTAACGGCGCGGTCTGTGGAGTGGCGATGTAGCCGGGTCCCAGGCCGTTACATTGAATGTTGGCGCCGCCATACTCAGAACAGATATTCCGGGTCAACATCTTCAAGCCGCCTTTGGCGGCAGCGTAAGCGGATACAGTCTCCCGGCCCAACTCGCTCATCATCGAGCAGATGTTGATGATCTTACCGTGGCCTTTTTTAATCATACCGGGGATAACGGCTTTGGATACAATAAAGGGAGCGTTCAGATCGACATCAATGACTTGCCGGAATTCAGCGGCGGACATCTCGGTCATGGGAATGCGTTTGATGATCCCAGCGTTGTTCACCAGAATATCAATGACGCCGACTTCTTTTTCAATCTGTTTCACCAAAGCGTTAACGGCAGCTTCGTCGGTTACGTCGCAGACGTATCCTTTGGCGGTGATCCCGGCTTCTTTATACGCCGCTAAGCCTTTATCGACCAGTTCCTGTTTGATATCGTTAAAAACGATGGTAGCGCCGGCTTCAGCCATTCCTTTGGCCATGGCGAACCCGATCCCGTAAGAAGCGCCGGTGACCAAAGCTACCTTGCCGTCAAGTCTAAATTGATTAGCTGACATTAAAATCAGTCCTTTCCTTGTACTGTACTAAAATTTTGGGTCTCTTCTCATAGTGGTCACGGAGACAGGAGACAGGAGCCAGTAGATTTTTGCAAATGCTTCGAACTTAAAAAATTCAAAACAATTCACTTTCGCTCCCGGCTCCTGACTCCTCAACTCCTGACAACTGCTTTAACGCAGATCCTTCATCGCTACTGGGTCCATATCGTCGAAGTCTTGGTTTTCGCCGACCATGCCCCAGATGAAGGTGTAGGCCTGGGTCCCCGAGGCCGAATGTATGGACCAACTGGGGGAGATGACCGATTCTTCGTTGCGCATCACGATATGCCTGGTCTCGGTGGGTTCGCCCATGTAGTGGAAGACCACGGCGTTTTCCGGGAGATCAAAGTAGAGATAGACTTCCATGCGGCGATCATGGGTATGGCAGGGCATG
>ENA-UOOK01003620-UOOK01003620.1-fermentation-metagenome-genome-assembly--contig:-NODE-3620-length-17403-cov-4.317385_pt1 | contig 17403 bp, 15 predicted proteins | sample MGYA00245777_ERZ724023 | MGnify/ENA primary metagenome ERZ724023 (study PRJEB28704, sample SAMN03018312) | fermentation metagenome | biome: anthropogenic terrestrial biome; feature: soil; material...
TTTTATCATGAATGGATATGTTCCCGTCTACCGATAGTGCTAAAAACGCAGTGGATATGTTTCCGAGAACGAACATACTCAAATGACATTCATTCTGTCCTCTCAAGCCAGCAAAACCTGCACAAAACCCGCCAGCACTTCTCCAGCGTCATACAGCTTTAGGCCAGGTTCCTCGCACAGTAAGGCAGGTTCCCATTTGCGGCTGACGATTCCCTCCGGAATTTCCTGCGGAGTCAACGCCGGCACCAGGAACCGCGCAGGAGAAAGCACCGCCTTTTCCCATCCGGAATCGTCAAAGCCCGGCAGCATCCAGTCTTTATCGCCGCGGCTGCAGTCAGTGCGGGTACTTCCTGTAAGGCCCCTTGGCTCCCGCATGGGCAGCCCGGGGACATATTCCGTTTCCGAAGAGCACCGGCATCCGGACTTTGAAGCAATGATCAGGACGGTGCTGTCCGGCAAGACCGCCCTGGCTTCAAAAATAAGCCCGGGACAGCCCCTGGTGCGGTTTTGGCCATCCTCACCCAGATAAAGCACTGTAAAAGCAAGGACATTCTCGCCGGAACGGAGAAACGGTGCAACCTCATAGCTTACTGTCCATTTTCTTTTTTGAAACACCGACGGCGCGGGGGTAACCAGTCCGCTGACAAGGTTTCCATTTATAGAAAGTTTATAAAAATGATGAGCGGAAACGGTAACAGAACAGGTCCGGGGGACATCCGGCAAAATAAAGGCGCTTCGGAAGCGGCAGGAAATATTTTTTCCGGCAAGAAAGGGATGCCATATCCAGTCGGCGTAATGAATCATAATAAACGCTCCTTTTCGCAACAGGCTGCTGCAAATTTGCTGCTTTTGGCCGCCGCGTTTTTATTATTATATGGTTTTTCCCTGTTATCAGGGGGGACAGCATTCAGAATTTGGTGGGTTTTCTTTGGAAGTTGCCGGCCGCATTTTTACGAGACCGCCATATATCAAGGGCCATGAGGTTTTTGGATTATTTTACGCAGTTGCATTTTAAAAAGGATATAATATAATTGTAGTTAGTTTATTACGAAAACGGGGTGAATTTATGTACAAATTGATGATAGTGGAGGATGAAGCCATTATTCGCCGCGGTTTAATTTATTCCATAGACTGGGGAAACATGGGGTTTTCCGTTGTGTCTGACGCCGAGGATGGGAAAAAGGCGCTGAGACTCTTAAATGACAATGTCCCCGATGTGATTCTGACCGATATCCGTATGCCGATTATGGACGGGCTGAGGCTGATGAGCGAGGTCTCAGAGCAGTATCCGCAGATCAAGCTGGTGGCCTTAAGCGGCTATGGCGATTTTTCTTACGCGCAGCATGCGATCCAGTGCGGCGCACTGGGATATATCCTAAAGCCTACCAACGACGAGGAGATCAAACGGGTTTTCTGCCGGGTCAAGCTGATTTTGGACGGCACCGCTGCTCCGGCTTTACCCAAGACCCGCTTTCTGGATCCCGCCATCCAGCGGGTGGAAAAGTATATAGGCGAAAATTTCAACGAAAAAATTACCCTTAATGACGTTGCAAAAATAGCATATATGAATCCCACGTATTTTTCAACCTTTTTTAAACAAAAAACCGGCAGCAGTTTTCGGGACTACCTGACCCGCATCCGAATGGACAAGGCCAAGGAGCTGACGCTTACCACCGACTTAAAGGGCTACTACATATCCGTTATGGTGGGATACGATGATTACCGGCATTTTTCCCGGCTGTTTCGGGAGGTTCACGGAATCAGCATCTCGGAGCTGAGGAAGGAGAACAGGGAGTGAAACATAAAACGCGCCGGGTTCACGGGTTTGCCTGGAAAGTGGGGCTGACGCCGCTGTACATTGCCCTTTCCAGCGTTCTTCTGGTCTTCTTTATGCTGATTTGCTCTCTGACACAATATTTTTATACCCAGAGGCAGGTGATCTCTTACGTTACGGAAGCTGACGAGGCTGGTCTGGCCCAGCTGGGCAGCCGCCTGGATACGCAGGTTTATGAAATATTTCAGCATTTGAAGGCCCTGCGTGAAAATACGGATTTAAAGGCGCTTCTCGAACAGGAAAGCCGGACCGCGTCCGCTTATGAGGAAAGCTCGCTGATCCGGGACATTATGGCTCATCTGATCCGGGCGGAGGACAGCCTGTCTGAAATCCAGTCAACCAGTGTTACCTTATCGGGAACTATTTACAGCACCCAATATGACACGTCTTTGCTGTTTTTTACACAGTATCAGAATTTTCTGTCGGACAGCGTTCAAAAGCAGCTTGACAGTTCCTCTGAAAGGATAGTTTTCTTCCCTCCCGGCAGCATGATGAACGGAGATGATGAAACCTGTTTTCTGGCGGAAATTTCTCTTTCCTCAAGGGATAAAGTCTATCTTTTGTTTCGCATGAAGGACCAGTGGCTGGATGATCTTCTGCGTGTAGAACAGGCCGGTTCTTTTCTTTATCAGTACCGAGAGAGAACTCCCTATTTTTATTCCGTTTCTTCTGAAAACCTTGACCGGAATATTGTCTCCCGTATCGCTGACGCGACGGAAAATTCCGGTTCCTTTCTGCAGACCTCCGGCAAAGGCCGCTATAACGTTACTTACCGCACGCTTTCCACTGTGCCTTATACGCTGGTTTCTGTTCAGGATGCTACGGGGCTGTTCAGCCCCTTGGATAAAATGCGGTTTTATATGATTGTGGCGGTTTTGCTCAGCGTCAGTTTCAGCATTATCTTTTTTACCGGCTATACCCGCCGGAAGATCGCTGACCTGGCTGCACTCCGGCAGGCGGCCAAGGAGTATGTGGAAAAAGGCACGGGCAGTCTGCTTCCGCTGAAATACAGGGCTCAGAATCTGCATGAGGATACCACACTTTCCTTTTTTCTGATTGCCGTTTTGCCCCTGCTGATCTTTCAGATTACTTTTGGCAGCCTTTCGGCCCGGATCATGAACAATTCCCGGCAGACATTGGTGTCCCTTTCCCTGAACCGTCGGGTGGAGAGCTTTGAGGCGCTGATTACCAGCAACAGCCGCATCTCCAGCAACATCATTTTCGATCAGACGGTACAGGAGTGCCTTAAAAAGGTAAACAGGGGGGAGGACTTTGACCGGATCGGGCTGGAGGATGCTATTTCTGTCAGCGCAGCGCAGATGAACATACAGACCATCTGCCTGTACGATCAAAACGGGAAAATATTTTATTCCAGCCGGCTTGGTTCCTACAGCTCGGGAGAAACCGTGAATGAAAAAGTGCTCGCCTCTTACGGCGAGGTGGTATTTGTAGAAAAAAACAGCCTTTTGACCGACAGCGCTCTGCGCTTTACCCGTAAAATCAAGAATGTTTTTGACGTGACCGACTACGGGCTGAAAACCATCGGGTATATTTCCTGCGATTATTCCGATGTGGAAATTGCCACCGCCGCCGGAAAAACTGCTTTAAATCAGTTTTGTATTTACAATGATGCCGGAAATCTGATTTATTCCCGTGAAGATGGGGAAAATCTTTCTTTACCTTCGTCTTTAACCAGAGATTCGGAGGCGCCTTATAAAATGAGGGGGAGGGACGGGGAAAGTTATCTGGTTTTTACCGCAAAGTTTTCTCAGCTTGACTGGACAGCTGTTTCTATTATTTCTATTTCAGAGCTTCAAAGCGATGCTGTTTTGCTTTTTTCCTTCAGCCTGAATCTCTTTTTCTTTTTATGCATTCTTCTTTTTTTCTGTGCGCGCTTTTTAGCAAACTATATCGTCCGCCCGGTGCGGGATCTGATAGAGCGTCTGATGAATCTGGACAATGAGGAGGATGTGCAGCAGACTTTTTATCCCCACGAGTTCAATGAGCTTACTTACGCCTTCAACAAAATGACCAGACAGGTCAAACGGGTCTATGACCTGGAATCAGAGCGGAACCGGGCGGAACTGAAAGCGCTTCAGGCTCAGATCAGTCCCCATTTTATGTACAATACCTTTGAGTCTATCCGCTGGATGAACAAGTCGGGGGACAGAGAAAGCGTCGATCACATGATCGGCTATCTGAGTATTCTTTTCCGTCTTGGCATTAGTGCCGATAAAAGCCTTCTCGCCTTACATGAGGAGGTGGAATACTCCGATGCGTACCTCAGCATTCAGAAAATGCGCTACGGCGACCAGCTTTGCTACCGCTGGGAAGTAGATCCGGAAACAAGACAATTGCTGGTTCCCAAGCTGATTTTGCAGCCTCTGATCGAAAATTCCATTTATCACGGCATCCGGGAGCTTGAAAATACCCAAGGGCTGTTAGTGATTAAAAGCCGGCTTTCAGGAAATCGGCTGGTTCTTTCCGTCAGCGACAACGGTCCGGGTTTTACGGATCAGGAGCGGGAGCGGCAGGAGCATCTGTTTTTGCATCCAGAGAGCAACGAGTCCGGAAGCATTGGCCTTAATAACGTATACCGCCGCCTTTTTTATTGCTACGGTGAAAATTTTTCCATGGAGATTCAAAGCGTGCCTTATCAGCAAACCACTATTTTGCTGAGCCTTCCGGCAGAACCGGGAGACAAACCGGGAAACGGACTTTGTTAAAAAATAGTTCTTTATTAAAAAGCAAATATCCGGTTATATTTTCAGCCGGATATTTGCTTTTTAGTTTTTTATCTGAAGACAGTCACACCAAAACCTGAATAAACCCCCGCGTTTATTTAGTGGAAACTGCTATAATGAGCTTACCGAATTGAGACAATGACAGAAACCATAGGAGGCGATCACTTGCTCAATCCAGCATTTTCCGCAGAAGCAGGGACTTCAGTGAATAAGCAAAACGAAAAAAAGAATTCTGTCGGCAAGCAGATCTGGAAGTATCGGGAACGGTACCTGATGCTGATTCCCATGCTGCTTCTCGTATTGATTTTCAGTTATCTGCCGATGTACGGTATTACGCTGGCTTTTAAAAAATACCGTATGATCGACGGTATTTTCGGAAGCCCCTGGGTAGGATTTCTCCAGTTCCAGAAACTGTTCAACACCGCCAGCTTCTGGACGGTGATGAAAAACACCGTTGAAATCAGCCTGCTCCGTATTATTTTCGGGTTCCCCGCGCCGATCATCTTTGCCCTTCTTTTAAATGAAATCCGTCACAGGAAATACCAGCGGGTGGTACAGACGGTTTCTTATCTTCCTCACTTTATGTCTTGGGTTGTGCTCTCCGGTATTTTCATGCAGTTGTTTTCCACCTCGGGCGTCATCAACGCGGTGGTCCGTCTTTTCGGCGGCGATAACGTCATGTTTATGACTTCGCAAGTCTGGTTCCGCCCGATTTTGGTCATGACAGGCATCTGGCAGGGCGTCGGCTGGTCCAGTGTCATTTATCTGGCTTCCATTGCCGGAATCGACCCACAGATCTATGAGGCCGCCAGGATTGACGGTGCCAACCGGCTCCATATGATCTGGTACATTACCATCCCCTGTATTTATCCGGTTATCTCCATGCTGTTTATCCTGACCATCGGCGGCATTTTAAATGCCGGCTTCGACCAGATTTTCAATATGTACAACCCCATGGTGTACGATGTGGCGGATATTCTGGATACCTACGTTTACCGCCGTGGCTTCGGCGCAGACGGGGCGAGTGCGGATTACAGCTTTTCCACCGCCGTCGGGCTTTTTAAAAACGTAATCGGTTTCTGCCTGGTAATCCTGTCAAACTTTGTTTCTAAAAAGCTTACCGATTCAGGGATCTGGTAACCGGGCCGAAAAACCGGAAGGAGGTTCTTCATGAAAAAAGAAAAGCGGCAGTCGTCCGGACTGACTTCCAAATTTAATCTCTTTGACATCTGCCTGTATATTTTTATGTTTTTGTTTATGATTACAGTGCTTTATCCCTTCTGGGATTTGCTGATGCGCTCGTTTTCGGCTCCGGAATCTGCAGGGCAGGTCGGTTTTGCCCTTCTGCCAAGCAAATTCAGCCTCGGCTCCTACAGGGCGGTATTTACGGGTGGAAATATCGGGACCAACTACTTCAATACGATTTTCAGAACAGCGGTGGGAACCATTCTCAGTTTGCTGGTCACCTCTCTCTGTGCTTTCGGCTTGGCGCAAAAGGAGCTGCCCTTTCGCTCCGGAATTACTTTTTTTCTGGTTTTCACCATGTTTTTCGGCGGCGGCATGATTCCCAGCTACCTGCTTGTTAAGGGACTGGGACTCATCGACAGTATCTGGGCACTGATCCTTCCAGGGCTTGCCAACGTTTACAACATGATTATGCTCCGCAACTATATGCAGAGCATCGACAAAAGCATGGAGGAATCCGCCATGCTGGACGGCGCCAATCAGTTCACTATCCTGTTTAGAATCATTTTTCCAGTCTGTAAGCCGATTCTGGCCACGGTCGCCCTTTGGCTGATGGTGGGCCACTGGAACGCTTGGTTTGATGCCATGCTGTATACCAATAAACCCGGCCTGGAGGTTTTGCAGCTTGCCCTGCAGAAAATGCTGCAGACAAGCAACAGCCTGGAATATATAAAATATCAGGTAGTGGCCGGCGACGGCAGCAGCACCTTTACCACGGAGTCCCTGCAGGCGGCGCAGATTTTTGTTTCCATTGTTCCTATTCTGTGCGCTTACCCATTTTTGCAGAAATATTTTGTCAAAGGTATTATGGTCGGTTCCTTCAAAGGCTGATCCCATATTTTTGTATCCAATCTGCAGGGAGCAGATAATATAGATGAAAAGGAGAAACCATATGAAACACCTCAGAAAGCTATCCTTTGTTCTCGCGGCGGCTATGGCATTTTCCGCTCTTTTGATCAGCTGTAACGGGCAAACCGGCAGTACAGGCTCCACTTCTTCTCAAGGCACCTCTTCGGCATCTTCTCAGGCTCAGGAAGATGACGGACTTCCTGCTGCAGGAGACTTTTCCGAAAAACTATCCATTTGCTGGTATATGTGTACCGACGCCACTGCCTATAAAGAGGGAAATCCGGTAGCGAAGGAGTTGAACGAAAAATTCAACGTGGAAATGAGCACGATTGCCGTAAACGGATTTGACAATGACAAGATGAACGTGACCCTCGCGTCCGGAACGATTCCGGATGTCATGATCCGCTGGGGAACACAGCAGTATTATGATGACGGGATTATTCAAAGCGTCACCAAGGATATGATCGCCGAATATATGCCACAAACCTATAAAATCATGGAAGGCTACGGCGACGGCATCTGGGTCAACACCGTTTCGTCCTCCGACGGCGAGATTATGGGCGTTCCCCAGTTCTCCATCAACGGGGACATGGTACATACCGCCGTGATTCGTGAGGACTGGCTTGCCGCCACAGGCCTTTCCATGCCGAAAACCATAGACGACCTTACTGAAGTGCTGCGGGCTTTCACCTTTAACGATCCCGATGGCAATGGAAAAAACGATACTTATGGCCTTACCATCCCCGGCCTGCATAATAACTTGCTGTATGCCGCCTGCCCCATGATCTTCGGCGCTTACGGAGTTATCCCCACTTACTGGACTCTTGACCGGGACGGGGAAGTTTCCTATGGCGCTGTTCAGGAAGGCTACAAAGAAGCTTTGAAGCAGCTGGCCGCCTGGTACAAGGAGGGTCTGATCGACCCAGAGTGGGTGACGATGGACAACGCCGCCTATCAGAACAAGATTACCAACGGACTTATTGGCGTTTGGGGATACGCAAACCCCGCCTATATGAACTACTCCAGCCCTACCAGCATTCCCTCCCTGACCATTGCCAATAACCCTAATGCAAAATGGCATTATATGGAGCCTCTTACCGGACCTGGCGGATATGCAGGCGGTTCTTCCGACGGTCCCGCAGGGAGCTGGACCATGAGCTTCGGGGCGAAAGCTTCCAAGGAGCAGATCGCCAGAGCTATGCAGATTGCCGAAGCCCTGAACACGAACATGGATCTTTATGAGCTGACTTATTTTGGCGTTGAAGGCACCACCTTTATACGCAATGAAGACGGTTCCGATGCTCAGATTACCGGCATCGTTCCCGCAGAATATGGCTGCCAGGTGTTCCGCACCGCTTCCACTCTTACCTGGGACGCTGTCAGCCTGTCCTATCCCAAAAACGTTGTGTCCCTTATGAAAGAATCCACCTCCTATCCTTTTATCCGTAACGTGGTAAGCACCGGGGCAATCTCTGGAACTTATGATACAATGGATGTAGACAGCGCGGAAATGACCAAGCTGACCAGCGAATTCTTCTTCAATGCCATTACAGGCACCATCGATATTGACGCCGAGTGGGACGGATATGTCCAAAGATGGATGGATTTGGGCGGCAAGGTACAGACCGAAGGAGCCCGCACCCTTCCTATCATTTACACAAACAAAAACAAATAAGACTCACCCTTTATGCGGGCCGGCCCTGGCGCAGCGTTGTGCCGCGGTCGGCCCTTGCTTTTGGGAAACGCACGGACTCTTTTGGCTTATGGAAAGGAATGATATTCTTTATGGATAAAGCGCTTCTGGGACGCAATATGCTCAACGGCGATAATAACAGCTTTTTTTACAATCCCGAAAAGTGGCAGCCGGAAGGAGGCCCCTACACTAAAAAAGCGATTCGCCGGTTTACTCAAAATCTGTCCTCCTCCGGCATCGATACTTTTTTAATCTGCCCCAATTGCCAGCTGCCCTGCTACCCCAGCAAAAAGCTGCGGTTTCAGTATCAGGATTACAGGCGGGGTGACCGGGAATATACCCGGGGCCACTGGCAGTACAGTGCTGGCTGTGAAGGGCAGGCGCTGGAGGATATTTTAGACAGGCAGACCCTCTACAATGACATTTATCTGGACTTGCTGGAAGCCGGTGTGGACTGGCTGGAGGAATGCGCCGTCGCCTGCCGGGAGGAGGGGATTTCCCCTTGGCTCACCGTGAGGATGAACGATTCCCACGGCGGTCCTCATCCTGAAAAGAGCTTTATGAATAACGATCTGCTTAAATTTCATCCTGAATCCCGGCTGGATAAACCCTGCATCAACCCCCAAAAGCAATTTGAACGGTACAGCTTAAACTATGCGAAGCCTGAATGCCGGGAGTATATGCTGTCCGTGATCGCCGATCTGCTGGATAACTACGATTACGAGGGGATGGAGCTGGATTTCACCCGTGACCCCGTCATTGTAAAGCCGGTTGCCACCGATGAGGAACGAGAAGTTATTTTTAACTGGATCGCCCAAATCCGGGCTTTGACAAAGGAAAAAGAAAAGCGGGTGGGCAGGCCGTTTTATCTGGGAATGAAGGCATCCTTTCGAACGGAGCTGCTCTATGATTACGGCCTGGACATCGACCGGATTATCAACGCAGGCCTTCTGGATTTTTTGGCCTTGAGCAATACCTATCAAACCTCCTGGGACGCGCCGATTGACGAACACAAGCGCCGCTGGGGCGGAAAGGTCGCCGTATACGGCTATATTGAGGGAGCGGTCAACTGGCTGACTGTCCGGGCCAACAAAGAGGCAAACCGTCCGGAGAATCAGCAGATCAAGAACGGCCGGGATATGACCTACTGCGGGGAAATGACCCGGGGGAATGCCGCTGGAAAGCTGGTGCTGGGGGCCGACGGCCTGATTCAATATAATTGCTTTGTTGGCTTCGATAAGGATTCCCGCGCTCCCTCCGCCGAGTGGGCGCTGAAAAATCTGACGGATCTGGAACACCTGCGGGGCAAACCCAAAGGCTATTCTCTGGAAAGCGCGTTTTTTTATCCTCTGGGAACCGTGGCACTTGAACTGCCCTGGACGCTGCCGGAGTATATCTGGCCAAGCAGTTGCCGCGCTTTCCGCCTTCCCATGTGCAGAGAGCCCAACGACGGAGGCCTGACGCTTTTCGTGCAATTGATTTTTGAAAAAAAGGAAGCGGAGCCTTTTTTCGGCGTTTCCGTCAACGGGCGCTGGCCTTCGGCGGAGTTTCAGACAACCGACAGGCTTCTTTACGCCAACGGGGACTACGGAACGCTTCTGGAGGAGCATGTCGGTTATGTATATACTTTCCCGGTTTCCATGATACGGGAAGGCTGGAACGAGTTTACCGTTTTTAATCTTTTTTCTGAAAGTGCCGACCGGGCTGTTAACGAAACAAACAATTTCCGTTTGATGAGCCTGGAAATAGGGGTGATGCCGTCAGATTATAAAGTCCCTAGGGAAGAGAGGGAACAGGAGAAGTGAATTTTTCGGTCAGTGATATGCATGGCGTGATTCCGGCTCTGGTAACCTGTTTTGATAAAAATGAAGCATTTGATTCGGTAAGGATGCGCAGTGTGGTGCGTTTTCTGCTTGAGCAGAGAGTAGACGGATTTTATGTCGCCGGCAGTACCGGAGAAGCCTTTACCATGACCCCGGAGGAACGCAAGCAGGTAACGGAAACGGTAATTGACGAGGCGGCGGGCAGAGTTCCCGTTATTATCCACGTAGGGGCAATCGGCACCCGCATCAGCGAGGATCTTGCCCGCCACGCTAAGGCTGCCGGGGCCGATGCGGTCTCCTCGGTGCCGCCGTTTTACTGGCATTTTTCCGAGGATGCCATTGTGGACTATTACCGTGATCTTGCCGCCGCGGCTGAGCTTCCTCTGATTGTCTATAACATTGCACTGGCGGGGAATATGGGCTTTTCCACCATTTCCCGTTTAGCAAAGGTTGAAGGCGTTGCCGGGATCAAATTTACTTCTCCTGCTCATCATGAAATTCTGCGCATTCGGCAGGAAATCGGAGAGAACTTTAAGATTTTCTCCGGTGTGGATGAAATGGCGCTCAGCGGGCTCTGCTACGGTGCGAATGGAATCATCGGCTCCTTTTACAACCTGATTCCGGACATCTATCGGGAGCTTTTTGCCGCCCATGCAGCAGGGGATATGCAAACGGCTCTGGCGTGTCAGAAGCTTGCCAATCGGATCATTTCCCTTTCCCTGGAATATGACTATATTCCTCTTATCAAGCGTATGATGAGTTGGATGGGGGTCGATGCGGGGTACAGCCGCCGTCCTTTTAAGCGGTATTCGGAGGACATGCTGGGAGTGATTCGCAGGCGCTTTTCAGAATTAAAGTCGGAAAGTCCCCAGGTCTGTTTTTTGAAAGCGCTGTAATAAAGCAGAAGCCCGGTGTCCGTCCAAATTCTTTTGGAGGAACACCGGGCTTCTGCTTTATCATCATCCTATTTCATGTATTCCTTACGCCCTTAGCCGATAGGCTTTTCTTTTGATATAGATAACGGTACAACGAGGCAATACCCAGTCAAGGGCAACGGAAGCAATGGCAATATCAGAAAAAATGTTGTTTCATCTTTTTAGAGACGAAAGTGGCAGATGCCTTTTCCTGTCTTCTCGCAATGCGCTTTTTTGAGCTGCCCGATCAGCTGGCAATAACTAATATCATGGCGAGAAACCGGTCTCCGGAGGTTTCCATACCGATCGCGGCGAAATCCATCGGTATTTTCTTCCGGGGATATTGAATTATTATCTAAAAAACGGTAAAATTAAATTGTTGTTGAAAAATGTGCAAACAGGAGATTTATAGATATGGATAATTCTAAAAAGCTTGCGGTGCTGATTGATGCAGAAAACGTTTCAAGCAAATACGTTAAGATTATACTTGAGGAAGCTCTCAATTATGGAAATCTGATATTTAAACGAATATATGGGAACTGGACCAGCAGCTTAATGACAGGCTGGAAAGACGTAATACTTGACTGCAGTATTCAGCCGATCCAGCAATATAGCAATACATCGGGAAAAAACTCTTCTGATTCGGCTTTAATTATTGATGCGATGGATTTATTATATACGGACAGGCTGGACGGCTTTTGCATTGTTTCATCCGACAGTGATTTTACCAGACTGGCTTCGCGCTTGAAGGAATCTGAAAAGTTTGTACTGGGAATGGGGGAAACAAAAACGCCGAAGTCTTTTGTAAACGCATGTGATAAATTCACCTATATAGATTTATTGGCGCAGGAAAAGGACGATATTGAGCAGGCAAAGTCATCCGTTGAAATATCTGCTAATAAAGAAACGGAGGATTCTTCTCAGTCTGGAAGGGATAAAGAAAACGTAATTAACACTATTAAAAAGTTAATTGAGGAAAACTCTGACGATAGCGGCTGGATATTTTCTGGGGTATTAGGCAATCTGATAATGAAAAGATATCCGGATTTCGATGTAAGACTATTTGGGTTTAAAAAGTTTTTGCCTTTCATTCAATCTATAGGAATGTTTGATGTAGAGGTAACGCCCAGTGAACAAAACAAAAACGTAAAACAAGTTTATATCCGGAATTCAGTAAAGAGCAAAGCCAAGCATTAGAGAGAAAACCCGACGGTTAGTCCGTCGGGTTTTCTCTTTCTCTTGACTTTTTGCAGCCGGATGATATCATTGTATCATGATATTATATTTGAGGTGAGTGCATGGATGAAAAAACAAAGCAGCTACAAGTCAGACTAACGCCATCCTTGCATAATCAGCTGAAAGGGAGTCTGGCTTTAGAAGGACGAAAGCTTGTCGATTTTTTTAACGAGGCGGCTATTGCCTACATTACTGATAGTAAAAAGTACAACCAAGACATTTCCGATATACTTGGAGGAAAGAAAAATGGCCAATGAAAGATTAACTGAAGACATCGTGAGAGAGCACTTTAAAAATGATCCTTTGTTTTCGTCTGTCAGGTTTGAAGAGCAAAAATCTACGAATATTCGTATCGCTGAATGTTTAGCAGAGGCCTCGAAGAGCGGAAAAAACAAATCGGGCAAGCCGGAGTTCATAATAACATTTCCGACTCAGAGCATGGACTATGTGATTGTTGTTGAATGCAAGGCAAGCACAAATAAACATAAAAGTGTCGGCTGTGACAAGCCAAAAGATTACGCTGTCGACGGCGTACTTCATTATGCGAAAGCTCTTTCCTCTGAATTTAACGTAGTAGCTGTTGCTGTGAGCGGCGAAAAACCGGAAGTTGTGCTTGTCAGCAATTTCTTACATAAAAAAGGTGACGCTGCAGCTGCCGAGATGCCAGATAATAAATTGCTCAGCATATACGACTATGTAAAAGCATTTCGCAATGAACAGCTAAATTATAACCTTAAAGATGTCAATATAGTAGAAAAAGCTGTAAAGCTTAATGATGACTTTCATAGTTGCTCAATCTCCGAAAGCATGAGAAATACTCTTGTGAGCGGTATTTTACTTGCGCTGCAGGATGATATATTCAAAGCTTCCTATCCCGTTTCTGAAAGTTCATACGATTTAGCAAAGGATGTCTTAATTCCGGCGATTAAGCGGGTATTAACGAAAGCGAAGGTCAGAAAGCTTGACGATATGATGGGCGTTTACAGTAAAATCCTTGATGAGCCTTTGGCAAAAGACCCCGCAATAAAAAAGAGAAAGAAACCGATTAAAACAATAGAATTTTTCAAAGAGACAATCAAATATCTTGAAAAGCAGGTGTTTCCGTTAACGCAGCTTGAAGAAAGCGGATACGATGTGCTTGGCAGATTTTATACTGAGTTTGTCCGCTATGCTGCAAGCAAGCAGAAGCAAGGACTCGTTCTGACACCTTCTCATGTCACAGAGCTGTTTTGCGATTTGGTGGAACTAAAAGTGTCCGACGTTGTCTATGATATAATCTTTGAGGATTTGATACAATTTAATGATTCTCTTGACAGACTGCCGCTTGCGGGGTAAGTTGGGTGTATGCAGGGTAAGTTGTAAGAAGCCGGTAATTAGCCGGTTATTATTTTACCAATTAGCGCAACCTGAAGTTGCAAAAAAGCAAACTTAGGTTGGTGGATTACAAGCAATTTTGGAATTATAATATAGTCATGATAAGCGAGGTGATTGCAATGAGTTTTGCGGAAAACGTAAGGCAAAGTAGAAATGAAAAGCAACTTACACAAGAAGGGGTAGCAGAATTGTTAGATGTTAGCAGACAGGCTATTTCTGAATGGGAGAGAGGTAATAAATATCCCGAATCCGAAAAACTGATTATGTTGGCTAAAGTACTCGGAAAATCTTTGGACTGGCTATTTGAAGATGAGTTGGCGGAGGAAGAAGCTGGCAACCAACAGACAATTCTACCGGGTATCGTGGCGGGCCTTGAAGCCTTTTCTTCAGCAATAGATAATTTGATGGGTCATCAAAATGACAAGGTAAAGATGAAGAAATCAAATTATTTGAGGACCAACTTATTAGAATACTGTATAATTTGAATCGAGGAGAAGAAAAAAATGAAAGTTTCTGTACCTGTTTCAAACGATTTTTGCCCGCAGACACTTTTTCTGTATGGCACATACAAAGAGGTGTCCGGCGTAAATCCCGCTATGGATTTTTCCCATGCGGGAACAGCGTATCTGCCGGTTTTCGGTCTCATAAATAAATTTTGAAACAAGCCTACGGTTGTAGTTTCATCCTACGCTGAAGGATTTTTTATGTATCAGGAAAAGCAACACATTCGAAGAAGCACATACAATAAAAAATCGTTAAAATTTTATATTACTACTTTTTTTCTATTTAAAGTATGATATAATACTTTAAACAATAGTAGCGGTTATCGTTCGGCGTCAATTATATAATGGATTTGGGAGAGTATTATGAATTTAAAATATATCCGCTGCCGGTTATGACGTGGAGGTGAGGATAATAAAAGAATTTGCTTTACCTAATGTTTTAGAAATTTTTCGTTCCTCTTCTCCGGTACATTTGGCTTTGTATCTTTGTGCCGGGACAATTTTTTTGCCATTTCCTATTACTGCCGCAGTGTTGCTTTGCGTAGTGATATGGGCAATTTCGCAAAAAGAGATCCGGCAGGCAATGTTTGAGCAAAAAGGCATTCCAGTATTGCTTAGTTTTTTTATTTTACTGATAGTAGTTCCACTTTGCTGGGGATCAGAATGGGGGATATTAGCGGGAATCGGTGCAATTATTGTGTTTTTATTTATGTTATATGCACGCGCTGTGATTACCAGAGAATCTCTTTTGATATCTTTTAATATTTGCTGCATTGCAAGTATCGTTCCCTTTATTTATTCAATCATTGAAAAATTAATTTTAGGATTTAATTTTCGTTCTACAGCAGGTTGTTTAAATGCAAACTACTATGGCGAAATGATTGAATTTGTGGTTTTAATCTGCGTTTGGAACCTTATATATAACCGACGCAGGTACAGACTTTATCTTTTGATCCTTATAATGAATGCTATCGGGCTATTATTATGTGATTCACATTCAGCATGTGCGGCAATCATTATCAGTGTAGCTTTGATGCTTTTCTTAAGCGGACATTGGAAAGCCGGACTCATCTTCAGTGCAGTCAGTGCAGTTTTTGTAACCATAAGCGTAACTGTTCCAGGCTTTCTTCCGCGCTTTGACAAAATGCCGGATACATTTGAAAAGAGGGTTAGGATTTGGGAATCTGCTTGGAATGGAATTAAGGCGCATCCTATTTTGGGACAGGGTATATTGACATATTATTTTTCCTGCGGGCAATATGAGGAAATTTATACATATCATGCGCACAGCATCTATCTTGACCCGCTATTAAATTATGGTATCGTAGGCGTTTCAATGCTTGTTTATTACTTTTCAACTGTTTTTCAAAAAGTGTTTCAATTTCTCCATAATTTAGAAATGAGACGTTTTTCAATTCTAATGATTTGTGCGTCAGCTGCGATTTTAGTGCATGGATTTACTGATGTAACCATTTTATGGGTACAAACCGGTATGTTATATTTTCTGATATTGAGCGGAGCCGGATTGAAGGCTTCTGAATCAGGTGAATCATAAAGCCAAGGCCACGGCTGAAAGATGTGGCTTGGGAAACGGACTTAAAAGGACACAATATCAGTTGCTCTAAAGGAACTGCTCAGCCCCTGCTGTTTCCCCTTTTGCTCTTTACGCACACTGCCCTTCTCCCGCAAATCATTGTACAGCTTCTGAATATCCAGCGAGGTCAGCTTATTCAGCTTGATGTCTCCAGTCCTCGGAATCACATGTAAATCCGGAAAGCCTTGGTAATACCCCGCGGTGGAGGCCGGGATGTGGGGCTTGGAGTAGATTTCGAGCCGGATTTTGAGCCACTCTGCCACGGTATATTCATCGGAACGGGTAAAATCAATTGCTTTTGCTTCCTCCATAGCTTTTTTCAGCATTTCCTTTACTTCGGTTTTGGCTCTTTCCGGGAACATTTTTAAAAATCTGCTTTCCGGTGTCAGGATCGTGCCCGGCCGGTATCCCGCCCTTCCCAGCATAGGCTCTGCGTTCAGAAAGGAATCCACTACAGGGCGCAGGAAATGTCCTTCGGCAAGACAAAACTAAACCTTGACTTATGTGTTACCTACAATATGTCCTGAAGAGGAACGGTGTAACCATACGATATGAAACAGGCGCGTCCTTTCAAAACCGGATTTACTCTATAACAGGCAAATCGGGGCAACTGGTTTCAATCGACACCATTTTGTTCGAAACCGTTGGCAGCACAACGGTCTCAATATATTCCGGGTGCAACTGCGCAAATTATCAAAAGTTGTACTGTACGAGAATAGCGTACCTTGATGATTGAATGCTGCACACCGCTTATGCGGAAGAAAAAGAGGAGCGATACTCACCTGCGGGACAAGCCCGAGCCGTCCAGTTAGTTGCTGGATGTGTGATGACAAGGGAGAAATACGCCCTGAGATGAGCAGGAACTGCAAGCGATGATCGTAAGGCCCTTGAGAAATGTGCAGAGAAAACAATCAGAATATAGGCGGGTATGCTGATGTTTCGGTATGCTCTCTTTATATTTTACTTAAAATAATTTACTACACACACACTTCCCTGCAGCTAAAGAACGAATCTTTAACTGCAGGGAAGTGTGTGTAGTAAATCTTGGCGGAGAGCACCTATCCAAATCCGAACTCTGAATATCGCTTAAACTCACGGTTTTTGAACCGTCTTTGTAGTTGAACGTGAAAATAATCTTATCGTCATAGACAAAAACGGCGTTCACAAAAATATCAATCAGCCGTTGCCGCTGCTCCATGTTGGCAATGTCCATTTCTCTGAATTGGTACAGCCAAAATAGAATTTCATCTTTAGTAAAATTCTGCTGCTTGATTTGGTTTTGCAAAATACTGACTTCAAGATTGCTCTTGGTATCTTCCAATTCTTCAAGCCGTTCCTTGGTCGAAGCGGTGAAAATGTCCTGCTGTATGGCGTTGAGCATATTTTGAATACCCTTTTCTGTTTCTGCAAGCTGCTGTTGGAGCAATGGAAAATCGACGTTTTCCCTGTTCTGATATACTATCAAAGAATCGACTAAATTGTCCATAGCAGTATCATCAAAAAGCACCCGCCAAACCTGCTCAACCACAAGGTTTTCTATCCAGTCTTTTTTAACCGCTTTTTTATCGCAGCCCTTATGCCGCTTGGCATTACC
>ENA-UOOK01003623-UOOK01003623.1-fermentation-metagenome-genome-assembly--contig:-NODE-3623-length-17393-cov-31.442035_pt1 | contig 17393 bp, 16 predicted proteins | sample MGYA00245777_ERZ724023 | MGnify/ENA primary metagenome ERZ724023 (study PRJEB28704, sample SAMN03018312) | fermentation metagenome | biome: anthropogenic terrestrial biome; feature: soil...
ACTTTAGTAAAACCCGCGTTCTTCCTTGAAAGATTCCGCGGTTTCCGCGTCTAATGAATCTGCGTTAATCTGTGTAATCTGCGTCTATTTTCATATTAAATCCTATTATATCCTTCCCATTTAGGGGAGCCGGTAAAACTTTCATTAATTTAACCTCCAGGGTTATAGCGCAGCAACCGCCCGCCGGGTTGAGTGGAGGTCCGGGCTTACTGTACCGGCAGGCTGGGGCGATATGGGGGATATCTCCACCTGTTTCCATTTAATCCGCCCTGGTTACCTGCTCTTTTTATCCCGGGTTGCTTTCACCATAAACACAGCAGCCCAGGGCTCCATTTAAAAGGGGTTCTGTCAATACCATCACCCGGCAACCGGTAGCTGAGCCGATTATATCCTGCAAAGCCTGATTAAGAGCTCCCCCGCCGGACATGACGATAACCTGGCTGGAAAGTTTCTTCAACATGGGGGCCAATCGCTTGAACAGGGTGTGATTGACTCCGGCAGCAATCCTGTTTACCGGACAACCTTCAACTATGCGGGCAATGACTTCGGTCTCGCCAAAAATAGCACAGGTAGAGCTCAATTCCACCGGCTCCTGGCTATAGGACGCCAATTCCTTCAAGGTAATCCCCAGCACCGCCGCCATATTTTCCATATAGCGTCCGGAACTGGCGGCACAGCGGTCATTGGTCATAAAATCAACCGGGCGTGAGTTCCTGATTTTTATTACTTTACTGTCCTGACCGCCGATATCCAGCAAAGTGAAATCATCCATACCGCTCTGAAAAACTGCTCCCTGGCTATGGGCCTGAATCTCCGGTATCCGCACCGCCCCTTCCAGTTCCACGGTTATTTTGCCGTAGCCGGTCGCCACTACCTCTTCCCGGGGCAGCCGCAGCAGTTCCCAGTCCAACTGCAGCCGATTGTTCACACTGCGGCCATAAGTGCGATAAAATTCTATAGTATCGTATATTCTATGCTCAACGGCTTGTCCCTGATTAAATCTTACTATTTTGACATTACGCGATCCCAAATCTATTCCGATCATTTATTGTTATTCTCCCTTTCCCTCAAGGCAGAGCTATTTCAGCATATTAATAAACGCCTCCAGGCGCATGCGGCTGCGGGCATCGACCCGCCCGGGGCGGTCTCCTTCCAGAGTTAAGAAGGGCAAATCCAGCTTTTCGCGAAAGATCAGATCCTCAATCTGCCGGTAACAAAAAGTCTGGGTATAGTGTATAACACCATCAATATGGCGTTGGGCAATTTGTTCCCGCATATCCTCAAGCCGGGCAAAAGCTCCATAAGGATAAGTATATTCTATATATTGCTGAATAATATCGGCACTGTCCCCGGGCATGGAAAACTGGCGCTGGACTTCATTATAGACCACCCGGGCGCCGAGGGATTCCAGCACGGTATAAAGGTCGGTAAATATAGGCGGCACCCCTATATAGGCCAGACGTACTTTTTCCTTGAAAGGGCGGCGTTTGCCGGCCATAGCAATAAACGCCTGCAATTCGTTTTGGTATTTGACCGGGTCCTGGTTAAAGTCACTGGATGAAACCAGGAAATAATGGTTTTCCCCGCCGCTGACCAGGTTGTCCTGCCAGGTCATGAGATCAAGCTGCCGGCATAAGTCGCGGATGGGGCGCAGGGCCTTTCTGGCATCTTCCACCTGTTTTTCATCCACCTGGAAACAGTCCATTAATTTTTCCATCTGGGTTTTAAGACCGGCCGGGTCACGGTCAAAAGGATAAGCAAAGGGTATGATATTAACCCCTTTAAGCTGCAGGGTCTCCATCAGAGCCTGGGTATTGCTGCAATCTCCGTGTATTACCGCTATCAATGCCTCCGGCTCCTCACTCAGGCTGGCGGCGTACAAACCCTTGATCCAGCCGCAGGTGCTGCGCGGGTAGCCGGCTTCTTCAGCTATCTCCAGCATCGCCTGGGGTTTTTCCGCAGTGATAAATATATTATTAAGATCCAGTCCCGTCTTCCCGGCAGCGATAATGACCTCGACCGGGATACTGGTAGTAAAAGCTATTTTCCCCATACAACCACCCTCAATCCAGCTTGACCTTGTGTACTTCCTTGATAGTATCACCGATAAGCAACCGGCCCACCTTATAGAAAGACTCGTCATTGCCGCTGACATAGAATTTTCTTGCCGGGCTGGGGTTGTGACCGAATAGATTCTTAGCGGTAAAAATATCCATAGCCTGTTCCACCGTCTTGCAGGAAGGGTCTATCACCTCTACCCCTTTACCCACATAATTCCCTATAAGCCTCTCCAGGAAGGGATAATGGGTGCATCCCAAAACCAGGCTGTCAATTCCCTCTTCCAGCAGAGGCTGGAGATATTCCGCAATTGCCTGCCTGGTTTCCTCATCCTCCAGTTTTCCGCTTTCCACCAGGGGCACGAATTGCGGACAGGCGGTTTCAAAAACTTGACAGTCGGGGTTAAGACGCTGAATTTCACCCGTATAGGCCCGGCTGTTTACCGTGGCTTGAGTGGCGGCAATTCCTATCTTCCTATTACGGGTAATCTTAACTGCACAGCTGGCCGCGGCTTTAACCACTCCCATCAGGGGAATATCATAATCTCCTGCAATATGCGGAAGAGTGATGGATGAGTGGGTGCCACAGGCAACTATGACGGCTTTAACATCTTGTTGCAGTAAAAATGCTATTATCTCTCGGGCATAGCGCATCAGTTCCGGCTCGCTTTTGCTGCCATAGGGCAAATGAGCGGTATCGCCGAAATAGATAAAACTTTCCTCAGGAAGTTTTTCCATAAGAGAACGAACCACGGTTAGTCCTCCTACTCCTGAATCCAGTATCCCTATGGGTCTGTTATCCCCCAACTGAAAACACTCCTTTATTACCTGGCTGATTCCCGGCTACCCAAGCCGGTATAAATTTTATCACTTTTAAGCTATATATTCTAGGGAAACGAAGGCAAACAAGGGAGGTTCTTTTTGTTCCCCGCCGGCGGGGAATAAAAAGAACCTCCCTCAGTTGAACTCAGATGCTGTAATCAGGTTTAATAGAGCTGGAAACATCTACAAAGCCGGCGATAGTATCCACCTGCTGACCGTCGATCATAAAGCTGACATTCTTGATGGTGGCAAATTGCCCCAGGGTATTGGTAATGGCATAAACCATTAATTTTTCCTGTTCGGCACTTCCGGTATGACAGGCTTCTGAGCTTAAATCCACAATACATAAACCATCGGGTTTAAGATTGATATCCCGTAAACGAGTACCTTCCGGAATCACTGACAGGTTCCCATCCTGGGCGGGGCCTTTTACCAGTTCTTTAAGGGTATTACGGGCTAAACTTTCAGTTCGGGCGATATTTCTTTTCTCCACCACCAAGCTCTTACCATCTGCTCCGGCAAAGTAAAGCTTTACTTCTATTGCGTCCTGACCTTCAAGTGCAGGGTTTTCCTGGGGCTTGGTCTGCTCCCCGCTCTCATCCGGAGGGGTGATGGATGATTTTTCCGGCCCCAGGCTCAGTAAATCCCTCCAGTTTTTTATATCCACCTTCTTATCCGAAGATAATGAGCAACCTCCGCTGATCAGGCAGATGGCCAGCAGAATCACCGCCAGAATAATTATAGGCTTTTTACTCATAATGCCAACCTCCCTCTTTTTTCCTTTTAAAAGATACGAGGCTGGTTGCCAAAATATGATAAGAAAAAGGAGAGCACCATACGGTGCTCATTTATGAAGGAGGAGTTATTAAAACAAACTACGGGTGGTGAATCCCGCCAGTTTATCCTATCCTGCAACTACGGGGCCAATCCAGGGAGCCCCAATTAGTTTAATTATTAGGCCATACGCCTGCCTGCCTCCGTCATGCTCTTTTTTTCGTATCTGACGATATTGATAAGGTTATCCTTGTTCAGATCGTCAACCAGATAGAGCGCTCCGTCAGCGCGGTCGGCCAGTTTCTCCAGGAAGTTGCGATTAGACTCTACTCCTATGCATATCAGACGGATTTTATTCTCTTTGATATGGGCAGCCGCTTCCAGAGCATCGGCTTTGGCATCCAGGGTCCAGAGCGGAGTATTGGGTATACCGTCGGTTATCAACACCAGCAGCGGATTCTTGACCCGATTATGCTGGATAAGATCCACCGCTGTCATGATACCATGGGCCAGAGGAGTCAAACCCGCCGGACTAATGGTAGACAGACCTTTGCTCAGTACCCTTTGGTTGCGGGTAAAGGGCACCACCACATCGCTGCTGCGTTCCTGAAAAGTAACCACGGCCACCTTTTCTTTACCGCTGACCAGCAGATGTTCCGCCAGGAAACAGGCCGCCTGCCTCTTATCGCCTGCCATACTGCCGCTGGCGTCAATCAAGAGACAGATATCAATTGGTACATAGGTTTTTTTATCATAGAAATGAAGATCCTGCTTTTTTACCGTAAAGTGCTGATCTCCCCGTAAAAAACTGTTTTTCTTGGCTTGAATTATTGTTTCCGGCACCGCCAGGTCACCGGACCAGCTTTTATCGGGGTCATTAATAGTCCGGTTGCGATTGGTATATTCGACTTGAGCCGTTTTGCGCTCCATTTTACCCAGTTTCTTAAAACGCCCCCGGCCCCCGGATGGCACCTGGCGAACATTACGGCGAATTTCAGTTTCCAGCTCGCACTTATGGTTGACTACGAACTCTTTCAGCTGGAGGCCTTTTTTCGTAAGCATCTTGCCCAGAATGCTATTCTTGATCAGTCCCAGTTCCTCCAACTGCTCCACGTCATGTTCTACGTCTCCCCACTTTTTCTTCTGCTGTTCTATGCCTTTGCGTTTAAAAATATTGGTGGAATAACTTTCCATAAATTCTTCTATCTCATCTACGCCGCCAAATTTTTCGGCCAGCTTAAGGATCAACTGGTTTACGTTCTCTTTATCAGGAAGCTGACGGGCATTTTGACCTTTGAAGTTCTTCCAGGGCAGTTTTATATATCCGGCATAGTTTTCCCGTTCTTCTTTCTGATTGCCATGAATAATATTGCGCACCTTGGACAGTTTTACCCCGGATGCCATTATCACCTCTTCAACTACCTCAGCCATAACATAGACTAAATAATATTCCTCCCGACTGAGACGGGCCAGAATGTGAACATGGTCATGCCCCTCTTCTCCTGGGATAAAAGGCTTTACCACATCCTGAAACAAGTCATACAAGAGCCCTTTACCCTGATTGGTGGTTATAAAAATTTTGTTGGCATAGCTGCTGACCAGCTTAAACCTTTCATCCTCCGCATATTGAAGCTGCGGATCCTTCTCCAGGAAATGTTCATCCAGAGCCCAGAAAATTACCCGGGCAACATCACGGGGGTCTATCTCCCCCACCTGGTGATATACGTCAATATGAACAATTTGGTCCCCATCTACATAGTCCAGATAAGTTTTGCCCGCATCCCGGTTGATAAGAATCTTGATTTGCCCCTTGACCCTCTTTTCCGGCATTTTGGCATGTGCGCGGCGGCTGGCTACCGTACTTTCACCCAGTCTTACGCCCTGGTTCTGACCAAAATAGAGGCTGAGATAATTACCTACCGAAGCGGCCTTGTCAACATTAGTCTGCTCACCCAGCATAAGACCACCCCCTTTTAATAGTCCCCCGGGGTTAAGGTTTTCTCGGTGTGTACCAGTTCTCCCCGATGCATATCTTTCAGTGGACGGGCTGTCTGCTGAAAATAATCGGGATTTTCTTCATCCTTTTTATTCTTATTCTTAAAACTTAGAATACTGTCTTTGGAGCCCCGGGAATCTACATCATTGATCATCCGCACCAGGGTGTCACCATCAACCCGGTGTTTCAATACCAGGGGAATCATGTAAGTAACATCAGTAATCATAACCTTATCCCGGTTTTTCAAAACACTGTGCAGGACTGCTCCCTGCTGCATGGCTTCAATAGCCCGAATGCTTTCCAGATTATGTTTTATATACAGGCGGGCGATAAAGTTGCGCAGGAAATCAGGGAGATCCGTTTTCTCATACTGGGCGGCCCAGTTAATGATATCGTTACGGTATTGGTCATTTTTCTTTTCATCAACTTCTGCCATTTCCGCTTTATGCGCCTGTCTTACCCGGTGAAAATGGGAGTTCTCTTCCAGCATGCTGGATAAAACATCCAGGGAATCAGGCCGGCCCATATAGCATACCATATCGAAACGGTCTGACAGTTGCCGGCGTATTTCCTCCAGCGGCCCCGGGTCTTCATCAGGGTTGGAGGCTGCCCAAACCGAAACGTTGACCGGTATTTCCACTACCGGCAGTCCCGCTTCTTCAATTTGTATATGACCGGGTTTATTGCCCATCACATCCAATAATATGTCGGTGATCTCCGGAGAAGTGTCGGCCAGTCGGTTAATTTCATCAATGAATATTATGCCCCGATGGGCTTGCGGTATCAGCCCGGGAAGCAATTGGGCTTCAGGATGGGTGGGATCAGTTAAGCGGGCCAGATCAATACTGCCTGCAACTGTACCGACCTTAGCCGAATGAGAGATTTCCAGAAAAGGCATAGGAATAACTTCTGCTCCGATAGCAGCAATTTCCTCCGCACTCAGGTTTTTATGATGCGGACAATGGGGCGCAGTAGGATCACAATTATAGATACATCCCCGGATACGTTCAATAGTAGGGAGTATTCCCCGTGCCGCTCGCATAATGGTGGTCTTTCCGGTGCCCCTCAATCCTTCCGCATGGATATGCAGGGGCTCCCCCACATAACTGGAAACAATCGACATCATTACCAGTTCAAACAAGGCTTCATTCCCCTCGTAACGTTCGAGCTTGTAAAAAGGTATCATGAGCATCACTCCAATCTCTTGCCGGCTACATTTACTAGATTCAATAGACAAATCTGCTGCTTATATTGCTACATACAAATGGAATGCTTCAAGTCTGTATATTTAATTGCTTCTCTAATTCCTGAATAGTTTTACTCCGCACAACTATCCAAGCTTAAACTCCTCCTTCTCCCCCCTTTACATTTAATTAACGTTCTTCTCCCACGCTTATACTATAACCCATTTTGTGATTTTTTTCTCTATATATGCTACAGTTGGTTGTATTAGGCGGATACTTTGCACTAGCTTGTATGGTTTTTCACATTTTTAGGCTTTTGCATAAAAGCCCTAAACAAAAGGGAGGATAAGCCCTAAAAGGCTTCCCTCCCCCCAATCGTTTTCACGTAAATCATGTCCCAACCAATAAGTCCTAAAATAACTGATATTAAGTATATCATATCATTTTTCAGGTTTCATCTGTTATTTTACAGGTATGAACCGTTTTACCTCAAATACCCAGCTTTTGTCTTAGCAGTTTGGCCTTGGATCGGCTCAGAATAATATCTTTAGCGCAATTTTCCAGGTGCAGGAGGTAAGAGCCTTCCCCAAAGTTGATTATCTCTTTAATAAAGTTGATATTAACGATAAAAGCCTGATGGGCTCGGAAAAAATTGCTGCTGCGTAGGCGGTTTTCCAGCTCATTAAGGGTGTAGTTGCTGGGGTACCCTCCGTCACAGGTATATATATAAACTTTTTTCCCCTGACTCTCACAGAATATAATATCTTCCTGGTTTAATAAAGATACTTTACCCTTTTCCCGCACCGGCAGTTTGTTGGAATATATTTCGTAATCGCGATAGCTTTCCAGGATCAAGTCAATGCGCTCTTTTAATTTGCTTTTTACCATTTCTTCAATAATATCCTGATGGGCTATCTGCTGCTTGGCCCGTTCAATAGTATGTTCAATACGGCTTTGTTCAATGGGCTTGACAATATAATCCAAAGCTCCCAATTCATATGCTTTCACTGCCATATCCTTTTTAACGGTGATAAATGCAAACAAGGGCAGATCTTTCAATTGCTTTAATTTATGCGCAGTTTCCAAACCGCCCATTTCCGGCATAGTGATATCCAGGAAAACCAAATCCACTTTTTTTTCCTGGCATAGCAGAAGGGCCTCCAACCCATGTGCAGCTTCTCCTACAATCGTAACGTCCTTGATTTGCTCAAGCACATAGCGGAGTACTATTCTTTCCCGTTCATCATCATCAACAATCAGCAGCCTTACCGACATGGTTATCACCCAATCCCTATTCCCAGGTATAAGCTATTTTTATAATCCAGTTCTATTGTTAATATATAGGTTTTACAAGGATATAACAATATCTATTTGGCTCTGCATACTTTAAAAGAGTACAGCTTTTTGCTAATCTAGTGAGCAGAGGAGGTGTAAATCATGCGCTATGAAGGAACTGTATATCGCCCCCCCAGTGAAGCCTATAGTCTCCTGATTCAGGCCAGTATAGGCTGCCCCCATAATAAATGTACTTTTTGTAATATGTATAAAAAGACCAAGTTTCGGCTGCGTACGGTTGAGGAAATCAAAGAAGATCTAGCCGCGGCCCGGGAGTATTATGGGGAATATATAGAATCGCTCTTTTTCCCGGATGGAAATACGATAGTGATGAAAACGGAACGACTGGTTGAAATACTGAACTACGCCCGTCAGCTGTTTCCCCACCTGCAGCGCATAACCGTCTATGGTTCGGCCCGCTTTGTCGACCGCAAAAGCTCTGAAGAACTGCGGCAGCTTAAAGCAGCCGGACTAAGCCGGGTGCATACCGGAATGGAAAGCGGGGATGACGTTACTCTGGAAAGAATCAAGAAAGGCACTACTTGTGACCAGATAATTTCTGCCGGCTTAAAACTTAAACAAGCCGGTATTGAGGTCAGCGAATATTACCTTACCGGCATCGGCGGATTGGAAAGAAGCCGGGAGCACGCGGTCAACAGCGCCCGGGTTCTGAGCGCTTTCAGTCCCGACTTTATCAGAATCAGGACTCTGGTTCCTTATCCCGGTACTCCACTTTATGAAGAGTACCGCCAGGGGAATTTTACATTACTGACCCCCCACCAGGCCTTGCAGGAACTGCACTGGCTGGTAGAAAATCTGGAATGCGACGGCAGCATGCTCTTAAGCGATCATGTCGCCAATTATTGGAACATACAAGGTAAACTGCCCGAAGATAAAAATAAGATGCTGGCCTCCATTGATCATGCTCTCTCTTTGGATAAGTCGCATTTTCGTCCGTCCCATTTGAGCAGGCTGTAAACTCCGTTATCCGCGCCTATCTTTAAATTGAATCAGGGCTTTCCGTAAGCAGCCGGTTTGCAGGTTTCTCCCTGCTGACCGGCTGCTATATTTTTGACGCGGAATCATTTTAATTTTGTATTTTTAATTATTAATTTTGAATTAAGGTTGGGATAACCGGGGTTATCCCTGTTTATATTTAACCGCCCAGGGGCGGAGAGCATACCCAATAGGCAGGTTCTTTTTTGACGCGGAATTCAGGGAATTTAGAGGGAAGAACGCGGAGGAAAACTTTAGTAAAACCCGCGTTCTTCCTTGAAAGATTCCGCGGTTTCCGCGTCTAATGAATCTGCGTTAATCTGTGTAATCTGCACCCTTAATTGCGAGTATAACGGGCATCAGTTGTCCTAGGAGAGGGCGTCTATTTTCAGATTAACAGGCAGGGCCCGCAGAGCCGCAGCCAAAAATGAACACAGCAGGCGGAAATCATAAGGGACGGGCTGGGGCTGGTCTCAGATATTGATCATGAGCCCGCCCTCGCCGGTGTAGGTGCCGATGGTAGCGCTCATTTCAGATATTATTATCTGGTTGGCCGAATTATAGCGGTCTTTTATTTCTTCGCTGAGATGGATCGCATCCTCTTCACAATTTACATGGCTTATCCCTATCAGCTGGTCTTTTACCGCATTGCCGGCCACCTCTCCCAGCATGCTTACCAGGCGGTGCATGGCCTTCTTTCTTCCTTTTACTTTTTCCACCACCTCGGGCAGGCCCTGATTATTTCCCCTCAGGATAGGTTTTATATGTAACAGCGTGCCGGTAAGGCCTTCTATTCGGCTGAGACGTCCGCCCTTAACCACATTTTCCAGTGTGTCCAAGGTAAAGATGACTTCCCGGCTAGCCCGTATCCGGGTCAATTGCTCTACAATATTATTTATCCCCAGACCCTGAGCCGCCATCCCGGCAGCCTTTATGGCCATTATACCCGTTCCCAGAGAAGCGGTAAGGGTGTCGAAGATTTTAACCTTTTCACTGCCCAGCATGTTGCAGGCCAGTTGCGCTGTCTGGCAGGTACTGCTGAGACCTGAGGAAAGGCTTACAAATAAGACTTCTCCCACCTCTTTTAACCCCTTTTCAAAATACTCTATAAAGGTATTAGGGTCAGGAGCGGAAGTTTTGGGAAGTGTCGGACTGAGTCTCATTTTTTTAACAAATTCAGCCGGCTCCAATTCAAAGCGGTCCAGAAAAGTTTCACCGTTATCAAAAGTAACTTTTAATGGTATCATTTCAATATTATATTTCTTAAGCTCATTGTCAGGTAAATCACAAGAGGTATCAGTTATTATCCTTAAACTCATCCTTGTCCTCCCAGCTACTTACTGTACTGCCGCTCTTTCCGGAGGTACAATATATATTTCCTCTCCCCGAAAGTCAAAGAACTCGCTCAGTTTCCAGTAAACCCCCCGGGTAAGCCGGGTGTCCGCTTCCCACCTGAAACTGATGTAAGGGACATCGCCCTTGAGATAGAGTTTAAGCTCGTTTTCCAGCGGCATCTCCTGAAGATCATGAAAAGCCAGCTTTATTCGCCCATCCTCTTCTTCAATATAGCCCGTAGCCAGAAATGGCACATCTTCCACCGTGATGGGATTTACATCTTCGCCCAGTCTTATGCAATAGCTGCCGTCATCCTGACGTTCAATATGACTGGCCAGGATGTTGAGGATATTGCGCCGAAACATTTCCGCCTGGCCAAAATACCATTTACCATCTCTTTTTATGATAATCTCCGTAAGCTCCATCACTCTTCCTCCCCCAATGTTCTTTTCCTATATTTTACTGCAACTCTTTCCCTGAAAGCAAAATAAGGGAGCATAGTCAAAATGAGCCGGGAAACTGGTCCGAACTCATTTTGACGATTGCTTTTACATATTTTCAACGTTCTTAAGTTGTAAAGACCTCTGATATATAGCTTCAATCTCGCGATTGCTGATTTCTTTATTATTCATCTTAAGGCCCGCCAGACCCAGACCATGTTTTTTACCCAGCCGACGCAGGTAGTTAACCGTCTCCAGGGGCATCTTGACCCCGATGCTGTAATCGTCATAGTCGCCTTCCAAAGCGAGCAGCACCGTTTCCGAGAGGCAGGCCAGGTTTACCCCATCGCGGTAGCCCAGATTGGGGCCAAAGGCTATGTCATCCGGATACTGCACCAGCCCTCCCTCCAGGATAAGAACATCATCCCGCTCTTTAAAGACCTGCGGGGAGACGTCAGCCGGGCGGGCAACATCGCAGACCACCGCCCCCGGTTTCAGATGAGGAGGATAAATAATATAATCCGGAGAATTGCTGGCCGCAACGATCATATCGCAGCCGGGCAGGGTTTCATCTATCTTAACGCTAATCTTTAACGGCAGCTCTATGTCCAGATAGTCGCAGATATCGGATAACATCTGGGCAGATAAATCAACCCCATCCAGCAGTACCTGAGCCCATTGCTGCGCCTGGGAACTCTCCCGCGCCATCAGCATATCCAGCGTTTGCTTTAACCATTCACTTAAGCCGCTCAGTTCACCCGCCTTCATTCTTTGGTGGGCATAGGTAAAGAGATCGGAAAACAGAGATTTCAATCTCCGGCTGCTGCTATTCAGCCGGTTAGGGTTACCCAACAGGGTTATCCGGCTTATTTGTTCGGATAGCATCAGCGCACAGGCACGGCCGATAGAACCGGTGGCTCCAACTACCGCCGACCGGGCCTGAGCAAAATCTATATGCATCCTGCCGGCTCCGGCCAATAATGCTTCCACTGCCATAAGGGTGGTAAAACTGTTGCCGCTGGTTATAGCCACTCCCCGTCCCTGCACTGCTCTGCCACCCCGGGTTACCACCGAAGTTAAAGCCCCCAGTCCAACTATCCCGGCTCCCAGTTCCTTACCTAAATCGACGGCTTCGGCAATCACCGCTGTTGTTTCCTGCCGGGGCATACTCATGATCTCCCGGGCGCCAAAGGGCACTCCGATCAACCAGCCTTCGGCAATTTGGCCATCTCGTGATCTGATAGCCGGCATGTGGCAAACCACCTCCGCTCCTGGACTGTCTTTCTGCCAGTCCAGAAAGCGGTACAGTTCCTGCCGGGTAAAGGAATTAAAAGAAGGATTGTTGGCCACTACGTCTTCCGGCCCCGGGTAATGAATTATGAAAGCAAATTTCCGGGTGACTTCCTCCCCTTCCTGCAGTTGAGCACCCTTTATTTTACGACTGAGCGGGCGGTAATCGACAATATCGTCAACTTTGCTGTAATCGCCGATCAGGTAGCGATAAAATTTGGCAAAGTCACGGTTGCTGACAATTTTGCAGACTACCTCCAGCGCTTCTAAAACATAATCAATATCCTCATATGATATATCCAAAGAAGGTTCCAGCCTGACGGTCATGGAATCATTCAGGAAAGGCGCCAGCCGAATATGATATACGTTGAGCAGAAACCCGACTATCAGGGCGGTAAACCCGCCGTAGTTGACCATAAAAGCCATATCGTAAGAGCCGGAATCGCGCAGGTCAAAAAATTCCAGTCCCAGCATAAGACCGCGCCCCCGGACTTCTTTGACCGCGTCCGGGTAGCGCGCTGCCAGTTCCTTTAACTTATCCAGAAGATATTCGCCCTTATCAGCCGCTTCCCGTATAATCTCCCTTTCATTGGCGAGCAGTTTTTCCAATACCGCCTGCCCTACATAGCAGGTCAGATTATTATTGGCAAAAGTTGAACTGTGCAGCATACCGAAATCATCATTCCATACGGCGGGGGTACTGATACAGACTGCCATCGGCAGCAGTCCCCCCCCCAAAGCTTTAGCCAGCACCATGATATCAGGTTCAATACCATCGTACTCACAGGCAAACAGCTTTCCGGTCCGACCCAGGCCGGTCTGAATTTCATCGACAATGAGGGCGGCGCCATAAGATGTACAAAACTCCCGGGCTGCAGCCAGATAGCCCGGCTCGGCCACGATTATGCCGCCTTCACCCTGTACCGGCTCAACAATAAAGGCTGCAATATCGCTGCCCTGCTCGGCAAATATTTGTCGTAAAGCCTCCACATCATTGTAAGGTACGGTTATAAAGCCCGGAATCGGCGCAAAAAAAGGCTTCTGATAAGACTCTTTGCCGGTAGCGGATAAGGCTCCCATAGTCTTGCCGTGGAAACTGTTTTTAGCAGAAACTATTATTTTTCTGCCGCTATGGGAACGAACCAATTTGATAGCTGTTTCCACCGCTTCCGTACCACTCTGGCAAAATGTACAATAGCAAAGGTCTCCCGGGGTGACCTCGGCCAGCATATTGGCTAATTTCAAGGCTTCTCCCGGCAGGGAAGGCTGAACCAGACTGGGTATGGATTTCTCCCTTACTTCCAGCAGCCGCTCCCAGATAAAATCAGGGTTATAACCGAAAGGAAGAGCCCCGTACTGGGAAATAAAGTCCAGATAGCGCCGGTTATCTTCACCGACCAGGTAGGGTCCCTGTCCTGATACGTAATTCTTATCCAACTGAAACAGACTCAATGTTTCTTTTAAGGTAGGATTAAGAAGATCTTTACGCAGGTTTGGCATCTTCAATTCTCCCTTCATTTCTCGTGCACAAGTTTGTGCAATAATTGTTTCGCTATAGATAACATTTTATTAATAAAAACCAGCCTGTCAAACTATTTACGCAATTTTGCTTTCAAAAACACTGCGTTATAATTTTTCCCAGTGCTCAATATTGGGCTCTAATGTATATTCTTATCTTATTTGGTAATATTAACACTAAATTGTTTCCAAGTAGAAAGGAGGTTTCCCAGTGGAAGATCATGAAATCAAAACTGAGGAAAATTATGATCTGGGAACATTTAATTTCCTCAAAGCCGGTTGGTGGCTACTTCATATAGTAGCTATAGTAGGGTTTTTCTACCTTGGCTATCTGTACGGGGGAGCATTTTTTTAAAAGCATAGGTCACGATGGGGACAATCCCCGGGAGATCAAAAAAGAACCGACAGGGACCGTCCCCATCGGCTCTTGATTTTCCGAATGTTATGATATAATTACCATTCCGGCGGCAGTTTTTTAAGCTGGGCCAGGGTAAATACCGGACCGTCCAAGCAGATATACTCACTCCCCACGTTGCAGCGTCCGCACTTGCCGATGCCGCATTTCATCCGCATTTCCAGGGTGCTTATCACCTGTTCGTCGCCATATCCCATCTTCTCCAGAGACTGGAGTACGAATTTTATCATAATCGGCGGCCCGCAAACAACTGCTATCTTTCCCTCCGGGGAAGGGCTGATTTCTTCCAGATAGGCGGGAACAAATCCCACATGGCCGTCCCAGGCCGCTTCCGGATTGTCAATGGTGGTATAGACTTCGGTGTCTTGCTCCCGGGGCCACTTATCAAAAAGCTCATCTTTAAAACAAAGGTCGTTATAGCTGCGGCTGCCATAAATTATCTGAATTCTGCGATAATCCCGGCGGTGTTTAAAACAGTACTTTATAAAGGAACGCAATGGCGCCAGGCCAATTCCGCCGGCAATAAACAGCATATCCCGGCCCTTGCATTCCTCTACCGGGAAACCATTGCCGTAAGGTCCTCTGACCCCCAGTTTCTGGCCCACTTCTATCCGATGTAATTCATCCGTCATCAAACCCACTCTTTTTATGGCAAACTGCAGGTATTCCTGTTCCTCTTGCCAGGAAACAGAATACATGCCTTCCCCCACCGGCATGAGGGATACCATCCCTAACTGACCGGGCATGACATTAAAAGGTACTCCCCCGTCTACGCTGCGGACAAAAAAACTCTTGACATCCGGGGTTTCGTCTTTTATGTCTATAACCTCTACAATTCCCGGAACCAGCGGGTTCTCACAATCACATTTATGCTCCGGCACTGGTATCCGCCTCCTTAATCTGCTTTATTATCTGGGTTATATCTATCCCGGCCGGACAGGCCACTATGCATCTGCCACATCCGGTGCAAAGTGGTTTGCCGTATCTCTCCTTAAAAAATTCCAGTTTGTGCAGAAAGCGGTTGCGGAAGCGTTCCCGGCTGTCGCCGCGAGGGTTATGTCCGCCCGCCATCTGGGTATATTCCGGATACATACAGGAATCATAGCAGCGGAAGCGATAACCCTCATCCCCCCATGATTTCACCTGTATATCAAAGCAATAGCAGGAGGGGCAGACGTAGGTACAGATACCGCAGGTCTGACAAGTCTGAGAAAGTTCATCCCAGATGGAATGCTCAAACATATCCTTAAGTTTCTCCGCCACCCCTTCATAGTCTACCTGGTGCTTAAATGCCTGCATTTCCGGTGTTGCCGCCTCCCGGTCCTCCAGCAGGGAACTCAGGGCCGCAGTCAGCTTATCGCCTTTGTCGGTCTTGCTCTCCCAGATGTAGGCGTCTCCGGTATCCCTGATTATTACATCCGCCTTGGTCGGTTCAGTCGGGTCGATGCCCATAGCGGCGCAGAAGCAATTATCTCCCGGGCGGTAACAGGCGTGGGCTATTATAGTGGTATTTTCCCGGCGGGCAGCGTAAAGACTGTCGACATAGCCCATGGTTAAAAATACATCGTCAAAACAGTCTAAAGCCGCCGTATCACAGGCACGTATGCCAAAAATAATCCTGGGGTCATGGTTTTCAAAGCTCTCCTTTATTTCCACTCCCTTGTCATTGCCGGTAAAACTGTAAATCCTCTCGGTCTGGGGAAATACTACCCCTTTAGGAGGAAGCATAACGTTTAAAGCATCCAGCATCAATTGGTCGCTTCCAGCCTGATAGCTCTTCCAGGGGTAATAGCCGCTTTCCTCTCCCCGGGCCAGAGGGACAAACAGTTCGGCCTGCCGGCTCAACAAGTCAAGGGCTGCATTCAGTTTTGATTTGCTCAATATCTGCATATCCTCACCCCCCTATAGGAAATTATCCGGGTCGTTTTCCTGATAGCTGCTAAGAGGTGGCTTAGCCCCTTCAGTATAAGCCATACCCGCTTCATAAGGCCCGAAGAAAGCGTTTACATCTTTGATCAGTTTCTGATTTATAAGCATAAGGGGAATATTCACCGGGCAGACCCGTTCACATTCGCCGCATTCAATGCAGCGCCCCGCCATATGGGAGGCCCGAACCAAGTGATACATGAAATTGTCGCTGATGCTACTAATTGGGAACATGAATATTAGCGATGATTTATAGGTTTTCTATGAAAACGGATTTATACATTTCATGGCGTGACGTCAGGGTTTATCTTGTGGGCTTGTTCATTTGGTACAGAATATGAAAGATCGTTTTTCAACATATAGAGTGGCGATTGAGGTGTCCATGCAGTAATTCCATCGTAGCGCTGAACATAGGCCCAGTTTTCATTTTTTGCTAAAATCTTTAGCGTTAGCCCGGGGAGGAAATTTGGCATTTTGAGATCTTCCCCTAGCTTGCTAGGGGAATGTTTCAGAATATCTGCTTGGAGTAAAACGGCAAACTCAGATTTTTTGGTCTCTGATTTTGCGACCAAAGCAATTGAAGAGAAAACTGCGCAAATAAGTAGGCCAAGACTTATGCAGAGCATGTACTTTTTTGCCTTTTTAGAGCGAAAAATAGTCATCAGAGCTAAGCAAAAAAAGAGAAGAAACCAAGTAATAAAAAGTATAGAAATGATAAGGTTCGCCGAGATTCGCGCCATGGAGGACCAGAGGATAAATTCATTTGAGTCCCCATGAAGGAAAATTGTCTCAGAAGCTTCGTGGAAGACAGAAAATTCTATGATATTGCGACACTGATAAATCAGTGAAACTGTTTCCTTATCGTCGAGAATAATTCTTGCTTGTTTTAAGCGTGCGATTGCATTTGCGTAATCTTTAAGACCCATATAAGCAAGAGCTTCATTAAAGAGGAGAGAGTGTTCGGTGAGGGGGCTTAAAGGCTGTGGTTCACGTAAGCGCAGCTCTGCGATCTTCTCAAGAGCCGCGTAATATTCTTTTTCTTCAATGGCTTTGACAATTTTTTGTGAGTCGTCGTTTGGGGAGCCTATCTCTTCTGCTAAGCAATTACTAAAAAAGGAGCTAGCAATAAGAATGCAAAAACTGAGGCAGAGAAATTGAATACATTTAATTGCAAAGATAAGCGGGGCGTTACGGGGCTGGCGATTGAAGCCCCGTAGAGGGGGTAGCCGCAAACCCGCATGTAATAAGGGGTTGCGGCGAGGGGGAGACTTCCCCCCACAGGAGAGCGAATATTGGTGTAGTATT
>ENA-UOOK01003624-UOOK01003624.1-fermentation-metagenome-genome-assembly--contig:-NODE-3624-length-17391-cov-9.483964_pt1 | contig 17391 bp, 12 predicted proteins | sample MGYA00245777_ERZ724023 | MGnify/ENA primary metagenome ERZ724023 (study PRJEB28704, sample SAMN03018312) | fermentation metagenome | biome: anthropogenic terrestrial biome; feature: soil; material...
AAAAACGTTTTTACTTTCTTTTAACGCTGCAAAACCAGAAATATGGGCACTCCCTCTTCCTCTTATACCAATAATCGCAACATTTACGCGTTCATTAGCTCCCACTATCGAAGCATATGATTTAGCGCTAAACCCTTTACCGGCAAGAGCAAACCCTGCTGAAGCCACGATGCTTTTTTTTATAAAATCTCTTCTACCTGTCATACAAATTAATTTTTATGTTGTTTTTTTAATCTATTTATAATTTTCAGGATTTTCATCTTGCCACTCGTTAACACCATCTCTTATTCTATTTCTGAATGATAAAGTATCCTGACAGTGATAAGTATATCCTTCTCGTTCATACTTGTAATTTAAAAATAACTTTCTCTCCTGAAGTAATTTTGATCCATTAAAAGAACTCTGTCCATCGGCTTCAAACTCAATGCTAGACTCAGGTGTAGCACTTATGGCGATATTATTACCTCGCGTGATACGTAAAGGAATTGCATAAATTGGATTAATTGTTTTGGTTTCACTAAGGAATTTATAATTTAATCGATAATGGAGAACTCTATACCCTGGTAGCCTACTCAAAATCGCTGAAGCAAATGGTGCGACTTGTCATATGGTATTCAAAAGAGGGGAAGAATCCTAAACTTTATTTATCTACCGACCCGGATATGAGTGGCAAAGATGTCATGGAATATTATCGCACCCGTTTTCAGATTGAATTTTGCTTCCGCGATGCCAAGTCTTTTACAGGACTTATGCGGTCTCAGGCAAGAGATACCCGGAAACTTTCTTTTAACTTCAATGCATCTCTAACGTCAGTAAACCTGGCAAAGGTACTGGCAAAGGAAAGAGGCATCCCCTTTTCGATGGCATCATGTAAGGCGATGATACACAGCGCCTATTTGCTTGAACGATTTATTTGCGTGTCCGGCATTAAACCGAACAGAAGATTAAATGATAAACTTGTCAAGGAACTCATTGAGTTTGCAGCAAGTGCTGCTTGACTCCAAACTATATTTTTAACGGACTATTGTTAATTGTAGAAAGCAAATAATGAATTATCCCAGCGACATACTTTTCGACAGCCAACTTCAGTTATCGGACCGCTGTATTTTCGATATTACAAAATACTAAAAGAGTGATCCGATAAGAAGGAATCGATAAACAAGAACTGAATCAGCGTTGATCGAAAGAAGTCAATTCTAAGACCTCTTTTTTAATTTCACCTGTTAAATTGCTTCTTCTCATTCAACCAATGTATAAACCCAACTATGTTTAGATACGTAGTGGATTAAGAAACCATATTTTTTAGTTGAAAATATAAGAATTTGAGTTGATGGCAACAGAATAGGAAAAAATATTTTTCATCATCAAACGATGAGATTTCTCAGAAATCTTGAAGTTTCTACCGCATCATTCAGTTTAATCAGTGATTCGATTTCGTTATAATATTTATCCACGATCTGATCATATTTCATTACCCAGAAAATACTTTCTGATATTGCATCAATTGCATCTTCCCTGTATGGATACTGATCCATCGATAACCATCCGCTATATCCCGTTTTACGTAACCAGAAGAGAAGTTCCACGTAACAGGTCATGTGTACGCTGCTTACGATCATATCATCGTCCCAGCTACCGTGATTGTCATTAAAGTGCATATGAAAAAGCATGTCTCCCGCTCTTTTAGCCAGTACAACAGCCTCTGCTACATTTTCACCACCCACAAAACTGTGACCTGTATCAATGGTCACACCTACATTGGAATGCCCCGTTTCCTTAGCAGCCAGTATGGTGTCAGCCATGCGTGCATGATAGGAAAAGTTGCGTGGTTCCTTTGGTTTATACTCCAGTGCGAAGCGAAGTGTAGGATAAGATTCGGCCAATGCCGAGGTAGCTTCTTTTAGCCATTCTCTCTCTGCGTCATAATTTGTGGTAAGCAGGTAGTCATATCCATCCTGTCCCAGCCAGAGGTTAAGAATTTCACAATCCATCTCCAGCGCAATATCGCTCATTTCCCTCAGGTAGTCGAGCGCTTTCTTACGGATATTGGGATCGATACTGGTGATGGAGCCTTTTCCAAATTCTTTAACGGTGAATGTGTCAGGTATGATCGATGCGCAACGAATGCCGTAATCAGAGAAGCGTTGTTTCATCTCTTTCACGTTGTCTTTACGGATATCCCAGGTGCCAACCAGTTCCACTCCCTCGATAAAAGGCATTTTCCTCGTTGCCATTTCCAGCATTTCTTCTGACGTTGGATTGTCTTTATAGCTCTTGCAGAATCTGTCACAGGTGTTACCTAGGTTACCAAGAATGATTGAATATTTGTTTTTCATAATCTTGAATGATTTGATGATGTATATTATTGTTGAGTTGCTCTTTTTCTCAATTCAGCCAATGAGACGGTTATCAGCTTGCCAATAGGTTTTCCTTCCCGGTAGGTGATCACGCGGAATGTGTCGGCATCCGTCAAGGGGGAAAGAAGTTCTCCACTGACATATTTCGATTGTGTTTGGTCCGGCAGTGTGTTGTTGAAAGTATAATAGATCTCTAAACCGTTCACTTCCGTTTCAATCCTGATTTTCAGATTCTCCTGTTGATCGAGTAACGGAATAATTATAGCGTCATACATGCTGGTGGCAAAGTTGATGCCACGCTCACGATACCGCAGAAGGTGTTTTTCTGTACGATGAATAAACCCGTCCCACTCCTTTTTTGACGGGTCTGACCATAAGACCTCCGACAAAGCCATTGCCCGCGGCCAAAGCATGTATTCCGCATGTCTGAATGAAGGTATACTCTCCGACCAGAGGTTGCCCTGTCCGCCTAGTATCAAGTCCGGATTTTTCTGATCCGGCAAGGGATCGAAGGCGTAAACTGTTTTGAGTCTGAGCATACTGTAGGTGGGGGGTTCTACTGCCGGATCGCCTTGATAGAGGTCTAGGTAGGCATGGTTGTTGGGACTCATGATTACCTGATGTCCAGCATTTGCTGCTGCGATTCCACCCTGCATGCCTCTCCAGCTCATGACGGTTGCATCAGGCGCCAATCCCCCTTCTAGGATCTCATCCCAGCCGATCATCCTTTTCCCTTTTGCATGCAGAATCTTTTCAACACGTTTGATGAAGTAACTTTGAAGGCCCAGTACATCCTTTATCCCCTGTTCTTTCATGAATGCGACCGTTGCTGGGTCTTTCTCCCAGAACCCTTTGTAACATTCATCGCCCCCTATATGTATGTACTCAAAAGGGAAGAGATTCGCCACTTCCGTAAAAACCTTATCCAGAAACTGATAAGTTTCTTCGGAGATGGGAGACAATGCGTTGTCTTCCACAGTATAAAATTGACTTCCCGGATTTACCTTGTACTTACCTTTGGTGGTGGATAACCAGGGATAGGCTGCTATTGCTGCTAGGCTATGTCCAGGAATATCAATCTCAGGGAGGATACGAATATACCTTGATGAGGCGTAAGCGACGAGGTCCCGAATCTCTTCCTGTGTATAATACCCGCCGTATGTAGCCGGTTCATTTTCGCCTGTCGGCTGACGATCCCACCATAAGCCAAAACGGGGAGCCCGCCACGCTCCGATTCGCGTTAATTCAGGAAGGCTCTTGATCTCCATCCTCCAACCCTGGTCGTCTGTAAGATGGAGCTGCAGCGTGTTAAATTTGTATGCAACCATTTGGTCGATCAGTTTCTTCACCTCCTCAATGGTAAAAAAGTGACGACTCACATCCAACATGAGACCGCGCCATTGAAAGCGGGGTTCATCCCTTATTTCCACCGCCTGCAATCTTCCATGCTGGCTATTATCAACAAGTTGAATCAGTGTTTGAATCCCATAGAAAAGGCCCTGTTCTGTGCCTGCAGTGATCTCCACATTTTTTGAGGTGATCAGGAGCTGATATCCTTCAAGATGCCCACCCCAGGAGATTGTATCAAGAGAAAGATAAATGGACGAATCCTTTTTCTTATGGGGACCTCCAGCTATCTTCAGATCTATCTCAGCCCTGGATTGGATCATGGATTGCAGGTGTTTCACCAAGGATTCCAGTTCGATTGTATTGTAAAGTAATTGTTTTTTTTTATTCAGTTGAAATTCTCCCGGTAAAACATGATATTCCAGGGGTTGGGGCAGGATTGTTTTATTTTGTGAGTGTACCGGATTGTACCCAACTACGGAGAAAAAACCAGCAATAATTATTGTGATGAGCAGTTTGGATAGTCTGCTTAAATGAATGTCATTCATGTATAATATGTTTATTGATCGATTACTTCAAATTGGTAAACTCCTGAGCCTACCCCAAACAGCATATAGCCTTTCTCTTCTCCGATTGACACGATGTCTGCATTGGCACCGACAGGTTTTCCGTCCACCTGAATGTGCTTCCCAAAACGGGAGGGTATATATACAATGGCATTAGTGTTGACAGGAACCGATACTTTGTATAAGAATGTGCTACCGGTTATTTCCCAGGAACTTTCAATCTTTCCGTACATGGTGCGCAGTGAACCTTCTGCGAAGGTAAGGTCTCCCGCTGGCTGGGGTTTGAACTGAATTTTTCGAAATCCTGGTTCCAGCTCATTAATTCCCAATAGTGACCGATAGAACCAGGCACCAATAGAACCGAACATGGGATGATTCTGGGAATACATATTATCTGAATAACGCCAGGTCTCCCACAATGTCGTCGCTCCATTTTCAACCATATGACCCCATCCCGGAAAATCACGCTGGTTGGCAACCGTATAGGCGATCTCTGACAATCCTTCTTCAAGGAGTACGTCAAACATCATTTTTGTGCCAAATATGCCGGTAGCGATATGGCCTTTTTTTCTGTCGATTTCGGCAATAAGTGCCTCTAGCGTTTTGTTTCGATTTTCATTCTCAGCTACTCCGCTCCACAAGGCAAAGGATTGATCGGACTGTGTTCCGAGCGCATAGACCCCTGAATCGGAACGTAGAAACTCTTGGTTGATCGCAGTTTTAATTTCTTCTGATAAGTCCCTGTATTTTTTTGCATCTTCCTGAAAATTAAGGATTTCAGCAAATTTAGCAAAGTAGTGCACGTGTAACAGGTAAAAGATTGAGGCCGTCAGCGGAATTGATTTTATATCTAACGATTCATGGTCACCAAGATCGGTGTCAAACAAATGATTGCTTGTCTGGGATTTGAGAAATTCAATTTGCATTTTTGCAGCTTCATAGTTTTCGGCAATGATCCGAGTATCTCCATAGAATTCATACATTTTTTTCATCAAATAGATCAACCCCAATTGAAAACCGAGCGGTCCCGATTTGTCACCTGGGCTTCCGTCTGCGATACCTACATATGGGGCTGTTTCAGGTATTCCTCCCAGCGGGCGTTGTGCATCAGTAAAATCACGAATAATTTTGTGATAAAGAGTGGGCATATGAAAATTGAACATGTAGGCTTCAGTTGTACAAAGAATATCCCCACCGTAAGAAAGTTTTTCCCTTGCAGGACAGTCAGAAATAACACTGAACACGTTGCTCAAAAAAGTCCACTGGATCACCGTGTCCAGTTTGTTGAACATATTGTTTGAACTGGAAAACTCTCCCCCGTCAACTAGGTCAGCACTCATTCGCAATCCGGTGATATCTTCAGGCTCGGGAATTCCCGGCCAGCCAGTAATTTCCACATAACGAAATCCATGAAAAGTAAACCGTGGAGACCATTCTTCAACGCCGATACCACTTAATGTATAGCTGTCCTCCTGCCATGCAGTCTCCGGTGCCCCGGGTCCACCCTGTCCAGTTTTGATCTGACCGGCCACGGAGGTCAGTCCGTTAAGACTTCCATCAGCATGAATATCTTCGCCATACCGTAATGAGATTTTTGTACCCGGAGCACCTTTGACCTTAATTCGAACAACACCTGCAAAATTTTGCCCCATATCGGCGATGTATACATTGGGTCTGCTTTCATAGATATTCACCGGTTTGATGCTTTTTGTAATTCGCACAGGCGGTTGGCGCTGTACTGTCAAGACCCCCGAAGGGGCTGGCATTTCTGATGCCTGGACCCAGGGATGTGCTGCCTCGTCTTTTTTGTTCCACCTCGGAATTTCACGTCTTGCATCATAATGCTCCCCCAAGTAAATATTGTTTCGTACAACAGGTCCAGGTATCGTCTCCCAGGATGTATCCGTGGGGATGATCTCTGTAGTGCCATCACTATATGCAAGCCGGATCATTGCTTTTGCTGCTGGTCTTCCGGTGTAGAGAGCATCACGCATATTGATGGCTCCCCAGAAGCGAAGGGGAAGTGGGTTGAACCATCCATTTCCCAGCATCAGGCCGACAATATTTGCACCGGAGGTTACAAAATCCGTGATATCATAGACCGTATAAAGTATGCGTTTCTGGTATGATGTCCATCCCGGATCAAGAACATTGTTCCCAATCTTTTTGCCGTTCAAATAGGCCTCGTAATAACCCAATCCGCTTATATACAGTCTGGCGCTTTTTATTTTTTTATCTACAGAGAAAGATTTCCGGAAAAGGGGCATTGGATCATCAGCATAGAAGTCCTCATCTTTTTCAGGGAGGAGCTTACCATCCCCAATCCATATACCTTGCCATTCTTTATTTGACAGAATTGCGGTTTCAAACCAGTAAACATTACTCCAATTGGAAATTTTTCCATCTCTATCGCTGGAGCACACCCTCCAGTAATATCTGGTAAATGATTGTAACGGTTTACCGCCATAGGGTACATGAACAGACTGGTCTGATTGAATGATTCCGGAATCCCACAGATCCCCTTTCTTATTTTTGACGTTTTTCTCGGAACTAGAGATAATGATCCGATATGCAGATTGTTTCTGGTTTCTTTCTTTGGATTTAATTTTCCAACTAAAACGGGGCTTTTCTGTCTCTATCCCCAGCGGATTGGTTTCATATTCGCAGACAAGATCCATTGGGGCAAATGATGTTGATTGGTTGACACATGCATTGCAACTAACTAGTATGGTCGCTAACAGTAGCAGAAACTTGTTTTTTTTACACTTCATTCTTACAGATATTTTTACATGAATATAATGACAGCTGCTGTACTATTCTTTGAAGACAATATAGGGGCAGCTGACCGTTGTCAGATAGAGGGGGCCTCGGGCATAGGATGGAGGAAAAATACATTCAAAAGGTCCCTCAAACCCTTCGCCTTTCCTGAAATCATTTTCCCTTAAGTCATCTATATATTCTTTTGTCAGTTTGGCAGCAGATGGTGGGTCAATAAGGGAGATTGCATAAGCGACCCATCCGGTAGGTGTCCCCCAGTAAGCTCCGTTCTGATAGGTATTGACCTGTACTTTTGCAATTTCCCATGCAGAATCCTTGCTAAAATCCTCTCCATGAATGATATGTCTGATGTTTCCTCGATAAGCAAGCTTCTGATTCCTATAAGCCTGGAGCAGATGAGCACATGCTTTTTTCTGTGCACTTTTCTCTAAGATGTTGTGGAAAATAGCCAATGCTGTGGACCAGACATCAGGTTGGTTGCCTTGTCCGGTAGAAGCCATCAACATGCCGTTCCGGTCGGTGAAAACCTCTGATATAGACTGTTTGATGGCAGAAGCAATAGAGGAATAGTACTTAGCTCGGGAGGTGTCCTTCATGTGGATATACAATTCTGAAAGTTGCACGGCTGCACGGTATTTCAGAATGGAAGGAAAGCAGAGGTGTCCCGTTATCTGGATTGCATCACGAAAACCAAAATCTACACCGAGAAAATGTTCGGTCGTATAAACCAGGTGATTCGCCGGATCAGATGGGGGTACCCTAAAAGAGAGATCCAATCGCTCAATCAATTTTTCCCCATTTATCTCAAGGCATAATATTTGGGGATCACCGCCATGTTGCACATAGTAATGTACCATATGGATGAAATAGAATTGGTCACAATAGGGAGGAAAGTATCCGTATTGGTATTCCTTGGATCCTTGCAGTTCGTAGTCATAAGTCCCCGGATAATAGATGGGTAGGCTATTTTCCACCAGGATATGATCAGCTATGGCCCCCACAGGAATCATACCTGTGCCTTCTTTGGTTATCCAGGTCTGGTCACATTGGGTAGTTGCTGTCAAAAGAACCATATGCCGTTGTTCTTCCAGGGACACAAAACCGGTTTCCAGGCTCATTGCGTAATCACGAATCCAGAATGCAGGATAGGTGTCCCTCCCTCCCGGACGAATAAGTGTCCCTCCAGTATTGTTGATGCCAAAGGGGTCGGGGAGTTTTTGCAGCGGATAAATTCGGGCACTCTCCATTACATCGCGAGTCATCGATTCCAGAAAATGCAAATCTTCATCTGAAATGATTTTTTGTTTTTGCGAGAATAGAGGATTGATAATAAATAATATGAATAGTACATTAGGGAAGAATATCTTCATAATTTTAGGAGATATTATAACCGGAGAGAATTGTTCTCTCCGGTTTGTGTTCCAAGGGAGTTTTCCTGTATTTATTCCTTGCTCAAGTCTGTTTTAATTATTCAATAAGTATCCCTTTAAGATCTAATTCCATAACATTTACATATTTCATATCGGGCCACCAAGCTTCTAATATCTTAAATCTTATATACCTGATACTTGGTGTCTCAAGAGGAAAAACATATAATTCTCCTGCACTTGCGTATGTAACATCTTCTTCAGTAATTCCAGTTCCTGATGAGGGCTTGTAGGATGTGCAATCTATTAGTTTTGTCCAGCTGTCAAAAGAACCATCAATTGAGGGATTATTGCTTCCCCATATTTCAAAATTTTTAATATTACCTCGTTGATATACTTGATCATAATCTAACCTCTGCCAGGTTCTTATTTCTCTTAAAATAGCATTAACTCCCAGATCAATTGTGAAAAAAATGGGCATACCTAAATCTGAAGTATGAAAACCTGTGCCTACGTTGTTATCCCATAGGTTAGATAATACCCAACCCCAAGCATCATTAGCATCACCGGGTAAAAATACCGCTCTAAATTTTGATTTGTCAAGCTGTTGATATGTTAGAGTTGGTGCCTCATAGATTTCATAATCTGTGTAAAATGTGTCGATGGCAATTGGCTCTGGGAGATAAAGCGTCCGAAATTTAAAGGGAGTCCCCTCTTTATAATCAGTAATACTGGTAATGGATTCTGTTTGAGGTAAATATTTTGTAACCTCAACATCGTTATGACTGGTATATATCATCTCGATACCAACTTCATTTGGGCTTGGGTTGTGCCATTCGATATTCGTTAAGTTTGAACCAACAAATGTTTTTGCAATTTTTACGCCTCTGTTCATGAGTGTTTTTCTATAATTTTCGCCATACACTTTTCCAGAGAAGAATGATTTTACAGATTTATTATTGTCATTATCATAAGATATAATTGTAAATTCATAATCAGACTCCTCAATATCACTTATAAATGTAGATATTGTATCTTTTATTGATAATGATTCATCAACGTTAACTGAAACATAGTCTTGGTTGTTGTTCCAAGAGATGACATACTTGCTTATTCTTAGATCCTTGTTTATCCAAGATAATTTTATCCTGTTATTACCAGGGTAGGTCATTACTGAGTCAACCTTTGAGGTATAAATAATTTCACCATCTGGAATGTATTTTTTAAAATCATCAAATTCTGTACAACCATATTGATATACCAATATGATAAGGAAACAAAAAGACAATTTTGTTAATAATCTTTTTTTCATATTATTCACTTTTTAACCTATTATTGAATTTGTAATACTTTTTGGTCTTCCTTGGTTATTCAACTTCCGCTCCCCAGAAATCCACTCCCATAATATAGAAATGATCAGCATAACCCCATGTTTCTAATACTTTAAATCTTATATATGTTGTTGGTTCGTTCTCTATTGGAAACAAGAACTCTTCTCCTCTGGTAATCAAATCCATATCTTCTTGAGAATTCTGACCTGGTGGTAATCCTGAAGGTTTAACAGATTCTCCTGTTAATAGTAGTGTCCAGTTATTCCATCCACCATCTGGATCTGGATTATTACTTCCCCAAATTTCAAATTTTTTAATGTTCCTATCGGTAAATGAAAAATATTGTCCTCTCTGATAATATCTAAATCTGCTTAGCTTTGCTTTAACCCCCAAACTGAATGTAAACCATTGAGGTAATCCTCCTGGAGCGGTATGAAATCCTGGATGATCTACATTCACGTTATGTAGAAGAACTCCATCCCACAAATTATGCATATACCATCCCCATGCTGCTTTTTGGTCTGTAGGAAGATAATATTCAAAAAATTTAGATCTCTCCAGTTGCATTTCAAATATTGGCGTTAACTCTTGCACAAGAGTATCTGAAATATGATTCCAACGATCTTTGACGTATACTCCGAATTCCATTGTTTCAGGATCAAAACCCCTTACCGAAAATGATCCTTCTGAGTTTTTTGTATAGTAAGTATCTACATCTTTCCAATCGCCGATGCTATCCTTGACAATAACAGACAATGCAATTTCAGCTTTTGCTTGATTGGAAAATTTAACAGTCACTCCTCCAAAATCTTCAAACATGTTTAATGAAGAATAGATACTTTTGTAAGGAGGCTCCAAAGGATTTACCTTAATAGAGATTGGCGTTGAACGTGCTTCACTGCGATTGACAGAATAAATTTTGACTTCATATTCAGATGCATCTGGAAACCCCCTTAAAATTAATGAATCAGTATGATACGATGCTTTGTCTTGTAGAATTCTGCCGTTGATAACGCACTCTGCAACAACATATAGCAGATTTTTATCGCTTGGAAGTTCATACCTTAACTTAACCTCACCAGGATGATTTTCTACAGTTACATTCTTTACAGGGTACGCCAAAGGTACTTCACTAGTAAATGGCTTATTTGTAAACTCCTCACACGAAGTGTGCAGTGCCAAAGTAATCAATATAAACAGTAAATATTTATATGTTTTCATTTTTATTGATTTATTAAAATAGAAATTAAGATAACTACCAACCGGGATTTTGAACTAATTTTTTATTTATTAATAAATTGTTCTCACTTATTGGCCACAGATAATCTTTCCTATTAAATTTTTTAATATAAATAGTTCTAACCCTATAATACAAATTTTCATCTTGTTGTTCAATATCCCAACCTTGGATCGGTTCATTATTAAATTCTTCGATTGCTCTTTTCCATCTTCTAATATCCCAATAACGTTGTCCTTCATTTGCTAATTCTATTAATCTTTCCTGATGAATAATATCTCTTAGGCCTTCTTGAGTTAAATATTTGTCTGGATTTTTAGAATAAGCACTCCAAGATTCTTGTACGGGTTTTAACCCAGCTCTTTCTCTCACTTTATTGATGTAAACTAGGGCTTCATCTGTGGCTCCATAATACTCATTTACCGCTTCCGCATATATAAGGTATAAATCTGCAAGACGTATAACAGGCCATGGATAAGGGATTACGGTGTAAGGGCCACCGTCACCGGCTTCAATTATGTTTCGATAGTTCACTAGTTTTTTAGGAAAATAACCAGTAACAGAATGTAAAGGACCAGATTTACCTGCTATTTGTCCAAGTTTAGCTTTAACTTGCCACTGGTCCTTGTCATCATATTTTCCTTGCCCGTACCACAAAGCTCCATCAAATCCTAGATTTGCATAAAACCTTTTTTCTCTATCGAAATGGAGATATGCTGTTTTATATCCTTTTATCAAATTATCAGACTGATCATCTGTTACTTCTTTTACGTTGTAACGCTCTTCGTAATTCCACGTTTTATCCTCTTCTATTGGGACTCCATTTTTTGTGTAAAATAACTCTGCAATTTTCAAGGGAGGGGCAAGCATTCGTCTTGCTCCTGCATTATTTGGACGTGAAGGATCAAGTAATGGGGTGGCGAGTTGTTGAATCCAAACACTTTGACTGTTTGGGTCTGCCCATATTACTTCACTGTTCCATTCTTCAGAGACACTTTCACGTACACTCATTTTTATAATTGTGCTTTCCGATAGGTCACTTCTTTGAGGAACAAATTGATGAAGTTTGTGATCAGAGGCATGTGCAGATTCAATCGCTTCTTTTGCAGCTTCTGCCACTAATAACCATTTTTCATTATTATAATTTGTGTTAAAAAGCAACTCTCCATCATAATTGGTAAAATTGTTATAATCACTGTTTCCGTTAAAAAGCGGACTGGCAGCTTCAAGTAGAACTTTTGCCTTAAAACTTAGAGCGATAGTTTTTGTAATTCTACCTAATTCAGATGCTTCACTTTCTATTCGTATAGGCAAATCCTCTATAGCTTCGTCAAGTTGTGAAATAATATAAGAAAATACAGAATCTACAGATTCACGCGGAACCTGCACCTTATCAACTCCGGCAGAAATTGGTAGATTTTCTTTTATGATTGGAATTGGGCCATACATCCTTAATAGCCAGAAATGATAAAATGCTTTTAAAAATTTCACTTCCGCAACCCATCGGTCTTGTTCAAATTGGTACATCCCAGGAACATTGTAAATGTTCTCTAAAAAAATATTGCAATCTCGTAACGCTCGATACATTGGGGTCCCCCCATTTGTGCCATCCCAATAATTTAAACTGGGGTTAACAACATTCTGATTACCCATTGCAATTGCTTCCCATGAACTATTCTGGAAAAACATAGGAGCTTGTGGATAAGGGAACCAAAATTCATCTCCAATTGTAAATGCCATTTGATCAACATTATCAAAATAAGGCATGTAGGAATAACATGTAAACAAATATTTTTCAGCTGTAGCTCTGCTAGTAAATGCATTGTCAATTGTTGCAATATTGTCTGGAACAACATCCAGAAAATCTTTGCATGATAAGTTCAAAAATAGTCCTATTATTATGACAATTATTATTTTTTTCATACTTCAATTATTAAAAAGTTATCTGTAAACCCACATTCGCAGTTTTTTGAATGGGATAGTCCAATCCTCTTCCTCCCATTTCTGGATCCCAGAGTTTAAATTTACTGAAAGTGTAGAGATTGATTCCGCTGGCATACAACCTCAAGTTTGAAAGGGAGAGAATCTTTGTTATCTTTTCAGGGAGAGTATAGCCAAATTCGATGGATTTTAATCTTAGAAATGCACCATCCCTCATATACCATGTACTACGTTGCACATTGTTGTTGTTAATATTGGGACTCAACCTTGGCCATAATGCATAAACATTTCGATTGTCTTCAGACCAATAGCTCTCTGCGTACGCTTTTAATAATTGTGTTTGATTATTAAATGGAGAGGTTGACGCTGCATCAATCCAAAATGTGGATCTTGCTGACCCTTGGAAGAAACAAGAGAAGTCAACATTTTTATAACCTAATGAAAAACCAAAACCATACATTATTTCTGGATCAGTTGGAAATCCAATAGGGACCATGTCCAATTTTGTTATTTCCCCATCTCCATTTACATCGTGAAATTTAATATCGCCAGGACCATACTCTCCAAAGTTTTGTTTTGGAGAATTCTCTACGTCAGCTTCATCTATAAATAGTCTTTCGGCGATGTATCCCCATTGCCTGGAAAGAGATTGTCCAACATGTAAAAGATGTTTTTCATTGTAATTCGGTTCTTCGAAGACCTTAAATTGACTGGCAGCAAAAGTGAAATTTGCTCTGGACGTAATCCAAAAATGATTGTTTATGGTTTTCATGTAGTTTATAGATCCATCAATCCCGTAGGATTGTGCTTCGCCAATATTTGCCTTAATACTTGATGACAATCCCATTGTTGTTGGAATATAAGAACGATCCATCAGAATATTGCTTCGGTATTCATTAAAATAATCGAATTCAATTGCCAGATCATTGAATAAGCTCATTTCAAACCCGATATCACTTTTAATGGATTTTTCCCAGGTTATGTCCTGATTTGAATATCTTGATATGGAAACCCCTGATCTGGAATAATCATATCTTCGTCCAAATCTCCTGCCTCTTTGAGCATCGTTCATATTCACGTTAGATAAATAGAAAAAACGGTCGTAATCACTTCCTATAGCATCATTACCGATTAAACCATAAGTAGCCTTAAGCTTGAAATTTGTAATAATTTCTGACAAATCAGAATCAGTGAAAAAATCTTCACGTGAAACGTTCCAAGCCATCCCTATTGAAGGGAAAAACCCAAATCTGTTTGTTTTATAAAAACGTTCTGATCCGTTGTATCCAAAATTAAGTTCAAGATTATATTTGCCATCATATGAGTAAGTACCTCTGCCAGAAATTCCTAAATTTCTAAAAGGTAGAGAAAGTTGCAGATCTCCAGCATTACCTCTAAGGCTGTTCCGCATAATAAATACGAGCATACCGCTTATGTCATGTTTCTCTGTTAATGTAGTATTATAATTTACAGCTGTTTCTATGTAGGTTGATGTACTAATGTCTTTTTGTCCCTCACTATAACCTAAGTATTCTGTGCCGGACTCTTCATTAATACTAGCAAGCGTATATTTGTCGGCTATTCTATCGTATGAAGCAATTTGATAATAAAAAGGATTATAACCTCTGCTTACGTCAAAGAATGAATACCGACTAGTGTTGAATAAAGCCCTTACGGACAATCCTTCAGTTATAAAAGATAAATTCTGTTTTAATTCAAATTGAGCATTGAGGTTTGATCTATTATATTCTTTGTAACCTCTTACCAGGTTTGCATAAGGATTGATATAGTTACCTTCACCATAGTTCCCAAAAAGTATATGACTTGTCGATTCGTTTTGAACATCAGGAAGATAATATGGCGGAAATAGAACAGGATTTGTATGAACGACCTGATTATAAATATCTGTTCCTCCATCTATAGGACCAACATAATCATCAAAAACACCTGAAAAACGAATAAGGGCTTCAGTCGTTTTCGTTAAATTAATATTGATGTTTGATCTAAGTGAATATGTTTTGAGATTGATGTTGTTGTTAAAGTTATTTCTTTTGTCTACATTTAATATACCATTATCTTGATTAAATGCAGCCGACAAATAATATTGAGCAATGTTACCGCCGCCACTTGCATTTAAATTGATTCGTTGATTAGATGAAAAATTTTTAAATAATTCATTCTGCCAATCTGTAGCTGGATAAACAATTCTGTTTCGGTTATAGAGAGCTGTTTTGTCAATTTTTTCTCTAGAATATGGCAAAGTTCCAAGAGGATCTCTTGTTAGTACAGCTTCATTTCCAAGTCTCATATACGTAATAGGATCTGCAAATTCAATGTTTTGAGTAGGTGCAGAAAACGAGTTCTCAGCCCGTACAGTAACCTTAATTTCCCCTTCTCTACCTTCCTTTGTATTGATGAGAATAACTCCATTAGCTCCTCTTGCTCCATAAAGAGCGGTTGATGTTGCATCTTTCATAATGGAGAAACTGGCAATATCATCGGTTTGTAATCTGGCTAGATCAGTACTAGTAGCCTCAATATTATCAATTAATATTAGAGGGTCCTTTTTGTATCCGAATGTTGTAACACCTCTGATAAAGAAATCGGCGTTATCTTGTCCTGGTTCTCCGCTACGTTGATAGGAAATAATTCCAGATATCCTACCTGCAAGTGCCGTGGTCAAATTGCTGCTAGGTATTTGTAGATCTGAAGGCTTTACTGTTGTTATTGCTCCTACTACACTTTCTTTCTTTTGTTTTCCAAATGCAACAATGGTTACTTCATCCAGTTCCATTTTTTTTTCACTCATCTGTATATTGATGATTGTCTGATTCAAAACATCAACAATCTGACTTTCCATCCCTAAAAAAGCAAAGACCAATTTGTCTGCTGGTTTGGCTTCAATGGTATATGATCCGTCAATGTCCGTTATTACACCCTTTGTAGTCCCCACAATGGTAATCGTGACACCAGGCAATGGCTCTCCCTGTTCATCAGTCACCTTTCCTCGAACAATATTTTGCTGTTGCAGAATATTATCTGACACGGTGTTGAGACGTGTATTTTCTTTTGATTCATAAACAACGATCTGTTTATCTAAGATTTTATACGTAAGGCTAGTATTTGAAAACAGTGCATCCAATAATTCCGTTACATTTTTTGAATTGGCTTCAATGTTTACTTTCTTCTCAACCAGCTTCTCACTGTTATCCGAGAAGACGAAAATATAGTCACTGTTTTTTTCAATCTCTCTACAAACTTCTTTTATTGAAGCTGTTTTTGATTTGATGGTGAATTCCTGAGAATAACTGTTGGATGCTGAGGAAAACAATATGCAGAAAAACAAAAAGAACAGGGTTATTCTCATGATTTTTAGATAATATTTTAAATTATTGAGGGGCTCTTTCCTCTCAATACAATGTTTATTCATATCTTTGTATGATTTTAATTATTAATAATCCAGGTAATTAATTTAAATCTGGCCGGACGGTATTCGTGGTATCGTTCGGCTTTTTTGTTTTTTGCTATTATCATCGGTCTCTTTTCATAGGCTTTAAAATTAATTCGGTTCATTAATTATATATACTTGATTGTTATCTTTTATGTATTTCTTAATATCTCCTGGTATTTTCTCATCCAATTCACTTTCTTTCCAAGGACAGTTAAGAACGAAAGTTCCTCCTTTTTTAAGCCCCTTTAAAATATCATAATGATATATATAGGTTCTATTGTGGCATGATACATAGTCTGCATGATATACAGAATAAGTTGACTTGATTGGTGTTTTCCCAAACCTTAAGTGAGAAACAGTAGTTCCACCAGATTTCTTACTATCATAGGCAAAATATGCTTGAGCATAAAGTGGAGTATTATCTCCTATTATTTTGATAGCCATTTTGTTTGCACCTACTGTTCCATCTGAGCCAAGACCCCAAAACTTACAACTTATTGTTCCTGGCGGTGATGTATCAACAAATTCCTTAACTTCTAATGAACTATTGGTCACATCATCATCTATACCAATTGTGAAGTTGTTTTTAGGGTTATTCATTTTTAGATTTTCAAATACAGCAATAATATGAGCTGGTATAGTATCCTTTGATCCAAGTCCATACCTTCCGCCTACAATTATAGGTTTCATATCAGAATCATAGAAAATGCCTTTTACATCAAGATACAAAGGTTCTCCAACCGAACCGGGCTCCTTCGTCCTGTCAAGCACAGCTATTTTTTTAACTGTCTTAGGCAAAACATCAAGAAAATATTGTCTAGAAAATGGTCTATATAGGCGAACTTTTATGAGCCCTACCTTTTCACCTTTACCTAACAAATAATCAATTGTTTCTTCAATTGTCTCACAAACACATCAACATCGGGTTTATTAAGGTTAAACTTTTCTTTGGTACAACCCGTGATAAGAAAACTTAAAAAAATGACAAAAAAGACTTTCTTCATAACGCCGGTTTT
>ENA-UOOK01003625-UOOK01003625.1-fermentation-metagenome-genome-assembly--contig:-NODE-3625-length-17384-cov-41.634947_pt1 | contig 17384 bp, 13 predicted proteins | sample MGYA00245777_ERZ724023 | MGnify/ENA primary metagenome ERZ724023 (study PRJEB28704, sample SAMN03018312) | fermentation metagenome | biome: anthropogenic terrestrial biome; feature: soil...
ACATCTTTGCAAACGGGAAAAGTGAATGGAATATATTTTTCTTATCGCAGCGGTGAATTAAATCATACAAAAAAGCCTTTGAAATCATTATGCTGATTTCAAAGGCTTTTAATAGTAAATTCTTTTATTTTTTTCTCCATACAGATCTTGCAAATGCAAATTTTTCTTTCCCATCTACACTTGTTATGCTGCTGCCAAATTCACATTTGTCATCATCTTCGTTTAGTATAGTGCAGCTCGAAAGAATAGTCTCGCCATAATATGTTTCCTTTTTGTATAATACCTCAGCCCCTTCTAATATATAATTGTCATAAGCTTCTTTAGGTATAGTTTCAAGCATCCACTCAACATATTTGACATTATTTACATGTTCGTTAGTATCAATATCACTTCTTCTTACAAAGAATTGTTTGCTGTTATCAAGTTCAAAATTTGGTCTAAATTTTCTAAAATCTACATCTAGTCCTCTGTCATTCTCAAAATATCCAAAAGCCTCAGTAATTTCATCCGGTATTCTTACAGGTCTTCTTTTTTCAATATCAAAAAATATCCAAAGGGACGTTGCCCTTCCAATAATGTTTTCGTTTGCATCCCTTATACAAAATTCTCTTGTTGCATAAAACTTATTAAAACCTGAAGCCCATGTTTCAACAGTAATCTTTTCATTCCACATAGGTCCCCTCTCCATATTAATGCAGCAATGAGTAATAACCCACCCGAAACCATTTTCCTTTAATCTTTTAACTCCATAACCAATACTTTCCGAATGTTCTACTGCAGTTTCTTCAAGATAATTTAATATAGATGTAGGAGTTGCCTTATCATTTTTATTTATTTCATAATAGCCAACTTCAAAGGTTTTTTTAAATTTTAATTTTTTAGATTCAGAAATATCATTCATATTTTAACCACTCTGCTTTCTTATTTTATAGCTTCACAGCTTTTATCATTCTTGTTTTTGTTAAGTTTTTTGTCTATACATCTATCTATCCAAATCTTGATTATTGCAATTACAGGAACACCTAAGAACATTCCTGCAACTCCAAATAACCCGCCTCCAAGTATAACGGCGAGAATAATCCATACTGGATTTAATCCTACCATATCGCCAAGTATTTTAGGCCCCAAGTACCAGCCATCAAACTGCTGAAGTAAAAATAAAAATATGAATACCCAAAGCGCCATAATTGGGCTGCTGAAAATAACAATTATTACTCCAAACACCATTCCTATAAATGGTCCAAAATATGGAATCATATTTGTAATTCCAACTACCATACTAATTATAGCAGTATAAGGAGCTTTTAAAATTGAAAGGCCTACAAAGCACAATACCCCAATAATTGATGAATCAATAAATTTTCCTACAATATATCTTGAGAAGATTTTATCTGCTTCTGCACCAAAAGCAAATATACCTTTTGATTTTTCTTCTCCAAATAATGCTCTTATTATCCTCTTAGTCCCCTCTGTAAACTTTTCCTTATCCTTTAGCATATATATTGATATTAAAAGTCCTATTATAAATTTAATAAAACCTGATGTAAAACTAATAATTTTTGTTGCAAAAGCTTTTAATTTTTCATTAATAAAGTTTCCTGCTTTTTCAGCAAAGCCATTTACATTTTTCTGAAGCTGTGCACTTATACCAGTATCACTTGATTTTTCAAACTTTGGTAATTTATCATTAATAAATTTTTCTGTCTGTTCAGCATATTGAGGCATTTCTTTTACAATTTGTTTCGCGTTTTCAATTGTCTTAGGAGCCATAATTCCAATTGTAAATGCAATAGCCCCAATAAATATAGCATAAACAACAATAAGGCTTAAGTATCTCTTCCACTTCCACTTATTTTCAAAATATCTCATTAGCGGATTTAAAAAATATGCAATACCAAAAGCCCAAATAAACGGCAGCAACATAGAAAATAAATATTTAAGCCCCTTAAGGAGTGCCTTAGGATTATCAATTATTTTATAACAAATAAATGAAATTATTAGTAACGGTAGTATTTTAATATATGGTATCTTTTTCTTCATAGTAATCCCCGCCTAACTGTAAAATATATCTAAAATTATATCACATAAAAAATAATATTAAAATAATATTAAATTTACATATTTAAAAATAAGTAACTTTAATATTAAAAAATGTGTATTTTATAATTCTTTTTAATTTTTTGTCACAATTTGTCTCTCTCTGCTTATTATATACAAAAAGCAGGGGGAGGTGTATTTATGCTAACTTCTTTTATAATAAACTTCAGGGAAGTACTTGAAATGCTTCTTGTTATTGTTCCCATGCTTATTTATGTAAATAAGATAAATCAAAAAAGCTTAGAAAAATATATATTTGCTGGAACTGCAGCTGGAGCAATAAGCAGTATTTTAGTTGGGTGGTTAATTTTCGAAAAAATAAAAGGGTTTGAAGGAATATCTGAGCAAATATTTCAAGGGTCAATTATGATTTTTATATCTATGCTTTTACTTTATAATATAGTAATAATTCAAAAACAAAATAAATACTCTGATAATAATGCTGAAAATAATAATATTGATTATAAACTTACAAGTGCAAGCTTATTTCTCGTCCCTTTTTTAACAGTGTTTAGAGAGGGAATGGAAATAATACTGTTTTTACTCCCAATTGTATATAAAAGCCCATTTAATGTAATAATCGGAGCCTTGGGAGGCATACTCATATCAATATTAATAATTCTTTTGGTATACAAAACAACGATAAAGCTTAGTATTAACCTCCTTTTCAGTTTATTAACTTTGTTTTTAATCATAATCGGTGCAATAATGTTCGGTGAGGGAATTATGAAGCTATTATCTCCTGAAACATCTTCATTAAAAACTGCTGGTGCCATGGCATATGGCATTCCTTTAACATTTTTATTTTTAAAGCGTGAAACAAAAAAATACATTAAAAATTAATGCTTATTTAAGTCAAACGGCTGCTGTGCCCCCAAGTTGGCTCTTCTAAGACTTAGTGTTGGAAAAAGGTATATCTTATAAGAAAGTTCCACCTGAGTCTTAGAATCACCTCATTTATTTAAATTTTTTAAATAAAATATAGCAAGCTGTGTTCTATCCCTAAGCCCAAGCTTGTCAAGAAGCAGTGTTACATAATTCCTAACTGTTCCCTCTCCAAGATAGAGTTTTTCTGCTATTTCTTTATTTGAAAAGCCCTCACCAATTAATTTTAAAATATCAAATTCCCTTTCAGTTAAATTATAATCTTTATATGACCTTTTATTTTCAATATTTTTAACCATATTTGAGATTTTATTTAATACATCCTTTTCAAAAACTGTATTTCCTCTATAAACTGCTCTTATACTATCTGCAATGCTATCTATAGGCTGACTTTTTAATATATACCCCTCTGCTCCATTTTTTAAAGCTTCTTTTATATACTCATCATCCTTAAATGTGGTTAATATTATTATCCTTATTTTACTGAAGCTTTGTTTTATAAGTTTTGTCCCAAGTACACCATCTAAAACAGGCATCCTTATATCCATTAAAACAACATCTGGATTAAGCTCACTGCAAAGCCTAAATGCCTCCTCCCCATTTTGAGCTGTACCAACAACATCAATATCCTCTTCAAGATTTAGCATTATCTTTAAGCTATCCCTTATAAGTGCATCATCATCAGCTACTAAAACCTTCAAATACACTCCCCCCCTCACCAAAATCAAGCGGAATAATACACACAATTAAAAATCCATCTTCTCCGCTTATGGATATGCTCCCTCCTGCATTTTTAACCCTTTCTCTCATACCGCTTAATCCTAATCCTTCTTTAATATTCACAGCGCCTTTCCCATTATCCTTTATGTAAAGCCTTACAAATTTTTCGTTCACATCAAGTCTTATAATTATATTATCAGCATTTGAATACTTTGAAGCATTTGTTAAAGCTTCCTTTATATTAGTATTAATTATTTCCACTATACTAGACGGAATAGATAATACATCTCCTGTATGTTTAAAATCAACATTGCAAAATTTAAATTCCTTAATTAATTTTTCAATATAACCAATTCCAATTTCCTCTTTAGGTTTAATATTGTAAGCTGTATTCCTTATAACTGTAAGTGAGTTGGAAACGCCTTCAATGGAACTTTCAAGATACTTTTTTGCTGTTTCATCATCCTTATTATAAAGCTTTTGAACTACTTGAAGCTCCATAAGTATCCCTGCCATACTATGTCCTATGTTATCATGAAGCTCTCTTGCAATCCTGTTTCTTTCCCTTATTTCAGTTATATGCTCAATTTCTTTTTCTGAATTTAAAAGACGGGCTTTTGTGCTTTCAAGCTCATATCTAAGCTGTCTTTCATAATCAAAAGATTTTTTAAAAACTTTCTCCCTATTATTAAAAAGCTTTACAATATAACCATACATCATACTAAGTCCAAAAGACATTACAAATATGTAAATTCCAGAATTTTTTACAAAATATATGCCTGAAATAAGTGAAAGAATTAAACCTAAATAATAACCCGAATATATAAAATTAAAGGCAATAACTCCGTAAAGTGGTGAAAAACTATAATTTAAATAAGTACCATAACTTATAAGTAAAAGTTCTGCAATAATTGTATAATAATTTTGTTTAAATCTTTCAACTATTATATCCGATGAAACAGCAGCTAAAAAAATAACAACTTCTAATGGAGTTATTTCAGTAGTCGCCGCAAGTTTAACTATAGTAAATAAAAAAAGAAAATATTTATATAGGTAATTTTTATTCATGCAAATCAACTTCCTAAATATTAAATATATATATATTATATCAAAAAAGTTCATTCAATTATCTGTTTTAATTGAATGAACAAAATTATATATTAAGCAAATAATATCATTTATCAATGTCTGCTTTTTTAATAATTCCAAGAAGGAAAAATACGGTTGCAAATAAAAGCAATATTATAAGTTCATATTTAATGTCCCAAATACCTGTTGAAAAAAATGCTTTTTTTGCTCCTTTTAAAACCCATGTAGTTGGAACGAAATTTGATATTTCTATAAGAAACTTTGGCATTATCTCCCTTGGCCAAAAACATCCCCCAAGCATGCACATTGGTGTAATAACAAGGGAGGTAATAGCTCCAGCCTGCCTGCCGTCCTTTGAAATTGAGCTTATTAAAAATCCTAAAGTAACAGCAACAAGAGAAAATGCAGAAAACAATATAAAAATACTTTTTATATTAGGTCCAAAATCAGCTCCAAGCACTTTTATCATAAATAAGAACAAAATAATTGTTTGAAAAATTGAAAGCACATAATAGCTCAGTGTATTTTGAAACATATAAGATTTAGTACTTATTGGTGCAGAAAATACTCGATAAAACGTTTTATTTCTTTTATCTTCAAGGGAAAGATTAGAAGATGTCAGTGAAAATATCAGCATCCCCATCACTACAAACCCTAATGAAGAATAAGTAAGTACTCTTTTCCTATTCCCTAATGGCTTAAATTCCGCTTTAAAACTTCCATCTTCATAATACTCAAGTGCCTTATAAAATTTTTTGCTGTCCCCTCCACAGCTTTTTGCAATATTTTTAATGGAACTTACAAAACTATTTATATATATATTAATAGGGACAGATATATTAGTTTCTTTTATTTTATAACCTCTTAGTTTTACATCCTCTCCTTTTATTATTTTTTCTGTAAATCCTTTATCAATAACAAGTGCATAATCAATTTGCTCATTTAAAAGCTTTTCGTTTATTTCTTCCTCTTTAATATCTTTTAAATTCACATTAGAGTTTATCATATTGACAATCATTTTTGATAATGAAGTATTGTCCTTATCTATTACCGCCGCATTTAATTTATTTATATTTCCATTTCCCATTATAAACATTATAAATATTAATGGAGTAAGGATCATATTTATAATATTTCCTTTATCTCTTATTATTCTCTTTATATTATTTATAAAAATACTCAATTGTAGCTCCTCCTCCCTAAAACTGATGTTACAGCATAAAAAACAATTGACATTATCGTAAGACCAGCAATTGCAAAATATATGTCTGAAGCTTTTCCCCCATAAATATTTGTAAACAATGCGTTTTGAGCTAAATAATTTGGCGAGAACTTACTAATTTTTTCAACAAATGGGCCAAGAATATCAACTTTAACATATCCCCCTGATATAAAAGTAAAAAATGGAACAATTAAGTCTACAAAATTTGATGCTTTATTATAATCTCTAAACACTTCATATATAAGCATTCCTAAGCTTATTGCAAAAACTGAAAATATAAAAAGTATTAAAATGGTTATTAACAAATTCCCGCTCCAGTTTGAGTTGTAAACATATTTTGTAAAAATCATTAATAAAATTTCCTGTAAAAATAAAGTTAGAACATTTCCTATAGTTTTTCCTATATTTATTTCATAGCCGTGAATGGGAGCACTTTTAATCCTTGTATAAGTATTTGTATACTTATCTTCTACCAATGAATACATCCCATAATACATCCCATACATCATTATCATAACAAGCATAGTTACAGAATAGTAATCAATAGCTCTTGGAATTTTACCTTTATATGATATTCCTTCATTATCAATATTTTCATAATCCTTATAGTTATTTATCTTCCCACCTGTTTTATAAACGGCGTCATAAGCATTGGCTCCATTTATAAAACCATCCACTATATTTTTTACAACAGATTCCCCTTCAAGATAATACTCGCAGGTTAAAACTTCAATGCATCCCTTTTCACCACTTTGAATATTTGAAGAAAAATCTTCTGGAATGTGAATAAATGCTGCAATATCCCCGTTTTCCACATCCTTCTTACCTTTTTCATAGGATTTTATATCTTTTATTTCTATTAAACTCTTTATTTCTTCATTATTTAAAAACTCATCAAACTTCTTAGATAAAGTCCCTTCATCCTCATTTAAATAATACACAGAAAACTTTTCAAAATTAGTTGGAGTAAAAAATGAATTAAGAGCTGTACCTAAAATTAAAATAAGAATAATAGGAAGAAGCATTTGAATCTTTAAAGTTTTAGTATCCCTGAAACTTTTAATTATTGTATAATATGCTGTTCTTAAAACATTCATAAAACCACCTCCTAATCCCTGAGCTTTTTCCCTGTAAGGGTTAAAAACACGCTTTCAAGTGTAGGCTTTTCCATGTTAACGCTTACAACTTCTGAGCCTGATTCTACAATGGCATCAATTATTTTCCCTAAATTGCCGCTTCCTTTTTTTGATATTATAAAAAGCTCATTTCCCTCAATGCTGCATTCTTTTACTCCATTTATGCCTTTTATTTTTTCAATCAATGTAAAGCTTAATGAAGAAACTTCTATTTTCACTCTTTCTTCAACAGCAACCAAATCCTTAAGCTCTTCCTTCGTCCCTTTTGCAATGACTCTGCCTAGGTCCATTATTATAATATCAGTACATATTTCCTCAACCTCTTCCATATAATGAGATGTGTATATTACAGTTGAACCCATTTTATTAAGCTCTTTTACTGAGTTTAATATGTGCTTTCTTGATTGAGGATCAATTCCAACCGTAGGCTCATCCATAATAATAAGCTTAGGATGATGAACAATAGCACAAGCAATATTAAGTCTTCTTTTCATCCCCCCAGAAAACTTTTTAGGGAAATCTTTTTCCTTATCAATTAGCCCAGTAAACTTTAGGGCTTCAAGACTTCTTTCTTTCAAAAGGCTCCCTCTTATTCCATATAAGCTCCCAAAATAAGATACATTTTCATAGGCAGTAAGATCATCATAAATAGCTATTTCTTGAGGTACAATACCTATATCCCTTTTTATTTCGATTTCGGATTCTTTTAAATTTTTCCCAAAAACTTTTATTTCTCCGCTATCTATTTTTGATAATCCAAGTATTGTGTTTATAGTAGTAGTCTTTCCTGCTCCATTTGGTCCTAAAAATCCTACTATTTCTCCTTCCCCTATCTTCATATTTACATTATCTAGAGCTAAAAAATCCCCATACCTTTTAACCAAGTTTTCTATAGAAAGTATCATATAAATTCGCCCCCTATTTTTTCTAATTATATGTTACCAAATTATAGAAATAATAATAGTTACATAAATCACTATAGGTCATGACATTTGTAATATGTTATAATCGTTGTTATGAGATTATAATTTACTACTGGAGGTTAAAAATGGACAATTCTAAAGAACTAGAACAAGGCAACATAAAAGATTTACTTTTTAAATTTTCACTCCCTGCAATTGTTGGGATGATGGTGAATGCGCTTTATAATATTGTTGATACAATATATATAGGACATATGAAAGGAACAGGTTCTACTGCCCTTTCAGGTATTGCAATAACTTTCCCCTTATCTACAATAATTATGGCTTTTGGAATGCTTGTAGGTGTTGGCTCGTCATCACTTATTTCCATAAGGCTTGGTCAAAAAAGAAAAGAGGATGCAGAAAAAATATTATCTAACGCCTTTGTACTTGATATAATAATTTCAAGTGCAGTTGGAATACTTGGGTATATTTTTGTAGAGCCAACTCTTAAGCTATTTGGGGCCAAAGGGGACGTATTGATTTATGCTAAAAGCTATATATCTATAATTCTTCTTGGGGCACCACTTCAAAACATTGGATTTGGGATGAACAATGTCATCCGTGCTGAAGGTAACCCAAACAGAGCAATGATTACAATGCTGTCAGGTGCAATTTTAAATATTATACTTGACCCTATATTTATTTTTGTTTTTAACATGGGCGTTGAGGGTGCTGCTATTGCAACTGTTATATCCGAAGCTTTAAATACTTTCCTTGTAGTTTCATATTTTGCAAGTTCTAAAAGCCATCTGCATATTAAAAAGGATTATTTAAAGCCAAATGCCCCAATAATTAAAGATATATTTGCCATAGGTATGTCTCCATTTTTTATGCAAATTGCATCAAGTGCAGTTACAACCTTTTATAACCAAGGGCTTTTAACTTATGGCGGTGATAAAGCTGTGGCTGCTATGAGCATTATAAATAAAATTTCTATGCTGATTTTTATGCCTATATATGGAATAAATCAAGGTTCTCAGCCTATAATTGGATTTAATTATGGGTCAAAAAAATATGACAGAGTTAAAAAGACCTTAGGTCTTGCCATTAAAGCTGCAGATATCATTGCATGTATTGGTTTTGTTATGGTTGAATTTTTCCCTTCCATTCTTATTAAGTTATTCAACACTGAAGATACAGAGCTTATAGCTATTGCAGTTCGGGGAATAAGAATTGATTTAATGTTTCTTCCCATAATTGCTTTTCAAATTATAAGTTCAAACTATTTTCAGGCTATTGGAAAGGCTAAAATTTCAATGTTTCTAAGTGTTTTAAGACAGGTAATTATTCTTATTCCACTTATATTAATACTTCCAAGGTTCTTTGGCCTTAATGGTCTTTGGTTTTCTGCACCAGTTTCTGATATTGTATCTGCTGTAATTACAGCAATATTTTTAATTAGAAATATTAAAAGCTTACCTTCAATGTAACGATAAAAGTAGCGTTATATTGTTTTATATAATATAATAATTTTATTGGGTAATGTTTCCCATAAAAGTTTAAGGAGGGCTGCTTATGAAATTTAAAGATTTCCCATATAAAAGACCTAATCTCAATGAAGTATCAGCAAAATTTGAAGGCCTTTTGAAGAGGTTCAATGAAGTAAATACTTTTGAAGCGCAAAATGAAGCAATGAAGGAAATTAATGCTTTAAGAAGCGAAGTTGAATCTATGGCTCAAATTGCATACATTAGGCACACCATTGATACAACAGATAAGTTCTATGAAGAAGAGCAGAATTTTTTTGATGAAGTGACACCACTTTATGAGGGGTTAATCATTAAATACTATCGTGCTTTAGTTAACTCTAAATTTAAAAATGAACTTGAAGAAAAATGGGGAAAACAAATTTTCACCCTTGCTGAGCTCACACTAAAAACTTTTTCACCAGAGGTTGTTTCAGACATGCAGGAAGAAAATAAGCTTTACAGTGAATATACAAAGCTTATAGCTTCAGCTAAGATACCTTTTGAAGGAGAGGAGAGAAATCTTTCGCAGCTTACGCCTTTCATGACATCTAAAGACAGGGAAATGAGAAAGAAAGCCAATAATGCAAAGTATGCTTTCTTTGCTAAAAATGAAGAAAAATTTGATGAGATATATGACAAACTTGTAAAGGTAAGAACAAGAATTGCTAAGAAGCTTGGATATGAAAACTTTGTTGGGCTTGGCTATGCAAGAATGAATAGATCTGATTATGATGCAAAAATGGTAGCTAATTTTAGAAAGCAAGTTTTAGACAATATTGTCCCTGTTGCAACTGAACTTAGAGAAAGGCAAAGAGTAAGGCTTGGCCTTGATTCACTTAAGTATTATGATGAAACGCTTTCATTTAAATCAGGAAATGCAAAACCAAAGGGAGACTCTAATTGGATTTTAAATAATGCAAAGAAGATGTACTCTGAGCTTTCACCTGAAACAAAAGAATACTTTGAATTTATGACAGAAAATGAACTTATGGATCTCGTAAGTAAAAAAGGTAAAGCCGGTGGAGGATACTGTACTTACATAAGTAAATATAAGGCTCCATTTATATTTTCAAACTTTAATGGGACTTCAGGAGATGTAAATGTTTTAACTCACGAAGCAGGACATGCTTTTCAATGCTATACTAGCCGCAACTTTGAAATTCCTGAATACAATTTTGCAACCTCTGAAGCTTGTGAAATACATTCAATGAGCATGGAGTTCTTTACATGGCCGTGGATGCAGCTTTTCTTCCTTGATGATGCAGATAAATATAAATTCACTCATTTAAGTGAGGCACTTTTATTTATACCTTATGGTGTTACTGTAGATGAATTTCAGCACCGTGTATATGAAAATCCTGATATGACACCAGCTGAAAGAAAAAAAGTATGGAGAGAAATAGAAAAGAAATATATGCCTTATAGAGATTACGATGGAAACGAATACCTTGAAAGAGGCGGATGGTGGTATCAGCAGCTTCATATATTTGGAATGCCATTCTACTACATTGACTACACCTTAGCACAAATATGTGCATTCCAGTTCTGGAAGAAATCACTTGATAACAGAGAAGAAGCTTGGAATGATTATTTAAGGCTTTGCAAGGCTGGAGGAAGCAAATCTTTCCTTGAACTTGTTAAGCTCGCTAACCTTAAATCACCATTTGAAGATGACTGCATAAAATCAGTAATTGATTCCATAAAAAATTGGCTTGGAAGCATTGACGATACAAAGTTTTAAAATATTTTATTTTAGCATCAAAAAGTCCACTGCTGTACAGTGGACTTTTAATTTCTGTCATTAACATGATACGAATTGTAAGCGTCAAATAAAACCATGCATAGAAAAAAGCTGGAAAGTTGATTTATAATAATCACTTTTCGGCTTTATTACAAAATGCATGAGTGTCTGGATTCCAAGGCAAGAAATTTGCAAGGAATTCCGGTCCTTCATTAAAACAGACTCCTGGCAGACAGGCATTTGAATATGTATCTTAAATATTTTCAAATCCTTTTTTATAAAGGTCAAAATAATATCCTCCTTTTTTTAAAAGCTCCTCGTGCGTACCAACTTCTTCTACTTTTCCTTTGTTCATTACTATTATATTATCTGCCATTTCTAGCAGCATTAATTTGTGAGTTGAAATTAATAGTGCTTTTTCATGTTTTAAGGAATTTAAAGAATTACAAATAATTCTTTCTGATTCATTGTCTAATGCACTTGTAGGTTCATCTAGTAATAATATAGGAGACTTTGAAATAAATGCTCTGCTCAATACTATTTTTTGTTTCTCACCGCCAGATAAATTATTTCCTAATTCACCAACTTTAGTGTAATATTCATTTGGAAGCCCCATAATAAAATCATGAACTCCTGCTTTCTTTGCAGCAGTCACGATTTCATCTTGCGAAATATTCTCACTGCTTTCCCTTCCAAGCAATATATTATCTAATATACTTTGATCAAATAAGGATTCCTCTTGTTGAAATAAATTAACAGCCCTTCTCCATTCATTCAAAGCACAATCTCTCATTTCTTGCCCATTGATTTTTATATTGCCTTCATATTCATCAAATAAGCCAATCAATGTTTTTAAAAGTGTTGATTTCCCACAGCCCGAGCTGCCAATAACTGCTATCAATTCTCCCTTATTCAAAGTAAAAGATATATCTTTAAGCACATAGTCATTAGAATAAGCAAAATATAAATCTCTCACAGTTAAATTAATTGTGTCATTTTCTAAATTTAATGAACCATATCTGTTTTTATTATCACTGCAATCAAATTTATCAATAATTTCATACACTCTATTGCCAGATACGCTCACCTCAACAAAATAGTTCCATGCTTTTCCCACATTAGCTACCATATTGCTCACAAAGTTTTGCATTTGTAATACAATCATAATATTTGAAAATATAAAAGTACCATTCATTGCCACTATCTTTCCAATCATGAAACACCCAACTATGTTTATTAAATCTAACATTTCTGTTATAAAAGTTGTGAGCTTATTAATATATTCCACTTTAAAAGCATAATTAGAAGCAGAAATACAATGTTCAGTAAATTCATTTTCCTTTTGTTTTCCAATATTAAATATTTTAATGGTTAAAATACCATACATAATTTCTGAGAAAGCTTGTGATAGCTTCGAATTCTCACTTTGACAATTTAATTGCATTCTTTTTACTTTATTTGAAAAAAATAATGCAGCTATCGATGATATTATTCCGGTAATAATAGGGAGAATTAAAAATTTATAATCGATCATTATAATAGTTACCATTGCTGCAATACCTGTTACAATAGGCTCTAAAACCTTAAGTCCAAATCCTTGAAAATAAAAATCAGAAATTTTATCTGAGCAGTCATTTAATAATATAGTCATTATATCTCCCGAATCATATTTAGTACTTTTAGCACTCATTTTCTGCATCCAACAATTAATTAATTTTAATTGCAATTTTGATGACAGTTTTTCACTTGACCATGAATTAACTTTATACCCAATGATTGTAGGTACACGAAGAAAAACTATTATAATAATACTAAACATCATAGCATTCCAGATGTTATTTTTACTAACAATTGCATCCAATGATATTTTCATTATTACACCACTAACTAGATATGTTATATACCAGGGAATTGAAGTTATTATAGCACCAATTATAGATATTATCCAAAGCGGAATATCTAAAGTAATTAGTTTTTTAATTGAATGTAAGACTTCTTTTGAGCTTCTATTCATCATTTAAGTCCCCTTTTTTATCATTATAAAACATCTTCCTATATAATCCACTCTTATCAATTAATTCTTGGTGCTTCCCTTCTTCCACTATTTCCCCATTCTCAATAACAATTATTCTGTCATATTCCTTGACTGAATATAGCCTATGTGTGACTGTAATAACGGTGTATTCATTTGATAAAGATAATAAATATTTATTTATATTTTCCTCTGTATTTAAATCTAAAGCACTTGTTGCCTCATCTAACAAAATTAGCGGACTCTTTTTTATCAAAGCTCTAGCTAAACCAATTCTTTGTTTTTCTCCGCCTGAAACATTACCGCCATTCTCTTCAATGATAGTATCTAACCCCTTGGGCAGCCTATCTATAAATTCCAATAATTGTGCACTTTTCAGAGCTTCATTAATATCAGAATTATTATGTGAATCATCAAATACTAAATTGTTAACCACATTAGAAGAAAACAAATAAACATCTTGATTAATTAATCCAATCTTTGATCTTAGTGAATTAATATCCCATTCATTTATATCAACTCCCCAAGCGTATATTTTTCCTTTTTGTGGTCTATATATTCCAGCCATTAATTTTAAAAGAGTACTTTTACCACATCCACTTGGTCCGACAATTGCTAGTTTTTCACCTTTTTTTACTTTGAATGATATAGATTTAATTGTTTCTTTATTGCTTTCAGCATATGAATAGGTAACATTATTAAATTCCATAGGGAAGGTATCCAATCCTTCACTAATTTTTCCACTCTCTTCCTTAGGTGCATCCCAAATATAGAATAACCTTTCTCCACCCACTAAAATTGTAGGTAAATTTGCAAATATATCATTAAAACCTCTAAGTTCGTTAGAAGCAACTAAAACCAACGAAAGTACTGTAATAAAGGATTCTATATTAATTAAATTGTACTTTGCAAGATAACAACCAATACCACATGAAATTATCAGTGGTAATTGATTTAAAATAATGGCAGGACTAAATGCCGTTGTCATTATTGTCATTGCCTTAGTAAAATCCTTTATATATTTATCTATTTTTGTCTTCAACCATTGATTTACTTTATTCTCTGCACGCAGAGATATAATAACTAATTTATGGGATATAACATCTTGAAACATTGAATTTCTTTCACTTGCTGAAATTTGCATTTTACTAAGATATTTTTCAGAGTAATATCCACCTAACATTTGAAAGATAAATACTAATGGAATAAAAATAATAAATGTAATTCCAAAGCGGTAGTCAATATAAAATAAACTGATTATTGCAAACAATGAAACTAATATCCTTCTTAATATATTAGGAAGAAAATCAGCTAATGCATCTGCCACATTGTTAATATTTTCTTGTATTCTCCCCAAGAAATCTCCTACTTTATTTTCCTGAACCCATTCATAAGAAGCCTCTAATAAACTTTGTACAGTTAAAACTCTATATTTATATTTTAAAATTTGCTTAACTTTGCTGCATAATATTTCTGCAATAAAAGAAGATAAAGCTAATAATAGCTTAAAGACTGTAAAAATTAATAAACTTTTAATTAATAAATTCTGATCTAAATATATTGCATTATTTACAATTTTACCTAGTGAATTTGCAGTATAAACATTTAGAATTGCTATAAATAAATATAAAATTAATAGAATGTAACTATATTTTCTTATATTAGCCTTTTTTAAAAATATTTTAATCACATTTAACGATCTAACAATATATGATAGTTTATCATTTAACTTCACCTTTTTCATCTTTATAAATATAAACACCACCTTTTTAGGGTTGTCCTACAATCAACCTAATAGACATCAAGTGATTCCTAGACTCAGGTGGAGTTTGCTTATTATGAGGAATACTTCACTCCAGCTGAGTCTTAGAAGAACCGAACCAAGGGCGTAGCAGCCGTTATTCCCCGCGTTAAGCGGGGGATTACGGCTGGTAGCCATCGGATAAAAAATATTACGGGAGAGGATTTTTATGAAATTACCAATACCTTTTGGCACTTTGATTTTAATAATAAACATCATTTTAATTATATTTTTAATATTTTTTGAAAGAAGAGATCCTACCACTACATGGGCATGGATATTGATTTTAACCGTACTTCCTATAGTTGGATTTTTAATTTATCTTTTTTTTGGACAAGATTTAAGCTATCAAAAGATGTTTAGTAAAAAAATAATTGATGATGAGAAAAAGAATAAGTATATAAATAAAATAACTAAAAATTATATTTATGATTCAAACTCCCGTGAAAATAAGGATATCATTAAAATGAATTTTAGAAATGCAAAATCTTTGTACACCCAAATGAATGATGTTAAATTATATTTTGATGGAAAAGATAAATTTAATGACCTTTTTGAAGAAATAAGAAATGCTGAAAAATTTATACACATGGAATATTACATAGTTGAATCAGACAATTTAGGCCATGAGCTTATAGAGCTTTTAACAAAGAAAGCAAAGGAAGGCGTAGAAGTAAAGTTTTTATTTGATGCTATGGGCTCAAATAAATTAGGAAGGGACAGGGATAAGATATTAAAAGGTTTAAAAGAAGCAGGGGGAAGCTATGCTTCTTTCTTTCCCAGCCACTTTTCTTATATAAATAAAAGAATTAATTACAGAGACCATAGAAAAATAGTTGTTATAGATGGAAAGGTTGCTTTCCTTGGTGGATTTAATGTAGGAGATGAATATGTAGGGAAAAATAAGAAAATTGGCTATTGGAGAGACACACATTTGAGAATAAAAGGAAATGCTGTTAATGATTTAGAAGCAAGGTTTCTAATGGATTGGACTTATGCCTCTAAAGAGGATATTAAAGATTATAGCAGCTATTTTCCAAAAAAAGAAAACATCCCTGGCAGAGTTGGGATGCAGATAGTTTCAAGCGGCCCTGACCATAATGAGCAATATATTAAAAATGGATATGTAAAAATTATAAATAACGCTAAAAAATCATTATATGTACAATCCCCTTACTTTGTTCCAGATGATAATATTTTAGATTCATTAAAAATATCTGCCTTCTCAGGTGTGGATGTAAGGCTTATGCTTCCTAAAAATCCAGATCATAAATTTATGGCTTGGGGCGCTCAATCCTACATTACTGAGCTATTAAAAGCTGGTGTAAGAGTTTTCTTATATGATAATGGCTTTCTACACTGCAAAGCAATTATGGCAGATGACTCTGTCTGCAGTGTGGGGACTGCAAATATGGATATAAGAAGCTTTAAATTGAATTTTGAAACAAACGCCTTTATATATAACAGCGAAATTACAAATAAGCTAGAAAATCAATTTTTTATTGATATGCAGTATTCAAAGGAAATCAATATTGAGGAATTTAAACATAGAAGCCGATTGAGTAAAACCCTTGAATCTATAACAAGGCTTTTATCCCCAATATTATAACCTCCTTATTGCTTTAAGGGACATATAACAACTATTCATAATAATTGTCATCAGTTTGTTTATGGAAGAATGCTTATCCGTCCCTATTTTTTACTGTTTTTTAGGTCAAAGGTTGGGGGCTTGCCTCTATTGGCCAATTTTGTATTTGTTATGGGCAATAATTGTTATGTGTCCCTAAATTCTATAAATTCTACTGAGTTCTAACATACAAAAAGAAGCCTCAAACTTTAAGGCTTCCTATTACTTTTAATATCTCTATTTTCTATTATTTATAATCTTAATTTTTTCTTTATCACTACTATTTAAATAATCATTCTTTATTACTTTAAAAAAATATATTTATATTCAGATTTAGACCTATCAGATCCGATTGGGTGTTCAAACCAAGTTAATAATCCTCCATCTAATAACTGAACATTGTTAATTTCTTTCTTCTCTGAATACGGAATAATATTATATAATTTATTATCTTCCTTGTTAAATAGTACCAATGAATTTGATTCTCCGATATACCATGATAAATAATTACCAACTGCATCTAAATTTGTTAAATTAACATCGTACTGTGCACTATATTCAGAATAACCATTGTTTATTTTATAAATCCATTCATTTTTA
>ENA-UOOK01003626-UOOK01003626.1-fermentation-metagenome-genome-assembly--contig:-NODE-3626-length-17381-cov-129.502136_pt1 | contig 17381 bp, 18 predicted proteins | sample MGYA00245777_ERZ724023 | MGnify/ENA primary metagenome ERZ724023 (study PRJEB28704, sample SAMN03018312) | fermentation metagenome | biome: anthropogenic terrestrial biome; feature: soil...
CCAGCTATAATTGCCGCCCTGATTTGCGCGGTGGTTGGCGAGTAAACGAACCCGTCAAATTTCATGTCTGGGTAGAGCCGCTCAATCGCCGCCCATAGAAACAGGTTGCCGTCAAGATAGCCTTCATTATCCGTGAGCCAATTATTCAAAGCAAGCGGGTTAGAAGCGTGCCCGAAATAGTTGCAGACCATAGACGCGCAAGTCATCAAACAGCCGTTTGCGCCGATAGTGCTACGCGTCCCGAGCGGATGGTCTTTCCAGCGAACATCCCTCTGGTTATAGACAGGTCCATAATAGGCGTAATCGCCGCTCATGGGCGGTGGTAGCGGCAAGTTGTCAACTCGCTGCATCCACGTGGCAGAAGACCAAGCCTCCGGTGCGACCCTCCACCAGCCGGTTGAGTGCGTCTCGTACACCGGCACGATCGCCTGAGATTGAAGCCAGTCCGCTTCAGGGCGCTCCAAGCCAGCAGGGGTAAAACGCGTCTTCAGGCGGTTAGGCGGAGTCGTGGTGACGCGCGCGTCAAACAGCTTCTCGACCGGCGGCTCAGGCGGCGCTTCTTCCCCAATTGCCGGAATAGCGTCCAGACATTCTGCATTAGCCCAATCCAGGTCGAGATTGCCGGAATATCCGTTCAGCCGTCCGGTTGACGAGTATTGCCACACGCACCACTTCTTCCACGGGGATGGTAGTCTCGGAACGGAAACGCCATAGTTCGCAACCCACAATCGCCTTGATGCCCAGCGGGCTTCATTCTGCATCACCTCAATCCACTTCCAGTAAGAGGTGTAGATGCCGACCTCGGTATCAAGCGTGCTTTCCAAAAGCGGAATGTAGGCATTGATCTCAGACCTGCTCTGATATGTGGCTTCAACGTCCACCCACAGCCCCACCTCAATTCGCTTGCCACCCAGCGCCTGTTTCACCATGTTGGCTTGTTCCTGCAAGCGCGTGTTCAACGGGAAGTGGTAGCCGCCGATGCGCTTGCCACGCTGAGTAAATTCCAGATAATGGCGCTCAAAATAGATGTCTTTCGCCCAGCCAAAGCCAATCCGCATGATGACAAAATCTACCTGCTCGGCGATCTTGTCGTAATCAATAAGATCAGGGTTTTGATACTTGCTTATGTCAATTCCAAATGGTAGTGTCATTTTGCTCCTAATTAATAGCTATCCAACCATACACACTGATTCTTTTTGCGCCAGAGGCTGTCCAGGCGCCGGAAGCCATGTTTGTATAGGCATTACAGACGTTGCTGTTTTGACCGATAGAGAAGCGTCCTGCGGTTGTCAAAGCATTACCATTATCCACACACCGACCCATAGCACCTGTATATTCCGAGCCTACATTGGTTTCTGGAAGTGTGAATGAGGTTGAGGAACTGTTCGATGTCCCTGATATGAGCGCGGTAAAGAACATAATCGTCCCGAGCTTGTAGTACTTACAATCAACCGACGTTGTACTTGACCAGCCGGCGAGTGTCGGAGACCAGCTTGTCCAAGCACTTGTTTGCAAAAACGCAGTGCTGTCCAATCCGGTCAGCGCCCCGTGGTCGGTCACTCCGCTTCCGCCAGCCGGTCGCTCTTTCACTCTCAACCGCTCAACTTCTCGCTCCAGTTTCGTCAGCCTTTTCATTAGCGTTTCGTCAAAGTTGCTCATAACTCGCCTTCCAACTTGATGTCCAACTGTTCGCCCCCGTCCTGATCTACCCTTACCCGCACGCTCTTGACGTGACAATCCACGAAATAACCAAACGCTTCAGCGCTCAACACATCGCCGAACTGATAATGGATGTTGTATTGCATACCGGGCGTGTCGTGCAAAGCGCCGGTCAACATCTGCTTAGGCTTGTACTCCTCAAGTGCAGCGGCACCGTCGGCTTGAAGTGCTGCGGTGGTTGAGTCGTCCCGTGAGTCCTTGAAGTACTCCCTGCGATTCCATTTGCTTGCCAGAATGCGGGACCAGTTTCCGCGAACCTCTCGCATTCGAGCGGGTCCTTCCCCCTGCCCGGCAACAAGTATCATATTGCGCTCATTGGCGTGGTAAGTGCCGAAAGTGGCTTGGCTCAAGTTGCCGTACTGCTTACCGACCAAGCGTGGATCCCCAGAAGCCCGCCCATGATTCTGTCCGCGCTGTCCGGTGTAAGTGCGAAACTCAAATGTGCCCGGTGCTGTCCTCACCACGTCAAATCCGAGCCAAACGCCGTTTTTCTCTTGCGCTGTTTCGCATATTTCTTGCAAGACGGTCAGTACGTTGCGATAAGCGAATGCCTTTGTGATCTGGTCGCCGCCGGCGTGTAATTCGGGGGCGCATGTCAACTTCATCCGGGTTATCTCGCCGGAATTCGCGCCAAGTTCATTTTCAACGATAGCCTTCATCATGTCATCGGGATAGTCGGTCATGTCGGCGTAAGTGCTGCCAGCATAACGCCACACGATAGCCGTATCCAAGAGCCAGTTAGCGTCAAAGGCGGTCAAGCGGATGTACTCCGCCCCGTCACCGTCCGTCCAAAACTCCCAATTCTGCAAGAAATAAGCGGTCTCGTTCTGCAATTCCAGCACACCGCCTTTCTCGCGCCACACCTCAAAGATGTCGCCCACGCTGAATTGATCGTACTGCATCAATCCGCGTGGGATATTCATGACCAACGACCCGATCGCGTTCTGCGTCTTGACGTACTCCAAGCTATTGAACGCTTGTATTACGCCTTTTCTAATGCCTTCGTGGGTGTACCAGACTGCTTCGTATCTCATAGCAACGCTCCGTCAAGCCCCCAGAACTTCGGAACGTAAGTAATAGATGCGCTGCTGTTTGCGTCTGTGCCATCCATAAATATTGAGAGATAATTAGCACCCGGACTCACATAGAAATCACCATAGTCAGAGCCAGCAATGACGTAGCGCATCAGGTTGCCTCTACCTGCCCACCCGCTACGGAAACTCAATTGCAGCGGGTCGAAGTTGAACGAAACCCACTCGCCAGCCTGAAGCGTCAATCCGTCAAACATGACCGACTTACCAGTTCTGTAATTGATGATTGATTTGAGCGTGCCCGGTCCTGTTATGCTGATGACTGGATAGGTGTTTGCGCTTGCAGAAGCTACATCAAAGTTCAACGCGACTATGCCGGTTTTAGCGTTCTCGTCAGGTGTTTCTCCTACGGTTGAGAACGCCCCACCGATGTAGAGTGAGCCGTCTGAAGCGGGTAGGACGGAATGGATATTAGCCGTACCCGGCAGGTCAATATCAATCGGTTGCCAAGCGCCATTAGACCAAACCGCCACGCGGTCTGTTAGTGTCAAACCACCGATGGTAGTAAATGCGCCACCGGCATAGACTTTACCTGAATTTACACAAACCTCATACACTGCACTGTTAGCCCCCACTCCTAACGGTTCCCACTTCAATCCGTTCCAGACCGCAATTCTGTCGGCGGCTGGAATATCACCAGCGTCCCAGAAACTTCCGCCGACATATAGCTTGCCTGTTGCACCGAAGGCGAGCGAATGAACGTAGCTAACTAACTCAACAGATCCAATCCTATTGAATGTCGTGCCATTCCAATAGCATAGATAATCCCCGTAAGTTCCATCTGCATTGGTAAATTCACCACCAATATACAAAACACCATTCGGCGCAAAAGTAAGCGCATTTACAGGTTGGTTAAGCCCTGTGGATAACGCACTCCAAGTATTGCCATTCCACTTAGCAATTCTCGCTGTGTTTGAGACTCCACCAGCAAGATAAAACACGCCGCCAGCATAGACAATCCCACCCGTATCAATTGCAATTGTTCTGCAGACGTTATTCAATCCAGTTCCAAGTGCAGACGCGGTGCCGTTTGCTATGTCAATTTTTGCAATGTAATCACCATCTGCACTGCCTAAGTCTTTAAAGCTACCGCCGATGTATAAATCACCATTTGCGTCAAACGCCATGCAATTAACAATCCCGTCAATCCCCGCAATCACCGCTTCCCATGCCTCAGTAATTGGATTCCACCGCGCCAAGTAATCCGCGTCCGTTGTCCCGCCAGCATCAGTGAACGCGCCTCCGACATAAATCTTGCCGTCAGGCCCTTCAGCCATACAATAGACATTCCCATTCAGCCCCGTAATCAGGCTGGCATATGCGCTCCCAGTCCACTTGCACCAGTTGCCCTGCGGGTCTCTTTTCACGATAAACTCGGCAGGGAATTCTGCATAAAGGTCGAGTTCTCTGCCCTCATTGTATGCGCCCTGGAGCAAGCCCGACGGAATCGTGAAGTTGAGCACCGCCCGTTGGTGCGTTGGTAGGTCGGGCGTATCGGTCAAGGTCGCCGGCAATGGAATGCAGATAATGTCAATCGGGTTGGTTGCTTCCGCTCCGTTCTCATCCACGCCCTGGTAGCGGATAATCCTTTGCTCATGCCCTCTGTACGTACTTGGCATGTTGACGCCGAACTGCTCCGTGACAGGCAGGTTGCTCAATAAATCAGGTCTCAATATATTAATAAGCGCGTCACGCTTTGCTTCGATCTCGCCCAGCGTACTGCCTATGAAGTCTACAATAATCGAGAATTGGCGCGACTTGCGGATGTGCGTCTGGTACATATCGCCGCCCGCCGTCATTTTTGTGAGTATCTGATTCCAGTCACCGTGACCCAGCCCAATCGCTTGCACAACGTGACAGTAATCCTCAAGGTCTACCAACTCGCCGCCCAACCCAGTGTTAGCCGATCTCTCAGACGGGCTGTTGCGCTGAATGCCAGTCCAACGGCAACCGGGACTATAACCATCAAAGAAGGTGCTTGCTTTTGAATCCTGCTCGAACTGGCAGCCGTCCACATAGAACGCCGCTGTCGACGCAACCGCGTCCCTCAGCACTTTTGCTCGGTAAGTTGCTGACGTATCGACCGGGGTGAAGGTCAATTCCACTCGCTGCCAGTACCCACTGGCTGTGAAGGTTTTTGTGAATAAGTCCGGCGTAATGCCTTTATCGACCGCCAAGCTCATTGTTTGTCCTGCCACTCCCTTGACGTAGCACGAGAAGGTATAGTCGAGACCGTTTTCTACCGTCAGCCCGCCGTGATAAGCGCCGGAGCTTGTGTTATTTGCCGGATTGACTTTCATGGAGTACGCGCCCCACCTCTGCTCGCTCCCTGTTTCAGCGATTGTCACGCCCGCGCCTATTGCCGTCCAGTCCTTTTCAAATTCTGGGTGCGCAAAAGTTGGATTCTTGATCTGGTTCGTCGCCGCTTTCGGATTCACGATCCAGAACTTCTTTTGTGATAATACAGGTGCTGTCATTATGCTCCCCATGCCTCCATTAATTCAAACGCTGCCCTCACGTCCGCCGGATTGCTCGAAGTCGGCATGGTTAGGTTGTAGACGTTGCCGCCTTTTTGGTTATCCTTCGTCACACCGCTCAATGCCTTCGCCACCGCCTTGCCGATAGCCTCCGGGTCAAGTGCACTTCCACCGCCCGTAAGCGCCCGCGATAAGGCACGCTCCGCATCCGCCCGGCTCAATATGAAGCCGTCGCTGGACGGGACAAATAGCTCGCCTTTGTATCCGTATTCCTGCCAACTGTAAGGGTTGCCCCCGTAGACCGCGCCGCCAACGGCTTTAGGAAACACCCCTGTTGTTTCATAATGCACCGTGCCTGTTTTGGTTGGCGCGCTCCAACTTCTAACCGCGCTGTCGTCAACTTCCAGCACCACATTCATCGCCTTTGGCTTGAATTTCCTATTTTCTAAATCATCGAGGTCATCTAATACTTCGTCAACGTTGGTTGTAACATTAATAGGTTTTTTTTCTGGAGTATTTTCTAAATCTTCGGCTAATTGTTTAATAAGCAGGTTATATTGTCTTTGCGTGATAATGCCCGCGCCTAATAATTCCTGATAAAAATTCGTCTGCTTTGTCGCAGAGATTGTTTTTTGATCGACAAGCCCCATAGCGATTGCAAGGTCATAAGCGGATTCTTCGCTCAACCCTTCAGACGCTATTTTGAACAATAATGATTCTGAATAAGAGCGCATTGCCGCATCCGCGTTATTGGTAGCATCAGTAACGGATTGCATACTAACGGCATTCCCGTCAACAGCTTCACTATGCGCGTCTACCGCTGCCATGCTTTCGTAGTTAGAATCAGCCCAATCTTCAGAAGCGAGAACAGCATTACCAAAAGTGTTATACATGTTGGCGACTTTTTCTTTCGCCTCGTCAGCACCCATTCCACCTTTGACAAAAGATTCATAAGTTACGTTCGCCCATTGACTAACAGTATCCATTTGTCCGAGTAACCCATCATCAACTTTCGTGAATTGCCCAAACAGCCTTTCATAAGGTTCTGTAAGCCCGTCAATGTTTATCCCAAAATCTTTAAAAGCCGCGCTCATTTCTTTGAATTGTTGAGTGCGATTCAGATTATTCAAGCCCGCTGTGAGTCTTGGTAAAACATCGGTTGCAACTGGTAACAATGCGCCCTTAGCAGCATCACCCACGTTCTGAATTGAGGATTCAAAACGCTTCACGTCACCAATCGCATAATCAGACGCGCTTCCAACTTTAAGTATCTGCTCTTCTGCCTGCTGTAAAAACGCTTCAGAAAAAGCCTCGCTTGCGCTCATGCCGCTTGCTTCCAACGCCTTCACTTTGGCATCAAACCCGTCCACGCTCACACCCAAAGCATCAAAGCGCATGGTGGTCTGGTTAGTCAATGTCAGCACCAACTGGTTCATGTTCATGCCCAGTGCGCCCGCAACCGAAGTCAGTCTTACAACCTCGTCGTGCGATTTTGCAAGCCCCAAAGCCATAAAATCAGCAGCACCGGCAACCAGTTCAGCATCGCTCATCATTCCATCAGTCGCGGACTTCAAGTCTGTCATCAAAGCATCTGAAGTTGTACCGATGGAAGCCGCAAGATTATCAAAGCGAGCGGCCGCATAATCAAGCTCGGCGGCTTCAGCGGCAATATCATATATCTGCTTCATAGCCAGACCAACGCCAGCCACAATGCCCGCTGCCATAGCGGCCTTGCCCATCATGCCTTCAATTTTTCCACCAAAAGCCTCGACAACCCCGCCACTATCTGCACCGGCATCTTTCACGCCGGTCATATCCTGCTTGAGCTTGTTCAGGTCGCCGCTGGCTTTATTCAGCGCGGTAATGACAATTTTCAGATCAGCCATACTTCACTCTCAATTCATTCACCTGGCTCACAATATCCCAAATATCCGAGTGCTCATTCTTCCACTTTGCGCTTTCACCCGGCACCTTGCCTTTGCGCTCGTACTCCCGGAACGCCCTATATACATTGCCAACCTGTCTCATTTTGCGCAACAAGCCAGCCGGTTGTTCCATAACACCGCCGGAGTAAGGCAAGCTCTGGTACTCTTCGCATTCAAGCGCAAGCTCCAACAATCGCGGCATCTCGCCTTTTCCTTGAGCAAAATCTGCAGCCGCGATCAGGATAAAGGGTCAAGGTGCATCGCCTTGCTAAACAGTTTGGCAATGCAGTCAGCCAGCCAGATAATGTGACCGGGATTCGCGTTGTCCACGTCTTCCAGCGTCCACTTCGGCTCAAGCAGGAACTCCTGCTTCACAGCCGCCCTGACGCTATCCCCACGCCACACCGACAATGGCTGATTTTCCTTGCCCTTCATGTCGAGGTGAAAATCCTCCAGCATCTTTTGAGTCAATTCCTTCAGAACGCACTTGCCGAACTTCTTATGTTCAAATTCCATATGTTTGCTCTGCCTATGAAACTACATCAATAGCGGACTTGGTTGTGATGGTCAGCCAGTTCGCTGCGGTCGGGTTGTATACTCCGTCCAAAACCAGATCGTAGGTCATAATGCCATTGCGATCTTGGAACAGCTCCGGCGCTTTCATGGAATGACCGGCGAAGTCAATCTGCATGCTGCGCAAAGCAATGCCGGCGCCGATGGTGTAAATAATGCGGATGCGCTTCTCTAAAATTGCGTTGGGCGATGCAAGCATGGCAATCAGGTGATCGTCGGTGCTGTCATTCAGTTCCAGCGACAATTTCAACTGCCCGTTCCACTTCTGATCGTTGTGAGCCGTTGGAGTACACTCGCCCAAGAAGCTGCGGTACTCGCGGTTGGCATTGATGGATAATTCCCACGCAAACGCGCTTGATGTCAGTGCTGAGAAGGTCGAGCCGCCCCAGGCTTCAATCGACACCGAAGCCGCGCAGCCGGACATCCGAGTTTCGGTAGTCATGTCTGAGAGCGATGCCAACGTGCCAGCGACAACCTTGCCGCCCATAAGAGAACCACCGACCTGAACGCCAGTATTGTTTGAACCCGAGAGGGTGAGCGAAGTGACGGAAGCATCTTGCATCTGCCAAACTTCGTTTGTCTGCCCCCACTGGAGCGTCATAAACCTGGGTGTGACAGCGGCGGTGGTTGGTGCGGAATAAACGCGCTCATAAGGAGTAGCACTTCCGGATGGTATAACCGTGCCGAACAATGCTTCCAGCCAATAGTTCAGTTCTTCGTAGGTTTCGTCAGCCGCCTCGAAGGTGGCGCTCGAAGCATACGAATCCAGAACGGTCTGGTGGGTCGGAGCAAGCGTACCGCGTAATTGATCTAACGCGCGGGTCTGGAGTTCCGGGCGCAGTTTGAAATCGGATACATTCTGAAGTTTCTTGACGGCGGTTGCGTCAGCCGTTCCGAATGCAGTTTGGAATTTTGATTGGAGTACATTATGAGCATTTAGCATTTTTTACCTCTTGGACCTCTACGTTTTTATCTTTCACGAATATATACATCTTCGCCTTCAGGGCAGCCTTCGTCAGGTCGGGCGGCAGACTTTTCCACTCTTCCTCGCTCATATCGCGAGCCGGAAGACCGATGAAATAACCACCAGCCTCTTGACAGTTGTAAGCATATTTAGCCATTTAGAACCTCTTTCACTACGAGCTGCGCCAGCACGCCCGCATAAAACCGACCGGATCCGCGTGGCCATTCATATTCGCCAGGCGTAACGGTAAAACCCTCGAGCACCGAGTTCGGGTAAGGGCATTTGAACGATCTGCACATGTCCACATACTTTCCGCAATAATCAACCAACTCAGGCGCAAACTCCCTCAAACCAATGCCCTGTTCACTCGCCTGCCACAGCATGAGGTCGCTTACCTGCCAATTGACCGTCACAGTCGTTCCAATGGCGATAAATTGACCTTCTAACGCTTCGGTAGGATTATTCCCGACTGGCAATAGCAACCGGCAAGGGAGATGCGCTGTTGAAATGGATTCTGGCAGCTCATCCAGGTTGTAAATGGTCGGAGTTTTGCCAGAAGTCGTTGTAACCTCTTTGGCTGCCAAAGCGTCATAAATATTTGAGATTATGCTCATAGACCCACCCGTCTCTTGTACCTGTCAAGCATTCGAGTTACATCGATTGGCAAAGCGGAAGGCATAATCGTTACACCGTCACCTGTTATCATCGGGCGATCAATATCAGCGGAAGTGTCTTTCTGGCGATAGAGAAACGCGGCCAACCTAACGCAAGCGTGCTGGATGTCAGCCGGAGCGGTCGCGCTATATCCCCATGTGCCAGCCACGCTTATTTCGCTATCCACGTCCGAGAAGCTCCACGATTGGCTTTCATCCAGTTTGATGATCCACTTTGGGAAGTCGTTGCGCGGGAACAATCGGTACTCGCTTGAAGTGAGCTCCGTTCCATCCCCGTTCGTGAGCGTTGTCACAGTCAACAAATCGTGTCCGTAAAGCGGCAAATCCTGCCCGTCCGTGTCACCCTCGCCAAAATACTTTGTGGCGGTGGTAGACTCGAAGCTCCGCCCGGTGTAAGCGTCAATCAAACCCTCCGCACTCTCAATAAAGTCATCTAACAAGTTGTCATCAACAACCGTGCCAGATATACCTAAATAGTCTTTCAACTGGACTGTGGAGGCGTAGCTCATTACTTCACCGCTTTCGTCGCACTGCTTTTAGGCTTTACAACCACCTTCACAGCCGGTTCGTCTTCAATAATGGACAAGAATCCAGCCCTTGATTTTTCGAGAGCCTCTTCTTCCGGGAAGTTATAGGTTTCACCTTCCTTGAAGCGGAGGCTTCTTCCGTCCAGCGTATATCTGAACGGTCTGTGTATATAAACTTTTACGTTGTTCAACTCTTCACCTCTTTCGTCCGGCCATAGGACAGACCCATCCCGTTTAATGTGCCCGCAAGGCACACCAAAATGAGCTTTCATTAAAATACCAAGTCGCATACAATCAGCCGCGAATTGCATGTCAGGTGATGGATGTCCACCTGCCTCAAAACGCCTCATTTCTACTTGCTCCAGCACTTCCCTTTTGATAAGTGTGCACCCGAAGCCTAACCCACTGCATTCTGTGATAACAGCGCGTCTTGCTCTTTCGCGCAATTCAGGAAAGTAATCCAGGCTTTTATTCGGCCAGCGAGCCTTTATACCAACTGCTCGATAAATATTTAGCACCGCTGGTTTTTGCCGGAATCTATAAACGCCATAAGCAACGCCGGCGTCAACTTCCAGCAACTTCACCAACGCATCTTCAGGAATAATCATGTCGTGCTCAACCGTGAACAGATAGTCATATCCTTCTTCAAGCGTGATACGGCGTGCTAATTTGTATTGATGAAGCGTGTTCTCATGGTCGCCGCGTCTGTCACCCATCCTGGCACGGATGTTATTATCCGAGATCATTACGGTTACTTCTGAGCCTTCAGGTCGGATCAGGTTGTCAATGCTGTCAAGCGTTTCTTGCCTGATTGCCAAAACACCCGCTTCACTCCAAGTCGGACAGAATAACAGTATTTTCATTTTTCGTACTTATGCCCTTCCAACCTAAAGTTCACAAACGGGTTCAGGCTGTACAAATTGCACCCATAAACCTCTTTTATCCGCGCTCGCAGTTGAATTGTTGACGGCTCAATTTGCCCCACAAAATCACTGTAAAACTTCGCACCCATCGGCGATTCAGGATAGCCGGGCATATTTAACTTCCCATCTAACTTGCCGCAATCGTGCCCAACAATGATGATGTTCGCCGCGCCCATATAAGCCGCAATGTGAATGGCACTTGTAATTGTTGAGTAAGAAACCACAATCTTGTCAGTTCCTACCACACTTAAATCTATTTTTTCTCTTTCATTGTCAAGGTGTTCAAAGTAATAATCTGCTCCGCTGTTATGAGATAACGTCAATGTTCCACAATCATGTTTGCTAACAATTGACTTAATCCCCATCAATTTTGCCGCGCCTAAAGTGAGGACCAAGCTATTAGCATCCTTACTCACTACATAATCCAGATTGTTAAATCGTTTCCAAACTTGATTTACACCTATCACAAATTTGTTATCAAAAAAACTTGGTTCAATATAACCAGCAGACGCGCCGGAAGCCACGACATAAATGTCATACCCCTTGTGAATGTCTTTCAAATCCCCGATTGGTTTCACGGCGCGTCTACCTTGTCAGCTACCCGTTAAGCGGATGCCTGTGTTGCGTATTGGAACGCCTCTTGCTGCAGTACACCGCAACCAAACCGATAGTTGACAAGAATGCCAACCTGCCCGGTTCCAGCGTAGAGTTCATTCAGCCGGCGAACTCTCAAGCCGCGATTAGTTACAAATCCCATGTAGTTGAAATTGCCAAACAGCAAGGAATCGTAAGACGCTGTCGAGTAAGCCTGAACATTTGAGTTCAAAACAACAGGATAGCCTTCCAGCGTTGGACCATCCACAGTACCGCTCAAGCGAGCCACGCCGTCTGTGAACTGGAACGGATTGCCAGTCAAGCCTTTCAGATAAAACCAAGTTGCAGGGTTCATTACCCAGACCGCCCCATTGTGATAAGGTGATCCGAGCTTTCCCATCAACTCAGGAATTTCGGATGCGGCGATGGTAACATCATCATCCAGCGTCAAAGCGGCAGTACCGCCGGTGAATGCGCCTTCAGGCTCGGTAGTGCCAGCGCCGATCAATGCGTAGTAGTTTTCGGTGTCAGCCAGAGCGCGACCGATAGCGTTGTTCAGGAACATTTCGAGTCCGCTGTTTTCGTCTTCCAACACTTCTTCCGAAACTTTAATTAGTTTCTTGAAGTTGTAAACGGTGACAGCTTCCTGCCCGAACACAGGTTCATCTTCGGCTGGGCTGATATTGCCCTCTTCAGCAACGATTGTGAACTTGCTCAAGCTGGTGGCTTCAGTCGGGAAATTGTACTTATCGCGGTTGGTATTAACCCGCAGTAAGCCAAGTCGGCTAATCAATGACTCTTCATCGCGCCGTGCAATAATTTTTCCGTATTCGTCATCAGGAACAAGGTAACCGCCCTGGGCAGCATCGCCTTCATTCAATGGGTTTACATTGTTCTTGATTGCTTTGCGCAAGTCGGATGTTTCGCCGGTCTTGAGATAGTGCCAATAGGCTTTGGTGTAATCGACCTCGCCTAAGCTTTCAATAACAGCCGGTGCTTTCACGGTCGGTGATCCTTTCTCTTCGCCACGTTCCGCTTTCAAATCTTCGATGATAGCCTTTTTCAAGGCTTCAACATCGAGTTTAGGCTCTTCAGCCTTTTCTTCTTCGACGATTTTCTCTTCGCCCATTGTTTCCTCCAAAATAGGTTGATTAGGTTTGATTGTTTCTTGCGATTCAACCAGCTCTTCAACCGCATCCACCGCTGATTCTTCAGCCTCCGGGATCGCCTCTGTGATTAGCTCGGCTTTCGCTTCGATAACGGCAAAGTCATTTGCCGGTTTTCGCCATTCATTTGTGTCAAATAATGCCAGTTCTCCAACAGGCCAAGTCGTGATAACTCCGCCCTCGTCTTTCCGTACCAGGTGATTCACAGCACCGCTTGAAGCGCGTAAGCTCTCAATCCCTGCCGCGACCAGTCGCTTAGCAAGTGGCTCGTCCAGGTCAAGCGACGGTTCAAACCAAAGCCCGCGTTCGTCTGCTTCAACGAATTGCGCCCTGCCGATCATAGCCGGTTGAGGTTGCATCTTGCCCGGCTCGTCTGGCTCGAATCCGTGATAGTAAGACAGGTTGATAATATCACCCAGCTTCAGCCAGAAGTTCGTGTCAGGCGTAAAGGCTTCACCGTCCAGGTCGCGCCCATTTATTGGACCGCCGTAAGGGATCCCCAGAACGCGCCAGTCCATAGGCGTGTATTCTAGATCGGCTTTCATTCGCTTTTCAGCAACGCCGTTTCGCTCAACTACCGTGTTTGGCACTTGAATCTTTACTCTGTATGAATCAGCCGCTTGTGTTTCCTTAGACATTTCTCAACTCCTCTTCAATTGCTTTCATAATGCGCAACTTGATTTTCGGCGCGTATTTCTTCTCAGCCGCGTCAATAGTCAGCCACCCACTTGCTCCGTGTCCGAAGGTTTGATTTTCACCTTGTACCAGCGGCGCATAATTCAAATAGTTGCTAATCGTGACCGACATTCCACCGTCACCCAGCCAGCGATTCCAATGCTTACGCAAGTCACCGCTCCGTCTGTAAGGCACGCTTATTTCGCCTGCCTTCATTTTGGCAAAGAACGCCCGCCTGACTTTCGGATTGCTCTTGATGAGCGGGTTAGGCATGTAAGTCTTGCGCGGATAATGCTTCAGCTTGCCGATAAGCATTACGCTTTCCTGGCTTATCGCTGCCTTCACCTTGTTGAATTGCTGAACTGTAGTCAGTTTGGCAATTAGTTGTTCTGCGCCTTCAACTCGGATGTCCATTATTTATTCACTTCCTTAGGCCACTCCCAGCCAACCCCACACCTGCATCTGGGGTGTGCCGGTGGAAATTGCCCGTTTGTAATTGGTTTTTCGTTCCGTGGTCCACAAACTGGGCAAACTCTGTCATCATTCGCAGTCAGCCAAATCGGAACCATCTCACGCCCAGTCTCTTTTACGAGCTCCTGCACGTAAGCGCGCTCGCCTTCAACAGCTGCACGTGTTGTCTCGGTCACGGCTATCATCTCTGATCTAACCGCCCCAAATTGAGGTTCTAATCGCCTTGCCAGTTCTTTTGATGTCAATCCCTCTTCAAAGTAGCCGGGCACGTTTTTCTGTAATAACTTCTCAAGCGCACTCCGAGTCGTGCCTTTAATACCACGCACAAGATCGTATGTGTAAGTGCGCCCCCAATCAGCCGCTATAACGTTGAAGTGCGCCCAATCTGCACCGATCCCCACCGAGTTCATTAGCGACTCGGCCTGCCTGACGAAGGTGTCAACCAGCACCGGCTCAACGTCTCTCTGGATGTTACGCCAGCCGGTCTGCCAATACTCGTAAGGAACGCGGCTCAAGTCGGGCGGGTCTCCCAGCAAGTCAAGCAGCTTACTCATTTCTGCCCGTAAGCCCTTGCTCAACACCCGCGCTAACTTGCGCTCCAGTTCGCTCCGGTCAACAATGTCCATTACGGATACCCTCGCCATGTGATAACCGATTCAAATATATGTTTCACGTCATCAACCGACTTCGCGCCTTCCAATGCGCCAGCAACTGCCCCGTGCAAACTCGGCTCAATTACGCTTGACTCAAACTCGCGCAACTCTTTACCTTCTTTGACCCGCTTCTCTGCAAACTTCTGCCACCGGCGGAGTTCAGCCGTGCGCTCGTCAACCGGCGTTTCGTCAATGCGGTCGTCCAGTTGCTCTTGATGCGATTCCAGCATTGCGGCTTGTTCGTCTGTCAATTTGTAGCCAGCCAACTCAAGCGCGACTTCAATTGGCAAGCCTGCGGTCGTGAGTTTGTTGAGTAAGTCGACGCGGCCATTCTCGTCTTCCTGGAATATGTCCAGCTCGTTGAATTTGAACTCAATCCGCAAGCCGTCACGCGCAAGCAGCTGTTCGTTCAAAGCGTCCGCAAACAAACGCGCTCTTGGCTTGATCGTGTCCTCGTAGAACGCCAGCCGGTCTTCCTGCGCCGTTGCATAGTTAGCCGCCTCGCTGTCAAGCAAGGTCTGCTTGATGCCAAATGCCATTGCGATGTTGTCTTTCGCCATTTCGCTTATTTCCGGGAATGACAAGTCCTTCAACGGAGGCGTCAATGTGACCGGCGTGATAGAACCAGACCGCACTCCCAGAACCCGGAAGGCGTTCTTGATCGCTGTTGCGGATCGCCTGAACCAGTTTTGAATTCGCTCAATCTCGTTGCGGTCGTTAGAATCAATACCCAGCAAAGTGACTGGCATTGCTCCACCCTCAAAGTACATTTCAGGGAACTTGCTTATCGCGTATAACAACTTTGCGTCAATGTTGCTTGCCTTACCAGCACCGACGCCTGGATTCGTGTCCTGAGTCGGGTCAAACTCGCGGATGTAAAGCATATCGTACCGACCAGCTTCAGGCTCGTTGCGCCAAACCGCCCCGCTTGAGTTCTGCTTGAACTCGAAAACGCCCCTGTCATATTTGACCGCCATGTCAAAGGGATTGCGGTACTTGACGTCCTTGCGGAATCCCGACTTGTTTTTGACGATCTCACCATAAGACGCGCCAGCCAGAAGGTTCGACGCTTCCCACTGCCAAAGCAGGTTACCCAGCTTTGTCGGGTAAGGCCACTCAACCTCGTTCTCTTCGCCCTTCATAATCGCAACCGGCACGCTTGAAAGCGCATCACAGCGCAATTGCACCGCCCGGAATAGCAACGGAACGTATTTGTAAAGCGTCGCCACAGAATCAGGAACACCATCGGAAGTCAGCATCTCAACCCAACCGGGCACGTTTGTTATTGTCTTGTACGCTTCTGCCATATTATTCCGTCCCTAATCCATCCATAAAATAATTGACCCGCTTGATAACCCGTACCACGCGATAGCCAAACTCATAACCGTGTCATCGTGCATTCCGTCTGGCGCGCTATAACTGAATGACCCTGAAGCATTGCGTTTCGCCTCGAATGACAACAACTCTCCAACCAGTACAGGATCGTTTATCACCTTTATTTGCCCATTTTCAAAGGCTGATTGCAAACTCTGGATGATTGCTTGCTTAGTTGCTGAAGTCGTTGTAAATGGCACGATATTCAAGCCGCGCGTCACCAGCTCGTCAATAACCGGCCTGCCTATGCTGTTCGCTTCCACGACCATAGACTGCATGTGATAACGCGCATAGATCGCCGCCAGCCGGTCAATCAGCACCGGATAATCCACCCGATTGAAGCGATCCATGTAGACCATCTCTTTTGACTCCGCATCCATAACGCTCACAACCGTGAAGTCAACGCTCGAAGCCACATCCACGCCCGCGATGTAGTTACGCCCTGGTTGCGGCTCTTGCGGCTGGAGTATTGCTGCCTCTTGGACCCGCCTGAATACCAAACCTTCAGCATCAACAAATTCACCCAGCCATTCCTGTCTATAAGTCAATTCGTTCACACGTTCTTTAGCGCGTTCCGCTGCTTTTTGAATACGTTTGTTAGGGTTCGCTTTTGAAGGTGCTGTCCATGACTTTTGATGAACACCGTCATTAATGCCGCGTTGATATTCCTGCCAGAACCAATTACGTCCGCGAGGTGTGCTGATTAGAATAGCGTCACCATCCAAGTCTGCAAGCGTAGGTTGAATTGCACTCGTCCATGCTGTCTCTGATATTCGCGCGGCTTCGTCCAAAATAACCAGGTTGAAACTTTCACCGCGCACGCTGTCTTCGTTATCCGCTGAATGGATCCCAAATACACCGCCGTTGATAAACTCGATTGTGCGTTCCGTTCTGTTCACGCTTGCCAGTTTTGCTTTGCGCAAAGGGGCAACCGCATTTTCAGCGAATCTCCAAAGAGCGCGTCCGTTTTTGTAAGTAGGTACAATCCAAGCTACGCTTCCACCTTGTGAAGCTGTTGCAAGCGAAATTGCGCCACCCAATATGGTCTTACCCCACCGTCTCCCCATTGAAAGCACTTTCACTTTCGCTGGATGAGCCGCTATCTCCCATTGATCTGGGCGCAAGGTTGGTAATTGCAGATCGATAATCTACTCCCGTTATCCCAATCGAATTGATGTTTTCACCATTTGTGGTCAAGTCCAACTTTTGTTGTGGTAATCCAATCAAATAGTCTGAAAGCCATTTGCGCGCTTGAGCATCGCCTTTTGTTGCCAGCCTAACCGCTGTTTTGACAATGCCAATCCAGTCTTCTTCAGAAACAGCAGAAACGGTCAAGTCGTAAAACTTGACCTCACGCTCTTTTGGCATTCGTCCAGTAGGATTGCCAGAATGTCCTTTGATAAATCTGCCTTTTTCGTCTCGCTGTCTTGCCATTAACTACCTGCTATCAGGGCTACTCTTCCTCGTTAGCCATAACGATCTTGACCAGGCTTTTCAACCAGCCCATCATCGTTTGAACTTGTGGCAAGCAATACTCCGGCACATTCAGCACAAGGTTGTACGTGCCGTCTGCCA
>ENA-UOOK01003628-UOOK01003628.1-fermentation-metagenome-genome-assembly--contig:-NODE-3628-length-17371-cov-11.898822_pt1 | contig 17371 bp, 23 predicted proteins | sample MGYA00245777_ERZ724023 | MGnify/ENA primary metagenome ERZ724023 (study PRJEB28704, sample SAMN03018312) | fermentation metagenome | biome: anthropogenic terrestrial biome; feature: soil...
TACAGCTACCATACAAAGCTTAGGAGGCAAATATTATGCAAGTGGAACAGGGACAGTAGATGAAAATGGAATAGCTACAGTTGAAAATTTGAGTTTTCAACCATCTAAATCTATAATAACAATATATGAAAGCGGAAGTTCTTATTATGACTATATTATGTTAGATACTCCTATAGGCTCGTGGTTCTCATGTATATGGGATGATGTAGGATCAGTAACTAATGATGCACCTGTTATGCGTTCAGGGGAGATAGTCACATATAATAGTTCTGGGTTTTCCTGCCAAATTACTGAGGCTGACACTCAAAGTGGTGGCAACATTCCGGCAACTCAATATGCTGGAGCTACTTTTAACTATATAGCAATAGGGCAATAATCATAAAGCAAAATAGAAGCTAGAGGTAGCTTTTTTATTTTGCTCTATAAATTATGTAAAGATATAAAAGGGATATTGTCTCTGATTGTTTAATTAACTATTTGGGGGCGATACAAATGAATAAAGAAATAAAGGATAAAATAAAAAATAATTTTGAAATAGCTTTGGATGGAGGGACAACTCTATTAGGGGAGTGTTTAAAAGATGTTCTTGTAGCACACATAGCTCCAGGAGTAGTTACAACATATCTGTCATATAAACAAAAACGTACAGAAAAAAATATTATGGCTATGCTAGATGAGCTTAAAAACAGATTAAATATAATTGAAGAACATTTGAGGGCTATGGAAGAAGATGAAATTAATCTTATTAAAAATAAAGTGTTTCCTATGATTTTTGATTTTGTCATTGATGAAGCTCAAGAAAGAAAAATTAAGTATATAGCAAATGGTATCGAAAACATAATTGCATATAAGATTACTGATGAAGATCTAATATTAACTTATTTCGATGTTTTAAGTGAATTAAGAATGATTGACTTAAAAGAATTGTTGTATATTAATAATTACCTGATGGCGGGAAATGAAGTGTACAGTTCATCAAGTGAATTTACCGAATCTGATGCAGTAAAAAGACAAGTATATATTAAATTGCAAAAGTATAATTTAATAATAATTCAACCAATAATAGCAGATTTTGAAGGAAAAGAAATGACAATGGATAGACATAGGGCTAAAATAAGTGCTTTTGGTAGAAATTTTTTAAAATTTATTTTAGGCCAGGATAAAAATCATAATTTATAATTTGGAGGTTTTATAATGGATGAAACCATGAATGATTTTATTAAATGTTGTCTAGAATTAGGGAAGGAATTGCTAGATAAAGATGTGTTAACTCCAAAAGAAGAAGAATTTATTACAAAATTAAATAATATAATTGAAAATTATTTAAACTAAGATCTAAATATTAAGGGGTCTTGAAATAATCAAGGCTCTTTAATTTTGCTTAAAACAGGAGAAAATTTATATGTCATAACACATTAAGAGTTTTGGAGAAATCCAAAGCTCTTTTTTGGCGTTTAAGAATAACTGTAAGGGAGGTTTAAAGTGGAATACCTTATAAATTATTTCAAAGAATTTACAGGAAAATTACTAGCTATAGGGTTTACAAGTTCTACACTGGGGGCATTACTTACCTGGTGCTTTGGTGGGTGGGAAATGGGGATAAAAGTATTGGTGTCCTGCATGGTTTTAGACTATATTACAGGGCTTATGTGTGGATGTAAAGAAAAACATCTGAATAGCTCCAGGGGATTTAATGGCCTTAAAAAGAAATTTACAATACTGTTTGTTTTAATACTGGCGGTACTTTTAGACAGGCTCCTTGGGCAGTGCTGGACATTCCGTACTATGGTTATATATTTTTATGTGGCAATAGAGGGAATAAGTATATTAGAAAATTCGATTAAATTAGGTGTTCCAGTACCTAAAAAGTTGGAAAATGCACTGGAACAGTTGAAAAATAAATAGGAAGGAAGTAATGTAAATGGTAATCACTTATGATTTTGGGCATGGATGTGGTCAGGACAGAGGGGCTTCTGGATACCGTAATGAGGAACATGACTGTAGGGAATATGGAGCATTGGCCATAAAGAAATTACAGTCTCTAGGACATACTTGTTATGATTGTACACCAGCATCTAGTCCAGCCTTAAATTTAGGACAATCACTGGCCTATAGGGTGAACAAAGCTAACTCTATAGGTTCACAGTTACATTTATGTTTTCATGTCAACGCCTTTAAAACAGATGTGGCTACAGGCTGTGAGGTAGAATATGCCAGTGCCGCAGGACAGGCTTATGCAGAAAGGGTATCATCTGAAATTTCTACAGCTTTGGGATTAACCAATAGAGGTGCAAAATTACAAAGTAGCTTATACGTACTTAGATATACGAATATGGTTGCAATCTTGATTGAACCTTTCTTTTGCGACACCAAGACAGACTGCGACAAATACAACGCTGAAAAACTGGCAACAGCTATTGTAAAAGGAATCACTGGAATAGATACATCTACACAAACTACACAGACTACTGAACCAATAATACAAACAGTGCCAACCTATGATGAAACTGTACCTACAGGGCCAAATATTTGGCAGATACCAGGGATGAACTTCTATGTAGAACAAAGAGCAGATGGTGATATGTCTATTCACCTAGATAGAGGAAATTATTTAACACTAAGAAAAGGTGGAGCACCAGAGGTATATTGGAATAACAACCAGGGAGCTGGTGGATCTAAGAGATTATTTTAACTAAGGTGATTACATGCAAGATTATATGACATTAATACATGGTGAATGTTTGAACGAAATGGATAAATTGATAGAGCAAAAAGTTAAAGTAAATTTAGTCTTAACAGACGAGCCTTATGGGACAACTGAATGTAAGTGGGATGAAGTAATTCCTTTTCATGAAATGTGGCCCAGGATAAATAATCTTAAAAGAGATATACACACACCTGTAATTTTATTTGGCAGAGAACCATTTACCAGCAAGCTTATTAATAGCAACATGAAAGAATATAAACATAAATGGATATGGAATAAAAAGCAGAGTGGGAGTCCTCAAAATGCAAAATATATGCCACTACAAATAGATGAGGATATCATTGTTTTTGCTAAAAGCAGGGTAAATTATTATCCTGTAATGAGAAAAGGCAAAATGCGAAAAAAGGGAGGATGTAAAAAGCCTATACAGACTATGGGAGAATTTAAAAGGTTAGATTTCTCAAGATATAGCGATCTATATTATCCTACAAATATAATTGAAATTTATAATCCACGAATTGGAAAAGTCCATCCTACTCAAAAACCAGTGGAATTGATGGAATATTTAATAAAAACATATACCAAAGAAGGAGATCTGATATTGGATTTTGCTATGGGAAGTGGAAGTACAGGAGTTGCGTGTAAGAATTTAAATAGGCAATTTATAGGTATAGAGAAAGAAAAGAAATATTACGACATTGCAGTTAAAAGAATAAAATTATTAGGAGGTATATAACATGTTAGGAAAAGAATTAGCAAATATAATTACGAGTGGAATTTTAAGTATTTTAGGGGCGTTGGCTTCTTATGGTGTTACTGTAGGCATAGCTTATCTTAAAAAGAAAAAGGAATCCCTTGTTAAACAAATAGAAATAGACCAATACAACAAGGATTATAAAATAGCACAAGACATATTCTATATAGCAGAGCAACAATTTAAATTCATCCCAGCAGCAGGGGAACAGAAGAGAAAAGAGTTCGACAAGCTTTTGGTAGAGAAAATTCCAGGAATATCTCAAGAAGAAATCGATCATTTTAGAGAGACTATTTGTGGAAAGATAAATTCAGAGGTCAAAGATAGTGGCATATTAGCACCTGCATTTATAGAGGGAAAAGATCTTGCAGATGTAGTTACAACTACAACATCATAGAAATAATTATTGCCCCGGTTTTCCGGGGCTTTATTTTTTTGAAGATGATTTATTTATAGTATCTTCAATTTTATTTATGCAATCCTGAAGGTTTTTTTTCACATCTTTATCCCAAAAGCGAAGGATCGTCCAACCTTTACTTGAAAGTTCTCTGTTTACATTTTCATCCCTTCGTATGTTCCTCTCAATTTTAGGTATCCAATAATCCCTGTTTGTACCAATTTTGTTTTTCTTCTCTTCCCAATTGTATCCATGGAAAAATTCCGAATCTATAAATATTGCAATTTTTAGTTTCGGAAAAACTATGTCCGGTTTTCCAATAATTTTATCATAGTTTTTCCGATAATTCCTGTGACCGAGTTTCCATAATTCTTTCCGCATAATTATTTCTGATTTTGTGTCTTTACTTTTTATTGATTGCATTATTTTTCTGCGCTGTTGTTTGGTTATTTTATCCATATTCTATTTCATCCGCCCTTCTCAAAACCATATATATATAATATAATACAATTAAATAGGAAATAATAAAAATCTATAATAATATATTTTGTATTGGAGGCTGGTATTTAATGTCAGTTATAGATATAAATGAAATGCTTACCACAAAACATTTTTCAGCGGTATCATTATTTGCGGGTGCAGGTGGGCTGGATTTAGGTTTTGAAAACCGAGGGTTTAATATAATTTGGGCTAATGATATAGACGAAGATGCTTGTAAAACGCACCGTATTTGGTCAAACGCTAAAGTTGTTCAAGGCGATATTGGTAGAATTGACTTTGAGGATATCCCTAGGTCAGACATAGTGTTGGGAGGATTCCCATGCCAAGGTTTTTCATTAGCAGGTCCAAGGAAAATTGACGACAAAAGGAATAAGCTTTATAGGTATTTTGTTAAGCTAGTAGGGGCTAATCACCCATATGCTTTTGTTGCAGAGAACGTAAAGGGTATTTTAACTTTAGGCGGTGGAAATGTGATAGAAGCAATAATAGAAGATTTTTCACAAAAAGGTTATACTGTATACCCAAAGCTTGTTAATGCAGCTGATTATAACGTCCCACAAGACAGGTGGAGAGTAATTATGGTTGGATTTAGGAAAGACCTTAATGTTAGCAGTTTTGAAATGCCGAAACCTAATGAGTATAAGGTGAAACTTATAGATGCGCTGAAAAATATACATAACCCTAATTATAAAGATATTTGCCATGCTTCGTATTCATCTAGATTCATGAGCCGTAATAGAAAACGTGGCTGGAACCAAGTTAGTTATACTATACCAGCAATGGCTAAGCAAGTGCCATTGCACCCATCAAGCCCGGATATGGTTAAGATAGGGGAAGATAAATGGAGGTTTGGAAATAATGGTAAAACAAGGCGTTTAAGTTGGCAAGAATGTGCAGCTATACAAACGTTCCCACCTAACATGGAATTTGCAGGTAACCTTACAAGCAAATATAAACAAATTGGCAATGCTGTACCTGTTAAACTTGCTGAGGCAATAGCATCTAGTATTTTTGATGTATTGAATGCATGTGTACACCTTGAAGGAGCGCAAGAAGTATTGGGGGTAAAATAATGGCAATCCAATCTAAAAACGGGAAAGGGTTTGAATATGCTTGTTTAAATGCTTTTGAAGAATATTTAAAAGGCAAAAATAATATTGTATTAATAGAAAATAATGAAGCTGTAGAAATAGCACGGAAAGATTATTATAAACTGTTACCTACACTGCGGGCTAAAATGGATAAGGCGGCACAGGCTGCAGCCCGCGTTATATCGCGATTGGAACCAAGGCTCCAGAACCCGATAAACGAGGACAATCTATACCTTACCCTTCAATCGGATAAAAAGGGAATAGAGGGAGATGTACGAGATCTTATTGCTATAAGGAAAAAGGATGATTGGGAAATAGGGATTAGCTGTAAGCATAACCATTCTGCAGTAAAGCATTCAAGGCTTTCAAGAACTTTGGATTTTGGTAGTAAATGGCTAGGTATACCATGTTCAAGTAAATACTTTAATGAAATTTTACCAATATTTGATAGATTAAATGAATTAAAAAGACAGGGAAAGGAATGGAAGGAAATATTAAATAAAGACGTGGGAATATATATGCCTGTATTAAATGCATTTATGAAAGAATTGAAAAGGCTTGAACAAGAGAACCCTAATATTGTGCCACAGAAATTTTTAAGCTATTTATTAGGCAATAGGGATTTTTATAAAGTTATAAGCATTGATAATAAAAAATTAACTCAAATTGTAGTATTTTCTATGTATGGCACTTTAAACAAAAGCTCAGGGGAAATTAAACCGCAAGTAAAAATACCACAATTGATTTTACCAGCAAAATTTTATGATATTAGCTATAAAAATAACTCTAAAAATACAATAATAGCTACGTGTGATAATGGCTGGTCAGTATCAATGAGGATACATAATGCAAAATCATTGGTAGAACCGAGCCTTAAATTTGACGTCAATTTGGTTGGAATACCACAAACACTATATACTCAGTCTGAACCATGGCAGTAATATGTATACCCAATTTACTATATTTAAAACAGAAGAAAGCTTTATGTCTGAAACCATTTACATGTCTTATAAAATCATATATCATATACTTATAAGGTTAATTGCCTTAACTGATTTTTTACAACCAATATAATTTAATTTTTTTCGAATCCACACTCCAAATAGTATGATTGATTAATGATCATACTATTTTTTTGAAAGTTTAAAGGAATTTTTAATTATACGTAGAATATATACAATATAAATAACAAATAATGTAATTACGGTGAATTAAGTATATTTTTGTCGAATTTGTTGAATATTTGGTAAGCATGTCCTATACTAAAGAAAAAACCTATCATAAGCCCATTAAACTTATGGATAGGTAAGTGCTTTCAAATCATTTGACTATCTCCATTATATAATAATGTTTTTGAAGGTGCAAGAATAAATATATATTGGAGGTATATATTATGGATATGCGAAATGTCTCAGAATTAATAATTGAAAAAGCAATAATACATATTTTAGATAATAGAAAAGAAAACCCAGTACTAATTGACTTTCCGTTAGAACTAACGGAGGATATATATTTACTTTTTGAAAGACATATTAAAAATTCTATCAATGATGAAAGCACAAGAATTGCAAAATTTGATGGTAACATTAATGTAGTAAAAGAATGCTGTAAAAATATAATTGAATCACCTGATAATAAATTTGTATCTGAATCAAAGGAAATAGCAAAATATTTATTTGATGCTATGAAAAACAGCAATATATCTCCCGCAAATTTTGCAGTATGTATTTATTCAGTTAATAATGAAAAAACATTGCATTGCTTAAAATGGATTTTAGTAAATTGATACAAACTAAAGTTGAAAATGTAGATGGTGGAAAAAAGAAAATAAAAGTGATTGTAAGTAGTGATGGAATTCCGAATAATAAGCAAAAGCTTCAGAAATGTGTCTTTGTAAGACCAGATAATCCCCAAAATGATTATGATATAATATTATTGGATAAGCAAGCTGTAAAGTCAAAGAAAGATGATATGGTTGCAGATTTCTTTTCTAATACTTTTTTGCATTGCAAGCTAACAAAAACGGATCGAGATAACACAAGGATGTTTAAAGCGTATACTCAAAAATTTATTGAAAAAAATTATAGTAGTAATATCGAAAAATCGGAAGATATTAGGTCGCATCTATTCTCAACATTAAAAAGTGCTGAGGAAATTAATATTAAATCGTTTGCTGAAGAAGTTTTTGGCGATAACGAGGAAAAAAGAAATGAGTATATTTCTTATATATCAGAAAATTTAGGAGATCTAAAATTTAATATTGATAAACAATGGGTGGATACTCATGTTAGAAGAAAAAAAATAAAAACAGATACAAATGTTGAAATAAATATTGATTTTGATACCTCACAAGACAAGGAAAAATTTGACATAAAAAAGCATGAAGATGATGATAAAATGGATATAATAATAAAAAATATATCTAATTATTCTGAGGTTGTAACCAAGTAAATTTTATGAGTAATAATATGGAGTGATAATATGAATGGGGTGATAGCTGAATTAAATAAATTTTTAGCTTATATGGACTGGGGAAATGTAGATAACTTAAAATTTACAGAAAATGCAAATTACTTTATTTACAGAAAACAATGCATTAGTTCTGAAATAAGAAATATCATAAATTATAATTTTGAAAATTTGTTTCTTATTTTTGATTCATCATTAAAAATAATTTTTAGTCATATAAATGAACCAACCCCGTTTATTATATCAGATAAATTTAATAAACAGTATGCAAATGAATATATTGAAGAAATGTTTATTGCACATGAAACAATAAATGTTGAATTGAATATAAATAAAAATATTCTTAAAAATAAAATTCTTAACTCTGAATTTAAGGATAAATTTAATATAAACTTATTTTTTACTGATAAAATGTTTTTAGAATATGTAAACTTATTATCATATAGAAATTTAGAAAATGAGTTATATTCACAGACTCAAAAAACAATAATTATTATTTTCAATAAAACAATATTATTTTATAATGATTTAGTTTTAATTATTGGTGGAAATAAAATTATAGAATTAGAAAATTATATAAAAAATAAATTTAATTCTATTTTAGATATGGAATTATATAAAAAAATTATTCGAATGCGAAATGAGCAATGTAATTGGATAGATTGTCCTGAATGGTTATGCCCAGAATATATGTATTTTAATTTTTCTGAGGATGATTTTATTTATAATTACGAGCTTAAACAATATTTTCTTTATATGACTGTAAATTTAGCTATACCATTTATTGCTAATTACACTAATAAAGAAAATAATAAGATATGTAGCTATATAAATGGGTATAAAAAGATAAAAATATATTATATGGATAATATAGTATATGATAACAACATGGTATACTTTTTATTTAAACAATATAATTGGGCATATGAAGGTAATAACTCTGATAAATTGAGTATGTTAAGAAATTTAATGACTATATTTCTATGTGAAGAATGTGAAAGCTCATATTATCAATTAATATTAATTAATTCAGAAGATATATATAAATCTGTCAAAAATAATTTTGATATTTATCTTAAAAATAATGTTAAAGAATATTTTACAGAAACTCACAAAGTTAGAGAAATGGTTTCTAATAAATTAAAAGAAATTTCGGATGAAATTAGCGATCTAATTGGTAATATGAATAAAAACTTTCTAGCAACAATTGGGGTAATATTAGGAGCAGCAATTGGGTATTTGACTAAAGGTAATATATATATATTAAAAATTTCAGCTATGGCTTATGGAATATTTATTTTTTTGAATGCAAGTCTAACTATTCCATATTATAAGAAAAGAATTAATGATATTCAAAATGATTATACAGAACATCTTAAAATGTTTAGCAAAATAGTATTGCCTAAACATATGCCTGAATATGGAATAAGTGGTAATGTTAAAGTTTTTAATAAATATTGGTTTATATATATAGGTATCAATTTTATAATTTTAGTATTAACATTTATTTTTGTAATAAAAACTACTTATGCAGTTGACTTTATAAAAAATATTTTACAATAAAAATTTGAAATAATTTTAATGCAGAGATACAAACTGCAGGTTATAGACCAATAAAAAGATAAATAAAAGCCCCAGACCAATCCAGGGCTTTTACCAATCAAAACTATTTGGTGAAATAATTATTTTCATGGTATTAAGCATTATGTCCGAGTTACCATATTTTATACTTGGTTCCTAATTATATTGATATTTTCATGAACCCTGTTATAATAATAATTGGATGGAATTTTAGACTACCTATAAGGAATTGAAACTATGAGCCATAGAGGTATTAATTTCGCATTTTAGATAATTTTAGACTACCTATAAGGAAAATGTAAAAAGCTGACCAAAGGCCAGCTAAAAAATTTGAAAGGAATAACTATAATAATAGTATGACCAAAATTTTTAGGTCGCATACAATAACATAGGAAACAATTTTAATTAAAATATAAGGTATTCTTTAAATAAAAATTTTTATAATAAAAGCTCTGGCAAACACCAGGGCTTTTTAAGACAGTTCATTTATTATATATTATAATTAGGTAAAAACTCCAATTGAATTTTAACTGAAGTTTCTTTAATGTTTATTAAAATTAATTGATAACGTAGTAAAAACTGTAGTAATTTGATTAATATATTTCTATAAGTTTAGATATATCAAAGTGTACCAGATTTTTATTATTCAAATCCCTCTTTCTCCGCCATAGGTTTTATTAAAATGCATTAAGCTTTATGAATGGCGTAAAATCAAGGCTTTAGAGAAATGACGTATCATTAAGAGTTATTAAAAGTTACTATAATTGTAGTACTAACTGTAGTAAAAATTGTAGTAAAATAAATGTAGTCAATCAAGGAAGTTATCCAGTAAACTGGTTGCTTCTTTTTTTCGTTCTTCAGATACATGGACATAAGTTTTTCGTGTAGTGTCTATGTCTATATGCCCAAGTAGAGCTTGAATTACATTTAAGTCACCACTTTGTTCGTAAAGTCTAGTAGCATATGTATGTCTTAAACTATGGAAGGTCAAATCACTGGATATATTTAATTTTTTATATACTTTTTTTACTGCTCTGAGTGGAGTCTTGTCATTTAAAAAATCTCCATTCTTATTGCAAAATACCAGGTCCATTTTTTTATATTTTTTAGGATTTTTAACTTTCTCTTTTAAAAATTCTTTGTGTTTAGATTTTAATAAACTAAATAATTTTTTAGGAATTGGTACATATCTTACTTCATCATTTTTGGTATCTGCAAGAGTTTTTACATAACCAGTAACTTCGTTATTTTCGTTATATATAGCTTGCTTGCTATAAGTTTCATTAACATATATCGTATCTTCTTTAAAATTGATCTTATGCCATTCAAGACCTAGAAGTTCACCCTCCCTTAATCCAGTAGATAAATCAAAATAAATCATGAGATTATAGCCCTCGTGTATATGCTCTAATAAATATTTTGTTAGTTTATTTTGCTCATCTATAGTTAAAAATTTCTTCTTTTTTATTTTCTTGATATGAGGGAGGACAACGGCATTGCATGGATTTTTAACAATATAATCCTGGTTAAGAGCTTCGGTTAGTGATGATTTGATTAATCTCACTATATATTTTATATTATTTGCTGAAGTATCAATGCAATTGATAAATTCTTGTATCTGGCTTGCCTTTAAATCTTTAAGTTTGCTATCTCCTATAGCTGATGTTTCAATATAGTTTTTATAGATTCCATAATATCTTTGGAATGACCTTGGCTTTAAACTATTCTTTTTATATTCAATTAACCAAATGTTAATCCACTGCTTTAGCGTCAATTCTTCTTTGGCAAAGTCAATTCTTTCAAAGTCTCTGGTGAACTTTCTTACTTTTTTAATTATTTCTTTTTCAGACATTGCATATAATACTTTCCTTTTTGGTTTTCCTGTTAAAGGGTTAATTCCCACAGTGAAAGATGCAGCCCACCTGCCGTCTTTTCTCTGGTATATAGATCCTTCTCCATTTTGTCTGCGCTTTTTCATTACATAAGTGCCTCCTTATTACAAACTGATGTTCTGATTAAAATTAAAAAATATATAGGAGTATTAGCTCCTATTTAATTTTTTTAATATGAATTATTATGTTTTAACAACTAGTTATATTATTTTTCTGGAAATTTATTCTGTTCGTCGTTTTCTTTGATGGATGATATATCTTTATATTTGCGTTCAAGCTTTCTTATATCTTCTTCTACTGGCAAGTCTTCAGGCATAGTACCTCCGAGATCTTCAATAGTTTGTCTAACTTTTTTACCAACATGATAGTGAGCTTTATTGGCATCATTTTTATTAATTATGTTTTCTCTTTTTAATTTTTCTTCTGCTTGTGTTGCACGAAATAGATTTGCAGCTAATTCTGTACTACCCATGTGATCTAATAATTGTTCAGATTTTTTTAATTTTTTATAGTTTTTTATTTCTTTACAATCCATTTCATTATAAAGCCCTTTATAACCATGATTTTGAAATATAGCATATTCAATTTTAGTTTTCACACCTGCATTATTGGCGGCAGTAGCTAAATTTTTATTATGCTTTTTAACTTCATGTCTCAGAGCTAATCTTCTTGTTTCATCCCTTTGTTTATCTGTAATTTCTTGTTTTCTAGTTTGTATTGCAAAATAAGTTTGACCTAATGCAACTGATTTTTTGCTAGGATCAGAATTTTGTACTATTAAATAACAGGCATAGCGAGTTAAACAATAATCCTCTACCTTTCTCTTTGAATTGCTCCCGATTGCTACCATTTTGTGTACTTGCGCAAAATGGTCTGATTCGTTCTCATGGCTATTTTCACAAGATTTAATAGCTTTCTTTATGACTGGTAAAAAATTTCTATAGCTTTGATACTCAAGTTCAACCATCAGTTCTCTGGCATACCAATATTCAGTGCCTTTTTTACTGATTTTTTTAATTTTTTCAAAAGGAGATTCAAAATTATTATTTTCTAAATCACTCATAAGACCATTCCCTTCTATAATTTAGTATAATCTGGGTTTAGTGGATTTATACTAAATTTAGTCTTTATTTAATCAATATATCTATTTAATACTTCAATCAATCTATCTGAATATGAGTATAAATCATCTAAAGAATTTAATTCGTATTTTGTATGAGTTTTATCTTCATTAGGTAATGTCAGTATTTTTTTTACGTTAAGAGATAACCTGCAGATCCACTTTCTTGTATTACCATCAAATAAGACTCCAAAATATGATTCAGTATCTTTATATGTAATATGTGATAAATCGATAGTATTTCTAAGAATTGATTTTATTATTGCGTATGCTTCAAGTTCTTCAACTGTAGTCAGAATTTCGTGTTTATCTTCAACAATATCATCTGTAACAGCAATTTCTTCTTTTGATGTATTATTAACTTCTGAATCTGTTCCTTTTAATGTTTCTCTGAATTTATTGCTCATGGTTTCATTTATAAATTGATTAAGCGATTTTTTAACTATTGGAATAAATTTTTCTATGATGGAGGAAGTTCTTCTGCCTTCGTAAATTTCACCTAATATATAATTAGCAAAATCTTCAGATGGTTTTTCCATTTGTTTTTTAAAAAAATCTTTTATAAGACTTGTATATTTTAATTCTGATGCTGAGTTAACAATTGCATCCACATCCAACTCATCTTTTGAAAAGCCTTCTAAGTATTTAATAGAACTATCTTTTAAATCAAATAAATCAATTTCAAAAAACGGTTTCTCATCCATTTTATTTGGTTCATCTAAATCAGTGAAAAATCTATATTTTATTCCATTTGTCAATACTCCAAATTTTGCTGATGATGTAGTGTAATATCTAAAAAGTTGTGATCCATGTTTATCGAGGTTATCATTGCATTCTTTTGCTTCTATAAGAATTGTAGGGGTACCATTTATAAGAATAGCATAATCAACCTTTTCGCCTTTTTTTACTCCATAATCAGCATCAAATTCAGGACAAAATTCAAGTGGGTTAAATACATCATACCCTAACATTTGGAAAAATGGTAATATTAATGATTGTTTAGTTGCCTCCTCTGTTTTTATTTGATTTACCAGCGTTTCGGCTCTATCTGATAGCGCTTGTATTTTTTCTTTGATTTCCATTTAACCTCATCCTTTCTCATATGTTACACATAATTACAAAATTTTCTCAAAAGTGTAAAAATAAAAACTCAAAATTATAAAATTGAGTAAGTCACTTAATGCTATATAATTTATTAGCTACATTATCGGCAGAAAGCTCCATATATGTACACTGCATGTCCAATCCTATTATGTATCCTATGTTAGGTATATCTTCAGTGATATGTTTTATTTCATGTAAAAAGACATGACATTGAGTTTCATAATTTATATTGCCGTTTAGTATGAGATGATAATTTTGCCGCCTGCTTAAGTAAACAAAACCTAATATGCTTGCCGGAATATTAAAGGCTATAGTGGTCTTTATATTAAATGCATTCATCACCTCATAGAAAGGAATATCTTTATTTAAAAGTGATCTTAACAAGGGCTTATCCAATATGTCCATAATATCATCCCCCAAACATTACACAATTTAGTCTCCAAAATTTTTATTGGATAAATCTTTTATAAAATCGTAAGCTTTTTCACCTTTAGTTGACGTTTTAGAAATATTTTTAATGGCTCTGTCATGCAGAGTGTAGTTCCTTTCTATTGTTTCATTTACTTCTGCAAATTTACGATCCATTTGCTCGGATAAATTTTTTTGCCACTCAACCAATAACTGTATATCTCCACCACGTTTTTCAAGCATTACAGAATTCTTTTTAACTCCTACCTCTACAGAGCTTAATCTACCTTCAACGGAATCCATTCTACTTTCAACTGAGCCTAATCTACTTTCAACAGAATCTATCTTTTCATTTACACCTTTAAATCCATTTTGCATTTCAGCATACATTTTAGTCATTAGATCAAATACCTTATCTTCTTCCATCTTAATTCCCCCTCTCAATATATTTTATATGTATGGATATATATTTATCCATCATTTCTGTCTTCCTCATCTTCGATTGCTTTTATAATCCGAATAATTTTTTTAATATCATTAGGAGACATATCTCTAGTTTGCTTAAATAGTAATTTTAAATCTTCTCTATCTTTTAGTGAATCCCAAAACTGCGCTAATTCCGGATCATCATTTATGGATTCAGCTATTTTATCGGCGGAGTCGGTTGTATTCTTAATATTAGTATTTCCTAGAAGATAATCTATTGAAACATCAAAAATAGATGATAACAATTTTAATGTTTCAGTATCTGGTTCCCGGCTACCATTTTCATATTTGCTTATGGTTTGCTGAGTTACTCCAAGTTTTTCAGCCAATTCAGATTGGCTCATATCATGTTTTTTTCTTAATAGTGATAAGCGCTTCATTTTTGCACCTCCTATCAATTTATATACTACTACTATATGGCGTAAAAATAAATATACAAAAAGGCGTAATTTTATATTGACATACACCTAAAAGGCGTATATAATAAAATTAATGAAACACCAAAAAGGCGTACAAACGAAGGGAGGCTTGCTTATATGAAAAGGCAAAATTTAATAGATGCACGAGGGAATAAAAGTCAATTAAATGTTTCAAAAATATTAGGTATTTCACAAAAATATTTAAGTAAAATAGAATTGGGTCAGAGAACACCAAGCGCACCACTTTTAGCAAAAATTTCATATTATTATCAACAACCGTTAGAAGCGTTGTTCCCAGATATTTTTTTAAATAAAAATACGCCAAAACGTCGTATAAATAATCAAAAACAGATCATTTAATGCCATAATCTAATTCTACCAGTAAAAGGAAGTGATTTGAATGGACAAAGAGTGCAGAAATATCTACCAAATAGCGAGGGAAAGTGCAGGCTTGACCCAAGAAAAAGCATCAGAACTAATGGACATATGTGTTGAAAGCTTAAGGGCTTATGAGGGGGGAAGAAGAATACCGCCGGACCGTATAGTTATCAAGATGATAGAAATTTATAATACACAGTATCTTGCATATCAACATCTGAAGACAAGTGCTGAAGTTGGTCAGAGATATCTACCAAATATAGAAATTAAAGATTTACCAGCATCAATATTAAAGCTACACACAGAAATTAAGGATTATATCGATCGTGAAGATCTACTTATGGAAATTGGTTCTGATGGAAAAGTGTCAGAAGGTGAAGCACGTGACTTCAAAAGAATTTGTAAAGAAGTTGACGATATACTTGAAGCAATTTATACATTTAAATTTTCTAAACAAAAATCTGAGTAAAAGAGAGGAGCGAAAGAGTTGGATGAGCTTATTCTCAAAGAACTTGAAGATATAAAAAACTTGGTAAGTAGGCAGACAGAACCTAAACAATTATTTGGTGTTATAGAATTTGCTGAATTGGCAGGTATGAAGCCAAGGAGGGTTAGGGAATTATGTAATGTCAAAGGTTTTCCATGTACTAGAGATGAAAGAAAAATATACGTTCACAGAGAGGCTTTTGACTGGATTAAAAAAAGACGGGAATTACCACAGGATAATTGAAAATAGGAGGGATGAAGTTGAGTAACTTGATAACAAAACAAGTAAATTTTCATGGAGACAATTTAATGGCTGCTAAAGATAAAAACACAGGAAAGATTTATACGGGAGTTAGTTATATTTGCAGAGGTATTGGATTAACTAAAGATCAAAAAGATAGACAAGTCAAGAATGTTCAATCAGATTTAGTTCTAAATAGAGGGTGCGTCAAATTTGGGGCAGGGGTATTTGACCTAAATAATCCAACGCTTGCAATGGATATAGACTTTTTACCTCTATGGTTAGCAAAAATTTCAATAACGCCTAAGAAGAACTTGAAATAAATAGAAAGGAGGGATAAGACTTGAGTAATATAATGCCCATGGAATTTAAGAATCAGAGAATTATGACTACTAAGGTTTTGGCTGAACAATATGGAACAAATGAACAAAACATAAGTAAAAACTTCACTAGAAATTCAGAAAGATTTGTAGAAGGTAAACATTATTTTAAATTGGAAGGTGAGGAATTAAAGGAATTTAAAGGGTATGTACTAAATGACGAAAGCCTAAAATTTGTATCTATTTTATATTTATGGACAGACAGGGGAGCAGCGAGACATGCAAAAATTTTAGATACTGACGAAGCATGGGATATATATGAGGAGTTAGAAGAAACTTATTTCAGGGTTAAGGAAAGTAAACCAACATGCATAGAAGATGTTTTGATTCAGTCACTTCAAGAAATGAAGGACATGCGCTTACAGATTGAGGAAGCCAAGAAACAAACAATTGAAGTAAAAGAAGAAGTGCAGGATATAAGAAATGTAATTACATTGAATCCACAAGCAGCGTGGCGCCGAGAGTGTAATAGGATTTTAAATGCTATAGGAAGAGAACTTGGAGATTATAAGGCTCCAAAGGATCAGGTGTATGAAGCTCTGAAAGTAAGGGGTAAATGCAGACCCAATGTATTGATCGTAAATCTTAAGAAAAGAGCTAAAGAAAATGGCATGGCTCCAAGTAAAATAGAAAAATTAAACATACTTGATGTGCTGGAAAATGAGCCAAGGCTTAAAGAAATATATGTAACTATAGTAAAGGAAATGGCCATTAAAAATGGAGTAAGGATAAGGGAGGAGGTTGCAATATAAATGACCAACTCAAGGAAAATTAAAATTGGTGTATTTGCAGGAGCACAGGTAACACGCAGGGAATTGGCTCAGGCTATTGTACAGGAGTTGTGTTACCCGCATGAAAATATTGATTACTACACTGATAATTTAGGGAGTCTACCCCTAGATGAATATTCAGAGGAATTGAAGAATATGGAACGACCATGTAGGAGGAGGAAAGTAA